>Ga0208078_1000080_pt1 | contig 28370 bp, 26 predicted proteins | sample NGESurdeep072012_3_FD_184468 | JGI IMG/M metagenome (GOLD analysis project Ga0208078, IMG submission 184468) | Arctic peat soil microbial communities from Barrow, Alaska - NGEE Surface sample 53-2 deep-072012 (SPAdes) | ecosystem: Environmental > Terrestrial > Soil > Wetlands > Peat ...
GGCGAAGGCGGGGTTGGGCGGCCTGATGCTCGCGAACGGGAAGTGGCCGATGACGCTGCTCTTCATCGTGCTCTCGCCGATGATCGGCGCTGCGCTCGGCTTCATGCTGATGACGGCCGTGTACTGGATCTTCCAGAAGATGCCGCCGGCGCGCGTCGACCGATTCTTTCGAGGCGCGCAGCTCGTGAGCTCGGCGCTCTTCTCGCTGTCGCACGGCGCGAACGATGCGCAGAAGACAATGGGGATCATCGTGGGGCTGCTCGTGGCGAGCAAGGCGTCGTTCGCAGGGCAGACGGGGTGGATGCACCACATGTATCTGCAGGATGGCAACGTGATTCCGCCGTGGGTCGAGATGGGCGCGTATAGCGCGATCTCGCTCGGCACGCTGCTCGGCGGATGGCGCATCGTGCACACCATGGGGAATCGCATCACGAAGCTCCGTCCGGTGGGCGGCTTCTGCGCGGAGACGGGCGGTGCGCTGAGCATTCTGCTCGCGACGACGATGGGAATTCCGGTGAGCACGACGCACGCGATCACGGGCGCGATCGTCGGCGTCGGCGCGACGACGCGATTGAGCGCGGTGAGATGGGGCATCGCCACGAAGATCGTGTGGGCGTGGATCCTCACCATCCCGGCGGCCGCGGCGGTGGCGGCGATGTTCTGGGTGGTGCTGCACGCGGTTCACCCGCTGTAATCGGGGGCGAAGGAAGGGCGAATCCGGTGTAACGACTCGCTCGTGACCGATTCGTGACGCCTCGGCCCGGAGTATCATCCATATACTATCTAATCGATCTCTCCCCGCCGTCCGTGGTGCTCGCACGGGCGGTTTGCTTTCGGTAATGGCGAATGCCCGAATTGACGTTATCGCCGCGAGTCTCGCGGCCCGTGCAAGTGGCTCTGACGCCGCAGCTCTACATCAATCGTGAGCTGAGCTGGCTCGAGTTCAATTCGAGGGTGCTGCACGAGGCCTTCGACACGCGCAATCCGCTGCTCGAGCGACTCAAGTTCGCGGCGATCTTCAGCACGAATCTCGACGAGTTCTACATGGTGCGCGTCGCCGGACTTCGGCGGCAGCTCGCGGCGAACGTCACGGTCAGCGCGCCGGATGGGCTCTCGCCGCAGGATCAGCTCGACGCGATCTCGGCGCGCGTGCGCCAGCTGCTCGCGCAGCAGCAGAGGCTCATCCACGACGAGCTCCTTCCCACCCTGTCGGATCGCGGCGTTCGGCTCGTCACCTTCGAGGAGGAGCTGACCGCCGCCGAGCTGAAGCGGCTCGACGAGTATTTCGAGAAGCAGGTGTATCCCGTGCTGACGCCGCTCGCCGTCGATCCGGGGCATCCCTTTCCCTACATCTCGAATCTGTCGCTCTCGCTCGCGGTGGAGATTCGCGATCCCGACACCCAGGAAGAGCACTTTGCGCGTGTGAAGGTGCCGCGCAGCCTGCCTCGCTGGATTCCATTCGGGCGACCGAATCAGTTCATACCGCTCGAGCAGCTGATCGGCATCAACCTGCGCTCGCTCTTTCCGGGAATGGAGGTGCGGAACTGGTATGCGTTCCGCATCACGCGTAACTCCGACATCGAGCTGCTCACGTCGGAGGAGCCGGACGATCTGCTGGAGACGATCGAGGAGCAGGTCTTCCTTCGACGCTTCGGAGAGGTCGTGCGACTCGAGGTGCAGACCGGCACGCCACCCGAGATGCGCGCGCTGCTCGTCGACGAGCTGCGCGACGATCGCCTTCCGCCGAACGCGACGCTCACCGAAGCAGACGTGCACGAGATGGGGCCCTTGCTCGAGCTCGGCGATCTTCGGGAGCTCGCATCGCTCGACATTCCCGAGCTCCGCGATCCGCCGCTCGTTCCGAGCACGCCGCCGCGGCTGCGCGGTGTGAACGGCGGCATGTTCGACGTCATTCGCCAGGGCGATGTGCTCGTGCATCATCCATTCGACTCGTTTCAGACGACCGTCGAACAGTTCATTGAGCGCGCGGCCGAAGACGACGACGTGCTCGCGATCAAGCTCACGCTGTATCGGACCAGTGGCGACACTCCGATCGTGCGAGCGCTCACCGAGGCGGCGGAGAGCGGGAAGCAGGTGGTCGTGCTCGTGGAGCTCAAGGCGCGCTTCGACGAAGCGAACAACATCACGTGGGCGCGACAGCTCGAAAGCGCGGGCGTGCACGTGGTCTATGGAATGATGGATCTCAAGACGCACACGAAGACGTGCCTTGTCGTGCGGCGCGAGGCGGACGGGATTCGACGCTACGTGCACGTCGGAACTGGGAACTACAACTCGAAGACGGCGCGACAGTACACGGACCTTGGCTTGTTCACGTGCAACCCGGAGATCGGCGCCGATCTCAGTGACCTGTTCAACTTCCTCACCGGCTTTTCGCGCCAGCGGCACTACCGGAAGCTGATCATCGCCCCGGGCGAGATGCGCAATCGCTTTCACGCATTGATCGCTCGCGAGATGGAGCACGCGCGCGCGGGACGACCCGCGCGGCTCATAGCGAAGATGAACGCGCTCGCGGATGCGGAGACGATTCTCGCGCTCTACGAGGCGGCGCAGGCGGGGGTCATGATCGATCTCATCGTGCGCGGCATTTGCTGCCTGCGCCCGGGCATCGAAGGGATCAGCGACAACATTCGCGTGACGAGCATCGTCGGGCGCTTTCTCGAGCACTCGCGGCTCTGGTACTTCCTCAATGACGGCGACGAGGAGTACTACCTCGGCTCCGCGGACTGGATGCCGCGCAACTTCGAGCGGCGGGTGGAGGCGGTGACGCCGGTGGAGGACAAGTCGCTTCACGAGCGACTGCGCACGCTGCTCGCGACGTATTTGCGCGACAATCGAAATGCGTGGATCCTGCAGCCGGACGGGTGCTACCGGCAGCGCCAGCTCGACGGCGAGCCGGAGCAGTCGGCGCAGCTGATCGCGATCTCGTCTACGTGGGGGACCGCGCCGCTCGATCCGTGAGCTTGGCGACCGTTTGTGCCGCGCGCGAGCCCACGATCTCGACCGGCACGCCGGCGAGCCGCTCGAGCAGCTGCGCCTTGCGACTCCCGCCCCAGATCTCGAGACGCATCGGCTGATGGATGTTGCGCGCGATCGGCGTGATGCGAATGCGTTCGCGCGACCAGCGCACCTTCACGCGGTCGACGGCGGAGATGTGCCCGCGATCCAGGCCATCCGCGATTCGTAGAATCGCGGACAGTCTGCGCACCTGCGCGCGCACGGGCTTCGCGAGCGCACCGAAGCTCGGATGCTCCTTCGACGGCGGAGCGCCGCGATGATAGCGCGCGACGTTCGCCACCACGAGCTGCTCCATCGGTGACATCCCGAGCAGCTCCGCGTGCGTGATCAGATAGTACGAATGCTTGTGGTGCTTGTCGTAGCTGATGTGGTAGCCGATGTCGTGAAGCATTGCAGCCGCCGCAAGGATCTCGCGCTCGCCGGGCTTGGCGCCGAGCCGCGCGCCGAGTGCGTCGAAGAGTTGGAGCGCGAGCTTCTGGACGTGCATCGAGTGGCGCTCCTCGAAGTGACACGCCTCGGCCAGCCGTCGCACCGATCGCTCGCGCGCCTCGCCGGGGCTCGCGACTGTGGGGAGCACGTGCGCGATCTCGAGTAGCAGTCCTTCGCGAATTCCGTAGGCGGACACCACGAGACTCGGGCTGTCGAGACGCGCCATCACCTCCGCGATGACCGCGAGCCCCGCGACGATGATGTCGGAGCGGCCGGCGTTGAGCCCCGCGACGGTGAGACGCTCGGTGGGCGTCATGTCCTGCAGGCTGTCGAGGATGTGCTCGAGGTCGACGCGGGGAACGCGCGTGCCGTGCACGCTCTGTGCGGGGCGAATGCCCTGACGCGCGAGCGACATCCCCGCGAGGTTCGTGAAGGTGCCGCCCGAACCGATCACCTGCGCGTTGCGCCACTCGCGCGCGGGGAGATGGCGGAGGAGCTCGTGGCGAACATCCTTGCGCAGCTCCTTTACCGCGCTGCGCGTGATCTTCTTCGGGAAGTAGCGCTCCGTCATCCGGAGGGCCCCGAAGGGAAGGGAGACGAGGCGGTCGACGAGTCCCGCGGCGCTGAGTGCAAGCTCGAGCGAGCCGCCGCCGATGTCGACCACCGCCGCGCGTCCCGAGGCGAGATCGAAATGTGCCAGCGCGCTGCGGAAGCCGAGCAGCGCCTCGTCGCTCCCCTCGAGCACGCGGAGCTGGAGCTTCGCCGCCTTGCGCACCATCTCGACGAACTGCCGCGCGTTGGACGCGTCGCGCACCGCGCTCGTGGCGACGGCCTCGACGCGCGTGGCGCCGAGCTGGCGCGCAAGCGTCGCCATGCGCACCACCGCCTCCGTTGCGCGCTGCATCGCGGCCTGCGCGAGCTCGCCGCGCTCATCCATCCCGGCGCCGAGTCGCGGCGCCGACTTCATCTCGTCGACGACCCGGATGTGGCCGTCGGCCGACACGTCGGCGACGATCGCGCGGATCGAGTTCGATCCGATGTCGATCGCGGCGACGCGATCCTGCGAGGTCGTAGCGTCAGGCCGTGGCGGCGACAGGGCGGTCCTCGAGTCGATGTTTGATCGTTTTTCCCTCCGCCAAGTATACCGCGTCTTCCGCGATGTTGGTCGCGAGGTCGGCGACGCGCTCGAGGTTGCGGCTCACGAGGAAGAGCTCGAGGGCGGCGGAGATGTTCGTCTGGTCCTCGAGCATGTGCGTGAGGAGGATGCGGAAGAGCGAGTCATGCAGCGCGTCTACCTGATCGTCGCGCTTGACCACATCGCGGCCCAACACTCCGTCGCCGCGGATGAAGGCGTCGAGGGCGTCGCCGAGCATGTGGCGGGCGCGGCGAGCCATGTCCTCGACTTCCGGGTCGGGGGTGATGTCGGAGCGCATGGCGACGAGGCGCTGCGTTGACTGCGCGATGTTCACCGCGTGATCGCCAACGCGCTCGAGATCGGAAGAGATCTTGATCGCGCTGATGATAAAGCGGAGGTCGCGCGCCATCGGCTGCTGGAGCGCGAGGAGGGAGACGGCAAGCCCTTCGACCTCGACCTCGAGGGAATCGAGCTCGCTGTCACCATCGATGACGGCGTCGGCCTTGCCGGCGTCGCGCTGCAGCAATGCTTCCACGGACATGTCGACGAGTGCCTCTGCGCGCTCGGACATGTCGAGCAGCCGTTGCTTCAGCTGATCGAGCTGCTCGTGGAAATGTCGAAAACCAGCGGTGTCGGCGGGGCTCATCCAAATCTCCCTGTCACATAGGCTTCGGTCCGCGGCTCGCGGGGACTGGTGAAGAGACGATCGGTTTGGTTCACCTCTACCAGGCGGCCCAGGTAGAAGAAGGCAGTGTATTCCGAGACGCGAGCCGCTTGCTGCATGTTGTGGGTGACGATGACAATCGTCAACTCCCGCTTCAGCTCGTACAGCAACTCTTCGACCTTCTGAGTGGCGATCGGATCGAGAGCGCTCGCGGGCTCGTCGAGCAAGAGCACCTCGGGATCGTTCGCGAGCGCGCGGGCGATGCAGAGGCGCTGCTGCTGCCCGCCCGAGAGCCCCAGGGCGCTTTGGCGGAGGCGATCCTTCACCTCGTCCCAGAGCGCGGCGCGACGGAGCGACGTCTCGACTATTTCGTCGAGCGCGGCTCGTGAGCTGTTGCCGTTGATGCGCGGCCCGAAGGCTACGTTGTCGTAGATCGACTTCGGAAACGGATTCCAGCGCTGGAAGACCATCCCCGCGCGCTGGCGGAGCGCGACGATGTCGGCGTCGGGCGAGTAGATATTCTGTCCATCGAGCTCGATCGCACCCGTGTGGCGCGCGCCGGGGATCAGCGCATTGAGGCGATTGATCGAGCGGAGCAGCGTCGACTTCCCGCAGCCGGATGGGCCGATGAAGGCGGTCACCGAGCGTGCGGGGATCGTGAGATTCACGTCGAAGAGCGCCTGCTTCTCGCCGTAGAAAAAGGAGAAGTCCTTCGCGACGATCGTTCCCGGGTGCGTCGAGTCGGCGATCGGGAGGATCGCCGGCGGGCGCTCGAGCGTGGCGTTGGCGTTGGTCATCCGAAGCGGCCCGTAATGTAGGCCTCCGTGCGGTCGTCCTGCGGCGTCGTGAAGATGTCGTTCGTCGCGCTCATCTCGACGAGCTCACCGTTGAGGAAGAACGCGGTGGAGTCGGAGACGCGCGCGGCCTGCTGCATGTTGTGCGTGACGATCACGATCGTCATGTCGCTGCGCAGCTCGTACACCAGCTCCTCGACCGCCTGCGTGCTGATCGGATCGAGCGACGCGGTGGGCTCGTCGAGGAGAAGCACCCTGGGCTCGGTCGCGAGCGCGCGCGCGATGCAGAGGCGCTGCTGCTGGCCGCCGGACAGGCTGATGGCGCTGGTCGAGAGGCGGTCCTTCACCTCATTCCAGAGCGCAGCGCGAGTGAGCGCGCGCTCGACGATCTCGTCCGATTTCCCGCGCGCGAGCTTCGGACCGTCCATCACTCGCAGTCCGGCAGCGACGTTGTCGCGGATCGACATGGTGGGGAAGGGCGTCGGGCGCTGGAAGACCATCCCGATGTGCTTGCGCACCGCGATCGCGTTCACGCCGCGCGCGTAGATGTCGCGTCCGTCGAGCTCGACCTCGCCTTCGACGCGCGCGGTGGGCACCGTCTCGTGCATGCGGTTGAGGCAGCGCAGAAATGTCGACTTGCCGCAGCCGGACGGGCCGATGATCGCGGTGACCTGGCGATCGTGTACGAGCATGCCGACGCCCTTGACCGCGTGGACGCTGCCGAAGTACGCGTCGAGTGAGTCGACGCGCATGCGTGGTACTGCTTCGATCGTTGCTGCGGGGCGGCTCATGAGAGACACGTCGTCCTGCAGATTCGAGCGCTCAGTCGCCACCGCCGGTCGAGAAGCGGGCGCGCGTTGCGAAACGCGCGATGAGGCTAATGATGAAGATGAGCGCGATGAGGACGAGCGCTCCGGCCCAAGCGAGGGAATGCCATGCGTCATAGGGGCTGATCGCGTAAGAGAAGACCTGCAGTGGCAGCGCGGAGATCGGCTGCCTGAGTGACGTGGACCAGAACTGATTGCCGAATGCAGTGAAGAGCAGCGGCGCCGTCTCGCCCGCGATGCGTGCGATCGCGACGAGGGCGCCCGTGACGATCCCTGCGCTCGCGGTGCGAAGCACGATCGAGAGCGACGTGCGCCAGCGCGAGTAACCGAGCGCGAGGGCGGCCTCGCGCAGCGACACCGGGACTATTCCGACCATCTCTTCGGTGGTGCGCGCGACCATCGGGATCATCATCGCGCCGAGCGCCACGCCGCCCGCGAGCGCGGAGAAGTGTCCCACCGGTCGGACGAGAAATTGCCACGCAAAGATGCCCATCACGATCGACGGCAGCCCGTTGAGCACATCAGAGAGAAAGCGCACGCCGTTCGCCAGCTTCGTCCCCTTTCGCTCGGCCAGATACAGCCCGGCTCCCACGCCAACCGGAAGTCCAACCGCGCTCGCGAGTCCGATCAGGATCATCGTGCCGACGATCGCATTCGCGAGTCCGCCGCCCGCCTCGCCGACGGGCTTGGGCATCTTGGTGAAGAAGTCCCACGAGAGCGAGCTCAGCCCAAGCGTGAGCAGATGGCCGAAGATGAAGATCAGCGGAAGCACGGCGAGCACCGCGGCGCCGATCAGCACAACGAGCATGAAGCCGCTCACGATGCGGCGGCGCTTGAGCGTGCGCACCGTGCGCTCGCTGAAGGCGCGCTGGCGTAGCGTCGGGCGCAGCGGCGGAACCGTGGGAGGCATCGCTGCGCTCATGCGGCCCGCCCGCTCGTGTTGCGCGATACCTGCCACACGAGCCAGCGCGCGATCGCGTTCACGATCAGCGTAATCACGAAGAGCACGAAGGCGACGGCCATGAGCGCCGAGAGGTGCGCGTCGCTGGAGGCTTCGCTGAACTCGTTCGCGAGCAGCGAGGCCATCGTGTATCCGGGCGCGAAGAGCGATGCGGCGATCTCGGGGCGATTGCCGATCAGCATCGTTACCGCCATCGTCTCGCCGAGCGCGCGGCCGAGTCCGAGGATCACGCCGCCGACAATGCCGGAGCGCGCGTAGGGGAGCACCGCGCCCCAGATCGCTTCCCAGCGCGTGGCGCCGAGCGCGAGCGCGGCTTCGCGCTGCGAGCGCGGAACCGCGAGCAACACCTCGCGAGAGACGGAGGCGATGTACGGAAGCACCATGATCGCGAGAATGATCCCTGCGGCGAGCATGCTCGGCCCGTAGGCTGGCCCCGAGAACAGGCCCGTCTTGTCGAGATGCAGCGTGTCGCGCAGGAAGGGCATCACCGGATCGCGAAGCACGGGGAGGAGCACGAAGATGCCCCAGAGCCCGTAGACGACGCTCGGGATCGCGGCGAGCAGGTCGACGAGGAAGCCGACAGGCTGGCGCAGCCAGCGCGGCGCGATCTCCGAGAGAAAGAGCGAGACGCCGATTGCGAGCGGTGTCGCGAGCGCGAGCGCGATGATCGACGAGACGATGGTTCCGTAGATGGCGGGCGCGGCGCCGAACTGCCCCTTCACCGGATCCCACTCGCTCGACGTCAGGAAGCCGAAGCCGAATTTGTGCAGCGTCGGCCAGCCGGCGACGCCGATTTCCCACGCGATCGCGAGCAGCAGGAAGGGCACGCACAGCGCGAAGAAGGTGATCGCGCCGGAATAGATGCGGTCGCCGATGGCCGAGCCGTGAATGCGCAGCGTCGCGCCACCGCCCTCGTTCGTCTCGACTCTCGCGCGCCCCTCGGGGAGGCTCACGGAGCGGTGCCGCCCGAGATCGAATCGACGCGAGCGGTGAGCGCGGCGATGAGCGGCTGCGGAAGCGGCGCGTAGTCGAGCGATGCGGCGCTCGTCTCACCCTGCGTGAGATACCAGCGCAGAAAGTCGGTGAGCTGTTTCTGCTTCTTCGCGCTGGGAATTGTCTTCGGGATCAGCAACCACGTGAACGACGTGATCGGGTATGCGCCCGCGCCGGGCGCGTTCACGATCGAGATGCGGAAGTCGCTGTTCGGCGGAAGTTTCGCGCTAATACCCGCGGCCGCCGCCGTCGCAGATTCGATCGACGGCTCGACGTACTCGCCCGCCTGATTCGCGATCGCGGCCGTGGCGAGATGATTCTGCTTCGCGTAGGCGAGCTCGGTATAGCCGATCGCGCCCTCCGTCTGCTTCACCTGGCCCGCGACGCCTTCATTTCCCTTCGCGCCGATGCCGACCGGCCACGAGAGCTCCTTCCCCTTGCCCGGCGCCGCGGCCCACGCGGTGCTCACGGCGCTCAGGTAGTCCGAGAAGATGTACGTCGTGCCGCTGCCATCGGAGCGGTGCACGACGAGGATGTCCTTGGCCGGGAGCTTCGCGCCGGAGTTGAGCGCCGAGATCCGTGAGTCATTCCACTTGGTGATCTTGCCGCCGAAGATCTGCGCGATCGCATCGCCGTCGAGCTTGAGCGGCTTGTCCAGCCCACTGAGGTTGTACGTGATCACGACGGCGCCCAACACCGTCGGAAAATGCAGGATTGGCCCTTTCGCCTTCGCGAGCTCGGCGTCCGTCATCGGCGCGTCGGAGGCGCCAAAGTCGACGGTGCCTTCGGTGAGCTGGCGAATGCCACCGCCCGAACCGATCGACTGATAGTTGATCTTCACGCCGGCCTTCGTGGCGTAGTCGCCGAACCACTTGCTGTAGATCGGATACGGGAACGTGGCGCCCGCTGCCGTGAGGTCGGCGCCGCTGCTCATGGAGGCGGAATTCGCCGCGCCGGAATCGGCGCCGCCGGCCTTCTTTTCACCGCCGCAGGCGAACGCGGCAAGGAGGGGGATCGCGAGGAAAATCCGACGATTCACGTGTGTGCTCCGGGGTGGGCGAAGATCTCTTCGAGAGGAAAGATGCGGGTCCACGTTCACGGAAAGAGGCCGGGCCTGTAACAGCATCGTCACAGGCCCGGCCCCAGGTGCTTGCGCGTTACGGAACCCCCTAGAAGACGAGGTTCCAGTGCAGGAAGATCGACTGGGCCTTGTTGCCGGAGAGCCCGCTTTTCGGGGTCTGGCCCTGGTAGTCGAGCGCCAGCGTGACCTTGCGCGTCGGCTCCCAGAACACACCGGCGACGATGAACTGCTGGTAGCCGTCCACATCCTTGTTCGGCTTCCAGTGGTCGTAGCGTACCACTGCGCCGAACGACTGCTTGGAGTCGGGCTGCGCGAACTCGAGCGGGCGAATGACAAGGAAGCCGTCGTACAGCTCACCCGTTGTGTTCACGATCTGATCGAGCGTCACATCCGTCGTGTTGTTGTCCGCTCCATCCTTTCGCTGGGCATAATCGGCGCCGAAGGTCAGGCGACGATCCTTGTTGCCGACGAAGATGCCGTAGCGGGTCTTGTCGAGGCGATCCGTGATCGGCTGCGTGGGGCTGTTGAGGAACACGCTCGCGTTGCCGCCGTACGAGAACCACGGCGAGAACGACAGAGTCTTCAGGAGCGATGTGGTCTTCGCGAGCGGCGTGATCGTGAGGCGCGCCTGGAAGTCCTTGTACTTGTTGTTCTCCGGGTTGTCGTAGCCCGTGCCGTTCACGACGTCAGCGTAGATCTCTCCGATCTTGTTCGGGAGCGTGATCTGCGTCGCGACTCCGAGGTCGGCCGAGGAGCCGAAGCCGTTCTTCTCGACCGGAGTCAGCGCCAGATAGCGCGGCCAGAAGTTCTCTTCGTGGTCGACGATAGCTGTGTGCAGCACACCGATTCGCGCCAACGCCGAGGCGCCGTCGGCATTCGGCTTCATGTAGTCGTACTGCAGAAACGCGTACTTGAGGCGAACGAACCAGCCCTTGTAGGAGTCGGTGCCGCCGCCCTGCTTGATGTCGGTCGTGACGCGGAACGAGGCACGATCGCCGAGCGGGCCCTTGAAGGTCAGATAGGCGCGGCCGATGTCGAACTTGTTCGGCTTCGAGCCGCCGTTCGCAGCCTTCGCCGCGTCGTCGGTCTGCTCCTGGAAATCGCCGAACACCCAGGCGGAGAAGTCGAGCCCCGGGGTGGCGGGCTTCATCGCCGGCGCGGGCTTCGGCGCGTCGGGCGTCTTGGCGGTGTCGGACTTCGTCGTGTCTGGCGTCGTAGCCTGTGCACGTGCCGAGAGCGGCGCGACGCCAAGCGACACGACGAGGAGCGCGGACCAAAACGGAATGGCACGTGTCATTCGAGTATCTCTGGGGTTTGGTGTGGGGGCGTGAGCAGCGGTGAACCGGCGAAGTGCCGCTTCACCGCTCCTCACGTTCGATGCTTAGCGCGATGCCATCTGGATGGTGCCCAACCGCTTCTCGAGCTGCGCGATCATGTTGTCGGGAAGCGGCGCATAGTCGAGCGACGCCGCTGACTTTTCACCGTTGCGCAGATACCAGCGGAGGAAGTCAACGAGCTTCTTCCCCTTCGCCGCGTCAGGCTGCGTCTGATACACGAGAAGCCAGGTGAAGGAAGAGATCGGGTACGACCCCTTGCCGGGCGCGTTGACGATCGAGATGCGATAATCCGTGTTCGCCGGGAGCTTCGCGGAAGCGCCCGCCGCAGCCTTCGTCACCGACTCGATCGTCGGCGTAACGAACTCACCCTCGGCGTTCTGCAGATCCGCATATGGCAGCTGGTTCTGCTTCGCGTACGCGAGCTCGACGTAGCCGATCGCGCCCGGCGTCTGCTTCACCTGTCCAGCGACGCCTTCGTTACCCTTGCCGCCGAGTCCAACCGGCCACGCGAGCTCCTTCCCCTTTCCAGGCGCCTGCGCCCATGACGGGCTCACGTTCGAGAGGTAGTCGGAGAAGATGTAGGTGGTTCCGCTGCCGTCCGAGCGATGCACGACGAGGATGTCGCTGCCGGGGAGCTTGACGCCCTTGTTGAGCGCCGTGATCTGCGCGTCGTTCCACTTGGTGATCTTGCCGGCGAAAATGTCGGCGACGACGGGGCCCGTCAGGTGAATCGCCTTGGTGACGCCGGGAATGTTGTACGTGATCACGACCGCGCCGAGCACGGTCGGAAAGTGGAGCACGGGCGCCTTGAGCTTGGCCATCTCGGCATCGCTCATCGGAGCGTCGGACGCGCCGAAATCCACGGTGCCTTCGGTGAGCTGGCGAATGCCGCCGCCGGAGCCGATCGACTGGTAGTTGATCTTCACGCCGGTCGCGGTGGCGTAATCGGAAAACCACTTGCTATAGATCGGATTCGGAAAGGTAGCGCCGGCGCCGTTCAGATCCTGCGCCATCAAAGAGCCAGCGAAGGTGCCGGCCAGAGCACTCGCCACAGCGAGCGTGCGTACACGAGAGTTCACAAGAGTCTCCGCGAAGGTTGTTCGTACGCGGAATGTTGTGGCGTCCTCGTAACCGGCTCTTTGTTACTGAGTCACGGTCGTGTCACGGGGGACTAGACAGGTAGAGGTCGAGGGGACAGGAACCGAACGGCGGACACGAATCAAACCAATCAAGACGAATCGAACCATGTAGGAACTGGCGCCATCGTGGCGGGCCGACCTCTCCCCGCGCTAGGTTCGATTCGTGTTTCATTGGTTTGATTCGTGTACGCAGTGAGCAGTTCGGCCCAGCGACGCCTCACCCCGCATCGGGAAAGCACGCCGAGACGACGGTGCCCTCGCCGACAATGCTCTCGACCTTCACTCGTCCCCGATGTGCCTCCACTAGATGCCGCACGATCGCCAGCCCGAGCCCGGTGCCGCCCGTGTCGCGCGCCCGCCCCGAGTCCGCGCGATAAAACCTTTCGAAGATGCGCGAGAGATGCTCGGGCGCGATGCCGACGCCGGTGTCGCGCACGCCGATCGTCGTGCCGCACTCCGACCGCTCGCTGAACAGCACGATCGAGCCGGCTGAATTCGTGTGACGGATCGCATTGTCGGCGAGATTCGCGAATACCTGGCGGATCGCCGTTGGGTCAGCAAACGCGCACTCCGCGTGATCGCCAATCTCCACGGTGAGACGCACGCCCTTCACGAGCGCCGCGCGCATTCTCCCCCCGGCCACCTCGCTCGCAACCGCCCGCAGATCCACCGTCACCGGATTCGGCACCCACCCGCCCGACTCGATGCGCGAGAGATCGAGCAAATCGTCGACGATCTGCTGCATGCGCTGCGCATTCGACTGAATCGCCTCGATGAAGCGGATCCCTTGCTCGGGCGGCACATCGCCCGCGGCCAGCGTCTCCGCGAAGCCGAGGATCACGGTGAGCGGCGTCTTGAGCTCGTGCGAGACGTTCGCGACGAAGTCTCGACGCACCGCTTCGACGCGCCGCGATGCGGTGAGGTCGAACACCGCGAGCACCACGCCGCCGTCGCCGAGCGCGCGCGCAGTGAGCATCATGCTCTGCCCGTCGACGGTGATCTCGGTGGGCTCCGTCGACTCGCCCACGAGGGCCGCGGCGAGCGCCTCGCGCAGCGTGCGATCGCGCGGCAAGCGATCCGCGGGGAAGGGGACGTTGTCCGGGAGGCGGAGCATACGTCGGCCGCTCTCGTTCACGCGAACGATCTGTCGTCGCGCGTCGACCGCGATCACTCCTTCCTGGAGCGACTCGATCACCGCGTTCATGTGCATGTCGTCGTCCTCGAGGGCCTTAAGGCGACTCGTGAGCTGTTCGGCCATACGGTGCACGGCGGATGCCAGGTCGCCGACCTCGCCCGGTGCGGAGAGCGCGGGACGGCGCGAGAGGTCGCCCGCCGCGAGCGCCTGCGCGACATCACGCAGCTCGACGATGGGATTCGAGACCGCGCGCGAGAATGCGGCGGCGAGGATGAGCGCCGCGATGAGCGCGACGAAGCCGGAGACGAGCACGTCGCGCTGCCCGCGCGCAACGATCGCGTCGAGGCTCGCGGTGGAGATCGACACGCGCGTCACTCCGTACTCCGACCTGATGGCGACGTAGAGCTCATTGTCGCCCGCGGAAGGGCTCACGCGATTCGCGCTCCCGACGGAGTCGCGCAGTGCGGCGATCACCTCGGGACGCGTGCTGTGGTTCTCGAGATGCGTGCGCGACTCGCCGCGGAACTCGGAGTCGCCGATCACCTTGCCCTCGTGATCGATGAGGGTGACGCGATGTCCGATCGCCGCGCCCGCGCGCGCGGCGAGCGCATCGGGATCGGCGGCGGCGATCCACTCCTGTGCTATCAGCCGCGCCTCGCGCGTGAGCTCCGCGACCTCGAGCTCCTCCAGCTGATGGCGCAGGCGCACGCCGCTCAGCAACACGAGCAACACGATCAGAACGGTGACGACCAGCACCGCTCCGGCGAGGAGCCGGTGCGCCAGCTTCACGACGCGCGCGCCGACGGGGAGCGGAGGCGATAGCCGAAGCCGCGGACGGTCTCGATGAGATCCGACGCGACGCCGAGCTTCGTGCGCAGCCGCTGGATGTGCATGTCGACGGTGCGCGTCTGAATGTCGGGCGCGGCATCCCACACCGTCTCGAGCAGATGCGCACGCCCCTGCACGCGTCCGCGACGCTCAGCCAGCGTCAGCAGCAGCTTGAACTCCGTTGCCGTCAGCTCGATCTCGAGCCCGTCGATTCTCACGCGATGCGCCGAGCGGTCGATCTCTATTGGGCCGATGGTGAGCGCGTCGCTGGCGGCGGTGCCGGCGGCGGCGAGCCTTCGCAGGATCGCGCCGACGCGCAGCACGAGCTCCTGCGGGCTGAACGGCTTCGCGAGATAGTCATCGGCGCCGAGGGAGAGGCCGCGAATGCGATCGGCCTCCTCGCGGCGCGCGGTGAGCATGAGCACCGCGACATCGCGCGTGTTCTCGGCTGCGCGCAGCTGCTCGAGCACATCGAAGCCGGACATGCCGGGGAGCATGAGGTCGAGCACCACCAGCGCGGGGCGCTCCTCGCGTGCCGCCTGCAGTGCCTCGGCGCCCGTGCTCGCGGTGGAGACGCGGTAGCCACTCTTCGCGAGATGGTAGGCGACGAGTGCGACGATGTCCTTCTCGTCATCGACCACGAGCACGCGCTCGCCTCCCGCGGGGGCGGTCACGTGATCTCCGTGCGCAAGCGTTCCTGGATTCGTGCGGTGATCATCTCGATCGCCACCGCGTTCTGGCCACCGTGCGGAACGATGATGTCGGCGTACTGCTTCGTGGGTTCCACGAACTCCTCGTGCATGGGTCGGACGGTACTCATGTACTGATCGAGAATGTCCCGCAGCAGTCGCCCGCGAACGCGCACGTCGCGGCCAATGCGGCGAATGAGCCGGATATCGGCCGCGACATCGACGAAGATCCTGATGTCGCACAGCGCGCGCACTCGCGCATCCCAGTACAGCAGAATGCCATCGACGATGACGACATCCGCACCGGCCACCGCCTCCGTGCGCGCGGAGCGCAAATGCGTCACGAAGTCGTACACCGGCTTGTCGATCGCCGCGCCGCTCGCGAGCGCCTCGAGCTGATCGCCCAACAGCTCCATGTCCACCACATCTGGATGGTCCCAATTGAGCTGCTTGCGCTCGTCGAACGTGAGGTGCGTCATGCTGCGGTAGTACGCATCCATGCTCACCGACGCGACGGAAATGTCCGTCAGCAGCTCCGCCACCTTTCGTGCAACGGTGGACTTTCCTGATCCGGAACCGCCGGCGACGCCTACGATCAACGACGGCATCGCGTGCTCTCTGCCGGAGGATGTTCGCAAGCGCGAGGGCGAAATAGAAGCGGAGAGGCCGTCACGATCATGTAACCCATGCATCGAAGTTGCGCTGCCTGCGTGCTGCGGTCAACGGCGCGCCACACTCGCACCGCCAATGCGAGGCCGCTAACTTTTTGCGATGCGAACGCCGACGCGCGCCATGCTCATTTTGCTCCCGCTGGGAACGCTCGCAGCGGCCGCAAACGGGGCGCGCGCGCTACGAGAGCAGACCTTGCTCGTTGCGGCGACGACGGACGTGCACGGCCATCTCGTGGGGTGGGACTACTACGCCAACCACTCCGACACGGCGCGCGGACTTGCCCGCGCCGCGACGATCGTCGACTCGCTCCGCGCGGCCGCGCCCGGAATGGTGGTGGTCGTCGACGCCGGCGACATGCTGCAGGGCACGCCACTCACCTACGTCGCCGCGCGCCGAAAGAGCTTCGCGGTGCATCCCGTGTTCGCCGCGATGAACGAGATGCACTACGACGCGGCGGCCGTCGGGAATCACGAATTCAACTACGGGCTTCCGTTCCTGTACGCGTCGGCGAAGGGAGCGCGCTTTCCCCTGCTCGCCGCGAACGCGTATTCCGCGAGTGGGGCCGCGCCCTTTCCCGGGCGCACGATGGTCGAGCGCGGCGGCGCGCGCATCGCGCTCATCGGCGCGACCACTCCCGGCTCGAACGCGTGGGACAAGGACAACCTCTCCGGTCGGCTGAACATCGGCGCGATCATCCCCGCCGTGCGTGCCCAGGTCGACTCGGCCCGCCGCGAGCACGCCGACGTCATTATCGTCGTCATGCACACCGGCCTCGGAGAGCCATCGAGCTACGACACGATCGCGACTCGCCTGCCGAGCGAGAATGTGGCGGCCGAGGTGGCGCGCGCGGTGCCGGGGATCGATCTGATCGTGTACGGACATTCGCACAAGCAGATGGCGGACACCGTCATCGCGGGCACGCTCCTGATGCAGCCGAAGAATTGGGCGCAGAGCGTCGCGGTTGCGGCGCTGCATCTCGAGCAGACCGGCGATGGCTGGCGCGTGGCGAGCAAGAGCTCGTCGCTGATCCAGTCGGCGGGGCACGCCGAGAGCAACGCGGTCTTGATGGCAGTGAAAGCCGCGCACGAGGCGGCGTTGGGCTACGTCGCGATGACGATTGGCACCTCCGACGTCCGCTGGAGCGCCGACTCCGGCCGCGTGGTCGACACGCCGCTCACCGATCTGATTCTCGAGGTGGAGCGACGCACGGCGCACAGCGATCTCGCCTCGACGGCGGTGTTCGACGTCGGCGCGAAGATCGATTCCGGCCCCGTAACGGTAGGCGAGATCGCGCGCCTCTATCCATACGAGAACACGCTCTCGGCGGTGCGCATCACGGGCGCGCAGCTCCGTGCCTACCTCGAGTACAGCGCCCGCTACTATGGTACATATGGCACGGCTGAGCCGCCCGTGCATCGGGACATGCCCGGCTACAACTTCGACATCGTGGCGGGCGCGGACTACACGATCGATCTCTCGCGCCCCATTGGACAGCGCATCACGAAGCTGACCGTCAAAGGGACGCCGGTCGCCGACGATGCCACCTTCACGCTGGCGCTCAATAACTATCGCCGCTCCGGCGGCGGCGGATACGCGATGCTCAAGGATGCGCCCGAGGTGTACAACAGCGCCGCCGAGATTCGCGATCTGCTGATCGCCGAGGTGGAGCGGCGCAAGCACATCACGCCGAGCGATTACTTTCAGCGCAACTGGTCGATCGTGCCCACGGCCGCCATCTCGCCCGCGTACACCGCAACCCATCACTATACGCAATGACCCGCATCATTCCCGTGTTCGTGAACTCCGCGAAGATCGAGCTCGCGACCGATTCCACCGCGCTCGACGCGGTGCGTCTGTGGAGCGAGAGCGCGGCGCGCGAGGTGCTCGATGGCGCGCGCGTCATCACCGACGATCGCGGACTTCCGATCCCACCCGACACCGTGATCCACGGCGGCTCGATCTTCCGGCTGATTCCCGCGCGCGCCGTTGGCGATGCCGCCGACGACACGGTGGGATAGGGAGTGCCCGAGATCTTGCGCGAGCTGCTCGTTCGCCTTCCCAAGGCCGAGCTGCACTGCCACCTCGATGGCTCCGTTCGCCCGCAGACGCTCATCGAGCTCGCCGCCGAGCGCGGCATCGTGCTGCCGGCACACAACGCCGCGGAGATCAACGAGTACATGATCGTGCGCAACGCAGACAATCTCGAGGATTATCTCGCGCGCTTTTCCGTGACGCTCTCCGTGATGCAGGATGCCGAAGCGCTCGAGCGGATAGCGCGCGAGCTCGTGGTGGATGTGGCGCGCGAGGGCGTGCGCTACATCGAGATTCGCTACTCGCCGGTACTGAATACGCAGGAGGGACTGTCGCTCGACGAGGCCATCGAGGCACCGCTGCGTGGAATCGCGGCGGGGACGTTCGAGAGCGGGACGGTCGGGCGGGTGATCGTCTGCGCGCTGCGCCATCTCGATCCAGCCGTCTCGAGCGAGCTCGCGCGGCTCGCCGTCGCCTACAAGCATCACGGTGTGGTGGGTTTCGATCTCGCGGGCGGGGAGCGTGCGCATCCGGCGAGCCGGCACAGCGAGTCCTTCGCGTATGCGCGTGCGCACGATCTCGCGGTGACGGTGCACGCAGGCGAGGGCGACGGCGCGGACTCCGTGCGCCAGGCGGTGCACGTCTGCGGGGCGAATCGCATCGGCCACGCGACGCGGCTCTTCGAGGATCAGTCGCTCAGCCAGTACGTGAACGATCGCCGCATCGCCCTCGAGATCTGCCTCACGAGCAATGTCCAGACGCGCGTCGTTGAGTCGTACGAGACGCATCCGCTGCGCTCCTACTACGATCACGGGCAGAAGGTGGTGCTCAATACCGACAACCGCCTCATGAGCGGCGTGACGCTCACCGACGAGTACGCGCATGCCGCGTCGTCGCTCGGCTTCACCTTTCGCGAGCTCGCGCAGATCGCGCGCAACGGCTTCGAGTGCGCCTTCGTCTCGTGGCACGACCGCCGCGCGATGTTGGAGACCTTCGACCGCGAGCTGCCGCAGCTCCTCGCGCAGTCGTGAGCGCGAACGCGGAGATGGTCGCGCGCGCGGCGGAGATGGTGCGCGCGAAGATCGGCGGCGAGATCTCGACCGCGCTCATCCTCGGCTCCGGACTCGGCGGGCTCGCCGATCGCGTCGAGGATGCCGTGTCCATTCCGTATCGCGCGATTCCCGGCTTCCCGCCCTCGAGCGTTCCTGGCCACGCAGGCCGCTTCGTCGCAGGTACACTCGGCGCGCGGCGCGTGATCGTCGCCGCAGGTCGCTACCATCTCTACGAGGGTCATTCGGCTGAGACGGTCGCGCTCCCCACTCGCGTGCTGCACGCGTGCGGCGTGCGCACGCTGTTCGTGTCGAATGCGGCTGGCGGGATCAATCGCACGATGCGTCCGGGCGAACTGATGATCATCGAGGATCATCTCAACCTCATGTCGCGCACGCCGCTCGTTGGACCGGAGCGCGCGGGGGAGACGCGTTTTCCGGACATGTCGGCGCCGTACGACGCAGCGCTCAATCGCGCGCTCCGCGAGGCCGCGCTCGAGAGCGGCCTCGCGATCACCTCCGGCGTCTACGCAGCGCTGCTCGGTCCCGCGTACGAAACGCCGGCCGAGATTCGGATGCTCGAGAAGCTTGGCGCCGATGCGGTGGGGATGTCGACGGTGCCGGAGGTGCTCGTGGCGCGTGCGCTCGGGATGCGAGTCGCCGGCGTCAGCTGCATCACAAACGTCGCCGCAGGGTTGAGCAACACCCCGCTCAGTCACGCCGCGGTGCTCGAGACGACCGCTCGCGTAGCGGCAAGCTTCGAGCGGCTCGTCACTGCGTTCGTTCAGCGAATCGCGTAGCGCTTCGCCCCGATCGGCCTACGTCATCGAAGCGGATGATGCGTCAAAAAGCGTATGGAGTGAGAAGTTCGCCTCGGATAGCATGTGAGCACTCTCATGGAAGCGGTCGTTCACTCCGGAGGCCAACATGTCTATTCGACTCCGCTCGTGCGTGCTCCTGCTGGCATTCTTCGCCCTCACTGCATGCGATTTTCCCCGACTTACTGGATGCTGGGAATCGTGCGGTGGAGGTAGTCCTCCGCCTGCGCCGCAGTATGTCGTGATCGGCTATCCTCGCGCCTGGATTGACAGTTTGGCGAGTGTGCCCAACACGGGCGTGCGCCTGACGATGCACGTGGGCGACACCGTGACGCTCTACGTCGTGACCGCGGCAAGCTTTCCGACCGCGCCGTTCGACACCGTACGCGCGGTGTCGTGGTCCGTCGATTCGAGCAGCGCGCCAGCTTCTGCGCAGATTACTTCCCAGCAGGACGGTGGCGGATCGCTCATCGCAGTGTCGCCCGGCTCGGTGATCGTGAGCGACGGATCACTCGGTGGCTCGAGCGCCGCGTGCGCCGTTGACAACAACTCGTACACGTGCGATTTCGTCGGGGAAATTCGCGTCGAACCACAACGGTAAGACTATCTAATCGGCCCAGTGATTAAGCGGCCCGTGTCCGCCGCCAATCGCGGGCGCGGTGGCGATGGCGCGATGCACCCAGTCGATCGACTGCTCCACCGCGGAGTCGAGCTCGGTGCCTCGCGCCAGAAGCGCGGTGATCGCGGACGACAGCGTACACCCTGTGCCGTGCGTGTGCCGCGTATCGAGACGCGGATGCGTGAACACGCGCACACGGTCGCCGTGCACGAGAACGTCGATCGCGGCATCGCCGACGAGATGTCCGCCCTTGATCAGCGCTGCGGTCGCGCCGCGCGACACGAGCACGCGCCCCGCACGCTCCATCGCCTCGACATCGCGCACCGCGCCACCCACAAGAGTCTCGGCCTCGTCGAGATTCGGCGTCACGAGCGTCGCGAGCGGGATGAGCAGCTCGCGCATCGCCAGCACCGCATTCTCCGCCAGCAGAAGGTCGCCAGACGCCGAGACCATCACGGGATCGACGACGAGCGGCGCGAGCGCGTGCCGGCGGATGGCGGCGGCGACGGCTTCGACGATCGCCGAATCCGCGAGCATCCCCGTCTTGGCCGCCGCCGGCCGCAGGTCGCCCGCCACGGAGTCGATCTGCGCCTCGATCATCGACACCGGAACCGCCACCCATCCTTGCACGCCACGCGTGTTCTGCGCGGTCACGGCCGTGATCACCGACGTGCCGAAGACACGAAAGTGGTGGAAGGTCTTGAGGTCTGCCTGGATGCCCGCGCCGCCCCCCGAGTCGGAGCCTGCGATCGTGAGGGCAATGGGCGGTGGGGCCATCGCCGAAGGATGCCCTTAACTCCACGGCGCGACAACATCGCGTGACGCCCGCCCTCGCGCCGCCGTCATTTCTAACCGGCACTTGTGGCGCTTTTTCCGCTTTCCCGTACTCGCGCGGTAAAACATGGATCTCCAGCCGATCGCTGCACTGCTGATCACCGGCGACTCGCCTGCGTCGCGCCTGTTGAGCGCGTCGCTCGCGCCCTCCGTTCCGTCGCGCTTGGCCGCCTTCACGCTCACGCCGGTTGGCATGGGCGACGAGGCGCTCATCCGCCTCGCGGACCAGCGTGTCGATGTCGTGCTCCTCGATCTCACGGGACCGCTCGACATTGCGATGGACCTGCTCGTTCGCGCGCGGGTGGAAGTGCCAGAGGTGCCGGTGGTGGTGCTCGTCGAGCCGGGACACAAGGGTGAGTCGAACGGCGCCGCGGCAATCGAGGCGGGCGCGTGTGACTCCGTGGTAAAGGAAGAGCTGAGCAGCGCGCTGCTCGCGCGCGTGCTGCACTACGCGATCGAGCGCTATCGCCTTCACGCCACGCTCGATCAGCTCTCGCTCACCGATCCGCTCACGGGGCTGTACAACGCGCGCGGCTTCCGCACGCTCGCCGAGCATCATCTCAAGCTCGCGCATCGCACGCGCGGGCTCGTGATCGCGGTGGCGGATGTGCGCGCGCTCGACGAGATCAACGCCGCATACGGCCGCGACGCGGGCGACCGCGCGCTCGTCGCCGCGTCGCAGGTGATTCGCGAGACGTTCCGCGCCTCCGACGTGATCGCGCGCATCGGCAACGACGACTTCGCGACGCTCATGCTCGACGCGACGGATGAGACCACCGATGTCGTCGCGCCGCGCCTGCGTCAGCGCCTCGAGCTCTACCGCGCCGCGCATCGCGACCCACCGTGGCTCCTCGGCATGACGGTCGGACTCGTGCGCGTCGAGCCAGGAATGCACCCGGGAATCGACGAGCTGCTCGCCGAGGCGGGTGCGGCGGCAGCGGCAGAACAGGTGAAGGTGGCGTAAGTTCAGGGTACGCCGCAGCACACCTTCTCCCAACCCGCCTCAATGTCCGCGAAGCTGCTGACTCTTGCCCGCGATCTGCAGCGTCGCAAGGCGCGTGAGCGCCAGCAGCTCTTCGTGTGCGAGGGCGTGCGCGCAACTGAGGAGCTGATGCGGAGCCCGCTCGAGATTCGCGGCGTGCTCGTCTCACCCGCGATGTCGGCCGCGGCGCGCGGCGCGGCCCTTCGCGAGATGATCGACGAGCGCGGGATAGCGGTGCTCGAGGTCGACGAGACGGACTTCGCGACTGCCGCCTCGACCGATGCGCCGCAGGGAGTGCTCGCGATCGCCGCGATCCCCGAGATGACCGCGGACTCGCTCACGATTCCGTCGCGCGCGCGTCTGCTCGTGCTCGACGCCGTGCAGGACCCCGGCAATGCGGGCACGATGCTCCGCACCTCTGCCGCGCTGGGCGCCGCGGCGACGCTCGCCGCGCCCGGCACCGTTGACCTGTGGAACGCCAAGGTCGTCCGTAGCGCAATGGGTGCTCTCTTCCACTATCCCGCGCTCTCCATCACGTGGAGCGCGCTCGACACGCTGCTCGCCGACAACGAGATCCCCCTCTGGGGCGCCGACATCGAAGGTCAGCCGATCGAGACGATCGCGCCTCCGACATCGGTCGCGCTCGTGGTCGGAAACGAAGGCGCGGGGCTCTCCGACGATGCGCGCTCGCGCTGCGCACGGCTCGTCGGCATCGGTCTCGCGCCCGAGATCGAATCGCTCAACGTCGCCGTCGCCGCCGGCATTCTCCTACACCACTTCCGCGAGTGACTGACGCCTTCGCTCCACTGGGCTCCTGGTATTTCCTGACGATGGCCTTTCTCTTCGGCACGTGCATCGGCTCGTTTCTGAACGTCTGCGTGAGCCGCTGGCCCGCCGATCTCTCCGTTGTGAAGCCGCGCTCGCGCTGCCCGTACTGCGGCCACGAGATCACCTGGTACGAGAACATTCCGCTCATCAGCTGGTTGCTACTCCGCGCGAAGTGCAGCGGCTGCAAGGCGCCGATCTCGGCGGTGTATCCGCTGCTCGAGCTCACGGTCGCCCTCGTCTGGGTCGCCTGCGTGCTTCAGTTCGGGCCGACGTTCACCGCGATCCGCGTCGCTGTGCTCGTCTCCGTGCTCCTCGGCATCATGATCACCGATGCGACTGACTACGTGATCCCGGACGGCTTCACTGTCTTCGGTTTTTCCTTCGCGCTCGTGGCCGCGGCCGTCGGAACGATGATCGGTGAAACTCTTCCGTTCGCGACCCTGTATGATTCTGTCATAGGGGCGTGCGTCGGTGCAGGGGCCATCGCGATCGTCGGGTGGCTCGGCGAGCTTGCTCTCAAGAAAGAGGCAATGGGCTTTGGCGACGTGACGTTGATGGCGATGGCTGGCGCGTATCTCGGACCTGGACGCACGCTCCTCACCATCTTCATCGGCGCTTTCCTCGGCGCGGTCGGCTTTCTCGCGATCGTGTATCCGATCGCGTGGCTCCGCGCTCGCAGGGCAGGAACCGCTTTTGCACCGCCGCTCGTGCCGTTCGGCGTCTTTCTCGCGCCGGCCACATTGATCGCCCTTCTCTGGGGGAATCAGCTGATGCACTGGTACGCTCACAACATGCTCGGCCTGTGAACTTCGGCGACATGCTGCGCTCGAGCAGCGACGCGCTCGCCCGATTCACGCGCGACCTCACGGCAGAGGCGCGTGCGAATCGGCTGGAGCCCGTGCGCTGTCGCGACAACGAGATCTCGCGCGTGATCGACATCCTGCTGCGTCACGGCAAGAACAATCCGGCGTTGGTCGGTGCGGCGGGCACGGGGAAGACCGCGATCGCCGAGGGCTTTGCGCAGCGGATCGCCGCGGGGAAGGTGCCCTTCACGCTTCGCGACGCGCACGTGCTCGCGCTCGATCACGCGGGGCTGCTGGCGGGAACGATGTATCGCGGCCAGTACGAGGAGCGCCTCACGGCAATCGTCAACGCGTGCTCCGACGACCCGAACATCATCCTCTTCATCGACGAGCTGCACAACCTGATCGGCCAGGGCGCCGCGATGGGTGTGGCGATGGACGCCGCGAACATGCTCAAGCCGGCGCTCGTACGCGGCGAGTTCCGCGTGATCGGCGCCACTACTGATGACGAGTATCAGCGCTGGGTGCTCGGCGATCCCGCGCTCGAGCGCCGCTTCCAGAAGATCGCGGTGACCGAGCTATCGGCGGCGGACACGCTCGCCGTGCTGGAGGCGCGACGCGAGCGCCTCGAGCGGCACCACAACGTGTCGATCGCGGATGAGGCGCTCACGGCGAGCGTCGCGTTGACTGATCGCTACGTCACCGACCGTGTGCGCCCTGACCGCGCGATCGATGCGCTCGACGAGGCGTGCGCGCACGCGCAGGCGACGGCGACCTATTCGCAGATGACGGAGTCGCTCATTCGCGAGCGGCTCGCGCTCCTGCGCGATGTCGAGCGCGTCGGCGCACCGTCGCGCGCGCGCGAGGCGCAGGAAGAGCTGACGCCGGACGAATCGCTCGAGCAGATGGCGCGCTCGGGGCTCGCGGCGATCGAGCGTTTTGGCCTCGAGCTCGAGAAGGCGTTCGGCAGCACGCCGGCGCGCACAGCGGCCGCCGCGGCGCCCGCGCCCTCCGCGCAACCCGCATCCGCGCCGCGAGCGCCGGCGCCGGAGTCGAACGGGGCTCCGCGCAGCGAGCGGCTCGCCACTGTGGAGACGGAGCTGCAGAAGCGACTCGTCGAGGAGGGACTCGTCGTGCGCGCGCCGGATATCGCGCGCGTCGTCGCCGTTGCCACGGGGCGCACGGTCGAATGGCCGTAGCGCGCATGCTCGGCCGCCGCGCGAGCATCGCGCTGGTGGCCTCGATGACGATTCTGACTGCGGGGTGTCCGAGTCGCGAGAAGATCACGGCGCACGGCCCCTACGCGAGAGAAGTGTCGGACGCGATCCCCAAGATCGAGAAGGTGACGGGGCTCAAGTTCAAGACGCAGCCCGTGCTCGAGCGCCGCACGAAGGAGCAGGTGCGCGCCTTCCTGGTCAAGCAGTTCGAGGACGAGCGCTCGCAAACGGATCTCGCCGCGCAGCAGACGCTGCTCCGCCGGCTCGGCCTCGTGAGCGAGGACTTCGATCTGCGCGCGCTCATGCTCGACCTCTATACCGAGCAGATCGTCGGCTTCTACGATCCCGAAACGAAGGTGCTCTACGTCGTCGATGGCGCACAGCCCGACCAGCTCGGCTTCGTCATCGAGCACGAGCTCGTGCACGCGCTGCAGGATCAGTACACGAATCTCGATTCGCTACTGCACATCAAGGGCGACGACGATCGCGTGCTCGCCGCGCAGTCCGTGATGGAAGGGCAGGCGACACTCGTCCCCATTCAATCGATGCTCGGCGCCGCCGCCGGACTTCCCGGCGGCTGGGAGAAGGTGCGCCAGCTCATTCGTGAGAATGGGAGCACAATGCCGAAGTTCTCCGCGGCGCCGCAGATCCTGCAGGAGACGCTGCTCTTCCCGTATCTGAGCGGCGCGGAGTTCATGCGCCGCTATCAGGATCAGGGCCACACCGGAATACCCGTCGGCGCCGCGATGCCGGTGTCGTCGACGCAGATTCTGCACGCCGAGGCGTATTTCGGGTCGCGGGCCGAGCAGCCGCTGTCGATCGCGCTCCCCGCGCTGCACGGCGCGACGAGCACGTACGAGAATGACATGGGCGAGTTCGAGACGCGCCTCTTTCTCTTCCAGCATCTCAAGGATCAGAATGCCTCGATCCTCGCGGCGGAGGGGTGGGCTGGCGACCGCTACGCGATCCTCAAGACGCCGCACGGCGACGGGCTCGCGTGGGTCACGGTATGGCGCTCAGCCGTCGATGCAGGTGAGTTCCGGACGGCGATGCAGAAGGTGTTCACCGCGCGCTACCCGAACGTGCAGGCGACCGAGGGCGCGCAGGGCACGCATCTGATCGCGTCCGGGCGTTCGATGGTGCTCTCGGGCGGCGACGTCGGCGACCACTCGGTGGTGGTGTACGTCGACGTGCCGGCGGCGGACCGTGCGGACATTCTCGACATGTCGAAGATCGTCATCAAGTAGCTTCGCACAATTTTGTCGCGCGCTAGCTGATGAACGGCCCCATCAGAACCCCGAGCAGCGCGAACGCCGTTACGAGCGCCGCCACCGTTCCGAGCGCAACTGCGCTCCACTGCGCCACGGCTACCGCGCGCTCGTAGCGCACACTCCGCTCGGCGCCACGCTCCGAGATGCCGCGCTCGAGAATTCCCCAGAGGCCGAAGGCACCCGCCATCACGGGGAGTAGCGCATACATCCACCAGCGAGGCCGAACCGCCAGCAGCGCGACCGCGCTGATGCCGCCGATCGCGGCGAGCGCCGCAAGCATCGCATCGGAGGCGTGCCGCGCTCGCCGCGCGAGCATCGCGTACAGGCTTGCCGGCTCTCCGGATACCGAGTTCTTGTCGAGCGAGGCGATCATGCCCATTCCTCCCGCAACTAGTGCCCGATGAACCTCGAGAACGCGTAGATCGCCAGCCCTGCCAGCCCGCCGACGATCGTGCCGTTGATCCGAATGAATTGCAGATCCTTCCCGATTGCAAGCTCTACTCGATCCGATGTCACCTCCGGATCCCACGATGTGACCGTCTGCGCGATGAGCTCCGCGACCTCGCCCTGATAGCGATCGACGAGATGGCCGGCCACGTCCGCGATCAACGCGTCCACCCGTGCGAGCAATGCCTCATCGCGCGACACCGCCTCCCCCAGCGACACGAGCCCACGCTCGATCGCCGACGGCGCGAAGGCGTTCGGCGCATCCGCATACTTGAAGAGCGCTTCCTTCGCGTCCTCCCAGATCGACTTCGAGAATCGGCGCACCGCCGCCGCATCGAGAATCTCGAGCTTGATCTTCTCCGCACGCGCCCGAACCTCCGGGCTCTCGTTCAGCTTGCGCACGAAGTTCGCCAGCGCCTCGTCGAAGCGGCGCCGCAGCGGATGATTCGGATCGTCGCGCACATCGGCGAGCGTGTTGTCGAGCCCGGACACGATCTTCCGATGAATCCGGTCGTCGACCATCCCCGGCACCCACCACGGACTCTCCGCCTCGATGCGATCGCGAATCAGCTCCTGATTCTGATCGACCGTGCGCGCCAGCAGCCCGATCGCCTCGTCGAGGAGCTCCTGATGCCTGTCGCCCGCGGTGAGCAGCGAGAGCATCTGCCCGAGAATCGGCGCGACCTCCGTGCTCCGGATGCGCTCCACGAGTACGCGATCGATGAGCGCCTGCACATCCTCGTCGGCGAGCATGCGCGCGCCGCTCGCGAGTGCCGTCGCCGTGTGATGCGCGAGCGTGCGACTGTTCTCCGGCACCGCGAGCCACTTCGCCAGATGCTCCGACACGTGCAGCGACGCGAGTCGCGCCGCGAGCACGTCACGACTCAAAAAATGCCGCGAGACGAAATTGCCGAGGCTGCGCCCGATCTGATCCTTCCGCGCGGCAACGATCGCCGTATGCGGGATCGGAATGCCGAGCGGGTGGCGAAAGAGCGCCGTCACCGCGAACCAGTCGGCGACGCCGCCGATCATCGACGCCTCGGCCGTCGCGCGCACGTACGCGAGCCACGGATGGCGCGCCATCCAGTACGAGCTCGCAATCCAGACCGCCGTCGAGAGCACGAGCAGCCCGCTCGCACGTCGCTTCATCCGCGCGAGATTCTTGCGCTTCGTCGCCTCGTCCGGCGGCGGCAGCGGCGCGCTCAGCACGGATACGGGCCGAACCGCCAGATCAGTCACCGGTTTCGATCGGAACCGAGCGCTCCGTCTCGGAGCTGCGGCGCTCGACCTCGACTTCCGGCTCCGCCGCTGGCGGCATGTCCGCAGGCGTTGCGGCAACCGCGGGAAGCATCGCGAGGCGAAGCACCTCGTCCATCGTCTCCACGAAGGTGAACACCATGTTCTTCCGCACCTCGGCCGGGATCTCGCGCAGATCCTTCTCGTTGTGCTTCGGCAGAATCACCTCGCGCAAACCGGCGCGATACGCGGCGAGCACCTTCTCCTTCACGCCGCCGATCTCGAGCACCTTCCCGCGCAGCGTGACCTCGCCAGTCATCGCGACGTCGCGGCGCACCGGCCGCTCGCTCAGTGTGCTCGCGATCGCGAGAGTCACCGTGATCCCCGCGCTCGGTCCATCCTTCGGAATCGCGCCGGCAGGCAGATGGATGTGCAGGTCGAAGTCGCGGAACATGCGATCGTCGATGCCGATCTGCCCCGCGCGCGAGCGCACGTACGAGTACGCGGCGTCCACA
>Ga0208078_1000082_pt1 | contig 27526 bp, 26 predicted proteins | sample NGESurdeep072012_3_FD_184468 | JGI IMG/M metagenome (GOLD analysis project Ga0208078, IMG submission 184468) | Arctic peat soil microbial communities from Barrow, Alaska - NGEE Surface sample 53-2 deep-072012 (SPAdes) | ecosystem: Environmental > Terrestrial > Soil > Wetlands > Peat ...
GTTCACCCGCTTCCTGATGACCACGGTTCCGCAGTGGGTGCAAATCGCCGGGATCCTCATCGGCGTGCCCGTGGGCATCATCGTCGTGTGGCAAGCGTGGAAGCACCGGCGTCAGCTCTGGGCGTGGTGGTTGGCGAGGCCGAAGGCCGTCAAGCTCTCGCTCGTCGGCGCCGCGGGCGTGGTCGCGGTGGTGGTGGGAGGCTCCGGGCTATACGGCTACAACTACATGATGCATGACAACGACTTCTGTCAGTCATGCCACGTCATGGACAAGGCATGGAATCGCTTTCAGGTGAGCGCTCACAAGAATATCCAATGCCATGCGTGCCATCGTCAGCCAATGTATGTCAGCTCGGTGGAGCTGTTCTGGTGGGTGACGCAGCGACAGATGAAGGTGCCGCCGCACGACAAGGTGCCGTCGGCCGTTTGCGGCGAATGCCACATGCGCCAGGGCACGGACTCGGCGCTGACGCTGGTCACATTGACGGCGGGGCACGCTGTGCACCTCAAGTCCGATTCGTCGGCGCTCAAGGACGTTCAGTGCGTGACTTGCCACGGCCGTGACTTTCATGTGTTCGTCCCCAACAATGCGTCGTGCGAGCAGAGCGGCTGCCACACGAACGTTCGCGTCAAACTTGGCGCGATGTCGCGGCAGGGCTTCCAGCATTGCACCACCTGTCACGACTACAAAACCCGCGTTCCCTCCGGCGCCACCGTCGCGCAGGCGCGACTCCAGCTCGGGCCCAAAGCGTTGGACTGTTCGTCTTGCCACCAAATGATGACGAAGATTCTCACGTTCGACCTGGCCGCAGACCCGCACAAGGGGAACTGCGGCATGTGTCACGATCCGCACAAACAGAACGAACCCAAGGACGCGTACAAGACCTGCGCGACCGCGCAGTGCCATTCCAACGCCGACACGCTCACGGCGTTTCATCGCGGGCTCGGCGGGCATGCGATCGATCAGTGCGGCGCGTGTCACCAGGCGCACAGTTGGAGGGTGAAGGGAACCGACTGCCTGGCTTGTCACAAGACGATCAATCAGGACCGGCCCGGCGTCCGCCGCGTGAGCGTGCTGGAGCAACGAGAGCCGTTTCAACATTCGGTGTTGTCGACTCGACAGGTCATGGAGGGCGAACCGGTGGTTCGCTTCGCGTCGTTCGTCCGGATCGCGTCGCCCGTTCGCGTCGCTCGCGGCACCAGCCCGGCGCCGCGACGATTCATGTCGAAGCCGGCGGCCAGGGAACCGGTGGATAGCATCTTCCGGCACTCGATTCACAAGTCGCTCGCGTGCACGGATTGTCATGGGACGACCACCACGCACGGCGGCCTCAAGTTCGTCGCACCCGGCGGCTGCATGGCCTGCCACCACGGCGCGCAACAGCGCGCGCAGTGTTCCACCTGCCACAAGACCGAGCCGCTCAGCCCGTACACCGTGCCGGTGACGTTCGCGATCACGGCGCGCCGCGATCCTGTCACTCGCCCGCTTGCGTTCACGCACGCGCGCCACAGCGAGATCACATGTACCCGCTGTCACGGCAACGACGTTGCACGTTCCGTGTCGGCGACCACGTGCACGACCTGTCACGCAGATCACCACGGTGCCGCGGCGAACTGCGCGAGCTGCCACCCAACTGCGCGCGCGGGGCATGACCGACTCGCCCACGCGAGCTGCGCGAGTTGCCATACCGATGCAAACCTCGCGGCGTTGCCCAAGTCGCGCTCGCTTTGCCTCGTCTGCCATCAGGAACAGCGCAACCACTACCCCACGGGCGATTGCGCCACATGCCACGCGCTGGACCCAAGTGTCATGTTGCGGGTGGGCCGCTCGGGGCCGGACCGATGAAGCGACTGGCCCTCCTCGTGTTGGCGCTTCCGACGGTGCTCGCCGCGCAGGGACTGCGCATCTCCGGCGTCACAACCGTGCAGTTCATCGAGCTGCGCCCGCTGATCACCGACTCGATCGACGAGACGTTGGTGCCCGGGACGGGCGAATCGCGAACGGTCGAGGGCGGCGTGCCGGCCATCTGCCCTGTTACCTCTGCGTTCTGTCAGTTCGAGCGATCGGGCAATCGCGTGAGCGCCGCGCCCGTGCTGCAGGATATAACCGTCGCCGGATGGGGATGGGTGCAAGGTCTCAGCTTCCGCGGTGATGTGCGCGCTCGAACGCAGCTCGGCGGCACCGCCGGCTTCCTCTATCCACGTGGCGACGATCATTTCGAGGTCCTCGATGCATACGCGCAGCTGGATCGCGACGCGTGGCGCGGCCGTCTCGGGCGTCAATGGGTTACCGGCGGCCTCGGCGCGTACGCATTCGACGGCGCCGATGCGGTCTGGCGGCCCAATGGTTTCTCTCTGGAGGGGTGGGCCGGTCGCGCCCTCGTCGCCGGCCTCAATGAGCCGTACACGAGCGCGGAGCTTGCCGCGGTCGACAACATCCCGCCCCAGCAGAACGGATACGTGTTCGGCGGCCGCGCGCGCTACCGTCCCGACGCGCTCACGGCTGCTGCGTTCACGTACCAGCGTGTGCTCGTCGCAGATCGCAGCGGCCTTTACTCGGAGCGCGCGGCGCTCGATGCGTCAACGAGAAGATTCGGCGCCGCGGTCGACCTCGGCCTGGTTTACGATTTTGCGACAGGCGGCTGGAACGAGGCGCGCCTCCGTGTCGGGACCGGCGAAGGCAGATCCCTCGGCTATTCGCTCGAGGCGCGGCACTCGCGCCCCTTCTTCGAGTTATGGACCATTTGGGGGGCATTCTCGCCGGTGGGATTCGACGAGGTACGCGCGACCGTGGACTGGAGGCCACGCGCTTCACACTTCTCGTATTCCTTGCGCGGCGCGGACCGGAAGTACGCCGAGACCAATACCGGCATTGATCTTCGCACCAACGGATGGCGCGCGGGCGGCGACGTTAGGTGGCAGGGCGGGGGCGCGCTCGCCGCATCGGGTTCATACGACGTCGACATCGGCAGCGGTGCGGCGAACACCGACGTCCGCACCGGCCTCGGGTGGATGGCGTCTGACAATCTGTCGTTTCGCGCCGACCTCATGATGACGCAGAACATCTACGAGTTCCGCATCGGCACCGGGCGCATCTACGGCGCGTCATTCGACGGCGCCGTTCGCGTCAGACCGGACGTGCGGCTGGTGATGGACGCCGGGCTCTATCAGCACGTGCTGACGAACGGGGCCCCCGGCCCCGACTGGACGCAGAGGCGCGGCTCGGTGCGCGTCGAGTGGATGCTGGGGCAAGACCCGGGCATGGGAGGCAAAGCGCAGTGAGCCGATTTGCGCGGGTGCTCACGTTGCTCGCGATGCCCATCTCACTGTGGGGGCAGGCGGACAGAGGCGTCGCTTTTCCGCATGCGCGCCACGCCCGCCTCTTCCTCATGTGTTCGAGTTGCCACACCGGGATCCCGACGGGGGATGCCGCCCGCTCGTTTCCACCCGTCGCGCTCTGCGGTGCATGTCATGACGGAACGGTGCAGCCGCGCGTACAATGGGCGCCGCCAGTTCGCTCTGGAGCCGGCCTGCTCGTCTTCTCGCATCCAGTGCATTTGACCAAGGCGAAGGACGTCACATGCGAATCGTGCCACGCCCTCGTCGATTCAACGCAGTGGATGAACGTCGCGCACGCCGCGCCAGAGCGGTGCATCTCGTGTCATGCGCATGGCGCGAGCGCACACCTCGCCGACGACAACGTGTGTGCGACGTGCCACAGGCCGCTCACCAGCGCGGTCGCGCTGACTGACGCCCGTGTGGCCGCGTTCCCCAAGCCTCCGTCGCATGCTCGCGCCGACTTCGTGAGCGCGCACGGGGCGGCCGCTCGCGCTCCCGCGGCGAATTGCGCCACGTGTCACGCGCGCGAGAGCTGCCAACGGTGCCATGTGGACGGCGCGCGCGCTCCGACGATTCGCGCGCTCGGAAATGACGCCCGTGTCGCTCGCTTGGAGGTGGGAAGAGCGCCTGTCTATCCAACGCCCGCCGACCATCGCGGCTCTGAGTTCGCGTTACTGCACGCCAAGTCGGCCCGGGCAGACCCGGCGCGTTGCTCGGTCTGTCACACCCGCGCAAGCTGCGAGACGTGTCACACTGGCGACGGCGCGCGCGACTTCTTGCGCAGCATCCCCGATGCGCGCCAGGCAACCGCGCCCGGTGTCAAGCTTCGGCGGGCAACCCCGACCACCATTTCCACCGGGCCGCTCGCGCCGAGCGGCGCCGTGCGATCGACTTCGGTGCAGCAGGCATTGACCGGTCAGCAGGACACGGCGCGACACACGGTCAGCGTGCACCCGCCTCGGTTTGTGCGCACGCACGGTGCCATGGCGGCGTCGGGTGAACTCCAGTGCGCGAGCTGCCACGCGCAGCGATTTTGCTCCGACTGCCATGGGGGCGAGCGCGTGACGCGGCGCTACCATCCGAACGACTTTGTCTCGACCCACGCGCCGCAGGCATACTCACGTGAGAGCGACTGCAGCTCGTGTCACTCGACCGAGGCGTTCTGCCGTGCCTGCCATCGCCAGGTCGGCCTCGCCGCCAAGGCCAACATCCGAAGCACCGTGTTTCACAACGCGCAGCCGCTCTGGCTCCTTCAACATGGGCGCGCCGCGCGGCAGGATCTCACCAGTTGCACCACCTGTCATCAGCAGACATACTGCATCCAATGTCACTCCGATCTAGGATCGCGCATCAATCCACACGGCCCTGGTTTCGACGCTGCGCGAATGTCCAGCAAGAACCCGCAACTCTGCCTCGTGTGCCACTTCAAGAATCCGCTTGCCAAATGATCGCGAGGCATTCCGGGAGTACTGCATGATTCGCTTCGTCCGCCGGTGGTACGCGATCGCCGTGGCGGCCGGAGCGGCGCTCGCCTGCTCTGACCGGGCGGAGCCGCCCAAGATTCCGCTCACCAAAAATGTCGCGGACAGCGTAAACGCGGTCGAGGCAGCCCACGGGCTCATCGGTCCGGCGGCGAAGGCCGCGCTCGACAGCGGCAATGTGCTCTTCAGACACAAGGCGTACGCCGCAGCATTGGCTCAATACCGAGCGGCATCGGCGCTCGCTCCACAGCACTCTGCGCCCCTCTTTGGTATCTATATGGTCGCCCGAGCCACCCACAATCCGGTCATGGCCGACAGCGCTCTAGCGGGGATACGCTTGCGGAGCGGGGCCATGACCCCGGCGCCGCATGTACTGACCGACACGGCGCTGCAACGGATACACGAGAACTTCCGGAAGAAGCCGTCTGCCGGCTGATCCTGTGAACATTCTCCAATTTACCCGATGAGCTACAACCTGCTGAGCGCCGTGCCCGGCGCGACGGGACGACCGCCCGTTCTGCGCGATCTATGGGCGCGACATCGAAGCTGCGCTCAGGAAGGCTGCAGCTCCGTTGCTTTGGCCAACCGATCTGGTGCGGGCGCCAGCCGTGGCTCGGCCCCAAGCCAGTAGAGACCATTTGCCATGATGCAGAATCCAGTGACCGCGAACCACACCATCGCGACGCCGACGAAGCCCGTGAACGCCAGCCACCACGGGCTGTACGCCATCGACAACACCGATGCGATAGAGATGTTGATGCCGACGGCGAGATAGATGCGGCGCTCGAGGTACCAGCGGTCGGTTTGCATTATGTACCACTTCGACTCGGGGTCACCCGTTCCGAGCATCGGCGAGAAGCCGAAGCGCTTGAGGACATTGCCGACGACGCAGAATCCAGTCAGTGCCACGGTCACCGAGGCTGCCCCGGTCGCGATGATCAGCAGCGCCCACAGCGGTTGGACGAACACCGCCAGCGCCGTGGCGGCGATGAGAACGATTCCGGCGATGAGCCAGACCGTCCGTTCGATGTACCATTGATTTGTGGGAACGATGTAAATGCCCGAACGCAATGTCACGTTTCTACCCATCCCTGAGAAAGGAGCCACGCACGGATTGCGAATCGCTCCGAGGAACGATTCGCGGCAGATAATGATGTCCTCATTGAAAAAGTTCAAGATGACCTATTTTTTTTACAGGAATTCCCCTACACAGGCCCCGCTGATCCCCGAATCCGCTTTCTTTCCCATCCGGATAGTGTTCGCTGTGTGAACGCGTTGTAGAAGGCCACACCGCCGAACCGGAGACGACGACGAACACCAAGCGCACCGCTGAGTCCGGAGCCACCATCCCGCCGTCGGCGTTGGACCAGCTTCTCGCGGTCGAACGTGAAATTGCCGCGGGCGATGCCACAGCGGCGGACGAGGCCCGCGCGCTACTTGCCTCCGCGCGCGCCGACCTCGAGGTGCGCGAGCGCCAGGCCATCGCGGACGTGGAGCGCGAAGTCGCGGAGCTGGACGCTCTCGCGCGCGATCGCCAGGCGACGGCCGTCGGCGAAATCGAGGAGATCGCCGCTCGCCTCGCCGCACGATACCGCTCGCTCGCCGCGGCGGACGTCGCGCGCCTCGCCGCGTTCGTGGCCGACCGCGTGACCGGTCTCATCGCGGACGGTGCGCCGTGATCGTTCCGATGAGCCGCGTGCGCATCATTGGGCCGAAAGACGGGGTCGATGCGGTGCTTCGCGCCGTGCAGGACTTGGGGCAGCTTCAACTCGCCGAGTTGCCGGATCGCGCCGGCGTAGGACCGGCCCGACTTGGCCCGGCGCGTGAACGCAGGCGACGCCAATTGACGCGCCTTCTGGAGGACGCCAGGGACGCGCTGCATTCGCTGAGCGTTGCGCCGCAGCGCGTTGCGCCCGCAACGATCGCCACCGCGGACTTCGCGCGCTGGGCGCGGCTCGCGCGCCGGACGCGCCGAGAAGCCAGAACTCTCCTCGACCGCCAGACGGCGCTCCGTGACGAACGAGCACTGATCGCCCGGTATCGCGAGTTCCTGCTGGCCGTGCTACCCGCGATCCGCAAAGTCGACGGCTCCAAGCGACTAACCAGCCACGCGGTGGTGGTGCCGGCGTCAGCGCGCGGCGCGGTGGATGGGCTCGCATCCGCACTGCGTGCGGAACTCGGCGCAGAATTCACCATGTCGACCCACCCCCTTCCGGGCGGTGACGTTGCGATCCTCCTCATCCTGCCGAACGAGTTCAGTAATCGCCTCGATGCCCGCCTCGCCGAGGCGCGGGTACCAGAAGTCCCTCTGCCCGACGCGTACCGATCCTTGCCGCTGGCCGAGGCGGTTCCGCAGATGCTCGCGCGCCTGTTGGCGATCCCCGCGGAAGTGGAGGAATGCGAGCGCAACCTCGCCGCGCTCGGCAAAGCGCGTGGCGGCGAGATGAGGAAGGCGCAAGCGGCCGTCGAGGACTGGCTCGCCGCCGCGTCGGCACGGGAACGCACAGCAGAGACGGGCCACGCGTTCACGATCGAGGGCTGGCTGCCGGCGCGGAGCGTGGGCCCGCTCGAGCAACGCGTCCGCGAGGCTGCGGGAGCAACCGTGATCATCGAGACGATCGCGCGCGAGGACTGGGGCGCGGAGGACGCGCCGGTGGTGCTCTCCAACCCGCGCCTCTTCAGGCCCTTCGAGAAGCTGATCGCCCTTCTCCCGCTGCCGCACTACGGCACGATCGACCCGACTCCGTTCGTGGCCGTCTTTTTCCCGCTCATGTTCGGGATGATGCTCGGCGACGTAGGCTATGGCATTGTCCTGGCCGCGCTCGCCCTCATCGTGCGTGCGCGCGCCAAACCCGGATCGCTGGCCCGCACAGGGGCGGAAATAGCGGGTCCATGCGCGGCGTTCACGATCGTCTTCGGTGTGCTGTACGGCGAGTTCTTCGGAGATATCGCCCGACGCACGCTGGGCGTGCGTCCGCTGCTCCTGGATCGCGAGCAGGCGGTGTTCGCCACACTGGCAGCCGCGGTGGGTCTCGGCGTCGTGCACGTCGTGCTTGGGCTCGTACTCGGCGCGGTGACCGCCGGACGCAAGGATCCGAAGCGGGCGCTGGGCCGCGGCATGTCGGCGGTGATGGTTCTGCTCATCGTGGCTGCGTTGCTCGCCGCATTCAAAGTTCTTCCGGCGCGGCTCTTCACGCCTGCCGTGATACTGCTGCTGGTCACGTTCCCTGTCCTCGTGTTCGCGGAGGGCGTGCTCGGGATGATCGAACTGATGACGACGCTCGGAAACGTGCTGTCGTACGCACGCGTCATGGCGATCGGCACAGCGTCTGTCATACTCGCGGTGGTAGCCAACAAGATGGTAGGCGCCGTGGGGAGCACGGCGGTGGGCCTGCTCTTCGCCCTCCTGTTCCACCTCGTGAACTTCGCCATCGGGGTTTTCGGCCCCGCGATTCAGGCGTTGCGCCTTCACTATGTCGAGTTTTTCGGGAAGTTCTACAGTCCCGGGGGCCGTCCCTACGAGCCGTTCGGTCACGGCACGGCGTTAGCGGTCCCCCTCACCCAGGAGAAGCCAGCATGAATATCATGTGGATTGCCATAGGTGCAGCCGCCGCCATTGGGCTCACGGCCCTCGCGACGGCGTGGGCCCAATCGAGGATCGGCGCCGCCGGTGCCGCCGTACTCGCGGAGAAACCCGAGCTCGCGGGGACGGTGATCATCCTCGTCGCCATTCCAGAGACCATGGTGATCCTCGGGTTCATCGTCGCGCTCTCTCTCATTCTGCGCATCGGCGGCGGCTGAGCGATGGGTGAGGCGCCGAGCACGGCTCTGTTCGAACAGCTCCGGCGTGACGCCCGCGAGGCGTCGGAGCAACGCATCGTGGCAGCGCGCGCCGAGGCGCTGCGCCTCAGCAATGCCTCGGATGAGCGGCTGGCGCAGCAACGGACTGCGCAGTTGGCGGCTCGCGAGCGCGCGCACTCTGCCGCGCTCGACCGGGCTCAATCCGATGCGCGAACGCGCACCGCGCGCGAATGGCTAGCCGCGCGCGCCGAGGCGCTCGATCAGGTCTTCGTCGCGGCTCATGAAACGCTTGCCGCCCGGTCTGCGGACCCGCGATTCATCGCCGCCGTCGCCGCAATCGCGCGCGATGCGCTCTCGTACCTTCCGCCTGGAGACGCATCCGCACGATGCGCCACATCACTGGCACCGGCCGTGCGCACCGTGCTCGAGTCGCAGGCGCCCGGACGACCGGGGCTGCGCGTGATCGAGGACGATGCCGTCACGACAGGGGTGGTGCTGGAGACAGCCGATGGCTTGCTCGCCATCGACGCCACGTTCGCGCGGCATCTTGCGCGCGAGCGACCGCGCCTCGCCATCGAGGTGGCGCACCGACTCGAGCCACCGGTATTGTGACTGACTGGGGCGACCTCGTTGCGCGCGCACGCGGCCTTTCGACGCATCTGCTCTCGGCGACACAGCTGGCGGGGCTTGCCGACTGCGCCGACCTGCCCGCGTTCGCTGCGCTCGCCGCCGAGTACGGTGCGATCGAGCCGCTCGCCGACACTCGCGTTGCCGAGCCGCATGCGCTGGAGCTGGCGGCACGACGGCGTGCGACTCAGCGCTTCGCACTCATCGTTCGGTGGGCAGGCGAGCGCATTACCGCCCTCACTCCGCTCATGGACGATGAGGATCGGCGGGCCGTCCGCGCCCTCGCCCGCGGCGCTGTCGGCGGAATTCCGGGACCAGAGAGAATGGCCGGACTCGTTCCAACGCCGTTACTCCCAGTGCGCGCGCTCGAAGAACTGTCACGCGCCGGCGACCTCGCAACTATCGGTGCCCTCCTCATGGCATGGCGACACCCGTTCGGCCCCGTGGTGAGTGATGAGGGCACCCGTCAGACCGTGGATCTCTTTCGGTTCGAGGTTGCGCTCGCGCGCGCGGCGGCTAGCCGCGCCCGCGCGTGCGCGGAGACCGCTGACTCGGCGATGCGGCATTACGTCGAGCGCACAATCGACCTCGAGAACCTCTCCGCCGCGCTCGTGCTCGCCAGCCACCATACCGACGCGTCACCCGCCTCGGTGTTCATCTCCGGCGGCGCTCTCGTCACACTGGACGATCTGACATTCGCCGCGGACGCCACGAGCGGGGATGCGATTCTGCAGCACCTCTCGGCACGCGTTGGCGCCGCGCCGCCACTCCTCGCCGCGCTGCACCCGGGGGCTCGCACGGGCGCTGATGCCGCGCTCTCCGCGATGATCGGCGAGTTTCGCCTGCGCTCTCTTCGCGAACCTGTTGGACTTGCCGCCGTGATCGCCTTTTGGCTCCGCCAACGCGCCGAACTCGGCGCACTCCAGGAGATCGTGTGGCGGATCACATTGGGCGTGCCTCGCAAGCCGCCCGCCGACCTGGCCGGAGCGCTCGCGTGAGCATGCGCGTGCGCGTAATCGCCAGTCCGGGGTTCGCAACCGGATTCCGCCTCGCCGGCTTTGCCGTCGATGAGGTGTCGAACCTGGGTGAAGCGTTCGATCGCTTCGTCGTCGCGCTCGCGCAAGCTGACCTGGGAATCCTTCTCATTGAACAGCGGCTCCTCGACACGCTGCCCGCGGCGGTGCGCCGCGACGCGGAGCGCCGGCCTGTGCCGGTGATCGTACCCATTCCGTCGCCCGCGTGGGCCGGGCAGAAGGCCGACGCCGAGAATTTCATCCTCGAGCTACTGCGACGGACCATCGGCTACCGGGTGCGCCTGCAGTGACCGCGTCGATTGTCCGGGTCGCCGGCTCGCTCGTGGAAGCGTCGCCACTCCGCGGCGCACTCTACGAGATGGCCCTGGTGGGCGACCGCCGTGTCCGCGGCGAAATCATCCGCCAGCGGGGCGACACGGCAACGCTGCAGGTCTACGAAGACACGATGGGACTCGCCGTGGGCGAGCCGGTTGAACCGCTCAACACTGCCCTCAGTGCGCAACTCGGGCCGGGATTGCTCGGCGCCGTGCTCGATGGCATCGGTAGGCCACTGGCCCGCGTTGCGGATGCGACCGGCGACTTCATCGCGCCAGGTGCGAATGCCGACATGCTCGACGGATCAAAGAAGTGGCGGTTCATCGCGACGCGTACGGCGGGCGACCACGTTGATGGGGGCGACGTGCTGGGGACGGTTGAGGAGCGCGCCGGTATCTCACACCGCGTGCTCGTGCCGCCGGGCAGGTCAGGAAAACTCGGCGAGCTTGCCAGTGGTGAGTTCACGGTGAGCGAGTCCATCGGCGCGTTTGAGGATGGCACGCCGCTCTTTCTCGCCCATCGCTGGCCGGTTCGCGTGCCCCGCCCCGTTGCGGAACGGCTGCCCACGACGCGCCCGTTTGTCACGGGGCAGCGAGTGTTCGACCTCTTCTTTCCGGTCGCCGAGGGCGGCAACGCCGCGGTGCCCGGGGGCTTCGGCACGGGAAAAACGATTATCGAACAATCGCTCGCCAAGTTTGCGGACGCAGATATCGTGGTCTACGTCGGTTGCGGCGAGCGGGGCAACGAAATGGCCGACGTCCTGACGGAGTTCCCGGAACTCATCGACCCGCGCACCGGTCGGCCGATCATGGATCGCGCTGTACTGGTCGTGAACACGTCGAATATGCCGGTGGCGGCCCGCGAAGCATCCATCTATCTCGGCGCAACGATCGCCGAGTACTTTCGCGACCAGGGCAATCGCGTAGCGCTCATGATCGACTCCACGTCGCGGTGGGCCGAGGCACTGCGCGAAATGGCTGCGCGGTTGCAGGAGATGCCGGGCGAGGAGGGGTATCCGACGTACCTCGCCAGCCGGCTCGGACAATTTTTCGAGCGCGCCGGGCGCGCCCGCCCGCTCGGCACGCCGGAGCGCGAGGGCACCGTCACAATCATCGGTGCCATTTCACCGCCCGGCGGAGATTTCTCGGAACCGGTCACTCAAGCCTCACTGCGCGTCGCGGGCGCGATGTGGGCGCTCGACGCCTCGCTCGCCCATCAGCGGCATTTTCCTGCCGTCGACTGGGACACGAGCTTTTCGCTCTATGCCGATCAGGTGACGCCGTGGTTCGCCGAGCATGGCGGCGCGAACTGGGCATCGACGCGCGCGGCATTGCTCGCGTTGCTGCAGAAGGAACGCGAACTGCGTGACATCTCGAGTCTGGTGGGACCAGAAGCGCTGGAAGACCGCGACCATCTCACGATGGACGTCGCCGCCATCGTCCGCGAAGGGGTGCTCCGCCAGAGCGCGTATCATCCCAACGATGCAGTGTGCGCGCCGACGAAGACCTACGCGCTCGGGACGGCAGCACTCTCGCTGCTCGAGGCCGGCGAAGCGGCGCTCGCCGCGGGGACGCCATTCGCGGAGCTCGACCTGGTGCCAGCGCGGCGGGCCGTCGCCGCATTGCGTGACGCCAGCGAAGCCGATGTGCCGGCGCGTGTTGAATCGGTGCGACAGGCCGCTGCAGCACTTGCCGTACGTCGCGCGAAGCCCGTGGTGACCGCATGAGTTTCGTTCCCGAGCGCACGCACCGCGGAGCGGCCGCGGCGGCCGGACCACTGCTCTTTCTGGAGCGCACGCCGCGGGTCGCGTTGGGTGAATGGGTTGTCGTGCGGCTTCGCGACCAGCCCGAACGCCGAGGACAGGTGATCGATGCTGGCGCGCAAACGACGGTCGTGCAGCTGCTCGACCATTCCGTCGGGCTCGCACCCGATCGCGCTGAGGTCGTGCTCACGGGTGACGTCGCCACGGCGGTGGTTGGGCGCGAGTTGCTTGGCCGCTCATTCGACGGCCACGGCGCTGCCGGGGACGGGCTCCCTGCGCCGGTGGGCGAGGCGATCCGTCCGATCAATGGCGCACCGATCAATCCCGTCCGCCGCGACCGGCCCCACGATTTCATCGAGACCGGGATCAGCGCGATTGACGCGATGAACACGCTGGTGCGGGGACAGAAGCTCCCGGTGTTCAGCGGACCGGGCCTGCCGGGACTCGAATTGGCGGCGCGAATCGTCGAATGGGCGCGCGCCCCGCACGGCGAGCCGTTCGCCGTTGTGTTTGCGGGCGTCGGAATCACTGCGCGCGAGACGCGCGAGTTCGTCGAACGGGTACGCGAGAGCGGGGCGATGCCGCGCACGGTGCTCTTCCTCAACGAGGCCGCGCATCCAGCCGTGGAGCGCATCATGGCTCCGCGGCTCGCGCTCACCACGGCCGAGCACCTGGCGTTCGATTGCGGGATGCACGTCCTAGTGGTCATCGCCGACATGACACATTACTGCGAAGCCTTGCGCGAGATCGCCACCGCGCGCGAGGAGATCCCGGGTCGTCGCGGGTACCCGGGCTACATGTACACCGACCTCGCGTCTATCTACGAACGCGCGGGAATCGTGCGCGGCAAGCAGGGTTCCATCACGCAAATCCCCATCCTCACGATGCCTGACGATGATGTAACGCACCCGATCCCCGACCTGACGGGCTACATCACCGAAGGCCAAATCGTGCTGAGCCGCGAGCTGCACCGTCGCGGCATCTGGCCTCCGATCGACGTGCTTCCGTCGCTCTCCCGGTTGATGAGCAGCGGGATCGGCAAGGACCACACGCGCGCCGAGCACCGCGAGTGGAGCGATCAGCTGTACGCCATCTACGCCCGCGGCCGCGAAGCCCGTACCATGGCGGCGATCGTCGGCGAATCGGGGCTCCCCGCCGCGGATCATCGGGCGCTCGCTTTCAGCGACGCGTTCGAGCGCGACTTCATCGCGCAGCCGGCGGGCCGGCGAGCGCTCGACGAAACGTTCGACATTGGCTGGCGGCTGCTTGAAACGCTACCTCGCGGCGACCTCCTCCGCATTGCGGACGCCACATGGGAGAAGCGTGACGACGTTCGCACGGGGGCCGACGTCTCCCCTTCGGCCCCGGAACCCAGCTGATGGTCGCCCGGCGACTTGCCCCGACCCGCATCAACTTGCTGCGCGCGCGGCGCGACCTGGCGCGCGTCACGCGGGGCGTCGCCCTCACGCACCGCAAGCGCGAGGCACTCGTCGCCGAGTTGGTCAAGCTGGCGCGACCGGCAATGGACAGTCGCGCACGCATCAGTGACGCGGTGACGCGTGCGACCGAATCCCTTGCCGACGCGCTCGCCGAGCATGGAGCGGCGGGCCTCACCGCTTTGGCTTGGCCGATCCGCGAGCCCTCCGTGGAGCTACGTGCCGCGCAGGTGTGGGGCCTTGCGGTGAGCGATGTCGTGGACCGTACGCCCATCGCGCGCACGCTCGACGCGCGCGGGCTGGCTCCCGGTGCGATCGGCCCGGCGGTGGCCGACACCGTGGCGCGATTCGAGCAGCTCGGGGATTTGCTCGTGGACGCGGCACCGCGCGAACAGCGGGTGCGACGGTTGAGCGAGGCGGTCCAGGCAACTACGCGGCGACTCATGACGCTCGAGCACCGTGTGGCTCCCGGGCTCGTCGCCCAGATCAACGCCGTGCGCCAGCAGCTCGAGGAGCGGGAGCGGGAGGAGCACCTTCGGCTGCGGCGGGTGACGCGCCCGCGACAGCGCTAGTCCGCATCAACGTTTTCGCGCCTGCTCGAGGGCGGTGCTGATGTCGGCAGCGTGGGCGGTGTATTCCGGAAGATTGCGCGCTTTCTCGGCCGGCTCCGCCGCGAGTAGCCGCCGCCGAAAGCTCCTGCTCGCGGCGGCGTCGCCGCGAGCATCTGCCGCGCGCGCGGCGAGCGCCAACCCAAGCAGGTGGGTGGGTTGCTGCGCGAGGATCGTGTCGCCCTGCGCCGTCGCGCTCGAAACGTCGCCGGTCACGAGCGCAACGAGGCCAACGTCATAGCGCCGATGCGCGTCGAGCGGTGTAAGTGCCTCGAGTGCGCCGAGCGCCATTGGCCCAAAGAAGGCGGCACTGTCCTTTTTCCCCTCGCTCGAGAGCCGCATCACCCGATTGAACAGGCGATCGGCACGCTCTTCCGGCGACATCGAGGAAATGTCCGGCGCTTGGACCACACCGGTGCCGAAAGGTACACGTTGTTCGGACTCTCCTCCGGCCCCGCGTGAACCGAACTGAATGACCGAAAGCACGATCAGGAGGAAGATTGCCAGAGCCGGTACGCCCCACCGCAGCGCTTTCGAGCCCGATGGCGATTGCGCGGGCGAACCGCGCCCGTGGACGGACGAGCCGCAGTTGTGGCAAAACTGCGAGTTGGCGTTGAGCTTCGTTCCGCAATCGCTACAAAACCTGGGATTTGCTGCTGGAGTATTCGTTGCCATGGTACCGGGAGTAGGCGGCTGATGGGCGATTTTCGAGTGCGGCGACTGACCGTCGACTACTGTGTGGTTGTTTCTGGTGCTGTCCATCGTCGAACGAGGATCGCGACGAGCGCCAGCCCTCCGACCACGAGGAGCACCGGGATAACATAGAGCAGAATGTTCAGCCCCGTCATGGTAGGGTCGAGCAGAATCCACTCTCCGTACTTGGAGACGAAGTACGCTTTGACCTGATCCGGTGTATTGCCTGCGCGCAGCTTGTCACGCACTACGATGCGCATCTGCCGCGCGAGATCGGACGGCGAGTCCTGGATGGATTCGCCCTGGCACACCGGGCAGCGGAGGGTCGATGCGACCGCCGTCGTTTGCGCCTCGAGCGCGGAATCCGAGGCCGTCGTCGTCGTCGCCGATGGACGCGAAGGTGCTGCGACGTCTTGCGCGCGGGCGGGCGCCGCAACGCAGGTTGCGACAGCCACGGCTACGGTTGCGAGTGCAGCGTATCTCACGGAACCCGCGCGCGAGGCACCGTGTCGGCAGCAGTCGCATTCGGCAGCAGGGAATCGATCCATTGATGCAGAATGTTCGCCGAGACGGGGCCCACCTGCTTGTACGCGATGCGTCCGGTCGCGTCGACGATGAATGTCTCGGGTACGCCGTATACACCGTAGTCGATGGCGGTCAGCGCGCCGGGATCCAACAGGGCCGGGTAACTCTGGCCGCCCATCTCACCGATCCACTGGGTTGCCGAAGCTGCGCTGTCATTGTAAAGCACACCAATGAACCGCGCCGGCCGGCCGGCGTATTGCCGAGCCGTCTCGCTGAGCGTGGCGTGTTCGCTGCGACAAGGCCCGCACCACGACGCCCAGAAATTCACGACCACCACCTTGCCCACCAGTTCGCCGAGGCGGACCGTATCACCGAGCGGCTGCATAAGTGGTCCGTCGCCGGGAGCGAAGACTGTCAGGGTGAAGTTCGGGGCGGCGTGTCCCGGGAGCGGGGAGGGGATTTCAGCCGGATCGCGAGAAAACCCATAGGCGAAGAGCGCGATGAGCGGCGCTGCCGCGAGCACGGCGATGCTGGCGCGCTTCCAGTTCATGGATCAGCGTTCGCGACGGTGGGGCCCGCTGATGCTGAATTCGTGGCGAGCGCCGGCGCCCCCGTACCTCGGCTGCTGTAGAACAGGCCGATGAGTGCTCCTATCACTACCACGAGCCCACCGAACCAGATCCACGTGACGAATGGCTCGACGATCACCTTTACCGTCGCGTTGGCGCCGCCGGAGTCGAACGCCATGAGATTGACATAGAGATCGCCTCGCCAGCTGCTGCTCACGTCGGGCGTCGGCACCGGTTGGTCCGACACGCGGTAGTAGTTCATTCGCGGTTCTAGGGTTCCAATGATTGCACCGTTCTTGCCGACTACATCCATCGTGGCGCCGATCACCGACCGCTGCGGTTCCTCTCGGCCCCACAGGTTCTTCAGTCGCACCGTACGGCCGGAGACGGTGAGCGTCTGGCCTGGCGTGAGCGTCGCCTCGCGCTCCGAGCGAAACGTCGATGATGCCGTGATTCCCAGCGCGATCAACAGCACGCCAATGTGCGCAACGTATCCACCGTATCGGCGGCGATTGCCGGCGACCAGGCGCACGAGTGCTGTCGGCCAGCTCTCGCCGTGCGCGCGATGCCGGGCGCGCATGCCGATCCAGAACTCCCGCAGATTGCTCATCGCCGCATACCCGACGAACGCGAACGCGAGAATCGCGTAGATGCTGCGTGCTCCCGCGATCACCGCAATCGCGCCAAGGATCACCGCGGCGATGCCCGGTGGATACAGTCGCTTGCGAGCATCGGCCCACGTAGTGCTGCCCCATGGAAGCGCGGGCCCCACGCCCATGAGGAAGAGGAGCGACACCATCGCCGGGAGCGCCATCCGGTTGAAGAACGGCACCCCGACGCTGACTTTGACGCCGCGCACTGCTTCGGCGACGAGCGGATACAGAGTGCCGACGAGCACCGTCAGCATCACCGCGGTGAGGAAGAGGTTGTTGAGCAGGAACACCGTTTCACGCGACGCCGCCCCGCCGAGCTTACCCTTGGTCTGAATGCGTTCCGAGTTGCCGGCGACCAGCGTCAGCGTCGTCACGAGCACGATCGCGATGAACGCGAGGAAATAGTAGCCGATCGCACCCGTCGTGAACGCGTGGACGGACGAAAGAATCCCCGAGCGGGTCAGGAACGTGCCGAGGATCGTCAGCACGAATGTCGCGACGCACAGGTTCAACGTCCACAGTCGGAGCATGTTGCGCCGCTCCTGCACCATCACCGAGTGGAGATAGGCGGTCGCCGTGAGCCACGGAAGAAACGATGCGTTCTCGACGGGATCCCACGCCCAGTAGCCGCCCCAACCGAGCACCCCGTACGACCACCACATGCCCGCGATGATGGCGGCGGAGAGAAATCCCCACGATGCAAGCATCCAGCGCCGCGATAGGATAGACCAGTCGTTCGATGCAGCCTCGTTGGAGAAAATTGCGCCGAGGGCGAATGCGAACGGCACCGACATTCCGACATAGCCGAGGTACAGCAGCGGCGGGTGAACCGCCATCAGGTAGTGATTCTGTAGCAACGTGTTCGGCCCCGGGCCATCGGCCGGCACCGGAAACACCGGCAGAAACGGATCAGCGGGCCCCACTAGCAGAATCGCGAAGAACGCGGCGACGGCGAGTAGTGTCATCACCGCGTACGGAACGAGGTTTCCAGGCCGGCGATGGTGAAGCAGCACGACCGCGGCCGAGTACAGGCCCAGTACCCAGGCCCAAAAGAGAATCGAGCCTTCGAGCGCGCCCCAGAGCGAAATGATGGTGAAAAGCAGAGGCGTGGAGCGGCTGCCCACCGCCGCCACGTACGACACCGAGAAGTCGTGCGTGACGAGCGCGACAACCATCGACCCCGCCGCGACGCTCACCAGCAGGAAGTTCGTGTACACCGCGCCATACACCAGCTGGAGCCATTCCCGCCGGCCGGTGCGGATCGCTACGGGGGTGAGAATCGCCCCGAACGCCACGGCTGCCAGTGATACCAGCAGCGCATTGTGTGCAAGCAGGCCGATCACTGCGTGGACTGCTCTAACAGCGTCTTGTACTTCTCGTGCGCCGACTCGCCGGGTTTGGGCGGACGGTACTCGTTCGAGTGCTTAACCATCAGGCCCGTTGCCTCGAACACACCGGCCGTACCGACGCGTCCTTCGACGACGACGCCCATGCCGTCACGGAACATCTGCGGCGGAGCGCCCGTCGAGTGCACCTGCATCTCTCTCGCGCCGTCGGTAACCGTAAAGCGCAGATCGAGTGTCTGCGCGTTCCACTTCACCGAGCCCGGCTTCACCTGTCCGCCGAGGCGCACTGGCACGCCCACGCCCTCGTTGCCCTTCGCGAGCAGCTCCTTGGGCGTTAGAAAGAACACCACGTTCTTCTGCAGGCCGCCGAACAGCAACCACGCGAACACCGCGACGATGACGGCCGCACCTCCAATTATCCACGCGCGTTTCATTGACTCTTCTCCCCGCTGCGCTGTTGCGCAATGCGCTCATAGTCGGCCCGGGCGCGCCCACCCTTTCGGACAAGTCGCAATGAATATCCGAGCAGGACGATCCAAGTCACCGTGTACGCCGCGATGATGAAATTCAGGTTCGACGCCGCTGTTATCACTGGCCTCCCATTGCGGCCGCCTCGGCCATGTGCTCGACCGCTCGCTCGAGACGGGCGATTTCGTACCGCCTGCGGATGAAATAGATCATAACTAGCAGCAGCGCGATCGCATTCAGCCGCAGCCCCATCGTGTACCTGGGGTCGAGGGTGGCCGGGCTCGACGGCGGCTGATGGAGCGTGCGCCACCACTTCACCGACATGTACACGATCGGAACGTTGAGCGCGCCGATCGCCCCGACCGCCGCGCTCCATCGCGCCTTCTGCTGCGCGTCGTCCGTAAAGGCGCGCAGAGCAAGATAGCCAACAAAGATCAGGAACAGCACCAGCGTGGATGTCAGGCGCGCGTCCCATACCCACCATACACCCCAGGCCGGACGCCCCCAGATCATGCCCAGCATCAGCGTGAGGCCGTTGAACGTCGCACCCACCTCGGCCGCCGATGCGGCGATCAGGTCGTCGTTTTCCCGGCGCCGCCACAGATAGCGCACGCTGAAGACGAGGACGACGAAGAACGAGAGGAACGTCATCCAGGCTGCCGGAACGTGCACGTACATGATCTTCTGCAGGTGCCCCATGTCACCTTCGGCCGGAGATGTCAGGATCGCATAAGCCTGGGCGGCGATCACGGCGCCGAAGCTGACGAATGCCGGCCAGACACCGGTGCGTGGCGGGCGGGCAGTTAGTATGTCGCGCGATTGGTCGGAAGAAGAGATCATTGGCCTTCAGGCTTCAATTACGTGTTCGAACGCGATGAACGTGGCTGTCAGGAATACTAGGTCGTACGCCACGAGTAGTCGAATCCAGGCGCCCGCTTCGTGCATCACATCCGCGCCCAGCAGTGCCTTTGACGCCGTGGTCGCCGCGAGCAGGACTGGCACCAGCATTGGGAAAAGTAGCAGCGGAAGCAGAACTTCGCGGGCGCGGCTTCGGCTCGCCATCGACGCGTAGAAAGTGCCCAGCACTACCAGGCCCACGACGCCGAGCGCCAGGACGCCGAGCAAAGGCGGCCAATCAGCAGGGATCCGAACGCCGAACAACACGACGCCCGCGACCACGACGATGGCCACCATCAGCGTCAGGAACATCAGGTTGCCGAGCAGCTTTCCGGCAAAGATCGTCCAGCGCGGCCCGGGATACAGCAGCAGCGGTTCGAGCGCACCACTCTCTAGCTCGACCTGGAAAGACCGATTGAACGCGAGCACCCCGGAGAACAGCAGGGCCAGCCACACCGCCCCGACCGCCGCATTGCGTAGGGCATCTGCATCAGGGCCGAGAGCCAGTCCGAGAAGAACGAGGATCGTCACGCCGAGCGACGCCACGCTGTTGAACCCGGCTTTGGCGCGTAGCTCGGTAGTGACGTCCTTTCTCGCGATGGCACGCACCCGCCGCCAATCATCACGCCAGGCCATCAGCGCGTCTCCGTCGGTGTGGCGTGATCGTGAAGCTCGCGCTCTGGCTGGGCTGCTTCTATTCTCCCTTCAACAAGCGTGAGCGTGCGATCGAGCATCGCTTTGGCGGGAGCTAGCTCGTGCAGCGCCACCAGCGCCGCGCCCCCAGACCGCACAATGCCGTTGATCACCGAGTTCATGAGCTCGACACCTTCAGCGTCGAGATTGCTGTACGGCTCGTCCAGCAGAAGAACCCGGGGATTGCGCAGGATGAGGCGCGCGAGCGCCAGCCGCCGCTGCATCCCGGCAGAAAATCCGCGCACGCGGTCACCGGCGGCGTACGCAAGGCCAACGCGTTCAAGGCTGCCCTGTGCCGCCGCATACGGCAGTCCCAGCATGTCGGCCGCGAACCGCAGGTTCTCGCGTGCCGTAAGGTCGTCGTACAGTCCGGGCGTGTGCGCCAAATACCCGATTTGACCGCGGACGCTGCTGGCATCGCGCACGATATCGAGCCCGTTGATAGCACCGGTGCCGGCGTTCGGATTGAGCAGTGTCCCGAGGATCCGCAGCACCGTGCTCTTCCCGCTGCCGTTCGGTCCCAGCAGCCCCACGGCTTCGCCGCGGCGCACTTCGAGCGAAACTCCGCGCAGCACCCATCGTGCGCCGAAGCGCTTGCCAAGACCAATGACGTTGATCGCTCGATCGGGCTGGCCGTTGACCATCGGATAAAGCTGTGGGCGGAGGTGACGTGCGGTACGGAGCACGATCGGAACCACCAATATAAAGCGTGATCGCGCTCAGCGTCCGCCCTGCCCCGGCGCGCCGATGGCGGTTCCGCTCGGCCCGTCAAGTCGGCGAGTGTCAGGTGGTGGTGTAGCTGCCCTACAACGCCGGACGAGCGACTCTGCGCAGGCGTGGCCGGTAGCTCACCGAGATCGTGATGTACCGCGCGTTGTAATCGTTGAGATTGTTCCCCAGAAAAATGGCGCTCCCTGTCGACGGTTGGAGTCCGAGCGTCCTGAAATCGTTCTGTGCCCACCTCTCGGTTTGGTACCGGACCGTCATCCCCCATTCGGGCGTCACGAAATAAGTCGCGAAGAGGTTCATCGGCTGAAATTTCTGTGTCACCAATGGAAGATCCGACGCAGTGGCGGCGAAATTCTGCGCAGCGGTCCCCCCGGTGGGAGTGAGCGGGTTGAAGGTCGCCATTCGGAACTTGGCTCTGGAGGCGTCCACGCGCCCCCCCGCCTCGAACCGATCCGGCACGAAAGCCGCCTTGAACCCGGCGCTCACCGTCCTTATCTCGTCGTGGTTGTTGGCGACCCAATCATAGGTAGGGTTGTTCAGCTGACCGGTGGCGCGGTACTGGGAGCGGAGCCGCGTGAGAAACCTCTCGTTCGTCAGGCTGCCGTCCACGGAGAATCGATCCGTGAGGGCCCACGAGATGTCGCCTTCCTGCATGTTGTTCCTGTCACTCTGCAATCCGTACGCGGAGTGTGGGTACTCGTCGTGTCCGACCGTCCAGCTCCCCGACATCGTCAGCTGATCGAGCGGGGTCACCGTCGCCAGCAGATTCGTTCGCTCACGATCACGATCCGCCTGGTCGAAGCGACGCTGCAGTGGCTGGTCATCGGTGGTGTTCTGGATGTACTCTCCATGAATCCGCCGCCGTCCTGTCGTGTAGCTCGACCTGAGCGACATCCAGTCGAACACACCAACGTCGAGGCTGAAGTGCGGAGATCCCTCCCTCAGATCGGCGACGTTGCGCGCCTCGCTTCGCGTCCAGTTCTCCCAGCCGTATCCAGCAGAGAAAGTCAGCGGCACCGCGGTCTCGAGTCGCCACGTTCCGGCGGCGTCGGCGTTCCTTCTCGTGAAGGGCAGATTGTCCCGGTCTTCCGCTGCCGCCACCGAGCGGTCGTTGATGATGAGGACGGGCATGCTTTGCACGTCCACGTTGTCACGAAAACTGAATGTTCGAAAGCGCGCCGTGAGGGTGAGCGGAGTGATCGGCCTGCTCACACCCGATACGTAGAGGGACGAAGTCCCCGAATGCCCGCCGAGGCTCTGGGGAATCTGCGAAAGGTCCGCGACGATAGCGCTGTTGATCGTCGCGGGAATGAAGGGCTGGTTCTGAATCCAGAGACTGTAGCTGCCGCTGGCGTTGAGTCGAGTGCGGTACGGCAGGCTGAGAGCGGCAGTCACGACGCCAGTGTGGGCCTGGTTGCTTGGAGCGAGCGCGGTCCGTCCGCGCGACGAGCCCGTAGTCGCCTGATCTGTGGACAGCAGTGGATTGTCAGAGGTTACTGACGAGAAGGTGTTGAGGAACGCTGAGTAGTCGTAGGATCCGATCACCTGGAACCTCTGGTTCGAGTATCCCTCGGTGAACTTGAGGTCCTGCATCGTCTGGTCGATGGGCTCGAGAATCTCGCGAAAGTTGTTCCCTGGTCCTCCCATCGCCATCCCCATCGGCCGTGAGCCGGATTTCTCGATCCCAGTGTACTCGGTTCGCAAGTCCCAGTGCGGTGACGGGGTGAAGGCTGCGGCGACCTTCACCGCGTTCCACAATGTCCGCACGGGCGCGAGGTATGGTGCGCTCGGGTTCCATGTGGCCGTGTCGGGCCGCGGATTCGGCAACACGAAAATATTGGGAGCCGGTTGGCTGCCAAATGACCGTGCGTTGGTGCTGAACGTGTGCGGGATACGGTCCCAGCGGACCTGGACGTCGAACACGCCGGGGCTGTTGGCCCTCAGCCTGACCGCCTGGTCACGCTGGCCAAAATTGGTTCCATTGAGCTGAAAGACCGTGATGCTGTCCGACCCGGTAAAGCCGAGCAGGAGGTTGAGAAGGACGGGTCCGGTCGGCACCGCCTTGTACTCGACGAGCTTGGCGAAGTCGAGGTGGTTGGGCCTGTCGATAAAGGCGCGCTCACCGAGCTCGCCGCCAAAAATCACGGTATTTGGACCGAGCGAAGGCAGCGAGCTCCCCGCCAGCGCCGCGGCAGCCAGTGCGGCCGCGCTAGTGGCGGGCGTCTTCGTCGTATCCACCGGCTTCGCGGTCGTGTCCGCAGGCTTTTTGACCGTATCCGCGGTGGGCTTTGCGGTCGTGTCCGCGGGCTTCTTGACCGTATCCGCGGAGGTTTTTGCGACGGTATCTGCCGGCTTCGCTGGAACCTGGGCCGCGACGGAGCTCACGGCGATGATGATGCCGGCCGCGACAGCAATTCCAAAGTTGTGTGTACTGACGTGCATGGCAGCTCCCCAGTCAGGGGCTAACGGGTGAAGTATTTGCCCGATGGATGGTTAGATCCGTGAATGTTGAAGTGGCAGTCGACGCATTGGCGTCCCCGAATGAACCGCGCGTCGACGGCGGTAATTCCGCGCGGCTGAGTGGGATGTGACGTGGGATCGTGGCACTGCTGGCAGAGACGTGGCTTGGGAACCTTGAGGAGCTTTTCGTGAGCGGTGCCATGGGGGTCGTGACAGTTGGAGCAGCTTTCAATCACTGGCGGATGCTGCCACATGAACGGCCCGCGTTTCTCGGCGTGGCAGGCGAAGCACACCTCGTTGACCGAGCTTGCGATCAGCAGTTTCTCATTCGGTGAGCCGTGCGGGTTGTGACACGCGGTGCAGTCCATCTTTCCCTCGCCCACCGGCATATGGGATGCGCGCAGCATCTGCGCCACGCGCTGCTGGTGACAACGCCCGCACGTCGCGGGCGCAGTCTCCCGCCGGAGATTTGCCCGGTCGGAGACCGAGTGCATCAGTGTATGGCAGCTCGTGCATGCCACGTCCCGGGTCTCGTGCACGCTTCCCTCCCACATCACGCGCGCCGTCTTCTCGTGGCAGCTGAGGCAGACGGCATCCCTCGCCTTGACGCTCGTCTTGGATCGCGGGCCGAACGTGACGAGCTGGCCAAGCTCTTCTCCTCCCGATTGCTCGTGAGCTTTGCCCGGGCCGTGACAGCTTTCGCACCCGAGCGCCTCGTGCTTGTCGCGGGGGCGACCGACGAGCAGACGTCCCTTCACGGTGCCGGCAAAGACCGCATGTTCCTTTGCGTGACAGTCCAGGCAGCTTGCTGACCCCGCGTATCCCGGCGGCAGCGAGTCGGCGGGGGGCGTGGCCGTGACCGTGACCTGCGCACCCGCGCCGCTGGCGCACAGGGCCAGCAGGGCAATTCCGAACAGCGGTCTCGAACCGATGCGCATCATCCCCTCCGTGCTATTTCCTTGAGGGATTCCCCTCGCCGGCGCGGGTCCGCGCCGGCTCTTCTACTTTTCCTTCTGGCCGAACAGCTTGATGTAGTCGGCCACCGCCTCCATCTGCTCGTGACTCAGCTTGCCCTTGAAGGACTTCATGTCCTCGTTTTTGCCTTTCGTCAGTATCGTCACAATCGAATCTCTGGAGTGCTTCTCGAAGAACTCCGCGTCGAACGTCACGATCTTCGGGAACTTGGCCTTCATCGTTTTCGGTGCGACGCCGCGCACGCCGTGGCATTTCCGACAGTTGTCCTCAAACGGAGCCTTGCCGGGCGGGTCCTGACTCGGCGTTGACGCGTGCGCGAATCGACTGGCGTAGGTCACGCTGATGCTCAGGGCGGCGATTGCTGCGAGTACTGAATGCGGTCTCACTTTGTCTCCTTTGCTTTGAGAGGCTCTGGGAATGTGTCGCGGAACTCCGGCTGCTTGTTGAGCGCGGGCAGTCCGCGAAGCGACGAGAGGTAGCGCGCCAGCTCCTCGATCTCCTGGTGGCTCAGAGTGGGCGGCCCATAAGCCGGCATCTTCGAGTCGGGGTGAAAGCGAACTGGATCCTCGAGGTAGCTGTGCAACCACGCTGTGGAATGCCTCAGCCCGACTTCGGTCAGCTCGGGCGCGTCGGGCGCGTCTTCCTTTTTTGGTACGGCGGCCATGCCCGCGAGCTTGTGACAACCGCCGCATTGCTGGCGCTCGAACTGCGTGCGTCCCGCCCGCTCCGTCGATGTCAGGATCCGTCCCACCTCGGGCGCAACGACATTCTTCGGCTGGTCACGCATCGATGCGCCAAGGAGAACCGCCATCGATATGATGATTCCTCCGAGGATGGTGGCGGCCGCCGGCCGTTTCGTGATCGATCTCGTGCTCCGCTTGTCGAAGAATGGAAGCAGGAGCAGGACGACCACGAGCGCCATCGGCAATCCCACCGCAATCGCGCTCTCCCACGATCCGGGGACCAGCTTGAGCAGCTGGAAGAACGGCCGGAAATACCACTCCGGCAACGGCACGTACGAGGAATCTGTAGGGTCGGCCGGCGCTTCCAGCCCCGCGCCCACGAACCTGCCGAGGATCGCGAGAATCGCGATGACCATCGTCCCCGTGATGACGTCCTTCGCGATGATGTCGGGCCAGAAGCGATATCCGCCGGTCTTCGATTCGTGCTCGCGAGTGCGATAGTATGCCGGATACCCGGAATCCGAGGTGCGCTTCGGAGCGTTCGTCTCGAGCTCCGCTGTCCGCGGCGCAACCCCCTGTCTGATGACGAGAAAGAGATGAAGTCCAACGATGATGACGAGCAGGACTGGCAGGAGGAGGACGTGCAGCGAATAGAATCGCGTCAGCGTTGCCGCGCCCTGCTGTGATCCGCCGCGCAGGAGAGTCACGAGCTTCGCGCCGATGAACGGGGTGGTGCCGGCGATGTTCGTTCCGACCGCGGTCGCCCAGTAGGCCTTTTGATCCCACGGCAGGAGATAACCGGTGAAGCCGAAACCGAGCACTATGAAGAGAAGGGCCACGCCGAGGAGCCAGTTTATTTCGCGGGGATACTTGTAGGCTCCCATCGTGAATACGCGAATCATGTGGGCGAAGACGAGCACCACCATTGCCGACGCACCCCAGTGGTGCATCCCGCGCACGGTGGCGCCGCTGACAACGGCGCGCTCGAGATATCGGATGCTCTCGTATGCGTGGTCGGGAGAGGGGGAGTAGTACATCCCCAGCACGATGCCCGTCACTACCTGGACCAGAAACACGGCGAGCGTCGCGCTGCCCAGCGTATGCCACCACGTGAGGTTCTGCGAAACCGGCCGGTCGAGGAGGGATCGCCGAATTCCCGTCAGATCTATCCGCTCGTCGATCCAGCGTCCCACCCGGCTCATTTCGCTACGCCTCGATGCGCTCGGGGACGCCCAGCCGGAAATCCTTGTAATTCACGAATACCGAGGCGTCGCGCACTTGGACCTCCAGCTCGTCGAGCGGCCTGGGAGGAGGCCCGTCGAGAACCTTGCCGGTCTTCACGTCGAACTGCCCGCGGTGACAGGGACAGAAAAAGTCCTTTCTGTCCTTGTCATAGAAGTAGCTGCAGCCCAGATGCGTACAATGTCCGTTGTACGCCTTGAATTTTTCGCCGTCTTCGGTGTACAGCCACACCCCGTTGAGGGTACGGCTCTCGATCCATGCGTCGTCGACAGACTGGACGAAGTTCACGCGAATGGGAACTCCAATGTCGAGAAGGGCGGTATCGTCCGCGACCTTCACCCAGTTGCCACCCTTCAGGCGGGGGGCAGTCGGGGGGAAGATCGCGCGCAACACCGGGAAGGAGACCAGCCCCGCGCTGATGAGCGCACCGAACGCACTGAGACGCTTGAGAAAACTGCGGCGCCCTTCGCTTCCGTCGCCGTCGGAGGCAGGGACCTGCTCAGCTGAAGTTGAGGACAACGAACTCCTGTTGTTGATGTTCGTACGGCGACGTCTGTCTACCAAATCTCCTGCACAATCCGGAAAAAGACAGAAATCCGGGATACAGGTCAAGTCAGGGAAACCCCGCAGCGCCGGCTACATCAAGAAATGATCCGCTGGTCACGATGCGTTGCTTGCAATCGTGCTGGGACTTTGCCGGCATCCGGTTGCGGGGACGCGTGTCGGGCTGCTGGCCACGGGATTTATGACCGCTTCAGGGCCCAGCCGGCGGGGCTCCGCTCTGCGCGCTGCTGGCGGCGTTACGAGGGGGAGGCACGGGCGTCGAGAGTGGAGCCGGAGCGCTCGCCGAACCTTGGACGGGATTCCTTTCCCCCTGAAATGGCAACTGACAACACGCTGGATAACTGGCTTTCATCCTAGCCCGACGCGGTGGCGTTCGTGGCCGTCATCACCGTAGCGTGGTGGGCGAGCTGGAACGCGGGCGATCTCGTGTGGAGCTTGTGGCTGTCGAGCCTCGTGGTCGGCTACTCGACGATAGTCTGGATGATCGCCCAGCCGGCCTTCGAGATCGCCCGTGCCTCATGGAAGGACCGCGCGCTGGTGGGTTCGAATCCTCGGCCCCTCATGATCCTCTGGGCGGTGTTGCTGATCGGCGCACTATTCCTGCTCGCGTTCTTCACGGTCCACTT
>Ga0208078_1000083_pt1 | contig 27508 bp, 26 predicted proteins | sample NGESurdeep072012_3_FD_184468 | JGI IMG/M metagenome (GOLD analysis project Ga0208078, IMG submission 184468) | Arctic peat soil microbial communities from Barrow, Alaska - NGEE Surface sample 53-2 deep-072012 (SPAdes) | ecosystem: Environmental > Terrestrial > Soil > Wetlands > Peat ...
GCATCTCACCCAGCACATGCTCGCGCCGCACTTCCACTTCGGCGAGGAGACGCACGAGGTCACGGAGCTCGTGAGCATCTCGGCGCTGGTGGGCCTGCTCCTCCATACCTTCGTCGACGGCGTGGCGATCGCCAGCGCCTTTCACGTGAGCAACGCGCTGGGCTCGATCGTCTTCATCGCCATCGTGCTGCACAAGCTTCCCGAAGGATTCGCCATCGCGAGCCTCTTTCTCGCGGCTGGCGCAGGGCGTGCAAGAGCGGTGCAGGCGGGGCTGGCGCTGGGCCTCTCCACCGTGGCCGGAGTGCTATTCACCGATGCGATGCCCGCGCTCGACGCTATCGGACTCGGACTTTCCGCCGGAGTGACACTGTACGTGGCCGCGTCGAATCTCGTTCCGGAATTTCAGGGGAAGCATGAGTGGCGTCCGCAGTTCGCGTTCGTCGGCGGCTGCGCGCTGTACTTCGCGACGCGTGCGGTAGCGGGAGTCTGACGATGGCGCCCGGAAAGAGCGTGCGCGGTCGCGCCGGCGCGGGATCGGCGGCGCCCTCGTTGTTCCAGCCCCCTGCGAGCTCCCAGCCACTCGCCGCGCGCATGCGCCCCGCATCGCTCGACGAGTTCGTCGGGCAGGAGCACCTCCTCGCGCGGGGCATGGCGCTGCGGGAGTCGATCGAGCGGGGCAAGGTGACGTCGATGCTCTTCTGGGGGCCGCCGGGGAGCGGGAAGACCACGCTCGCACTCCTCATCGCGAACTACACCGAGCGCGAGTTCGTCCCCTTCTCGGCTGTGACCGAGGGCGTGCCGCGCGTGCGCGAGATCATCGCGGCAGCGGAGGAGCGTCTCGCGATGAGCGGGCGCGGCACCGTCCTCTTCGTCGACGAGATCCATCGCCTCAATCGTGCGCAGCAGGATGCCTTTCTCCCACACGTCGAGCGCGGCACCGTCACGCTCATCGGCGCGACCACGGAGAATCCGTCGTTCGAGATCAACGGCGCACTGCTGTCGCGCACGCGTGTCTTCGTGCTCAAGGCGCTCACGCCGGAAGATGTCACGAAGGTGCTGCGCAGTGCCCTCGACGATCGTAAGCGCGGCCTCGGCGACCAGGAGCTGATCGTCGACGACGACGCGCTCGCGGTGATCGCGACCGAGGCCGACGGCGACGCGCGACGCGCACTGACCGTGCTCGATGCCGCGGCGTCGCACGTCGGAGCGAAGGGGCACATCACGGTGCCCGTCGCGCGCGACGCGCTGCAGCTCCGCTTCGCGCGGCACGACAAGTCGGGGGAAGAGCACTTCAATCTCCTCTCCGCGTATCACAAGTCGCTGCGCGGCTCCGATCCGCAGGGCGCGCTCTACTGGATGGCGCGGATGATCGAGGGCGGCGAGGATCCCATGACGATCTTCCGGCGCGCTATTGCGATGGCGGCCGAGGATGTGGGGCTCGCGGATCCGAACGCGCTGCAGCTCGCGGTCGCCGCGCGCGATGCGTGGCACATGCTCGGCGCGCCCGAGGGTTACCTCCCGCTGGCCGAGATGACGATCTATCTCGCGACTGCTCCCAAATCCAATAGCGCAAAGAACGCGCTCTCCGCCGCGCTCGCGGCCGCGCGCGAGACGCCGGCCGAGGGCGTGCCCATGCACATTCGCAATGCACCGACGGCGTTGATGAAGGAACTGGGGTATCACAAAGGGTATCAATACGCCCACGACGCAGAGGACGCCTACATTCCGCAGGAGTATCTTCCCGACAAGCTGCGCGGCACGGTGCTTTACGAGCCCGGCCGCTTCGGCTTCGAGAAGGAGATCAGCAAGCGTCTTGCGTGGTGGGCCGAGATCAAGAACAAGGCGGCGAGCGACGATGAGTCGTCGGGTGCCTGAACATACATTGGGAGTGAGTATGCGATTCAAGCTCGCACTGGTTTCCGCGATCGCGCTTGCAAACGCCTCGTGCGCAGGGCTCGGCAAGGGCGGCTTCAAGGATCCCGTCGTCACCTTCAAGAACGTGCGCGTCGGCGGCATCGGACTCACTGGTGGAACACTCGACGTCATCCTGAGCGTTTACAATCCGAACGGCTACCGCCTCGATGCGTCGCGGGTTACGTACAAGGTGATGGTCGATTCGCTCGACGTCGGTGCCGGGGCCACGGACAAGCACTTCTCGGTGCCGAGTAACGACTCGGCCGAGGTGGTGCTGCCGCTCCGTTTCAGCTGGAACGGAGTAAGCGCGGCGGGGCGCGAGCTGATGCAGACCGGCACCATTCCGTATCGAGTGCTGGGCGATCTCACGGTTGGCTCGGGGGTCGGCGACTTCACGATTCAGTACGACCGCACCGGCAATTTCAATTCGCTCGGCGGCATACGCTGAGCTCGACACACGGACACAGGTAAAACTATTTCAAGAAACTCGATCGACCTCCACCCGCCGGCAGAGCGCGCGATTCTCGTTGGCGCTCCCATCAAGTCGGCGCGCGCGCGGCATCTGCTGAACGAGCATCTCGAGGAGCTGGCGGAGCTCGCGGACACGGCTGGCGCGACGGTCGTTGGCGAAGTGACGCAGATGCTCGACCGCCCGCACCCGGGCACCTACCTCGGCAAGGGAAAGATCGAGGAGCTGCGCGTCGCCATCGAGGAGAAGCAGGCGACGGTCATCATCTTCGACGACGAGCTCTCGCCGGCGCAGGGGCGCAACGTCGAGACCGCGCTCAATACACGCGTGGTCGATCGTGCGGAGCTCATTCTCGACATCTTCGCGACGCGCGCGCGCACGAGCGAGGCAAAGATGCAGGTCGAGCTCGCGCAGCTCGAGTACACGCTGCCGCGGCTGACGCGGATGTGGACGCACCTCGAGAAGTTCCGCGGTGGCATCGGCATGCGCGGCCCGGGTGAAACGCAGCTCGAAACCGATCGGCGACTCATCAACAACCGCATCAAGCTGCTGAAGGAGCGCCTCGTCGACGTGGCGCGCGCGCGCATCGTGCAGCGACACTCGCGGAAGGGGGAGTTCCGCGTGTCACTGGTCGGTTACACCAACGCCGGCAAGTCATCCGTGCTGCGTGCGCTTGCGGGCGATTCGCAGGTATTCGTGGAGGATCGGCTCTTCGCGACGCTCGATCCGCTCACGCGCGAGGTGAAGCTCGGCGAGCACCAGAAGGCGCTCGTCACCGATACCGTCGGCTTCATTCGCAAGCTGCCGCACCATCTCGTGGCGTCGTTCCGCGCGACGCTCGAAGAGGTGAACGAGTCCGATCTGCTCCTGCACGTGATCGACGCGAGCCGCTCGACGTGGGAGGACCACGTCCACGTCGTCGATGGCGTGCTCGACGAGCTCGGCGCGCTCGACAAGCCCGTGCTGCACGTCTTCAACAAGATCGACCGGCTGGACAACGACGCACTGCTCGGGCTACAAGAGCAGGTTCGCGACAAGTATCCGGACTCGATCTTCGTGTCGGCCGTCTCCGAGCATGGTCTCGAGCCATTGCTGCGCGCGCTCACCACGCGCGTGCGCACGATGCGGCCGGTGTCCGAGGTGCGGATTCCGGCGAGCGACGGGCGGCTATTGGCCGAGCTGCATCGCGAGGGAGAGGTGATCGATCAGCGGAGCGAGGACTCCGAGCTCGTACTGCACGTGCGTGCGACCGAAGCGCTCATCGGTCGCCTCAAGCGGGGCGGAGCGACCGTCAGCTAAATCCGCACCGCGGGCAACCCGCCGATGTCCGGCGGCGTGTAGCTCGGCGCCCTGCGAATCACCGGTGCGCGGCGCTCGGGCGTAGTCGCCGCGCCGGCCACGAGCCGCTCCTCCCAGATCGCGCGGGCCATCGCGATCGCGCCCGGCGGGCACATCTCGACGCACGCACCGCAGCGCGTGCACTGCCCGCTGTCGACCACCACGATGCGAATCTCGTCGCTCGAGAACGAGAGCGCCTTCTCCGGGCACCCGCTCACGCACTTCCCACATTTCGTGCAGTCATCGCCGATGACGGGGAGCACCGTGCAGTCGAAGCACCGTGACGCCTCGCGCACGATCTCCTGCACGTCGCGTAGCGCGCTGCTCGAGAACGGATCCGCCGGCGGCGCCGTCGATGCGGCGTTGTCGACCCGACGCGCGGCGATCGCGCGTGCGGCCCGCTCGCCGTCCCACTCATCCTCGCCAAGCTCGATCCATGCGGAGGACACGACCGTGCGCACGACGCTCTTGGTGAGCGCGGCGTGAATCTGCCACGCAGCGCGCTTCCCGTCGGCGACGGCGTGCGCGATGGTGCGGTGCCCGAAGGCGCACGCACCACCGGCCCACACACCGCGCAGCGACGTCTGGAGAGTGAGCGGGTCGACCGCGATGAAGCCGTCTTCATCGTGCTTCAGCTCCGAGCCGAACTGCTTGCCGGGAATGCGCCGCGCGGCGGTCACGAGCGAATCGCAGGCGAGCACCTTCGTGACGCCCTCGGTGGCGTGCGAGATCTCGACGCCGGTGAGCGCGCCCTCTTCGTTTACGAGGTAGCGGCGCGCCTGCCAGCCGCCGTGCAGGATCACGCCGTCCTGCAGCGCGGCCGCGAGTGCGGCGGGCTGTGCGGAGCTCTGCTCGAGCGGCTCGGGGAGCACCGCGTGCGCGGTCGCGACGCTGCGCGCCTCTTCGCTGCGCGGGCGCCGAAGCGCCACGCGCGCGGCGTCGAGCGCGAGATCGCCGTCGCCGATCACGACGACGCGCCCGCTCAGCGGCACGTGCTTCGCGAGCACCGACATCGCGTCGACGACGCGCGGATGCGGCGGCTGCTCCGGGAACATCCCTTCCGCTGGAAGCGACGCGCCGATCGCGAGGAAGATCGCGTCGAACTCGGTGGCGAGCATCGCGCGCAGCGTCTCGATACCGGTCACCGGCGCGTTCGATGCGAGCTGTGCGTGCGTCGACAGAATCGCCGTGCACTCGGCGCGCGCACTCGCTACGGGAAAGCGGAACGACGGGATCGCAGCTGTGAGCACGCCGCCCGGCTCGCTCGACTCGTCGAAGATCGTGCTCTCGTGGCCGAGCAGGGAGAGATCGTGCGCGCATCCCATGCCGGCGGCGCCGGCGCCGATGATGGCCACGCGTTTCCCGGAACGCGGCGCGCGGAATGCGGTGTCCGGCGTCTGGCCCACGAGGCCGGCAACGGAGCGCGCGTCGTGCGCGGTGGTGCAGGGCTCGGGCGAGGGGAGCGTCTGCGGCGTCGAGAAGCCGCTCGCGTACGCCTCGAGCGCCGCTATCGCGACCGGCGCGCCGAACGCGCGGCGGTTGCAGGCGGTCTCGCAGGGCGCGTGGCAGCCGTGCCCGCAGACACTCGCGAGCGGGTTGGGACCGCGCGCGAGCAGGAAAGCTCGCGGGTGGTCGCCCGCCAGGAGCGCGCTCGCGATCGCCGGGGCGTCGACGCCGAGCGGGCAGCCGTTGTGGGAACACGGCACGAGGGCCGAGAGCGCGGTTGGCGCCAGCGGCAGGGGGTAGCGTTTTGCTTGATCGGTCAATTTGCTTCCGTTAAGTTCCCACACCCGAGGCGTGCGCGCGCCGCGCTCTTCTTTCAGACTGCCGACGCCCCGGCGAGGTTACCGCGTTGCGCGGGGGGCGTCCTCCCAGCGTCGCTTCCTCTCCACCCAATCATCGGCCTGTGGGAACTTTCGAATCGCTGTCGGACAAAATCGACCGCCGCGAGCTGGTGTGCGGCGTCATGGGCCTCGGCTACGTCGGGCTGCCCTTGGCCGTCGAAATGGGCCGCGCCGGGCTCAAAGTGATCGGTTTCGAGGTCTCGGAACGGGTGGCGAAGCTCGTCAACGCCGGCGAGAGCCACATCAAGGACGTGAACGGCTCCGACGTGGCAGCACTGCGCCGCGCGGGCAAGCTCGAGGCGACGACGGACATGTCGCGCCTGGGCGAGTGCGACGTCATCTCCCTTTGCGTGCCCACACCGCTCGGCAAGACGAAGGATCCCGACATGTCGTACATTGTCGCCGCGACCGAGGCGATCGCGGAACGGCTTCGTCCGGGGCAGCTCGTGGTGCTCGAGTCAACGACGTATCCCGGCACGACGCGCGAGCTGATGCTGCCGCGCTTCGAGTCGAATGGGCTGACGGTGGGGAAGGACTTCTTCCTCTGCTTCTCGCCCGAGCGCGTCGATCCCGGCAATGCGAAGTGGTTCACGAAGAACACGCCGAAGGTGCTCGGCGGCGTCACGCCTGAGTGCACGGATCTGGGCGGACGCGTCTACCAGCTGTTCATTGACAAGGTGGTCGAGGTGTCGTCGCCCGAGGCGGCGGAGCTGACGAAGCTGCTCGAGAACACCTTCCGCATGATCAACATCGGTCTCGTTAACGAGATGGCGATGATCTGCGACAGGCTCGGCGTCGACGTATGGGAAGTGATCGAGGCGGCGGCGACAAAGCCCTTCGGCTACATGAAGTTCACGCCGGGTCCTGGGCTCGGCGGGCACTGCATTCCGCTCGATCCGCACTATCTCGCGTGGAAGATGCGCACGCTGCACTACAAGACGCGGATGATCGAGCTCGCGGGCGAGATCAACACGGAGATGCCTGCGTTCTGGGTGGGGAAGCTGCAGGACGCGCTCAACGAGGCGGGGAAGCCGCTCAAGGGCTCGAAGGTGCTCGTGCTCGGCGTCGCGTACAAGAAGGACATCGACGATCTGCGCGAGTCGCCTGCGCTCGAGATCCTCGATCTGCTGACGAACAAGGGCGTCGTCGTGAGCTATCACGATCCGTACGTGCCCGAGATCGTCGCCGATGGGCACACGCCGGCTGGTGCGGTGGGCGTGTCCGTGGCGTTCACCGATGCGGCGCTGCGCTATGCGGACGCCGTGATGGTCGTGACCGATCACTCGTCCATCGATTATGATCGCGTGTGCAACCATGCGCAGCTCGTGATCGACACGCGGAATGCGTGCGCGAAGCACGAGCCTCGGCATCCGGAGCGCGCGGTCGTCGCTCACGCCTGAGCGACCCACTCGACACATGGAGCGTTACGTGAACGTGCTCGGCGACGACCGCCCGATTCGGATCATGCTGGTGGGATGCGGCCGAATCAGTGAGCGACACATCGACGCGATCACGTCGAACGCGAAGCTGGAGCTCGTCGCGGTGTGCGACGAGGTGCCCGATCGCGCGAAGGCTGCCGGCGAGAAGGCGGGCGTGCCGTTCTTCACGAGCTACGAGAAGATGCTCGACACGGCGAAAGCCGATGTCGTCGCGATCTGTACGCCGAGCGGAATGCATCCGCGGCAGGGGATCATGGCGGCGGAGCGCGGACTGCACGTGATCTGCGAGAAGCCGATGGCGACGCGCCTCGAGGAAGCGGATGCGCTGGTCAAGGCGTGCGACACCGCGGGTGTGCATCTCTTCGTCGTGAAGCAGAACCGGTTGAATCCTTCGATTCAGCTGCTCAAGCGATCGCTCGATGCGGGGCGCTTCGGGCGCATCTATCTCGCGAACACGACGGTGCGATGGAATCGCCCGCAGTCGTACTACGACATGGCGCCGTGGCGCGGCACGTGGGAGTTCGACGGCGGCGCGTTCATGAATCAGGCGAGCCACTATGTCGACATGATCCAGTGGCTCGTGGGACAGGTGGAGTCGGTCACCGCGCGCACGGCGACGCTCGCGCGGCGCATCGAGAGCGAGGACACCGGCGTCGCCATTCTGCGCTTCAGGAATGGCGCGCTCGGCACGATCGAGGTGACGATGCTCGCGTACCCACGGAACATGGAGGGATCGATCACGGTGATCGGCGAGCGCGGGACCGTGAAGGTGGGCGGCACGGCGCTCAATCGCATCGAGCACTGGGAGTTCGCGGAGTACGACGACATCGATCGCGAGGCGGAGCTGCTGCGCGCGGCGCCGAACCCGCTGTCGGTGTATGGCTCGGGGCACCGGCCGTACTATGAAAATGTGATCGCAGTGCTGCGCGGCGAGGCGGCGGCAGAGACCGATGGCCGCGAGGGGCGGAAGTCGCTCGAACTCATTCTCGCGATTTATGAATCGGCGCGCTCGGAGCACGAGATCGCGCTGCCGCTGCGCGCCTTCTCGCGCGAGAATCAACGCGCGTGAGCGATCGCAAATCGCGCGGCGACACACCCGAGATGCGCGAGCTGCCGAACGGTGCGTTCGTGCACGAGTCCGCGTACGTCGATGACGAGAGCGTGCTCGGCGCCGGCACGAAGGTGTGGCACTTCGCGCACGTGATGGCGCGCTGCGACATCGGGCCGTCATGCAGTCTCGGGCAGAACGTCGTCGTGATGCCGCGCGTCAGGCTCGGGCGGAATGTGAAGGTGCAGAACAACGTGAGCCTGTACGAGGGCGTGATCTGCGAGGACGATGTCTTCCTCGGCCCCTCGATGGTGTTCACCAACGTCTACAATCCGCGCAGCCACGTGTCGCGCAAGAACGAGTATCGCGAGACGCTCGTGCGCAAAGGCGCATCGATCGGTGCGAACGCGACCATCGTCTGCGGCAACACGCTCGGCGAGTACTGCTTCGTTGGCGCCGGCGCGGTGGTGACGCGCGACGTGCCGGCGTACGCGATGGTGGTTGGCGTGCCGGCGCGGCTCGTGGGGTGGGTGTGCCAGTGTGGCGAGAAGCTGCCGCTGCTGGCGCGAGTGCCCGACGGCGTGCGCGTGCAGTGCAACTCGTGCGGCGAGCGTTACGCGAGCGGGGGCGAGGGGATCGTCTCGATAGCCGTGGTGTGAGCGAGCGCCGTCAAGTGAATCGAGCCCCCGGTGCCGATTGGCAGCGGGGGCTCGATTGCATCATGATCGCGCAGGGACTCGAACCCCGGACCTCTGGTATGTGAGACCAGCGCTCTAACCAGCTGAGCTACGCGACCGAGCGCGACGGCGACGCCATCGCGGCAGAGCAAAAAATGTAACGTCGGCCCGGAGGGCGGGGTAGTGGCGACGGGACGGAATGGGGGATAGTGTTTCGACGCTGGCAGCGGCAACCCAAACCGGGATTATTGCATGGCACTACTGTCCTTCCTCGATCGCGAGCGGATCATCGCCAAGCCAGGCTTCAATCGGTGGCTGGTTCCACCGGCGGCGCTCGCGATCCACTTGTGCATCGGTCAGGCGTACGCGTTCAGCGTGTTCAACAAGCCGCTGACGAAGCTCGTCGCTGTGAGGCAGCTCGCACCGACAGATACGCTGCTCGCGCTATCGCAATCGAAGCTCGTCGATGCGCTGAAGGCAGCGCCGACGGACTGGTCGATTCCGACGGTCACGTGGGTGTTCAGCCTCGCAATCGTGTTTCTCGGTCTCTCCGCGGCAGTGTTCGGCGCGTGGCTCGATCGCGTGGGGCCACGGAAGGCGATGTTCGCGAGCGCGATGTGCTTCAGTGGCGGTTTCTTCGTTGGCTCGATCGGCGTCTTCTTCCATCAGTACTGGCTGCTGCTCGCGGGCTACGGTGTGCTCGGCGGCATCGGACTCGGGCTCGGCTACATCTCGCCGGTGTCGACGCTGATCAAGTGGTTTCCGGACAAGCCGGGGATGGCGACGGGGCTCGCGATCATGGGTTTCGGCGGCGGCGCGATGATCGCGGCGCCGCTCTCGGTGAAGCTGATGGACGTTTTTCACGGCATGCATCACGGGCTCGGCGTGACGGGCACTTTCGTGACGCTGGGCGCCGTCTACTTCGTCTACATGATGTTCGGCGTGTTTACCGTGCGTGTTCCGGCGGCGGGATGGCTGCCGCGCGGCTTTGTGCCATCGGCACATCAGAGCAAGCTCGTTTCCGGCTACAACGTGTCGGTGAACAACGCGTGGAAGACGCCGCAGTTTTGGCTACTCTGGGTGATGCTGCTCGTCAACGTGACCGCCGGCATCGGTATACTGAGCCAGGCATCGCCGATGAGCCAGGACTTTTTCCCCGGGCGCGTGACGGCAGTAATGGCGGGCGCCTTCGTCGGCCTGCTCAGCATCGCGAACATGGCGGGGCGATTCGGGTGGTCGTCGCTCTCCGATCTGATCGGGCGCAAGGCGACGTATCTCGTTTTCTTCACGCTCGGACCGTTGCTCTACATCACGATTCCACAGAGCGGTCGCATCCAGAGCGTCGCGTTGTTCGTGCTATGCTGCTTCCTGATCCTCACGATGTACGGCGGCGGCTTCGCGACGATTCCGGCGTATCTGCGCGATCTCTTCGGCACGCGACAGGTGGGCGCGATTCACGGGCGGCTGCTCACTGCGTGGTCGACGGCGGGCGTGCTGGGGCCGGCGCTCGTGAGCTACATCGGCAAATATCAAACGGATCACGGTGTGCCCAAGGCGCAGCAGTATGACCTGACGCTCTACATCATGGCTGGGCTTCTAGTCGTCGGCTTGATCTGCGATTTGATGGTGAAGCCGGTGAACTCGAAGTATCACGATGCCGATAGCCCTGTGACGGGCATGATGCCGACGCAAACCCTGAAGACGGAGGGCGCCCGTGGCTGACGACGTGCGATTTTCAAATGCCGCGTCGAGTGCCAGCTCGCCGGCGGAGAACAGCGACAAGGGAGGAGTGATTCTCTCGTGGACGTTCGTGCTGGTGCCGCTGGCGTGGGGATTCACGCAGACGTTGATCAAGGCGGTGGCGTTGTTTCGGTGAGGACGGGCGGATAGCGAAAACCCACATCGCGATGGACGCGATGTGGGTTTTTTCATGGGCCCTGCAGGGATCGAACCTGCGACCGTTGGATTATGAGTCCACTGCTCTAACCATCTGAGCTAAGGGCCCGGTCCTTTGACAATTGCGGTATCGCGTGGATCACTTGAAAGAATAATGTCGACGCGGCACCAGTAGCTCTACCTTAACTCTCGAAGTCCTTCTTCGCGACCCGATCGCAATGCCATTCACATTTACTCTCGACGGCGTGCCGATTGGCTGGGCAGAGTTGCTCGTCATCGAGCTCCAGCTCCCCTCAACGCGCGCGTATTCCGCAGTAGGTTGGGGAGAGCTGCACTCCTATCAGCCTTTCGAGGAACTTCACTCTCTGCTCCTCATCAACCGCGCGGCGAGATCGGGGCCCGCCGGACGTGCTCCCACGAAATTGCATGGAATTGGGAAAGTCGAGCTGCTTGGACCGACCAACTGTCCGATCTCCACCAGGGACATCTACCTGAATGAAATAAGGTCGGGCTCCTACTTCGTGGCATATGTGACATTCCAGTGGGAAGCCGCAAGCGTTGCCGGAGCGATTGCGCCGATCCCCATTCGCGGACTCAATGCCGCGAAGATCGCGCCCGCCGTGCCGCCTCCATTGTCTCCGTCGTCGAAACCAGACGTTCGCGAGACGGACTAGCGCGCTGCCACCTCGTCGTACGCCGCCATCACCTCCGCCCCACTCACCGTCGCCGCGCCGAGCTTCCCAACCTCCACCCCCGCCGCGAAGTTCGCGATCACCGCCGCTTCGGCCACCGTGGCACCCGCAGCCAGCATCACGGCGAGATACGCAGTCACTGTGTCGCCCGCGCCCACCACATCGTAGACCTCGCGCGCCGTCGTCGGCACGCGCACCGTCTCGCCTTTCGCGCCGACGAGCACCATCCCGCGCTCGCCCAGCGTCAACAGCAGATTCGCAACGCCAAGTCGCTGCACCAATGCCGGCAGCGTCTCCGGATGCTCGACGTCCATCGTTGCGCCAAGTGCCGACTCGAGCTCGCGCCGGTTCGGCTTGAAAATCGTCGCGCCGCGATACGCGAAGAAATTCCGGTACTTCGGATCGACGATCACCGGGATTCCGCGCGCCGTCGCTACCGCGAGCGACTCCTCGATCACGGCCGCAACCAGCACGCCCTTGTTGTAGTCCTCGAGCACCACGGCATCTGCCCGCGACACCGCCGCGCGCACCGCCGCCAGTACGCGCGCGACATCGTGCACGCCGAGCTCGCCGTCCTCCTCCTCGTCGACACGCACCACCTGCTGCGCGCGCGCGAGCACGCGCGTCTTCGTCGTCGTCGGCCGCGACGTCTCGACGATCGCAGCATCGGGAGCACCGATCTCTCCTAGCATGAGACGCAGCGACGCCGCGCTCGCATCCGCGCCAACCACACACACCAGTTCGCAATGCGCGCCGAGCGCGACCACATTCTGTGCGACGTTCGCAGCGCCGCCGAGCGCAATCCGCTTCTCGCGCACCCGCACGACCGGCACTGGCGCCTCTGGCGAAATGCGATCGACATCGCCGCGCAGATAGACGTCGAGCATCGCGTCGCCGATCACGGCTATTTTTCGTCCCGCTGCGGCATCGAGGAGCGCCGACAGCCGGTCGCGCGCGAGAAGAGGTTGCATGGGCGGGTAAGCTACGGCACGCGAAGCACCCTCACTAGATTGATGCGCAGCGGGCTCGGGCACGCGCCTTGCCCTTTCACCACACCGGTTTGGAACTCCCCGGCAACGGGATCACCCTCGCGCGGGCTGCGATTGGCTGGCTTTTTCGAAAGCATCAATGACGGCGCAAAAATGCGGGTGCTGGCGGTCCAAGAGTATTTTGGACTCGCCGCGAAGGCCGTCCGCTTCATGTTCGCCCGACCGTTCTACCTCGGCGACGTGGTGCAGCAGATGGACTCGATCGGCGTCGAGTCCCTCGGCATCGTGCTCCTCACCGGTTTCTTCACGGGGATGGTGCTCGCGCTCCAGACGTCCGTGCAGATGGCGCAGTTCGGCGCCACGATGTACATCGGCCGGCTCGTCACCGCCTCGATGGTCCGCGAGCTCGGCCCGGTGCTCGCCGCGATCCTCGTCGCCGGCCGCGTCGGCTCCGGGATAGCGGCGCAAATCGGCTCCATGCGCGTCACCGAGCAGATCGATGCGCTCAACACGCTCGGCGTCGACCCGATCAAGAAGCTCGTCACGCCGCGACTGATCGCCGCGCTGATCATGATGCCGGTGCTCACGATTTTGAGCGACACGGTCGGCATCGGCGGCGGCAACGTGATCGCCACCGCGTACGTGGGCATTCCCACGGGGCTCTACTGGCGCACGGTGTGGGAGCAGATCGCGTCGGGCGGATTCATTCTCCACTACATCCCCGCCGACTTCGTGCAGGGACTCACCAAGCCATTCGTCTTCGGCGGCATCATCGCGATCACCGGCTGCTACTTCGGCATCAACACGAAGGGCGGCACCGAAGGCGTCGGTAACGCGACCACGCGCACTGTCGTCGTCGCGAGTGTCATGATTCTCGTCGTCGATTATTTCCTCACGCAGGTCCTGCTCTTCCTGTTCGGATGACCGATACGCCTGGCGACACCAAGGGCGCTCCGGCGCCGCCCGAGCGCGAAGAGGAACGGCGCGCGAATCCCGAGGAAGACGGCGAGCCGCGTCTCCGCAGGGCCGAGGATGAGTTGCGCGCGCGCTTCGCCGAGGAGCTGCAGGAGGGCGAGGAGACGCAGGAGCGTATCGGCGCGTCGCGCGAGGCAATCGTCGAGCTCGATCACGTCTCGCTCGCCTTCGATCGCCCGATCCTCGAGAACGTCTCGCTTGTCGCACGCCGCGGCGAGACGATCGTCATCGCCGGCGAATCCGGAACGGGAAAATCGACGATTCTCAAGCTCATCCTGCGCCTGTTGGCCCCGGACTCGGGGCGCGTCATCGTCGATGGCGAAGTGCTCAACGACGTCACGTATGAAGAAGCGCTCGTCATTCGCCAGAAGATGGGGATGGTCTTTCAGGGCGCCGCGCTCTTCGACTCGATGTCGGTGTTCGAGAACATCGCCTTTCCGCTGCGCGAGCACACGACACTCAACGAGGATGAGATCGAGGCGCGTGTGCGAGAGAAGCTCGAGTTCGTCGATCTCGAGCCCGATCGCGTGATGAATCAGCTGCCCGCAGAATTGTCGGGCGGAATGAAGAAGCGCGTCGGCATCGCGCGCGGCATGGCGGTGAATCCCGCGATCATGCTCTACGATGAGCCGACATCGGGGCTCGATCCGCTCACCACCGGCACGATCACTCGGTTGGTCATGAAGCTGCAGCGCGAGCTCAAGGTGACGAGCGTCGTCGTCAGTCACGACATTCGCTCGGCATTCCGCATGGCGACCAAGATTGCGCTGCTCGCGGAAAGGAGAATTGTATTCTTCGGCTCACCGGAAGAGATGACGGCGAGCCAGGATCGGTACGTGCAGGACTTCCTCGGAGGAGTTTGAGGTCATGAAACGCTCTACGTTCATCACCTGGGACGAGCTCAAGGTCGGCGCGCTGATTCTGGCCGCGATCGCGATCCTCACCATCGCCGTTGTGAAGCTGGGCGAAGCGGCGGATCTCTTCACCAAGCGATACACGCTCGTCACCTTCCTCTCCAACTCGAACGGCTTGCAGAAGGGTGGCACCGTGACGCTCGCCGGCCAGCTCGCCGGCAACGTGAAGGCGATCGACTTCCTTCCTCCCTCCGGCGACACGACGCGCAATCTGCGCGTCACGCTCGACGTCGAGGTCAAGCTGCGCAACCTCATTCGCGAAGACTCGCGCATCAAGCTCAAGTCGCTCGGCCTCCTCGGCGACAAGGTGCTCGACATCTCGCCCGGCACGCCGCGCTTTGCTGTACTCCCCGCGGGCGACACGATCCAGAGTCTCCCCTCGCTCGACTACGAGGCGATGCTGACGCAGGCCAACGGCGCGCTCGCCGACGTCGTCTCGCTCACGCACGATCTCAAGTCGATCACGGGTGGCATTGCGCACGGCGACGGCACGATGGGGCAGCTCATCAACAGCCGCACGCTCTACGATCAGCTCAACGGCACGCTCACGCACATGAACTCCGTGCTCGGTCGGCTCGATCGCCCGAACGGGAGCTTCGGCAAAATGGTAGACGATCCGGCGCTCTACAATCATCTCGTCGACGTCACCGCGCAGCTCGACACCGTGCTCGCGCAGCTGCACTCGTCGCACAGCAGCGTGGGCCGGCTGCTCACCGACGACACGCTGTACACGCACATGGTCTCGGTCACCTCGCAGGCGGACTCGCTGCTGCGCGCGCTGTCGACGGGGAACGGCACCGCCGGTCGCATCATCAATGACCCGGCGCTCTACGACAAGTTGAACAAGACGCTCACCGATCTCGGCGCGATCCTCGAGGACGTGCGCAAGAATCCGCGCAAGTACACGAAGGGGATGGTCAAGGTCTTCTAGCGGCGTCTGTCGCAACGCCGACGGCGGCGGTAAGCTGTCGCATCTCATGCGACCATCGAACCGCGTTGTCCTCGGCGTGCTGGCGTTGTCGGTGGTCGGCATCTCCTTCGCCGGGCCGCTCATTCGGCTCTCGCACGCGCACGCGGTCGTGATAGCGACGTGGCGATTGTTCTTCTCGCTGATCATTGTCGGCGTCGCGCTGATGGTCACGGGCGGATGGCGGCAGTGGCGCACGCTCGATCGCGCGGGGCTCGCGCTCGCGGCCGGCGCCGGTGTGCTCCTCGCGCTCCACTTCTGGGCGTGGAACGCCTCGATCGCGCTCACCACCATTGCCGCATCGACGGTGCTCGTCGACCTCCAGCCCGTCATCGTCGCCGGCGCTTCGGCGGTGCTGCTCGAGGAGGCGCCCTCGCGCCGCCAGTGGGTGGGCATCACCCTCGCCGTGTGCGGCGCCGCGGTGCTCGGGTCGGCAGATTGGGGCGGCCCCGGCGCCCATAACAACAAGGCGTTCATCGGCGATCTGCTCGCGTTCGGCGGCGGAGTCGCGGGGGCGTTCTATTACCTTACGGGGCGTCGCGTGCGGCGGCAGCTGGACCTCTGGCCGTACGTGGCGATCGTCTACGGCGTCTGCTTTCTGACGCTGCTCTCGATCTCGGTGGCGGCGCATCTGCCGCTCATGCATCAGCCGCCGCGCGAGCTCGCGATCTTCGCAGCGCTGGCCGTCGGACCGATGCTGCTCGGACACACGGGGATGAACTGGGCGGTGAAGTACGCGCCCGCGTTCGTCGTGAACCTCACTGTGCTGGGCGAACCGATCGGCGCGACGATTTTGGCGGCGTTGCTGCCGGGAATTCGCGAGACGCCGTCGGGGCGCGCGCTCGCTGGCTTTGCGCTCGTGCTGCTCGGAATACTGGTCGCGGTGATGAACACCGCGGTGACCTCCGGAGGAAAGGCTGTCAGCGAATCGGTATGATCTCGATGTAGTCGCCACGCGAGGGGATACGATCGAGTCGCGCCACCATGTGCACGCGATCGTGTGCGACGCCGAGGGCGTGATGCTCGGCAGCGCGGGCGACCCGTCCTATCTGACAGTGTGGCGCTCCTGCGCGAAGCCCTTTCAGCTCTTTTCCTTCGTCGAGTCCGGCGGTTTCGACGCATGCGGGTGGGGAAGCGAAGAGATGGCGCTCGCGTGCGCGTCGCACGGCGGCGAGCCCGAACACGTCGAGCTCGCGGCGCGAATGCTGGACTCAATCGGACTCGAGGAGGGCGATCTCGCCTGCGGCGCGCACGAGCCGATGACGCGGCGGGGCGTTCGGCTGATGCATCAGGCCGGGCTTTCTCCCTCCCGACTGCACAACAACTGCTCGGGAAAGCACGCCGGGATGCTCGCCTTCGCGCGCGGGCAATCGTGGTCGACGCTCGGCTACGAGCGCCTCGGCCACGAGGTGCAGAACCGCGCGCTCGCCCAGATTGCCCGGTGGAGCGGCAGCCCGCGCAACGACATGGCGCTGATGGTCGACGGCTGCGGCGTCGTGGCGGTGGGGCTGCCGCTCGGCGCGCTGGCGATCGCTTTTGCGCGCCTTGGCGCGGCGGCGGAGATGGGCGACGAGGTGCCGGTGCGGATTCTGGCAGCGATCGCGGCACATCCGTTTCTTTTTGGCGGAACCGACCGGTTCGATACGGTATTAGTGGAGGAATCTGAGGGGCGGCTGATCAGCAAGGTCGGCGCGGAGGGGGTGCACGCGGTTACCATACCTGCAGAGGGACTTGCAGTCGCGATCAAGGTGGAGGACGGCGCAACCCGCGCGCAGCACCCGGCACTACTGAAACTCCTGCAGCTCCTCGGCGTCCTGCCTGAGGAGCTTTCACCGCGACTCGCGGCCTTTGCCCGCACGCCGATCATGAATACACGCAACGAGCTCGTCGGCGAAGTACGCGTGGCGAGCTGACGTGCGCCAACTCTCGATACCTTCCGCGACATCACGATGACGTCTCTGACCGAAACGGAAACAGCTTATACCTCGCTCGATGCGCCAACGGCGCAGCTCATCGATCTCGCTGCGGTGCTCGCGGCGGGGGCGGAGGGCGAAATGCGCTCGTCGCTCGAGGCGGCGGCCAAGGGAAGCGTCGATCCCGTTTGGGTGGAGGAGCTGGTATTGCAGACATACCTGTTCGCCGGATTCCCGCGCACGCTCAACGGCATGCGGCTGTGGCGCCGCGCGTCGAATCGAGTCGTGGAAACGGCGGACTTCGAGGAATCGCTCTCGTCGCTGTGGACGTCGCGCGGCGAGAAGACCTGTGAGGAAGTGTACGGTACGCTGTACAAGCGGCTGCGCGCGAACATCCGCAGCCTGCACCCCGCACTCGATACCTGGATGATCGATCTCTACGGCCGAGTGCTGGGCAGGCCGGGGCTCGATCTCAAGCGGCGGGAGCTGTGCATCGTGGCGGTGTGCGCGGCGCTCGAGCAGGATCGCCAGCTGCACTCGCATCTGCACGGCGCCCTCAACGCGGGCGCGAGCCCGGAAGAGGTGGACGAGACGCTTCGCATCGTGGCGCCGAGGATGAGTGCGGAGTCGAGTCATCGCTACTCGCTGCTCTGGACGCGGGTGCGTCGCTCGTGACGTCGTTCATCGATCGCGTCCAGATCAAGGTCGCCGCCGGCGACGGCGGCTCCGGTATCTCGGCTTTCCGCCGCGAGAAGTTCATCCCGCTCGGTGGTCCCGATGGCGGCGACGGTGGCCGCGGCGGAGACGTGTACGTGCGCGGCGACTACAATCTCGCGACGCTCCTCGACTACACCTATCGCGACAAGTGGGCCGCCGAGCGTGGCGATCACGGGTCGGGAAACAACAAAACCGGTCGATCGGGCACGGACATCGTGCTGCCCGTTCCACCGGGCACGATCATTCGCGACACAGAGACGGGCGAGGTGCTCGGCGAGGTGCTCGCGGACGGCGACGAGATACTCGTTGCCAAGGGTGGACGGGGCGGAAAGGGGAATGCGTTCTTCGCTACGCCAACGCACCAGTCGCCGCGCGAGTGGCAACCCGGCGAAGAGGGCGTCACGCGCACGCTGGAGCTGGTGCTCAAGCTCATCGCGGATGTGGGGCTCGTGGGGCAGCCGAATGCGGGAAAGTCCACCTTGTTGTCCGTGATCTCCGCGGCGCATCCAAAAATCGCGGACTATCCGTTCACCACGCTGTCTCCCAATCTCGGCGTGGTGCCGCTCAGCGATCATCGCTCCTTCGTCGTCGCCGACATTCCGGGGATCATCGAGGGCGCGCACGAGGGGAAGGGACTCGGGCTGCAGTTTCTGCGGCACATCGAGCGCACGCGCATTTTGGCGTTCTTGATTCCAGTCGATTCAATGGACTGGCAGGCGGAGTACGACGGGCTGCGCGCAGAGATCCGGAGCTATTCGGCGGAGCTCGCGGAGACGCCGCACTGCGTCGTGTTCACGAAGATGGATCTGCTCGGCGAGATGGAGCCGCCGCCGATCGAGGCGCCCGAAGCGTTCGGCGTGTATGCGTTGAGCGCGGCCGGACGGCTGGGGCTCGACGAGGTGCTCGGCGCGTTCTGGAGCAAGCTGCTCGATCTCCGGAAGGCGGCACAGGTCGAGGCGGCGAACGCCGTTCTCCCCTAGCGAGCGCTCGCGGCACGCCGCGCTCGCGCTGTCGCTCCTCCCTGGAGTCGGCGCAGTGCGTTTCAGGGAACTGGTTGAGCTATTTGGGTCCGCGTCGCAGGCGTGGGATGCTGCCCCGAGGTCATCGGAGCGCGACAGCGCGAGCGAAAGCGCCGAGCGTGCGCTGGAACGGGCGGAGGGAGCCGGGGCGCGGCTGCTGGTGTCCGGTGATCCGGAATATCCCGAGAAGTTGCTCGATCTTCCCGATCCGCCGCCGGTGCTCTTCGCCATCGGTGACATCCAACAGCTCGCGGCGCCGTGCGTCGCGATCGTTGGCACGCGTCGCGCGACGAGCTACGGCGAACGTGTGACGGCGGAGCTCGCGGGTGCGCTCGCGCGCGCGGGCGCGACCGTCGTCAGCGGAATGGCGCGCGGAATCGATGGCGTCGCGCATCGCGCGGCGCTGCTCGCGGGCGGCTGCACCGCCGCGGTGCTCGGCACCGGCGTCGACGTGGCGTATCCGGCTGCGCACCGCGCGCTGCATGAAGCGATAGCAGCACGCGGCGTCCTGCTATCCGAGGAAATGCCCGGCGATCGCGCGAGCGGCGGATCGTTTCCGAAACGAAATCGAATCATCGCCGCGCTCGCGAAGGCGACGATCGTCGTCGAGGCGCCGCATCGAAGCGGCGCGCTGATCACCGCAACGCACGCACTCGAGCTCAACCGCGGCGTTGCCGCGGTGCCGGGGCCAATCGATGTGCCGCAGAGCGCGGGCGCGAATGCGCTCATTCGCGATGGCGCGATCATCATCACCGACGTTGCCGATGCGCTCGCGCTCGTCGGCGTGAGCGCGCCCAGCGCGCGCGAGCGGGCGCGCGCGATCACGGATGGCGCGCAGCTCGCGATCTGGGAGGCGCTCGACACGCCCGCGCCCGATCTCGATTCGCTCGCGTCACGCGCGTCGCTGCCCGCGCGCGAGTGCCTGTCCGCGCTCACGGCGCTCGAGTTGGACGGCGCAATCGAATGCGCGCTGACGGGGGAAATTCGCCGACGAGGGCTCGGCGGCCTCGCGTCGCGTCCGGGCGCAGAATAGCGCGAATCACGCCAACGCGCCCACCGCCTCGGCGCCGCATCCCGGAGCGTTATCTTTCCGCGTGCCCCCTCGCCACCTGTACGTCCACGTTCCATTCTGCGCGCGCCGCTGCTCGTACTGCGATTTCTCCATCGCGGTACGCCGCGAGGTGCCAGTCGGCGACTACATCGACGGCATTCGCCGCGAGCTCGAGCTTCGTGCTCGCACGATTTCAGGCGGGGCCGAGCCGATGCAGCTCGACACGCTCTACCTTGGCGGTGGCACGCCCTCGCGCCTCGGCGGCGATGGTGTGGCCGAGCTGCTCGAAACGATTCGCGCGCACGCGAGCTGGAACGCCAACGCCGAAGTGACGCTCGAGGCCAATCCCGACGACGTCACCGCCAGCACGGCGCGCGCCTGGCGCGCCGCAGGCGTCACTCGCGTGTCCCTCGGCGCTCAGTCGTTCTCTCCGCCCGCACTCGAATGGATGCGCCGCACCCACGACGTCGATCAGATCGGTGAGGCGGTGAATCACCTGCGCGCGGCCGGCATCGATCAGCTCTCGATCGACCTCATTTTCGCGCTCCCGAACGATGTCCCGCGCGACTGGTGCGACGATCTCGCGCGCGCGCTCGCGCTGCGCCCGAACCATCTCTCGCTGTACGGACTCACCGTGGAGCCCCACACGCCGCTCGGCCACTGGCGCGATCGGGGCGAGGTCGCGGAGAGCCCCGATTCCCGCTACGAGCGGGATTTTCTCCTCGCTGACTCTACGCTCACCGGCGCGGGATTCGAACACTACGAGGTGTCGAACTACGCCCTGCCGGGCGCCCGCGCGCGACACAACTCGAGCTACTGGTGCCACGTCCCGTACGAGGCAATCGGCCCCGCCGCGCATCGCTTCGATGGCGCGCGTCGGAGCTGGAATGTTGCGCCATACGCCGAATGGCTTCGCTTGCTCCGCGGTGGAATCGATCCGACCGGTGGCGAGGAAACGCTCACGACCGCAGAGATCGATGCGGAGGCGACCTACGTCGGGTTGCGGACGACGGACGGTCTCGTCTTGAGCGAGGAGTTGCGGGCGCACACTGCGAGTTGGCGGGATGCCGGCTGGGCCACAATCGCCGCAGATCGACTCACGCTCACGCCCCTCGGCTGGCTCCGCCTGGATGCCCTCGCCGTGGACTTGACCCACGCTGGAAGTCGTTAGTAGATTTGAACTTATGGCGCATCAGCTCAACGAACGCGAACGTCGGGTGCTCGAGGCAGTAATCCAGTCGTACGTGGAAACTGCTGAGCCCGCTGGATCACGGATGATCGCCCGTCGCTTCGGCCTGGGCGTCTCGCCCGCGACCATCCGCAACACTATGAGCGACCTCGAGGAGAAAGGCTTTCTCCTCCACCCGCACACGTCCGCGGGGCGCATCCCCACAGACATGGCGTACCGCGTCTACGTCGACTCACTCATGCGCGTCACGCCGATCAACGAAATCGAGCGCGGGCGAATCTTCGAGGAGCTCTCGGGCAGAGGCAACGCCACCGGCACCGCGATCGAAGCGATCCTTCGCCGAGCAGCCCAGGTGCTCGGCATCCTCACGCAGGAGCTCGGCGTAGCCCTCGGGCCCCGCCTCGAGGAAGCGACGCTCCACAACCTCGAGCTCATTCGCATGAGCGCCGAGCGTCTGCTATTGGTGATGCGACTGGACGGCGGAGCGGCGCAGAGCGTCTTCGTCGAAGTGCCGGGGGAGATCGCCGAGAAGGTGCTGGCCGAGGTGTCGCGCGTGCTCAATGAACGGCTCTCGGGGCTCACGCTGGGCGAGATTCGTTTCGATCTCGCGACGCGCCTGCGCGACAGCGGCGCCGCGCAGGATGTGAGCGAGCTGCTCAACATCTTTCTGCAGGAAGGCGATCAGATCTTCGACGCGCTTCGCCCGCTGAGCTCATCGCCGGTGTTGCTCGGCCAGGCGTCGCTGCTCGCCGAGCAGCCGGAGTTCTCGAGCGGCGGCAATCTGCGCAAGCTGCTTGCGCTCACCGACAGACCCGAGGCACTCGGACAGCTCCTTCGCTCGCACAAGAGCTCCGCGGGCATCTCGATCACGATCGGCAACGAGCACGTCGACCCGAACTTTTCGGACTTTACCGTCGTTACGGCAGAGTATCACTCCGGATCGCTCTCGGGAGTCATCGGCGTGATCGGTCCGACGCGCATGCCGTATGAGAAGATCGTCACCCTCGTCACGCACACGTCGAATCTGATCTCCGATCTGCTCGACTGACCCCTTCGTACCTCGACACGGGCACAATGGCGGATTTTTACAAGATTCTCGAGATTGCGCGCGACGCGTCCGACGAAGACATCAAGAAGGCGTATCGCAAACTTGCGATGCAGTACCATCCCGATCGCAACGGCGGCTCGAAGGACGCTGAGGAGCGCTTCAAGCTGATCACCGAGGCGTACGACGTGCTGCGCGATGGGAACAAGCGCGCCGTGTACGATCGGTACGGCGAGGAAGGGCTGCGCGGTCGCGGCAACGCGGGCATGCATCACGTCGATCTCTCCGAGGCGCTCGGCATCTTCATGCGCGACTTCGGAGGCTTCGGCGGCTTCGAGGAGATGTTCGGCGGCGGCGCGCGCGGCAATCAGCGCGCTGGCGCGGACGTAAAGATCACGATGCCGCTCACGCTCCCTGAGGTGATGATCGGCGTAGAGAAGAAGATCGTCGTGAAGCTGCTCGATCCGTGCGAGCGCTGCGAGGGAACGGGCGCGGAGCCGGGAACCAAGCCGCAGCGATGCAGCACGTGTGCGGGGAGCGGCGAAGTGCGTCGCGCGCAGCGCTCGTTCTTCGGCCAGTTCGTGAGTGTCGCGCCGTGCCCCACGTGCGCGGGACAGGGGAAGACCATCGAGATCCCGTGCAAGCGCTGCAAGGGCGAGGGACGCAGCCGCGCCGAGCACACGATCGCGGTTCCGATTCCGGCCGGGGTGTCGACGGGGCAGTATCTCATGCTGCGTGGACAGGGGAGCGTCGGACCGCTCGGCGGTCCGCGCGGCGACATCCTCGTCGCCTTCGAGGTCGAGGACGATCCGCGCTTCGAGCGCGATGGCGCGGATCTCTACACTGAAGTCCTCGTGACGTACGGACAGCTCGTGATGGGTGCCGACGTCTCGGTGCCGTACATCAGCACGACGCTGTCGCTGCGCGTTCCGCAGGGGACGCAGAGCGGGCAGGTGTTCCAGCTGCGCGGACGCGGCTTGCCGCGCGTGAATGCATCGGGCTCGGGCGATCTGCAGGTGCGCGTGCAGCTTTGGACGCCGCAGACGATGACGTCGGAGCAGGAGACGATCGTTCGTGCGCTGCGTGAGGCCGAGGCGGCGCCGCCGGCGACGCGCGCGCGCGGATTCTGGTCGCGCATGAAAGACGCGCTTGGCGCCTGATGTCGCGCTGCCGGCGGTGACGTCGCCGCGCTGGGTGTCGCTGCACATCGAGGCGCCGGAGGGCGCGATGCGCGAGCGCGTGGTGCAGATGCTCATGGATGGTGGCGCTGGCGCGGTGCAGGAAGTCGGACCGGCGCTGCTCACGCATCTTCTCGAGGGCGCGGCGCTCGAGTCGCTGTGCGAGGCGCTCGCCGCCGCCGGTGCGCAAGTGCAGCGCACGGAGCTCGGCGAGGTCGACTGGAGCACGCGCTGGGTCACGCGCGTCGGCGTGCAGCGCATCGGGCGCATTGCCGTCGCCCCTCCGTGGATGCGCGACGACATCGCCGACGCCGAGATCCAGATTCTCATTGAGCCTGCCATGGCCTTCGGCACCGGCGAGCACGAGACGACGCGCGGCGTGCTCGCGCTCATGCAGAATCTCGTCGAGCCGGGCGCGCTCGTCGCCGACCTCGGCAGCGGGAGCGGCGTGCTCGCGATCGCCGCCGCGAAGCTCGGCGCGGGGCGCGTCGTGGCGATCGAGATGGATCCGGACGCGATCGGGAACGCGATCGAGAACGTCGAGCGCAATGGTGTGGCGCATCAGGTGACGGTGCTCGAGGGCGATGCGGCCGCGCTCTTGCCACTCGTGGCGCCGGTGTCGCTCATCGTCGCCAATATCATCTCGTCGGTCATCATCGAGCTTTCGCCGGCGATGTCGCGTGCGCTGCCCTCTGGCGGAAGGGCAGTGATCAGCGGCATTCTCGTAACGGAGCGCGAGCACTTGCTGGCGTCGCTGGCTGCCGATGGCTGGACGCTGGAATCCGAACTTCGCGAGGGTGAGTGGTGGAGCAGCGTGATCGCACGGCAATAGCGACGTTCTTCGCGTCCGAGCCGATGGTGTCCGGACGCGTGACGACGCTGAGTGAGGGCGAGGCGCATCACGCGCGCGTGCGCCGCATCTCGATCGGCGATCGGCTGCGACTCGTCGATGGCGCGGGCGGCGTTGGCTACGGCAACGTCGTCAAGCTCGCGAAGGCGCACGCGATGGTCGAGGTCGATCTGCTGGACAGGATAGATCCGCTCCCCGTGATTCACCTCATGGTCCCGATCGCGGATCGCGAACGGATGCTTCTCGTTGGCGAAAAGGCGACGGAGCTCGCGGCGTTCAGCTGGCGTCCCGTGATGTGGCGCCGCTCGCGCGACGTGTCGCCGCGCGGCGAGGGGATGTCGTTCCAGGCGAAGCTGCGCGCGCGCATGGTCGGCGCGCTCACGCAGTCCGGCGGCGCGTGGCTGCCGGTGATCTATCCCGATGCGCCGCCCGATCGCGCGGTGGCTGCGTGTCCCGCCGGCACGCGCTGGTTGCTCGACAAGGCGGGCGATCCGCTGCCGTCGATCCCGATTGCCGCGCCGATCACGCTCGCGATCGGTCCCGAGGGTGGGCTCGAGGCGAGCGAGCGCTCGGAGTTGCTCGGCGCCGGCTTCGTGCCGGTGGCGCTCGCGCCGCTCACGCTCCGCTTCGACACGGCTGCGATCGCGTCGCTGGGCATCGTGCGCGCCGCGCTGTCCGCGGCGGGCGAGCGCGCGCGTGTCTGACGACTGTCTCTTCTGCCGCATCATTCGCGGCCAGATCCCCGCAACGTTCGTCGCGCAGACGCCGGAGTGCGTCGCCTTCCGCGACATCGACCCGCAGGCGCCGACGCACATCGTCATCGTTCCGCGCGAGCACATCCCGACGCTCGCCGATGTGAAGGATCCGCTCATCGTCGGGCAGCTGTCGCGCCTTGCCACGGATCTCGCCGAGAGCGAGGGAATCGGACAGTCTGGCTACCGCGTGGTGGTCAACACGAATGCCGACGGTGGGCAGACGGTCTATCACCTGCACATGCACCTGCTCGGTGGGCGCCGCATGACGTGGCCGCCAGGGTGACCGTAACCGGCGTCCGTCCCGCGCGCGCGAGACGCGCGTTTCGCGTTAGTTTTCGCCTATGACAAGCACTCCCGATGGAGCGTCGGCCGTTTCTGCGCTGCAGGGCACGATTCAGGGTGACCTGAATGCCGCGCGCAAGGCGCAGGACAAGAATGGCGTTCTCCTGCTCGGCACCATCCTGGCCGACATCAAGAACCGCCGTATCGAGGCGAAGCGCGAGCTCACGGACCTCGAAGTGGGCGATGTGCTCCGCAAGGGAATCAAGAAGCGGCGCGAGTCGATCGAGATGTACGACAAGGCCGCGCGCGCCGATCTCGCCGATCGCGAGCGCGCGGAGGTGAAGGCGCTCGAGGCGTATCTTCCCGCGAACGTCAGCGACGACGAGATTCGCGCGGCGATCAGGAAGGTGATCGCCGAGGGCGCAACGAATATCGGTGGCGTGATGGGAAAGGTGACGCCGATGTTCAAGGGTCGGTCGGAAGGATCGACGATCAGCCGGATCGCGAAAGAGGAGTTGAGCAGCCCCAGTTGATTGCGCCGTCATGAATAAACACGCGCTCGGAGTTCTGGAGTATTCGCGCGTACTCGACGTGCTCGCGGATCGCGCGACGTCGGCGCTGGGCGCGGCGCGCATCCGCGAGATGCAGCCGCGGCGCGACATCGAGTGGATGGAGACGGAGCAGCGCCGCGTCGTCGCGACGCGAGCGGTGGTCGCTTCCGAAAACGGCTGGCACCCCGAGCCGATTCCCGATCTCTCGGTTTCCCTCGCGCGGCTGCGCGCGATCGGTAGCTCGTGGACTGGCGACGAGCTCACGCGCGGCGCGGTGCTGCTGCGCTCCTCGCGCATCACGAAGGAGACGCTCGGCGGCACTGCAGCGGGCGCGGTGGTGAGCGCGGTGCTGCATCCCTTCGTGCAGCCGCTCGTCGTCGCGAAGCGCATGGAGGAGGACATCGAGCGCGCGATCGATCCCGATGGCTCGGTGCGCGACGAGGCGTCGGGTGCGCTGCGCCGGCTCCGTCGCGAACTGCGCGGCGCGCAGGGCGAGCTCGTGCAGCTGCTCGAGCGCGCGATGGCGAAGCTCGAGCCGCATCAGCGCGTGCCCGACATGTCGGTGACGATGCGCAACGGGCGCTACGTGATTCCCGTGCGCCGCGAGGGGCGTGCGGCCGTGGGTGGGATCGTTCACGACGAGTCGGGGACGCGCGGCACGGTGTTCGTCGAGCCGCCCGCTGCGATCGAGTTCGGCAATCGCATCCGCGCCCTCGAGGCGGATGAGCGCGAAGAGGTCGAGCGCATTCTCGCCGAGCTCACGGGGTCGCTCCGCCCACTGCGCGAGCAGATGGTGAGCTCGCTCGAGGCTCTCATTGAGCTCGACGTGCTCTACGCCAGGGCGCGCTTCGCCGAGGAGCTCGGATGCGCACCGGCGGACTTCGTTCCGGCGCACGAGGGCTTCTCGCTCCGCGATGCGCGGCATCCGCTGCTCCTCGCGCGCGGCGGCGCCGTCGTTCCCTTCGATCTCGAGATGGCCGCGAGTGAGCGCACGCTGCTGCTCTCGGGGCCGAACACCGGTGGCAAGACCGTGCTGCTCAAGGCGCTCGGGCTCATCTCCGCGCTCGCGCAGTCTGGCATCCCCGCGCCGGTGGGCGCCGAGAGTCGCATCCCGATCTTCGATGACTGCTTCGCGGACATCGGTGACGAGCAGTCGATCCAGGCGAGTCTCTCGACGTTCAGCGCGCATCTGCGCAACCTCGGCGAGATCCTCGCGGGCGCGACATCCGAGAGCCTCGTGCTCATCGACGAGCTTGGTTCGGGCACCGATCCGGCCGAGGGCGCGGCGCTGGGCGGCGCGATCCTCGATGCGCTCACGGCGCGCGGCGTCTTCACGATCGCGACGACGCACCTCGGCGCGCTCAAGCTGCTCGCGACGGAAAATCCCGGCGTCGTGAACGGATCGCTGCAATTCGATTCGGTGGCGCTCGCGCCGACGTACCGGCTCATCAAGGGAATTCCGGGGCGCTCGTACGGGCTGAGCATCGCGCGCAGGCTGCATCTCCCCGAGGATGTGTTGCAGCGCGCCGAGTCGCGGTTGTCGCATGGCGAGAGAGATGTGGCCGCGCTGCTCGGTGATCTGCAGGAGCGCGAGAAGACGCTCACGGCGCGTGAGGAGGCGGTGGAGTTCGATTCCTCGCGAGCAGCGGCGCGACTCGAGCGCATTGAGGCGCGCGATCTCACGCTGCGCGAGTCCGAGCGCGCGCTCGAGCGCCGGGCGCGCGAGGATGCGAGGCGGATGCTGCTCGAGGGGCGCGCGGAGATCGAGCGCACGGTGCGCGAGCTGCGTGAGACGG
>Ga0208078_1000084_pt1 | contig 27282 bp, 28 predicted proteins | sample NGESurdeep072012_3_FD_184468 | JGI IMG/M metagenome (GOLD analysis project Ga0208078, IMG submission 184468) | Arctic peat soil microbial communities from Barrow, Alaska - NGEE Surface sample 53-2 deep-072012 (SPAdes) | ecosystem: Environmental > Terrestrial > Soil > Wetlands > Peat ...
AAATCAACATCAACGTCTCGCACTCCGCGATCAAGATCATGGCTGACGGACCGGACAAGTGGCGGCCGCAGACGCACGAAACCGCCGATCACAGCATCCCCTATGCGGCGAGCCTCGTGCTGATGTACGGCAAGATCGAGCCCGAATACTACGAAGACCCCTATCTGCACGACCCGCGGCTGCTCGACCTCGTAAGCCGCGTCAAATGCGTGGCCTCGGATGAAGCCGACAGGACCGAGCAGGAATTCAACCTGTGCGAACTGGAGGTTGTCCTGAAATCGGGTGCGCGCAAGACCGTCCGCGTCGAATATCACCGCGGGCACTTCAAGAATCCGATGACCGACGCCGAGATGGAAGAGAAGTTTCGGCTCATGGCGCAGAAGCACCTTGGCGCCGACCGCGTCGACCATCTGCTGCGCCTGCTCTGGGGAATCGAGAGCGTGCCGCAGGTGAGCGCCCTCATCGCCGCGACGCTGGTTTGATCGCCACTGACCGCTCCGGCTATATCTCGGGCGTGATCTTAACCGTGGACGGCGGCACGTCGGGCTGGGGTAGCCGGTCACACCACCGTCATTGCGAGCGCAGCGAAGCAATCCACAAAGCCGCAAAGAAAGGTTGGATTGCTTCGTCGCTTCGCTCCTCGCAATGACGATTAACCCGCTGTTCTTTCAAACAACTGCCGGATCAGCGTCGTGATCCGGCCCTGCGGCGACACCATCTCGTCCATGATGGTAAAATGATTGGCGCCGGGGATTTCTTCATACGTAACCGGCAGGCCATATTTGGTGCGGTGGCCCGCGAAGTCAGCGGTCTGCCGGCGCAGCAGCGGCAGTTCCGAAGCTCCGACAACCAGCGACAGCGGCTTTGGCGCACCGCCGGCCTGCATCATCGGGGAGTTGCGGCGCGACATCGCCTCGTCGAGCCCGAGCTTGACGTTGAGATAGCTGGCGCGGATCGGCTCGAGATCGTAGATGCCTGATATTGCCATGCCCGCCCTTACTTTCGGATGCGACAGCGCCATCGAGGTCAGATGCCCGCCGGCGGACCAGCCGGAGACGACGATCCCGCTGCTGTCGCCGCCGAGCGCGGGCAATTGCGCGGCCAGAAAGCCGATGCCGACGACGCCGGCGGCTGCGGCCGCGAACGATGCCAATCCCGGCCCTCGATAGCGCGACGCGTGCTGCTCGGCGCGCTCCATTCGATGCAGCGTCGTCGTCAGCTTCAGGTAGAAGTCTGCCGACGGCTGGACTGACGGGAGATTTCGCAGTACCACGAGCCCGCGCCGCATCGCCATATCGTGGCGCGCGCACGCACTACAGGTGATCAGATGCAAATCCGCCGCGGATTGCGCCGCAGGCGGAAGCGTCTGATCGACGAAGGCGAGATACTGATTACGAAATTCGAGGCAATCCATTCTGGCTACATCACTTCGGTGGGTCTGAACACTGTACCCGCCGGAGTCGGTCGGGTTCCGAATGATGTGTGCGGGATCACGCTCCCGCCAGCGAGCCGGAGCGCCTAGCGCAGCCCCGGCTCGATGATCTGCGCGAAGGCGTTCCGCGCGCGATTGAGCCGCGATTTCACGGTGCCCAGGTTGCAGTTCGTGATCTCGGCGATCTCCTCGTACGACTTCCCTTCGAGCTCGCGCAGGATGAACACCTGGCGATGATGCTCGGGGAGTCGGGCGACGGACGCCTCGACGAGCGAGCGCAGATGGCGGCGGCGATAGAGATCGTCGGGGCGCGAGTTCGCGTCCTCGAACTGCAGCGGACGATCGTCGTCCTGCCAGTTCTTGCGGATCGTCTGGAAGAAGACCAGCGGATTGCGCGACCGGTTGCGAAGCTCGTTCTTCGCGAGATTCGACGCGATCGTGTAGATCCACGTGCTGAACTTCTTGGAGCGATCGAAGCGGGCCATGTGCCGATACACCCGGATGAAGACCTCTTGAACGAGATCCTCGCCGCGCTCGCGGTCACCGATCGTGCGATAGATGAAGTTGAGAAGGCGCGTCTGATAGCGCTCCACGATCTCCTGGAACGCACGCTCCTCGCCGGCCAGAAAGGAGGCAACGAGCTCGGCATCTTCGAGCGTCTGCAGCTGGGCGCGAACCGACCCTGGCACAACCGCCCTCGCTTCCATCGCCACGTTGGCCATCTTGGGTTTCCCCCGATTACAAATGAATTCGCCTGCTGATTTGGAAGCATTTCGCTGCGACATCTGATGCTTCCGACGGGGGCAATGGAAGGCAGGGGCCGTGCCCCGAAGTTCCATGTCTGCCACAATCACGCTAAGTCATGAGCAGGCAATAATTTGCGCTCATGCTGGGGTAGCTAAACGTACCATCGCCCGAGCGCGCTGTCTACTTTCGGGGACGACTTGCTTACGGATTCTGTGGACACTTTGTGCCGCGTGCGAATGCGAGCTAGCGAGCTCAGCGACCGAGAAAAAATCCCGCGACGTAGAGAATGCTCAGCGCCGTCTTCGCGTCGGTGATCGTTCCGTCCTTGATCATCTTGAGCGCGGCAGACATCTGCGTCGGCACCACCTCGACGAACTCATCGGCCTCGAGTGCGCTCTCCCCGCGCACCAGCCCCGTCGCCACGAAGAGATGGATCTTCTCGTCGGTGAAGCCGGGCGTCGTGTACATCGTGTACAGGTGCTCCATCTTTTCCGCCGTGCACCCGGTCTCCTCGCGCAGCTCGCGAACCGCACACTCCACCGGCGGCTCCCCGGGCTCCAGCCGGCCGGCCGGGATCTCGTAGATGAAGCCATCCGCGGCGTACCGGTACTGGCGAATGAGCAAAATCTGCGGGTCGTCGCCGGAGGGATCGCCGAGGAAGGGGATGATGGCGCTGGCGCCCGAATGACGGATGATCTCGAGGTCACCCACTTTCCCGTTCGGAAAGCGCACTTGGTCGATGTCCAGGTTGATCACGCGCCCCGTGTACTCGCGCCGGCTGCCGACCTTTCCCGGAGCCTCGGGCGTCGTCACCGCTCCGGCCGGCCGTCGGCGTCGTAGACGCTCACAGGCCCCGCGTCGAGCGCGGCCAGCGGCGCCGAGATCACCGTGGGATCACCCACCACGACGAGCTGCAGCTGGTCGGGGTGGAGATACTTGTCGGCGGCGTGCAGCACGTCCATCGCGGTCACGCGCCGAATGTTCGCGCGGTAGCTGTCGAAGTAGTCGTTCGGCAGCTCGTAGATCGTGAGCGCGGCGAGAGCGCGCGCGATCGAGTCCGTCGTCTCGTAGCGAATCGGGAAGACGCCGTCGAGATAGCTCGTGGCGAGCGTGAGCTCATCCTCGCTCACCGCATCTGCTCGAATGCGGGAGATCTCGAGCAGAATCTCCCTCGCGGCGTCCGCCGTCACGTCGCTCTTCACCGCCGTGGATACGACGAATGGCCCCGCCGCCTTGCGCCAGTCGAACGACGAGTGCGCGCCGTAGGTGTACGCGTGCACCTCGCGCAAATTCAGATTAATGCGCGAGGAGAACAGCCCGCCGAGCAGCGCGTTCACGATGAGCGCCGGAAAATAGTCCGGGTGACGGCGCGGCAACCCGACGTGTCCGACGCGAATCTCCGACTGCGGCGCATCTTCCTTGCGCACGATGTGGACGGCGCGCGTGGTGCGCGCGGGCCTGTCGCTCACTACCGTCGCGGGCGCGGCCGCGCCGGACCAGCCGCCGAGCAGCTGCTGTGCGAGGACGACGCCGGCAGCGACGTTGATGTCGCCGACGAGGATGAGCGTCGCTCCGTTCGGGCGGTAACGTGCCTGGTAAAAGCGCTCGACCGACGCGCGATCAACCGACGTCACGGAGGCGACATCTCCGGCTTCGGGGCGTGCGTAGCGCGACGACGCGTCGTAGACGAAGCGCGTGAACATCTCGTCGGCGAGCCCGCGGGGCTCCGTGCGCAGCTGCAGCAGCTCGGCGAGCCGCTCGGACTTGATGCGCGACAGCTCGCGCTCGGGGAATGCGGGCTCGAGCAGCACTTCGGCGAAGAGTGCCATCGCTTCTTCGAGATGCGGCACGAGCACCGTCATGGAGAGCATGGCGGCGTCCCAGTCCGCGGTTGCGCCCACTGCGGCGCCCCGGCGCTCGAACTGCTCGCTGACGTCGTCGCCGCTCCGCTTGCGCGTGCCTTCGAGCAGCATGCGCGCGGTGAGCTGCGCGACACCCTCGGCGCCCGGCGATTCCGCCGCCGCGCCTGCGTCGACTACGAGCGCGGCGGAGACGATCGGGAGCTTGTGCACGGGGGCGACGATGACGCCGAGGCCGTTGTCGAGCGTGATGCGCTCGAAGAACGGAAACCGGTAGTCGCGCGGTGGTCCGGCCTGTGGACGCATCGTGCCCGTTGCGGCAGCCGTCAACGCGATGCTCCGACTGGCTCGCCGACTTCGGCGTTCGCGGGATTTTCCGCGAGTGAGTTGGCGGGGACGTAAACGAGGCTCACGCGATTGTCTTCGCCGAGGAGCTCGCGCGCGAGCGTGGTCACCTGCTCGGCGGTGACGCGCCGGTAGCGCTCCGTCTGTTCGTTCACGAGCGATGGATCGTTGAAGTACGTCGCGAACATCGAGAGCTTGTCGGCGCGATCGCCTGCGGATTGCAGGGAGCTGACGAGCGTGGTCTCGAGGAGCGCGACGGCGCGCTGGACCTCGTCTTCCGTAACACCGTCAGCTCGCATACGATCGACTTCGCGCACGACCTCGACCTCGAGCACGCCGGCGCTGATCCCCGGGCGCGCGGTGACGTCGGCGATCATCAGATCTGCGCCCTTCGCGAGATCGAAGGTGAACGCGGATGCTTCGGATGCGACTTCGCGGTCGCGCACGAGCGCGCGCTGAAAGCGACTCCCTTTGCCGGTGCCGAGAATCGCGGCGAGCACGGTGGCGACAAAGTGCGCATCGCTGCCGAACACGGGCGCGCGGAAGCCGAGGAAGAGGCGCGGCAGCATGACGGCATCGGGGACGACGAGTCGCTCCCACGAGCCGAAGTGCTCGGGAAGATCCATGGGCGGCAGCGGGGGCTTCCCGGCGCCGCGCGGAATGAGCCCGAAGAACTGCTCGACGAGCGCGCGCGCCTCGGCCGGATCGAAGTCGCCGGCGATCGAGAGCACGGCGTTATCGGGCGTGTAGTACGTTGCGAAGAACTGCGCGATGTCTTCGAGGCTCGCCTCGGTGAGATCTTCCATCGAGCCGATGAGCGAGTGATGGAATGGATGGTCGCTCGGGAAGGCGAGCGCCGGCAGCCGCTCCCACCAGGTGCCATACGGCTGATTGTCGACGCTCCAACGTCGCTCGTTCTTCACGACGTCGCGCTGCGTGTCGAGCTTCTGCTGGGTCATCGCGGGGAGGAGCTGCCCCATGCGATCCGCCTCGAGCCAGAGCGCGGTGGCCAGCTGATTCGAGGGCACCGTCTCGAAGTAGTTCGTACGGTCGAGCCAGGTTGAGCCGTTGAGGGTACCGCCGGCGCGCTGCACGATCTCGAAGTGCTCATTTGCGCCGACGTGCGCCGAGCCCTGGAAGAGCATATGCTCGAACAGGTGGGCGAATCCGGTGCGTCCGGGACGCTCGTTGGCCGATCCGACGTGGTACCAGAGGTTGACGGCCACGATCGGCGCGGTGTGGTCCTCGGAGAGTGTCACCGAAAGGCCATTCGCCAGCCGAAACGTCACGATGGGTACTCGCATGGGACAAACTTGCACTGGCCGGCGAACGCTTGGAACCCGTCGTGACGCGATCTTGATGTGGCTCGCCTTGACACATTGACCCCGGTCGGCGCATGTTCACGGCCCGCCCGGACGCAGCCACACGATGCTGGCGCACGCGGCCGTACGGTCTTTGCGACTCCCGATGCAACCAACGAGTCTTCACGCGATCGCGTGCGTAGCAATCCTTTCTCACCGGTACGGAGGTAGTGATCATGGCAGCTGATTTTTCCTTGGGCGAATCGCTTGTCGGCGACGGCAATGAAGTCGCACACATCGATTTGATCATCGGCTCGAAGGCGGGGCACGCGGGACAGGCGTTCTTGAACGCGCTGACGAACAACAAGGACGGCTTCACGACGCTGCTCGCCGTCGTTGCTCCGAACCTTCCGGCCAAGCCGGACACGATCCTGTTCAACAAGGTCACGATCAAGGGCGCGAAGCAGGCGGTTCAGATGTTTGGACCTGCGCAGGCGGCCGTTGCGCGTGCCGTCGTCGATTCCGTTGAATCCGGCGTCATTCCGAAGGACAAGGTCGATGACCTCGTCGTCATCGTCGGCGTGTTCATCCACTGGGATGCCGCGGACGACAAGAAGATCTTCGCCTACAACTATCAGGCGACGAAGGAGTCGATCGCTCGCGCCATGAAGAACGAGCCGAAGATCGACACCGTCATCTCGCAAGCGAAGACGGCGACGCATCCGTTCGCCGGCGGCGCCGACAAGAAGTAACTGCATGGCGTGGTGCGCCACGTAGTGCACGTCAGGGCACATCGAGGGGCGAGGATATCTCGCCCCTCGATGCGTTTCTGCTCCGTTAGCTTTCGCTTCCGCCTCCCGTTCAACCTCTTCCCGACGCCATCTCATGCTGAAACTCTTGCTGCAGCTCGACAGCTCGCGCCTTCCGAGCGTCTTCGATCAGGTGGTCGCGTACGACGCGGGTGCGGATCGCATCTTGAGTCAGGGCGGCGTGACCGAGGGTGACGTTCGCGATCTCGTGCACGGCTGCATCTTCACGCGCAGCCCGAAGGAGATGCACAACACCGCGATCTTCATCGGCGGCGCGGACATGTCGGCGGGCGAGAAGCTGTTGATCGCGGCGACGAAGGCGTTCTTCGCGAACTTCCGCGTTTCCACGATGCTCGACTCCAACGGCTCGAACACCACCGCCGTCGCCGCCGTCGTGAAGATCACCAAGGCGCTCGGCGGCAGCGTGAAGGGGCGCAAGATCGTCGTCACCGCGGGCACGGGACCGGTCGGCACGCGCGCCGCGGGGTTGTTCGCGAAGGCCGGCGCCGATGTGACGATCACGTCGCGCAAGCCGGAAGATGGTGAGCGCGTGTCCGCGGAGATCTGCAAGCGCTTCGGCGGCACCGTGCGCTCGATTGCGCTCCGCGAGCCGTCGCAGGCCGCTGCGGCGGTCGAGGGATGCGAGGTGCTGCTCAACGCGGGCCCCGCCGGCGTGATGCTGATTCCGCGCGCCGCGTGGGCCGGGAAGCTCAAGGTCGTCGTCGACCTCAACGCGCTGCCGCCGCTTGGCGTCGAAGGCGTGGAAGTGAACGACGATGGCGAGACGCGCGAAGGCGCGATCGCCTTCGGCGCGCTCGGCGTCGGCAACTTCAAGATGAAGCTGCACAAGGAGTGCATCGCGCGGCTCTTCACGCGCAGCGATCTCGTGCTCGATGCGGAAACAATCGAGGACGTCGCAACAGAGTTGATGAAGTAACGAGAGCACCGGAGCTCGAGCGTGCTCGCCGTCGGCATCGACCCAGGCACCATCAGCATTGATGTGTGCGCGCTGGACGATGGTGCGCTCGTGCTCGATCGCTCGATCCCGACGGCAGAGGCGCTCGCGGATCCCGCGGCGTTCGCAGGGATGCTGCGCGGACTCGGCGCCGATCTGATCGCGGGCCCGTCGGGCTACGGGCTGCCGCTCACCACGGTGGCGAAGGCGGACGATCGCGCGCTCCGCCTCGCGTATCTCGCGGCGCCGGGAGAGGAGGGCGGAATCGGCGGGCTGCGCGCGCTCGCGGCGGCGATGGTCGCGGCCGAGCTGCCGGTGGTGTTCACTCCCGGCGTCATTCATCTCGCCTCCGTCCCCGCGCATCGAAAGATCAATCGCGTCGACCTCGGCACCGCGGACAAGCTCTGCGCCGCGGCGCTCGGCATTCGCGAGCAGGCGACGCGACGCGGCTGCGCGCTGAACGATGTCTCGTTCATTTTGTTGGAGCTCGGCGGCGCGTTCAGCGCGGCGGTTGCGGTGCACGACGGACGGATAGTCGACGGCGCCGGCGGCAGCGCGGGCCCGCTCGGCATGCGCGCGGCCGGCGCGCTCGATGGCGAGGTCGCCTTTCTCGCAGGGACGATCACGAAAGAGCTGCTCTTCACCGGCGGCGTCGAGAGCATCGTCGGTCGCAGCGACGTATCGCTCGAGGCACTCTCGAACGGTGAGACGCGCGATGACAGTCTCGCGTGGCACGCGTTCATCGAGAGCGCGGTCAAGGCCGTCGCTGCGCTCCGCGTCTCAGTGCCGGCGCCGCACGAGATCCTGCTCTCGGGGCGCGTGGCGCGGGCGCCGAGTGTGGTGCGCGAGCTGCACTTGAGGTTGAGCACGATTGCGCCGGTGCGCCGGCTGCACGGCTACGCGTCGGTGTCGAAGGAAGCGGCGCAGGGCGCGGCGCTGATCGCGGACGGGCTCGCGGGCGGTCGACACGCGGTGCTCACCGATGTGATGGGCATTCGCGAGGCGAGCGGTACGGTGCTCGATCATCTGAAGATCATCACGGCGGAAGCCGCGCTGCGCAGGCTCGGCCTGTGAAGCGCGCGGCGCGTGGCCGAGTGCTGATCGCGGGAGTGTCGGTGCGCGCGCTCGCGGAGTCGGCCGCGCGCGCGGGCGCGAGGGTGATCGCGCTCGACGCGTACGGCGATCTCGATCTGCGGCGGATAGCGGAAGTCGTCGCAATCCCGCGCAATGGCAGCGGCGCGTTCGATCAGCTTGCGGTGGCGAGCGCGAGTCGAAGCATCGATGCGGGTGCCGTCTCGTACGTCTCGAGCTTCGAGAATGCGCCGGAGTCAGTCGAGCTTCTCGCGAAGGGGCGCACGCTGCTCGGCAATTCGCCGGCGGTGTTGCGTCGCGTGCGTGACCCGCTCGCCCTTTCGCGCACGCTGCCGAAGCTCGGGCTGCACGGGCCCGCTGTGCGCGCATCGGCGCCGGGTGCGGCGAGCCGGGCGCGCTGGTTGCTCAAGCCGCGGCGTTCCGGCGGCGGGCATGGGATCGTGCGATGGACGCAGGGGATGGCGGTGCCACGCACGTCGATCGTGCAGGAGCGCATCCGCGGCGGCGCGGGCTCGATCATCTTCGTCGCCGATGGCGCGGCAGCGATCCCGCTCGCGCTCACGCGCCAGCTCTCCGGCGACGCGGCGTTCGGTGCGAGTGGCTTCGCGTACTGTGGAAGTATCCTCGAGCCGCATCACCCCGAGCTGCTCGCGAACGCCATCGAGCTCGCCACGCGCGTGACGCGCGAGTTCGCGCTCCGTGGTGTGTGCGGCATCGATTTCATCGCGCGCGGCTTCGTGCCGTATGCGATCGAGGTGAATCCGCGGCCCACCGCGTCGATGGAGCTCGTCGAGCGCGCGACCGGATACTCGATCTGGCGCGCGCATGTTGCGGGGTGCGCGGGCGGGCGCGACGGCTTGGCGCTGCTCCCCGCTGCCGATGCGCCGATGCTCGCGCACGGAAAAGCCGTGCTCTACGCGCGCCACCCGGTCGTGCTCGGCGACACCACCCGCTGGCTCGCGGACGACGACGTGCGCGACATTCCTGCCCCCGGCGAGCGCATCGCGCGGGGAAGCCCAATATGCACTATCTTCGCGAGTGGGCGCACGAGCGCTCTCTGTTACGCCGCTCTCGTACGGCGCGCGCGGATACGGTTTGCGGAGGTCGAGGGACGAATGCGTCGCAGGAGCGCGTGAGCGGAGCCGCGCGGATCGAAGAGAATGCCACCTGCCTCGGCTGCGGGTGCGCGTGCGATGACATCGCCGTCGTGATCGACGGCGGTCGCATCACCGAGGCGCGCAATGCATGCGCGCTCGGCGTTCGCTGGTTCGGCGACGGCTCGCTTCCGGGCGCTGTCCTCGGCGGCCGGACGGCGGCGATCGAAGACGCGCTCGGCGAGATTGCGACGATGCTGCGCGCCGCGCGCGCGCCGCTCGTGTATCTCGCTCCCGATCTCACGAGCGAGGCGCAGCGCGCGGCGATCGCGGTCGCGGATCAGCTGCGCGCCTTTCTGGATTCCTTCACCTCGTCCACCGCGGGGGAGGGCATTCTCGCCGCGCAGCGGCGCGGGCGCGCGAGCGCGACCCTCGGCGAGATCCGCAATCGCGCGGACGTCATCGTGTTCTGGGCCGTGGACCCGGCAGCGAGCTATCCGCGCTTTCAAAGTCGTTACGCGCCGATCCCGGTGGGCATTCATCTGCCAAACGGCCGGAAGGATCGCACGGTGATAGCGGTGGATGTCGGTGGCCAGCGCGGTCCCGATGACGCCGACGTGCGCATCCAGATGACGGCGGAGGAGGAGCCGCTCTTTCTGGCATCGCTGCGCGCATCGCTCGCGGGGCGCACGATGGGCGACGCGCCGATCGTCGCGCGAGTGACTGAGCTCGCGACGCGACTCAATCGTGCGAAGTACGCGGTGATCGTGACGGACGCGGAGTCGCCGCCGTCGGTGCCGAATGGGCGCGCGGATGCGCTCATCGCGCTCTCGCAGTCGCTCAACGCGACTACGCGCGGCTCGCTCTGCACGCTACGCGCTGGCGGCAATCGCAATGGCGCCGATACGACGCTCACCTGGCAGACCGGATTCCCCATGGCCGTCGACTTCTCGCGCGGCGTACCGCGGTATCAACCCGAAGACGCCACGCTCCCGCGACTCGCTCGCGGCGCCATCGACGCGGCGCTCGTAGTCGGCGCCGCATCCGCGATTCCCGAAAATGTCGTGAAGGCGCTCGGCGGCGTGCGCACCGCCGTGATCGGACCGCGCGCCAGCGAGAGCGCGATCAGCGCGAGCATCCGCATCGACACGGGCGTCGCGGGGATTCACGAATCCGGGATCGCCTTCCGCCTCGACGATCTGCCGCTGCCGCTCCGCGCCCTCCTCCCGACGCCGCGCGACACTGCATCGCTGCTCAAGGCCCTCGGCACCGCGATCGCGGCGCAGGGAGCGCGCGCATGACGCAGCTTCGCATCACCGGCGGCGCGATCCATGATCCTGCGAACGGCGCCGACGGCGACGTCCGCGACATCTGCATCAGCGATGGGCGCATCGTCGCCTCACTGCCCCCGGATGCGCCCGTGCTCAACGCGAGCGGCATGGTCATCATGGCCGGCGGCATCGACATCCACGCGCACGTCGCGGCATCGAGCGTCACGTTGGGCCGCCGCCTGCTCCCCGAGGAGCACACGCTCGATCCCGCCGCGGCACCGGCGCTCGAAGACGGCACCATCCCGCGCTCCGGCACCGGCGGCACTGTGCCGAGCACCTTCACCACCGGTTATCGCTACGCCGGCCTCGGCTACACGACCGTGTTCGATGCCGCCGTCGCTCCCGTGTCCGCGCGGCAGACACACGCCGAGTTCGACGACACGCCCATCATCGACGGCGGCTTCTTCACGCTGCTCGGCAACGATGAGTATCTGCATCGTCAGATCGCCGCGAATGAGCTCGGCCGCGCGAAGGACTACGCCGCGTGGATCCTGAAGTCCACTGGCGCGTACGCGATCAAGGTCGTGAATCCGGGCGGCGTCGAGCTGTGGAAGCGCAACGTGCGCGAGGTGAAGACGCTCGACGATCCGGTGGGCGCATCGAACGTGACGCCGCGCAGAATTCTCGAGGTGCTTGCAAGCGCCGCCATCGATCTCGGGCTTCCACACCCGGTGCACATCCACTGCAACAATCTCGGCGTCGCGGGCAACGTGACGATGACTCTCGAGAGCATGCGCGCGCTCGAAGGGCGCCGCGCGCACTTCACGCATCTCCAGTTTCACAGCTACGGCGGCGAGCGCGGCAAGTCATGGAACTCCGCCGCGCGACAGGTCGCCGAGTACGTGAACTCGCACCCCGAAGTGACGGGCGATGTGGGGCAGGTGATGTTCGGCGACGCAACGACGCTCACCGCCGATGGCGCGGTCGAGTATCTGCTGCACACGAGCACCGGTCGCAAGTGGATCAACGCCGACATCGAGCTCGAGACTGGGTGCGGCATCGTTCCGTACACGTACAAGGACAAGGCGGCTGTCGCGTCGTTGCAGTGGGTGGTCGGACTCGAGCTCTTTCTGCTCTCGACGGATCCGTGGCGCATGGTGTTATCCACGGATCATCCGAATGGCGGATCGTTCATGAGCTATCCCGATCTCATCCGGCTGCTCATGGACCGCGCCTATCGCGACGAGAAGCTCAAGAGCGTGAACCAGAAGATGCTCGCGGGAAGCGCACTCGCCGATGGCATCGCGCGCGAATACACGCTCAACGAGATCGCGATCATCACGCGAGCCGGGCCAGCGCGTCAGCTCGGGCTCGTGCACAAGGGACATCTCGGCGCCGGCGCCGACGCGGACATCACGATCTATAGCCGCGATGCGAACTTCGCGAAGATGTTCTCGACGCCGCGCTTCGTGCTCAAGGCAGGGACGCTCGTCGTCGAGGAAGGGCAGTTGCGTCGCGCGCCGGCAGGAAAGCGCATCTATGTGCAGCCCGGCTACGACGACTCGCTGATGCGCGATCTCGGAAAGTATTTCGAGGCATACTCCGCGATCCAGCTCGCGAACTATCCGGTCACCGGGCTGCGCGATGCACCCATGCCCACGGGGGCCGCGTAGTGGACATCCGCGGCGTGCAGATCGACGATACCTTCGCCGAAGCGTTCGGAATGCGCGGCGTGCGCATCATCATCACGGCGAAGAATCAGAAGTGGGCACGCGAGTCCGCGAACAAGCTCACTGGCTTTGCGACGTCGGTGATCGCGTGCAAGTGCGAAGCGGCGGTCGAGCGCGAGCTCACGCCGGCCGAAACACCGGATGGGCGCCCCGGCATCAGCGTGCTGCTGTTCACGATGGATTCGGACTCGCTGCCGAAGCGCGTGATCGAGCGCATTGGCCAGACCGTGCTGACCTGTCCGACCACCGCGTGCTTCGACGGCCTCCCGGATTTCCCCGACCGCATCGCGATCGGCAAGCCGCTGCGCACGTTCGGCGATGGCTTTCAGGGGAGCAAGATGATCGACGGCCAGCGCTACTGGCGCCTGCCGGTGATGGAGGGCGAGTTCCTCATCCAGGAAACGTTCGGCAAGGCGAAGGGCGTTGGCGGCGGCAATTTTCTCATTCTCGCCGAGAGTGCCGATGCGGCGCTCGATGCGGCGGAAGCGGCGGTCGACGCGATGGCGGGGATGCCCGGCGTGATCCTCCCGTTCCCCGGCGGCATCGTGCGCAGCGGCAGCAAAGTGGGCGCAAAGAGGTACAAGACGATGATCGCGTCGACGAACGACGCCTTCGCGCCGACATTGCGTGCGATCACGAAGACGGAGTTGCCCGAGGGCGTGAACTCCGTGCTCGAGATCGTGCTCGACGGACTCGACTTCCGCTCGATCGCGAAGGCAATGCAGGTGGGCATCGATGCCGCCTGTCGCGCGGGAGTGCACTCGATCACCGCAGGCAACTACGGCGGCAAGCTCGGCCCGTTCCACTTTCATCTGCACAAGATCATGAGCGGCGATGTCGAGGATGCGCCGAAGGTGGAAGCGCCCAAATGAGCGATCGCATCACGCTCACCCTTCGCGCGCCGCTTGCGCGCGCGCTCGACGCGGACGCGATCGCGCCGGATCGCCTCGCTGCCCTCAGCGCGCGGGAGATCTCCGCGCTCGAGCTCTGGGACGGGCGCACCGTAGTCGCGCTCGGCGACGTCTTCACGGTTTCGGGAGATCGCTCGCCGAGCGTGTTGCTCGAGGGTGATCTCGCGCAGCTGCACGGAGTGGGCACACTCATGGGCGGCGGCACGCTCGAGATCACCGGCTCGGTCGGCAACTCGCTCGGCGCGCGCATGCGCGGCGGTGCGATCACGGTGCTGGGGAGCGCGGGTGACGATGCCGGCAGCGCGATGGCGGGCGGCTCGATCGTCGTCGCCGGAAATGTCGGCGATCGTGCGGGCGGCGCGCTGCAGGGTGCGTCGAAGGGAATGACGGGCGGCGAGATCATCGTGCGAGGCAGCACCGGTGTTGAGGCCGGTGCGCGAATGCGTCGAGGAATTCTCTATTGCGCGTCCGCCGGCGCCGGCGCGGGCGCGGGGATGATCGCCGGCAACCTCATCGTCTCCGGCACGATCGGCGACGGCGGGGGCGCCGGCAACAAGCGCGGCACCATCGTCGCGCTCGGCCCCGTGCGCGTGCCGCCCACGTACGCTTACGCGTGCACGTATCGGCCGCCGCACCTCTCGCTCATGCTCCTCTCGCTGCGCAAGCGCTTCGACCTCCTGGTCGATGACGCGCACGTGCACGGCCTCTTCAAGCGATACAGCGGCGATCTCGCCGAGATCGGCAAAGGAGAAATTCTGGAATGGCAAGCGACACGGTAAACGCGCCGACACTCGGCGTGATGAATCTCAACGAGCGCGCGTGGAAGATCGCCGACGATCTCGCCGCGCGCGCGGACGAGCTGCGCGTCGCGGTACAGACGCTGCCGTCGGGCGCGCGCGTCATCGATGCGGGCATCGATGTGCGCGGCGGCTATGGCGCCGGCATCGGGCTCGCGGAGCTGTGCATGGGCGGGCTCGGCCACATCCGCTACGCGCAGCTCGAGATCGGCGGCACACCGATTCCGGGCGTCGAGGTCTGGACGGATCATCCCGCTGTTTCGTGCATGGCATCGCAGTACGCAGGGTGGGCGCTCTCCGTCGGCAAATACTTCGCGATGGCCTCGGGTCCGCTGCGCGCACACGCGCGCGTCGAGAAGGAGCTGTACGAAAAGCTCGGCTACGTTGAAACGGCTGCGCGCGGCGTGCTCGTGCTCGAGGGTCGCACGATCCCGACCGAGGAGGCCGTCGCCCTCGTCGCGCAGAAGTCGGCGCTCGCGCCGTCGCAGCTCACCTTCGCCATCGCACCCACTGCGAGCATCGCGGGCGGCGTGCAAGTTGTCGCGCGCATCCTCGAGACCGGGCTGCACAAGATGGAAGTGCTCGGCTTCGACGTGCGTCGCGTCGTGAGCGGCATCGGCACCGCGCCGCTGCCACCTCTCGCCAAGAACGATCTCCGCGCGATCGGACGCACGAACGACTGCATTCTCTATGGCGGACAGACCTCGTTCGTGATCGATGCCAGCGATGAGGAGCTCACCGATCTCGCGGCGAAACTGCCCGCATCGTCGTCGAGCGACTACGGCACGCCGTTCTACGAGACGTTCAAGCGCTACGACGGAGATTTCTACAAGATCGACAAGCTCCTCTTCAGCCCGGCCGAAGTGTGGCTCACGAGCGCGACCTCGGGAAAAACCTTCCATGGCGGGCTGCTCAACTCCGAGGTGCTGAGGCGCTCGCTTCTGGACGAGTGAGCGCAGCTGGTCCCGCTGGTCTCTGCAGTGTGCTATGTTCTCACGCCCCGGCTGCTCGGGGTACGACCCTCAATGGAGAAAAGCTATGCGTTCCTTTGCCCCGCTGGCCGCGGCTCTGCTCGCGCTCGCGTGTTCCAAGCCCGCTGCTACGCCCGCGACTGACACGGCGATGGGTGCCGCCAAGGACACTACCGCTGCGATGGCCCCGGCCGCCGCTGCACCAGCACCCGATGCGCCAGTCTCGGCCGTCGTCGTGCTCTACAACTGGCCCAAGGACACGGCCGCGTTCGAGAAATACTACTCGGCCACGCACATTCCACTCGTCGGCGCCAAGGCGAAGGAAATCGGATTCTCGAAGGCCGTGCTGATCAAGTTCGCGCCGAATGCAGATGGCTCAAAGCCCGCGCACTATCGCATGGCGCAGCTCTGGTTCCCGAGCGACGCCGCGCTCAAGGCCGGAATGGCGACGCCCGGCTTCAAGGAAGTTGCCGGCGACCTTCCGAAGTTCTCGACGGGTGGTCAGATCGTTCTCACGGGTATCGAGACGCGCTAAAGCGTCTGGCGGCCATACGTCCGGCGGACGTATGGCCGCGTCCCGCTTTTCACGCACCATGAAGATCGCCGTACTCAGCGCGCGCAGCGGCTGGCACACCGACGAGCTGCAGCGCGCAATCCTCGAGCGCGGCCACCAGCCGTTCCTGCTCCCCTACGAATCGTTGGTCGCGCGACTCGGCGCGCACGCGGATGCTGCGCCCAAACTCGGCGCCGACGCGCCCGATCTCTTCGAGTGCGACGCCGTTCTCGCGCGCATCATCCCCAACGGCTCGCTCGAGCAGATCATCTATCGCATCGATGCGCTGCACTGGCTCGAGGACGCCGGCGTCGCCGTCGTGAATCCTCCGCGCGCCATCGAGCGTACGGTGGACAAGTTCTACACGTCCGCACTGCTCGAGCGCGCCGGACTCGCCACGCCACAGACCATCGTGTGCGAGCGCATCGATGACGCGGCAGCTGCCTTCCGCGCAATGGGCGATGTCATCGTCAAGCCGCTCTTCGGCTCGATGGGGCTCGGCATGGTTCGCGTGAGCGACGAGGAAACCGCATGGCGCGTCTTTCGCGCGCTCGAGGCGATTCGAGGAGTCTACTATCTGCAGCGCGCCATCCCGCACGAGGGGCGCGACATTCGCGCATTCGTCATCGGCGATCGCGTCGTCGCTGCGATCGAGCGGCGTTCCCCGGGCTGGCGCACGAACATCTCGCGCGGCGGCTCGGCCACCGCGATCACGCTCAGCGCAGAGCTGAACGAGATGGCGCTCCGCGCGGCACGAGCGGTCGGGGCAGAGTACGCGGGCGTCGATCTGCTCCCGGCACAGGATGGCACCGTGTACGTGCTCGAGGTGAATGGAATTCCGGGCTGGCGCGGACTGCAGGAGGCGACCTCCTTCGACGTTGCCGGCGCACTCATCGATCACGTCGCGCTCGCGCCTCGTGCACCTCGATGATGACGCGCGAGCAGATCGCGGCCGCCGCGCAGCTCGCGTGCATGCTCGAAGCGAGCGCGCCCAAGCCCGGTAACGTCTCCCCAGGCATCGCCTTTCACGACACGCGCTACGAGGATTTTCTCGCGAGCGCCGCCGCCATCGGTCCGGCCTTTCTCGACGCCGGCGCGCAGCCAGTCGGAGAGACCATTCGCCGCGCGATCGAGGACACGCGTCGCTGGACCGCCGCCAACACCAACCTCGGCATCGTGCTCCTCTTCGCCCCCCTCGCGCGCGCCGCGCACGCATCGTCGCCGAAGGCGCTCCGCGATCGCGTGCGCTCCGTCATCGAATCGACGACCGTCGCCGACGCCGCCGCAGTCTACAGCGCCATTCGTCTGGCCCGCCCCGGCGGACTCGGCGGGGTCGAGGCGGAAGATATTTCCGCATCCCCCACCGTCACCCTCGCCACCGCGATGGGGCTCGCCTCCGACCGCGATGACATCGCGCTCGAGTACGTGACCGCCTTCGCGCGCACCTTCACCGTTGGTGCCCCCGCCCTCACGAAGGCGCGTTCGGCCGGGCTCGACTGGCCGGACGCCATTGTGGAATGTTATTTAGCTCTGCTCGCTGACTCGCCGGATACACTAATCACTCGCAAGCTCGGCCCGGATGCTGCCAATGAGGTGAGGAAACGCGCGATTGGCGTGCGCGCCGCGGGTGGCGTGCGCTCCGATGCAGGGCGGCGCGCCGTCGCCTCGCTTGATCTGGAGCTCAGAGATGCTCGCAATTCAAGGAATCCCGGTACAACAGCGGACATAACGGCCGCATCGGTGTTCGTCATGCTTCTGAACGGTGGATGGAGCGGAGGATTGGAACGGTGAGCAAGGAAAATGCGTTTCGAGTATCAGTCACCAAAGACTACCTGGTTTTCGCGGCAGCCCACTTCATCACGTTTGCGGGACACCGGTGCGAATCGCTCCACGGCCATAACTACCGGGTGGGGGTGACACTCGAAGGCGACATCGATGAAGAAAGTTGGTATGTCGTCGATTTTTCGTTCGTGAAGAAGCTCATGAAGCAGCTCTGCGACGAGATCGATCACAAGGTGTTGCTGCCACTCCAGAATCCGAAGTTGCAGGTGAAAACCGAATCAGATCGCGTGCTGGTTGCGTACGAAGACAAGCCGCGATACGTATTCCCACTCTCCGACTGTGCGCTGCTCGCGATACCGAATACCACGGTCGAAATGTTGGCGCAGTATCTCGCTGGAAAGGCACGCGCAGAACTGGGTGGGAAACAGTTTGCGAAGCTCGCGTTGATCGAGATCGAGGTCGAGGAAAACTTCGGCCAATCCGCATTTTATCGAGAACGACTGGGCTAGAACTCTCTACACGACCTCTCGAGGGGATCACATGTTCGTTTCACTTCTGCTTGCAACGACACTCCTGGCTCCGGTGAGCACGCCACGGAAGACGGTCGTCGAGCCGCAGATTTCGATAGCGGTGGACTCGGCGCGCGGCGAAGTAGTCATCACGGCCGGCCCGTACGACCTTCCCAACATGCCCGCCGACATGGCCGAGATGCACATGGGAACACCGCAGGTGCTCCGCTTCGACTGGCCCATCGACGGCGGACTGCGCGGCTTCAACCTTTCGATGCAAACCGAAAGCGGACAGCCGCTGCCAAAGTCCGTCATTCACCATCTGATCGCGGTGAATTTCGATCGCCGGCAGATCGTGTACCAGATGGTCGAGCGCCTGTTCGGATGGGGCAAGGAAACCGATCCGGTGCTCCTTCCCGCCGGCGTCGGCGTGCCGCTTGCAAAAGGCCAGCACCTCGGCGTCTACGCAATGTGGCACAACGATTCGGGACGCGACATCCACAACGCGTATCTGAAAATGACGCTCGCGTACATTCCCAAGGCGCGCCTGCAGAATCCGGTGCTGCCGATGTACGTCGACGTCAACAATCACATCGGCGGCGTCACCACCTTCGATGTACCGCCCGGCAAGTCAACTCGCAGCTACGAGTTCACCTTCCCGCTCAGTGGCCGGCTCATCGGCATCGGCGGGCATCTGCACGACTACGGCGTCGCTGTCCGCTTCGAGGACGCCGCCACCGGCAAGGTGCTCGTGCGCCTCAAGTCCGATCGCGACGACAAGGGCGAGATCTCGAAGGTCGGCCGCTTCATCTGGGGCTTCCACGAAGAGGCGCTTCCCATCGAGGCGAATCACCTCTATCGCGTCGTCACCGAGTACGACAACCCAACGGGGAAAAACATTCCCGAGGGCGGCATGGGCCACATCAACGGCGTGTTCAGCCCCAACGACATGTCCGAATGGCCTGTGCTCGATATGGCGAACGCCGACATCAAACGCGACATCGAGACGCTACCGTCGTACACTGAGATGCGCGCGTCGCGCGGCTCGAAGCGCGAGTCGCACGTCAGCGGCGGCGATGTCGACATGAAGGCGATGCAGATGGGCAAGTCACACGGGGACACCACCTCGGCGTCATCGATGTCGTCGATGCCGGGCATGTCCCGCATGCAGCAGCGCGGGGACAGCACGCATCACTAGGCGATCACGCCCAGTCGCCACCGATCATTCCTCGATGCACGGCCGTCGCCACCAGGGCGCCATTCGCCCCGGCGGCGGCGAGCCGATCGAGATCCTCGCGATCGCGCACACCACCGCCCGCGATGAGATCCACCCCCGGAAGCGCCGCACGCATCTCCCGCATCATCACGTCATCCGCACCGTCTGCATTCCCGACGCGCGAGAGATCGAGCACGATCACCGCCTCCACCCCCGCATCCACCGCCCTGCGCGCCAGTTCGCGCGGAGTCATCGCGCGCAGCGCCTCCGCGTGCGCCAGCGGCATGCCGCTCCGCAGATCGAGACTGAACACCGCGCGGTCCGCGCCGAGCCGCCGCACGATCGCCCGAAGAATCTCGAAGCTCGGCAGCGTCTCGAGCCCCACCACCACGCGATCCGCCCCGGCGTCGATCAGCGAGCACGCGTCATCCTCCGTGCGCACCCCCGCATCGATCCAGCATCGCGAGACCCGTGCGAGCCGCTGGTGCATCACGTACTGCACCGCCCCACCACCGATCGCGTCGAGATCGGCAACGTACATCTCACTCGTCCGCAGCACCGACGCGTACGCCTGCGCCAGCGCCAGCGCGTCGCCCTGCGCCGGCGTGATCGCCGATGCGACAGGCTCGTAGCGCGCTCGATCGCCCCCCCGTCCGTGCACTGCCTCTCCCGCACGGAGATCAATTACCGGTATTATGCGCATCGACTGAATCTCGCGAGACACACGAGCACATGACCGTAATCGGCTGGGACATCGGCGGCGTGAACACCAAGGCCGCGCGCGTGGCGAACGACGCGGCGCTCGCCGCACGCAACGAGCCGTTCGAGATCCAGCACGCACCCTCGACGCTCGCCGCCCGACTCGAAGGCATCGCCGCCGCGCTCGGCGCCGATGGATCCGAGACGCACGCCATCACCATGACCGCCGAGCTCTCGCAATTCTTTCGCACGAAGCGCGACGGCGTTGCCTATGTACTCGATGCCGTGGAGCACGCCTTCCCGCGCGCACGGATCGTCGTCTACACGGTCGACGGCCGCTTCCTCGATCTCCGCGAAGCCCGCAAGACGCCCCTCCTCGTCGCCGCCTCGAACTGGGCCGCCACCGCGGGGCTCGTCGCCACCCTCGCGAGCGACGCGATCCTCATCGACGTCGGCACCACCACCACCGACATTATCCCGATCGTGGCGAAGCGCGTCGCCGCGATCGGCCACTCCGATCCCGAGCGGCTCCTCTCCGGCGAGCTCCTCTACCTCGGCGCCGTGCGCACGCCGGTCGAAGCGATCGCCCATCGCGTGCCGCTGCACGACGGCCTCGCCGGAGTTTCCGCCGAGTCGTTCGCGCTCGCGGGCGACATCCACGTCTGGCGCGGCGATCTCCCGCCCGAGGGCTACACCGCGCCCACGCCGGACGGTCGCCCCACCACGCGTGACTTCGCCGGCGAGCGGATCGCGCGCATCGTCTGCGCAGATCGCGAGCTGCTCGACGATTCCGACATCGATCGCATCGCCGCCTTCGTCGCCGACACGATGATCGCGCGCATCGCCGCATCCATAGCGCGTGTGCGCGAACGTCATCCGCACCTCGCGGTCGCCGTCATCGCGGGGCACGGCGCCTTCCTCGCGCGCGCCGCCGCGCGCCGCGCCGGCCTCCGAATAGCGAGCGACGATCTCATCTCCGCCGGAGCACCGCGCGCCGCCGGCGCCGAGACGGCCTTCGCCGTTGCGCGGCTGCTCGAGCGCTGGCTCGCGGCCCGCCCATGATCGACGCCGTCGTGAAGGTCGGCGGCGCGCTCCTCGACACGGGCGACGCGCTCGAGCGCACCATCTCCGCACTCGAGCTGCTCGCGCAGAATCGCACGATCCTGATAGTCCCCGGCGGCGGCCCCTTCGCCGATGCCGTACGCTCCGTGAGCGAGCAGCACCCACTCTCCGATGACGACGCGCACTGGATGGCAATCCTTGGCATGGACCAGTTCGCGATCCTCCTCGCGTCGCGCATCCGCAACGCGGAGCTCGTGCATCGCCGCGGCGAGGTCGCGCGCGCACACGCGCGAGGAAAGATTCCCGTGCTCGCGCCCTTCCACTGGCTCCGCGAGGCCGATCCACTCCCACACTCGTGGGACGTCACCAGCGATAGCATCGCAGCGTGGATCGCGGCCGAAGTCGGCGCGCGGCAGCTGATTCTCATCAAGCCCGATGCGCACGATGCCCTCACCGCCCTCGACCGTTACTTCGATCGTGCCCGTCCACCCTCGTTGAAATACTCGATCCTGACCCCGGCGATGCTCACCGGAAGCTGGTTTCCCGAGTGATCTCTCGTGCAATCGCGTGCGTGTCTCCGCGATGCACGCGCAGCAGATCACGCCCGGTCACCAGCTCCCGCACGCGGCTTTCACGCACACGGCCCTCGCGCCCGTGCTCGCACGCCGCGCCCCGCACGCCGACGATCTCGGCGCCCGCCTCGTAGGCGAACGCCAGATCATCGACGGTGATCCGCCCCGCGAGCGCCACCATCAGCGACCGCGCACGCGCCTCGCGCACGAGCGAGCCCAGCGCCGCGCGACCAAGGCAGCGGAACAGACCCGCACCATCCTTCCGCACCGTATCCACCAGCACGCCCATCGCCCCCTCGGCCGCCGCCGCCGCAAGCACCGTCGACGGAGCCGCGCCGCCCACCTCATCCCAATCCGCGTACGCCACCGCTACCACCGCGCACGGCGACGAGGGGAGCAGCGCGCCGTCCATCACGCGCGCCAGCCGCTCGCGCACCGCTCCGATCTCTCGCACATCCGCGAAGCCGACCTTCACGAACATCGCGCCCGCCTCGGCCGCCGTCCGCGCCGCGCTCGCCAGTGAGCCCGCGTCCCCTGCGTCGCCGAGCGCCGCACTCACCGGCCGCATTCCGTTCACGGCCTCGATGATCTCGCGCAACTCTTCGATGCTCACGGGCCCGAGTGCGCCGAGCGCAGGCTCCTTCGCATCGATGATCTCCGCCCCACCCGCCAACGCGGCCCGCGCCTCCTCCGCATTGCGCACACTCACCAGCAGACGCATGTACTCCCCCTTGTTCCGTCCATGCATCCCGCGCTTATTAGTGCTGAGTCGCCGGTAATCTTGCATCATTTTCGGGAGCGCCACCAGTTGCCCGACGCAGTGTTTCCTCTCGCCGGCAAAGTCGCGCTCGTGACCGGTGCATCCACGGGAATCGGACGCGCGATCGCGCTCGCCCTCGCGCACGCCGGTGCGGATGTCGCCATCACCTTCCGCACCGGTCGTCGCGAGGCCAGCGATGTCGCCAGAGAGATCGAGCTCGCCGGCCGCCAGTCCGCCGTCTTTCAGCTCGAGCTCGCCGACCCCGCCTCGATATCTGCACTCGTGCGCGACCTCACGGATCAGTTCGGGCGCGTCGATGTGTGGATCAACAACGCCGGCGCCGACATCCTCACGGGCGACGATGCGACGAAATCACGCCTCGAAAAGCTCGATCAGCTGCTCATGGTAGATTTGCGAGGGACCATCCTCGCATCGTGGGAAGCCGCGCGGATCATGCAGGAGCAACCCGACGGTGGCGTGATCATCAACATGAGCTGGGATCACGTCCTCTTCGGCTTCGAGGGCACGAACCCGCAGATGTTTTCGGCGGTGAAGGGAGGGATCCTGAGCTTCAGCAAGTCGCTCGCGCGCTCCGTCGCGCCCAGGGTACGCGTGAACATCCTCGCGCCCGGCTGGATCGAGACGGAATTCGCCGCGACGACGATGGATCCCGCGTATCACCAACGCGTCGTCGAGTCGACACCGCTCAAGCGCTGGGGCACACCCGATGATGTCGCGCGCGCTGCCGTTTTTCTCGCCTCGCCGGACTCCGCATTCCTGACCGGGCAGATGCTGATGATTGGCGGCGGCGTGGTAATGTGAAGCACTACTCCTAAGGAGTCGAACATGATGGTCAGAAAGGATCCGACGTACACCGAAGAGCAGATCGCTGAGCAGCTGAAGGAGCTCCCCGGATGGTATTACGAGGACAAGTGGATTCGCCGCCAGTACAAGACGGATGGCTGGCCGACCACGCTCATGCTCGTCAATACGATCGCGTACTTTGCCGAGGCTGCGTATCACCATCCCGATCTCACCGTGACGTGGGCGAAGGTCGGCGTCAAGCTGCAGACGCACTCCGCCGGCGGCATCACCGACAAGGACTTCGAGCTCGCACGCAAGCTCGAAGACGCGGTGCTCTGGCGCCCCGAGAGCGGGCGCACTACCGGCCTCGAGGGAACGCCGAACAAGTTCGTTCGGGGCGGCGATCCGAAGTAAGTGACTGCAGTCCGAGTGCCGTCGCGCGTCCTCTTCGTCACGGGAAAGCTCGCCGAGCCGGCGCTGCGCGGCACGCTCGCGTCGATGAAGGCGCCGTTCGCGGCGGAGGTTGCGATGTTGCCGATCACCGTCGCGGCGCTTATGACCACCGAGTGGATCGCGAAGCACCTCGAGATTCCGGACGGCACCGATCTCGTGCTGATTCCGGGGCTCTGCGAAGGCGCCACCGAGTCGATCTCCGATCGCTTCACCGTACGCGTCGAGAAAGGCCCGAAGGATCTGCGCGAGATCCCCGAATACTTCGGACAGGCCGCCGCCCGCGAGGACTACGGCGCGTGGGACATCGAGATCATCGCCGAGATCAACAACGCGCCGCGTCTGTCTCGCGAGGAGATCATGCGCGAAGCGCTCCGCTTCCGCGACTCGGGCGCCGACTACGTAGACATCGGCTGCACCCCCGGCCGTGCCTTCCCCGCGCTTGGGCCAGTCGTGCGCGAGCTCGTGGCGGCAGGGATCAAGGTCAGCATCGACACCTTCAACTCCGATGAGATCCGCACGGCGGTCGATGCCGGCGCGACACTCGTGCTCAGCATCAACGGGAGCAATCTCGATGTCGCGCGCGAGCTCGCGGGGCGCGGCGTGCGCGTCGTCGCGCTCCCGGACTTTGGCGCGTCACTCGAGACGTTCGAGCCGACACTCGAGCTCCTGACCGAGTTGAAAATCCCCTTTCTGATCGACCCGATCATCGAGCCGATCGGCTTCGGCTTCATGGCATCGCTCGAGCGCTACGCCGTGTCGCGGCGGCGCTGGCCGAACGCCGAGATGATGATGGGCGTCGGCAACATCACCGAACTCACGGCGGCGGACTCCACCGGCATCAACGCGATCCTCATCGCCATCTGCCAGGAGCTCGGCGTTCGCGCCGTGCTCACCACGGAAGTGATTCCGTGGGCGCACGGCTCCGTGCGCGAGATCGACGTCGCTCGGCGGCTGATGCACCACGCCGTGACGAAGAAGCTCCCGCCCAAGCGCGTCGACGATCGCCTCGTCACGATCAAGGATCCGAAGATCCTCGAGTATGGCGAGGCCGAGCTGCGCGAGCTGCAGAGCCGGATCACCGATTCGAACTTCCGGATTTTCACGGATCGAAGCACGATCACGGTGCTCAATCGCGAACTCTTCGTGCGCGGCACGGACATCCAGGAGATCTTCGCGCAGCTCGGCGTCGACGAGCCGACGCACGCGTTTTATCTGGGGAAGGAGCTCGCCAAGGCGAAGCTCGCCATCACGCTCGGCAAGACGTACCGGCAGGAGGGCTCGCTCTCGTGGGGTTATCTCACGCCCCCCGACGACGTGAAGTCCGAGCACGTGAAGCTCACGCAGCGCTCGCGCCGCGCGGCGCCCAGGGGCGATCCCTCCTCCGCATGAGCGCGCCCCTCGTCCAGGAGCTGATCCCCGTTCCGGATCCGGTCGAATGCTGCGCGCGCCTCCGAGGGCTCCCCTATCTCCTCTTCCTCGACAGCGCGCGCGATCCCGGGCGCCTCGGCCGGTACTCCTTTCTCGCCGCCGACCCCGCGATCGTGGTGCACGGCAAGGGCGCGCGCGCGGCGGTGCTCGACACGCGCACGGGCACCGAGACTCCGCTCACAACGCACGCACTCGCGGGTGTGCGCGCCCTTCTCGCGCCGCACCTCACGGAGCCGATCCCCGATCTCCCTCCATTTCAGGGCGGCGCCGCGGGCTATCTCGCGTACGATTGGGGCGCGGTGCTCGAGCGCCTCCCCTCACCGCGCTACGATGACCTCGCGATCCCCGACGTCATCTTCCCGATCTACGATTGGGTGATCGCGTGGGATCACCTCGAACATCGCGCGTGGCTCATCTCGACGGGGCTTCCGGAAACTGGTACGGAGAAATCTCAGCGCTGTGATAATCGCCTCAGAGAGATTTTGGACCGGCTCGCCTCGTACTCTCTTAGTACTGAGATATTATCGGCACTTTCGTCGACGCCCACGCACGCGCACCCCCTCGAGCCTGCCCCCTCATATCCCGTCTCCGATACCGAGTTCCCCGCGTCCCTCGACCTCCGCTCCTCGTTCACCCATCGCGGTTATCTCGACGCGCTCACCACTGTCCGCGAGTACATTGTAGCCGGCGACATCTTCCAGGCGAATCTCTCCCAGCGCTTCGAGGCCCCGCTCACCGAATCACCATGGGCGCTCTACCAGCGCCTCCGCGCGATCAACCCCGCCCCCTTCGCCGCCTTCCTCGACTTCGGCGCCGTCACCGTAGCCAGCGCGTCGCCCGAGCGCTTCCTCAGCCTCGACACCGCTCGCCAGATCGAGGCGCGACCGATCAAAGGCACCCGCCCCCGCGGCGTCTACCCCGCCCACGACGCCGCACTCGGCCGCGCCCTCCAGGAGAGCATCAAGGATCGCGCGGAGAACCTCATGATCGTCGACCTCATGCGCAACGACCTCTCGCGCGTGTCGCTCCCCGGCAGCGTCCGCGTCCCCGAGCTCTTCGCCCTCGAGCGCTACGCCACCGTCCATCATCTCGTCTCGACAGTCACCGGTACCCTCGAGCCCGGTCGCGACGCCGTCGACCTCCTCTGCGCCACCTTCCCCGGCGGCTCGATCACCGGTGCCCCCAAGGTGCGCGCAATGGAGATCATAGCCGAGCTCGAGCCGTCGCGGCGCGGAGTCTACTGCGGCTCAATAGGCTACATCTCCGTCACCGGCGTCATGGACACCAGCATCGTCATCCGCACTTATCAGGCTGTCCATGGACGCGTATACTTTTCGGCAGGCGGCGGGATAGTTGCCGACTCCGATCCCGAGCAGGAATACCGCGAGACCTTCGACAAGGCTCGCGCGCTCATCCGGGCCCTCACGGCGTGATTCTCCTTCTCGACAACTACGACTCCTTCGTCTACAACCTCTCGCGCTACGTGCGTGAGCTCGGCGAGCATCCCGTGGTCGTCAGAAACGACAAGATCTCGCTCGCCGAGATTCGTGCGCTCGCGCCCACACACATCATCGTCTCGCCCGGTCCATGCTCGCCTACCGAGGCCGGCATCTCCGTAAGCGCCATCCGCGAATTCGGCGCGGCCATCCCCATCCTCGGCGTCTGCCTCGGCCACCAGGCGATCGGCACCGCGTACGGCGCCGAGATCGTGCGCGCCCGCAAGCCGATGCACGGGAAGACGTCGCGCATTCATCACGATGGCAGCGGTCTCTTCACGGGCGTTCCCTCGCCCTTCACCGCCGCGCGCTACCACTCGCTCGTCATCGCTCCCGATTCGCTTCCGCCCTCGCTGCGAGTCACCGCGACGTCGGAAGACGGCGAGATCATGGCCGTCGCGCACCGCACCGATCCCGTCGTCGGCGTGCAATTCCATCCGGAGTCCGCACTCACCGAGAATGGCTACTGGCTGATCGATCGCTTCCTGCACGGCAATCGCGCGCGCGAGTCGCCGTTGCCAGATCGTGCGGACCTCGCCTTCGCGCCGCCCGAGTCGCACGAGTCGACGGTACCGCCCGTGGAGCTCGTCCGGTGATCTTCTGGCTGAATGGCGTCGAGCGCTCCGTCGACGAG
>Ga0208078_1000085_pt1 | contig 27264 bp, 20 predicted proteins | sample NGESurdeep072012_3_FD_184468 | JGI IMG/M metagenome (GOLD analysis project Ga0208078, IMG submission 184468) | Arctic peat soil microbial communities from Barrow, Alaska - NGEE Surface sample 53-2 deep-072012 (SPAdes) | ecosystem: Environmental > Terrestrial > Soil > Wetlands > Peat ...
GGTGAGCGAGAAGATGTTGCGCACATCGTCGTCCACCACCAGGATGTTCTTCCCGGCGACCACGGAGTCGGCGTCGTGCAGATGCTCGAGCATCTTCCGTTTCTGCTCGGGAAGCTTCGCTTCGATGCGGTGGAGGAAGAGCGCCGTCTCGTCGAGCAGGCGCTCGGGGGACTTCACGTCCTTCACGATGATCGTCTCCGCGTACTTCTTGATCTTCGTTTCGTCCTCTTGGCTCAGCTCCTTGCCGGTGTAGATGATGATCGGAAGGTCGTGGTTGTCCGGATCCGACTTCACCTTCTCGAGCAGATCGAAGCCGCTCATGTCGCCCGAGTGGAGTCCGAGGTCGAGCACCATGCAGTCGAAATGCTTCTCCTGGAGCTTGCCCAGCGCCTCTTCCGCGGAGCCGACTGCGATAATATCGACGTCGTCGTGCGCGATCAGCTCGACGATGCTTTGCCGTTGCGTTTCGTTGTCCTCGACGACCAGCAGGTTTTTCGGCACGGTGTCGATGAAGGAGGAGATCCGGGCGAACGCCGCATCGAGCCCTTCCTTGCTAACCGGCTTGGCCAGGAAGGCAATCGCGCCCGCCTTGAGGCCTTCGCGTTTCTCCTCGACGCCCGAAATGATGTGTACCGGAACGTGCCTCGTGTCGGGGTCGCGCTTGAGGCGATCGAGCACCTCGAGGCCATCCATTCCCGGCATATCGATGTCGAGAGTGATCGCATCCGGGCGAATCTCGCGCGCGGCCGTGAGGCCGGCCTCTCCGTCCAGCTCGACCACCGCCTTGAAGCCCTTTTCGCGCGCCATGTCGAGGAGGACTCTCGCGAAGTTCTGATCGTTCTCGATGACCAGCACGGTGCGATCGCCTTCCTCGATTCGCTCACGGTCATCGTTGATCACCGTTTGCGGTATGGTTCGACGCTCGGGCCGATACTGCAGCGCGTCGCCAGTGGACTTGCGCCGCTGGTCTCGACTCGCTGGTTGTGGCCTGACCGGGGTAGTCCGCCGCGGCGCTGCTACCGTGTTGCGGGGGGGCGAGTAATTCCTCACGCGGATGGGATCGCGGTCGGGCCCCTCCTGACGCGGGATGTACCGTAGCGGGAGGAACAGCGTAAAGGTGCTGCCCTGATTCTCCGCGCTCTCTACCCTGATTTCTCCTCCGAGCAGACGCGCGATCTCGCGGCTGATCGAAAGTCCAAGACCCGTTCCACCGTACTTGCGGCTCGTCGTCCCGTCCGCCTGCTGGAACGCCTCGAAGATCAGTCGCTGCTTGTCCCTCGGAATCCCCACGCCCGTATCGGAGACGGAGAAGGCAAGCACGTCCGACGCGGCTTCGAGCGTCGGATTCACGAATCGGCGTCCTTTTTCCGCACGACGAACGGTGAGCGTGACGTCTCCCTGCTCCGTGAACTTGAACGCATTGGACAGCAGGTTCTTCAGAACCTGCTGCAGCCGTCCGCCATCGGTGAAGAGCGCCTGCGGAAGATCCGCGGTCAAGTCCACGTGGAAGCCAAGCCCTTTCTGGTCGGCAAGCTGATTGAAGCTGCGCTCCACGAACTCCTTGATGTCCGCCAGGCGAATCTCCGTCGGATTCACATCCATCTTGCCGGCTTCGACCTTCGACAGATCGAGCACGTCGTTGATGAGATTGAGCAGGTCGCTGCCCGACGTGAGAATCGTCTGCGCAAACTCGACCTGCTTCGGCGTGAGATTGCCGTCCTTGTTCTCGCTCAGCAGCCGCGCCAGGATGAGGAGGCTGTTGAGCGGCGTCCTCAGCTCGTGCGACATGTTGGCGAGGAACTCCGACTTGTACTTGGAGCTGAGCGCGAGCTGTTCCGCTTTCTCCTCGAGAGCGACTCTCGCTCCTTCCACTTCTTCGTTCTTCGATTCGACCTTCCGGTTCTGCTCCGCCAGCAGCGACGCCTTTTCCTCGAGCTCTTCGTTGACCTGCTGCAGCTCTTCCTGCTGGTCCTTGAGCAGTTCTTCCGAAGTCCTGAGGGTTGTCGCCTGTGCCTCGAGCTCGGCGTTGGATTTCTTCAGCTCTTCCTGCTGCGTGCGCAGCTCTTCGGATTGACTCTGAAGCTCCAGCGTCAGGCTCTGTGACTGCTCGAGCAGCTCCGCCGTCCGCATGTTGGCCGCGATCATGTTGATCACGACGCCCACACTCTCCGCGAACTGATCGAGGAAGAGCTGGTGGATCTGGCTGAATGGCAGGAACGAAGCGAGCTCGATCACGGCCTTCACTTCTCCCTCGAACAGCACTGGTAGCACGAGGACGTTGCGCGGTGGCGCCTCTCCCAGGCCCGACGAGATCCGGATGTAATCCTCCGGAACGTTCGTGAGCAGAATCGGCTTCTTTTCGAGCGCCGCCTGGCCGACGAGTCCTTCGCCGAGGTAGAAGCGGTTGCCGACGTGCTTGCGCTCCTTGTAGGCGTAGCTCGCAATGAGCTTGAGCACCGGCGTGTTGTTGTCGTCGTCCATGATGTAGAACGCGCCATGGTGAGCCGACACCAGCGGCGTCAGCTCCGACATGATGAGCTTCGAGACCGCTTCCAGATCCTTCTGCCCCTGCATCATCCGCGAGAACTTCGCGAGGTTCGTCTTCAACCAGTCCTGCTCCGAATTCTTCTCGGTCGTGGACTTCAGGTTCACGATCATCTGGTTCAGGTTGTTCTTCAGCTCGTCCAGCTCGCCCTGAGCCTCTACCGCGATCTGCCTGCTCAAGTCGCCGCGCGTCACCGCGGTTGCGACGTCCGCGATCGCGCGCACCTGCAGCGTCAGGCTGTTCGCCATCGCGTTCACGTTGTCGGTGAGCGCTCTCCACGTGCCGGCCGCGCCGGGTACTTCCGCCTGGCCTCCGAGCTTTCCTTCGGTGCCCACTTCCTTCGCGACGCGCGTCACTTCATCCGCGAAGACGCGGAGCGAGTCCACCATCGCGTTGACGGTGTTCTTCAGCTCGAGAATCTCGCCGCGCACCTCGACGGTGATCTTCTGCGACAAATCCCCCTTCGCCACCGCCGTCGTGACGAGGGCGATGTTTCTGATCTGGCTCGTCAGATTTCCGGCGAGCGTGTTCACGTTGTCGGTCAAATCCTTCCAAGTTCCGGCCACGCCGGGAACGTTGGCTTGCCCGCCCAGCTTGCCTTCCGTGCCAACGTCGCGAGCGACTCGCGTCACTTCGGACGAGAAGCCGCTCAGCTGATCGACCATCGTGTTGATGGTGTTCTTCAGCTCGAGGATCTCGCCCTTCACGTCGACCGTCATCTTGCGCGAGAGGTCTCCCTTTGCGACCGCGGTCGTCACATCGGCGATGTTTCTCACCTGACCGGTGAGGTTCGACGCCATGAAATTCACGTTGTCGGTGAGATCCTTCCACGTGCCGGCGACGCCAGGCACGTTCGCCTGTCCGCCCAGCCGGCCCTCGGTTCCCACCTCGCGCGCGACGCGCGTTACTTCGCCCGCGAAGACGCTCAGGCTGTCCACCATTGTGTTGATGGTTTGCTTCAGCTCGAGGATCTCTCCCTTCACGTCGACCGTGATCTTCCGCGACAGATCTCCCTTCGCCACCGCGGTCGTCACGTCGGCAATGTTTCTGATCTGGCCCGTGAGGTTGGACGCCATCGCGTTCACGTTGTCCGTGAGATCCTTCCAGGTGCCACCGACACCGGGGACACTCGCTTGTCCGCCGAGCTTGCCTTCCGTACCGACTTCCTTGGCGACGCGGGTTACTTCGTCGGCGAAAGAGCCGAGCTGATCGACCATGGTGTTGATCGTGTCCTTGAGCTCCGCGGTCTCACCCTTCGCTTCGACGGTGATCTTCTGTGAGAGATCGCCGCGCGCGATCGCCGTAGTCACCGCGGCGATGTTTCGTACCTGGCCGGTAAGATTTCCGGCAAGCGTGTTCACGTTGTCGGTCAGGTCCTTCCAGGTTCCCGCGACTCCGGGAGCGCTCGCCTGGCCGCCAAGTTTTCCTTCGGTGCCAACCTCGCGCGCCACGCGCGTCACTTCGGCCGCAAATGCGCTGAGCTGATCGACCATGATGTTGATGGTCTCCTTCAGCTCGAGAATCTCTCCCTTCGCCTCCGTCGTGATCTTTCTCGACAGATCTCCCTTCGCCACCGCCGTCGTAACGTCCGCGATATTTCTCACCTGGCCGGTGAGGTTCGACGCCATGAAGTTCACGTTGTCGGTCAGATCCTTCCACGTTCCCGCGACGCCCAGCACTTCCGCCTGTCCGCCGAGTTTTCCTTCGGTTCCCACTTCTTTCGCCACACGCGTAACCTCGGACGCGAACGCGCTCAGCTGATCGACCATGATGTTGATCGTGCTCTTCAGCTCGAGAATCTCTCCCTTCGCTTCCGCTGTGATCTTTCTCGACAGATCGCCCTTGGCGACCGCCGTCGTGACGTCCGCGATGTTTCGGATCTGTCCCGTGAGGCTCGATGCCATGGCGTTCACGTTGTCCGTCAGATCTTTCCATGTGCCACCGACGCCAGGTACGGCCGCTTGTCCACCGAGGCGTCCCTCAGTTCCTACCTCGCGCGCGACACGCGTGACCTCGGAAGCAAACGTGCTCAGCTGGTCGACCATCGTGTTGATGGTGTTCTTGAGCTCCGCGGTTTCGCCCTTCACTTCGACCGTGATTTTCTGTGACAGGTCTCCCTTCGCGACCGCGGTAGTGACGGCCGCAATGTTTCGCACCTGACTCGTGAGATTTCCGGCCAGTGTGTTCACGTTGTCAGTGAGACCCTTCCATGTTCCCCCGACGCCCGGCACTTCCGCCTGGCCGCCCAGCTTGCCCTCGGTACCGACCTCGCGCGCGACACGCGTTACTTCCGATGCAAAGGAGCTGAGCTGGTCCACCATGATGTTGATGGTGTTCTTGAGCTCGAGAATCTCTCCCCGCGCGTCAGCCGTGATCTTGCGCGACAGGTCGCCGCGCGCGACCGCGGTCGTGACGTCGGCAATGTTTCTCACCTGACCGGTGAGGTTCGACGCCATGAAGTTCACGTTGTCGGTGAGATCCTTCCACGTGCCAGCGACCTGCGGCACCTGCGCCTGTCCGCCCAGTCGTCCTTCGGTTCCCACCTCGCGCGCGACGCGCGTCACTTCCTCCGCGAACGTGCTCAGCTGATCCACCATCGTGTTGACGGTGTTCTTCAGCTCGAGAATCTCGCCCTTGACGTCGACAGTGATCTTCCGCGACAGGTCGCCCTTCGCGACCGCGGTCGTCACGTCGGCAATGTTTCTGATCTGACCGGTGAGGTTTCCAGCGAGGGTGTTGACGTTGTCGGTCAGGTCTTTCCACGTGCCAGCAATGCCAGGCACCGCGGCCTGTCCGCCGAGCTTCCCTTCTGTTCCCACTTCTCTCGCCACACGGGTGACTTCCGATGCGAACGCGCTCAGCTGATCGACCATCGTGTTGATCGTGTTCTTGAGCGCGAGCGTCTCGCCGCGCGCTTCGACCGTGATTTTCTGGGAAAGATCTCCCTTGGCGACCGCGGTTGTCACCGCGGCAATGTTTCTTACCTGGCTGGTGAGATTTCCAGCGAGCGTGTTGACGTTATCGGTCAGGTCCTTCCACGTGCCGGCGACGCCCGGCACCTCTGCCTGTCCACCCAGCTTGCCCTCGGTTCCCACTTCGCGCGCGACGCGCGTGACTTCGTTGGCGAAGGAGCCGAGCTGGTCGACCATTGTGTTGACGGTGGTGCCGATCCGGAGGAACTCGCCCTGCACCGGCTTGCCATCGATCTCCAGCACCATCTTCTGGCCGAGATCCCCCTCGGCCACGGCGGTCAGCACGCGAGCTACTTCGGTCGTGGGCGAAGCGAGGTCGGTGATGAGCGTATTGACTGACTCGACGGTGGAGCGCCAGCCACCGATGACGGGACCGATGGAAGCGCGATCGTTCATCTGGCCCTGGCGTCCGATGGTGGTGCTGACACGCAGCATCTCCTCGGACAACCGCTCATTGAGCTTGGCGATTCCGTTGAACGCGTCCGCGATCTCCGAGAGCAGCGGATCTTCGGACATGGCGAGCCGGACCTCGAATTCACCGTCTCTCAGGTCGCGCATGGCGTGGAGGAGACGTCGGAGGTTCGCGTCCTTCAGTTTTCCGTCTGGGGCGAGTCCTCCCGCTCCCTCTTCACCGCGTTTGGTGCCGGCACCGTTGCCGTTTCCTTTCCCGTTGCGTCCCTTGCCGCCGTTTTTCCGGCGCGAGCTCGCATTGGAAGAGCGCTCGGAGCTTTCCTCCGCACCCGTCTCTTCCTCGATTGTATCACCGATCTCCACGACTTTACTCCTTGATATGACTTCTCTTAAGGCCCGGCCGCTCGCGGGGTCCTTGAATCCCCAGGTCTGCCGCACGGGGCCGGTGGGGATCAGTTCTACTATTCAAAAGCGGGGCCGTTCTGGGGGCAGCCCGACCCTTGTCATTGGGTCCTTGGGTTGACTTGGACGGGGTCGCCGAAGTGAACGACGCCTTGATCGTCTTGCACGGGAATACACGCACACCGCTCGGTCTGGTCCGCCATGGTGGATTGTGTCGTCTTGAGCGTCTCCTACAAGCTCTAATCGAGACACTTGGGCGCCATTAACGCGGCTTTTTGACATTTCTCCGCCAGACACGTTTACCGATACAGGCGTCCCGATTAGACGGCTATCTAATCGGTCCGCGGACCCGTCAGTTTTCACTGACACTCCTTCCTACACCCGATTTGGGCGAACGCGCACCGGGCCTGCCCGCCTTTTCACTGACCAGGAAGCTCACCGGAATTCCCCCGTTACTCGTGCTGAACCTCGGCCGGAGCGGAAGCCGCATCTGCGCCGCCAGCACCGCGTCCGACGTCAGTATTCCGATCCTCCATCCTCGCTTCGTTTCCAAAGCATTTCCCAGAGTCGCGTACAGGTCGCGAAGGTCTTCACTCTCACCAACCCGCACTCCGTACGGCGGGTTGGTGAGAATCCAACCCTCACCATTTGCGACATTTTCGATCTTCGCGATGGACCCCGAGAGCGACTCCGCCGAAAACCGAACATCCCGGCCGACTCCCGCTCTCTCTGCGTTGTGCATCGCGGCCCGGATTGCGCCGGCGTCGCGGTCCGCGCCCACGATGTCGAGCGTCGGGTTGGTCACGGAGGCGCGCGCCTTTTCGAGGATGCCGTTCCAGAGATCGCGATTGAAAGTCGGCCAGTGCATGAATTGAAAGTCGCGCTCGAGACCCGGCGCAATCCCACGCGCGATCAGCGCTGCCTCGATCGGAATCGTCCCCGATCCGCACATCGGATCGAGCAACGGCTCTCCCCGCCGCCCATCCCATCCGCTCGCCAGCAGCATCGCCGCCGCCAATGTTTCCCGAAGCGGCGCCTTTGCCACTTCCTTCCGGTATCCGCGCCGGTGCAACAGCTCGCCCGAGGTGTCGGCGCTGATCTCACACTGGTCGTGCACGATTCGCACGATAAAGAGCTGCCGAGAACTTCCTTTTTCTTGGTATTCCTCCTGTTCCTCATCGGGGAGATTCCCAACTTTCATTTCGGTGCCGCTCGGCGCTACTCCCGCGATAACGGACAGCACGCGCTCCGCCACAGCGTCGGAGTGGTACAGCTTCGACTTTCTGCAGGTGACGCGCACCTCGACCGAGCCATTCTCCGGAAGAAAATCCTGCCACGGCAATTTTTTCGATCTCCGCTCGAGCTCGTAAAAAGTGCTGGCGTGAAATTGCCCGAGTCTGACCACCACGCGGCTCGCGGTGCGAAGCCAGAGATTCGCCTGGTAGATGCGATCCAGATCTCCGTCGAATGCGACTCCGCCGATTTCCTGCCGTCCTCTCACGCCGAGCGACTTGAGCTCGCCAGCGGCGATCGACTCCAATCCCGGCGCGGTTGGCGCGAAGATCTGGAATCGCGGCGAGGCAGTAGGGAAGGGGGAGGAGGAAGCGGTAGGAGTTTTTGGCATCGTCGCTCAGCTTACCATGTCGGCTTCTTCGTGTCGAGCGGTGATGGCCATCGCAGTTCCTGATCTGATCAGCTGGGCGGAATACTTTGTGCCTGTACTAGCCGGAGTGTCGAAACGAATAACAAGGGAAGCGGCTCGACAGCTGCTCCGCGATCGCTTTGGGCATCAGGATTTCAGGCTTGGCCAGTGGGCGCCGATTGACGCCGTTCTCTCCGGCAAGGACGCCCTGGTGGTGATGCCGACCGGAAGCGGGAAGTCGCTGATTTACCAGCTGCCCGCCGTGTTGATGCCCGGACTCACAGTCGTCGTCAGTCCGCTCATCGCCCTGATGAAGGACCAGCACGACAAGCTCTCCGCCCAGGGAGTGAGCTCCGTCGCGATGCATTCGCACCTCTCCAGCGCCGAGTCGCGGGAGGCGCACCGCCAGATCGCCGAGGGCGAAGGGGAAATTCTCTATCTCACTCCCGAGCGCTTCAAGGACCGCGCTTTCTTCGAGCATCTGCTCTCGCGCCCCATCAGTCTCTTCGTCGTCGACGAGGCGCACTGCGTCAGCCAGTGGGGACACGATTTCCGCCCCGACTACCTCTCGCTCGGAGCGATTTCCAAGCGACTCGGCCGCCCGCCGGTGCTCGCGCTCACGGCCACGGCGACCGCGCACGTTCAGGCCGACATCATCCGACAACTCGGCATGATCGATCCGCATATCACGATCACAGGATTCGCCCGCCCGAATCTCCGCTTCGAGGTGGTTCGCACGGTCAACGATCAGATCAAGGACGCGATCCTCCGCCACGCTCTCCAGGAATTCGAGGGCTCGGGTGTGATTTACGTCGCTACAGTGAAAGAGGCCGAGCGTCTGAACGCGGCGCTGTCGGAAGAGTTCAGCGTCGGGATCTATCATGGCAAGCGACCGGCGGCAAATCGGAAGGATGTTCAGGACCGCTTCATGGCGGGCGAGCTCAAGGCGATCATCGCCACCAACGCCTTCGGACTCGGCATCGATAAGCAGGATCTGCGCTGGGTGATCCACTACCATTTTCCCGGATCGATCGAAGCGTACTATCAGGAAGCCGGCCGAGCGGGACGAGACGGCCAGCCCGCAATTTGTAGAGTGCTGTACCGCGTCGAGGACAAGCGGATACAGTCGTACTTTCTGGGCGGCAAGTATCCGGAGGTGCAGGAGGCGGCGCAGGTCGCGCTGGCGCTGGAGAAGTATTCGCTCAAGACGCCGGTGCCGCTCGACGACATCGTCGAGCTCACGGGAATTCCTTCCCGCAAGGCCAAGATCGTGTTCGCGCTCCTCAAGCGTCACGGCCTCGTGCGCGAGCACCGCGGAGGGAAGTGGGAGAGGCTCGGCGACAATCTCTGCGCGGTGGATCTGAGCGCGGATCTGCAGGACTACGAGGAGCGGCGCGCGATGGATCAGGAGAAGCTCCGCACCATGATCCAGTTCTGCCAGACGACGCAGTGCCGCACCCGCTACATCCTCGAGCATTTCGGCGAGGAGATCGTGCCCGAGTGGAGATGCCGAAACTGCGATGCCTGCGACGAGATGGAAGCGCGGCACTCATCGCGAGGGGAGCAACCGAAACTGCAACCGAAACTGCAACCGAAACTGCAACCGAACGAGATGTTAGCTACGGGCTGACAAAAGCTACATTATTGGCCATGCAGAACAGTCTTGCCGTCAAGATTCTCCGGGGCTCGGGATTCCTGGTTCTCGCCCTCATCGCCTCGTTCGTGCCGAGACTGCTCGGCCTCCCCGCGAGCACCCAGGACAAGGCGAATATCGCGACCACGCTCGCTCTGTTCATGCAGGGAGTGATTTGGACGAACATCATCATTAGCCACTACGTCCAGCGAAATGTTCAGGCCCACGCCACTGATGGCAGCAGCATCACGACGTTCAAGGCCATCGGCGCCGTCGCGCGTCTCACCATTTGGATCATTCTCGGCCTCGTCGCGCTCTCGGTACACAATATCGAGATCAGGCCGCTGCTCACCGGCCTCGGGATCGGCGGACTTGCGATCGCGCTCGCCGTTCAGAACATCCTCGGGGATCTGTTCGCGGCCATCTCGATCGTCATCGACAAGCCGTTCGTGGTCGGCGACTCGATCTCGGTCGAAAATTATCGCGGAAAAGTGGAGCACATCGGCCTCAAGACCACTCGCGTCCGGAGCGAGTCGGGGGAGCTGATCATCTTCTCCAATGGCGAGCTGCTCAAGAGTAAGATCAGGAACTACTCGCGATAAAAAAAAAGGACGTCCGCGCTCTCGCACCTGACGCCCTCGTCGGTGAATCGGATTCGACGTTTCGCTGCTAGACCAGTCTCGCCTCGAGCTGGAGGTCGACGTTGCCCTTCAAAGCCTTCGAGACCGGGCACCCCTCTTTGGTTTCCTGCGCGATCTGGTCGAATTTCACCTTGTCGATTTTCGGCACCGTCGCCTGGACGTTGAGCTTCATCGTAGTGATGCCGAATCCGCCGGGAACTGCCTGAACCGTGCACGCCGCGGTTGTCTCGATCTTCGTTGCAGGCGTACCGTTCTTCTCCAGACCTGCGCCCAGCGCCATGCTGAAGCAGGCGGCCTCTGCCGCAGCGAGCAGCTCTTCAGGATTCGACCCTGCTCCGCTCTCGAACCGCGAGCTGAAGTTGTATTGACCGCTGATCGCGCCACTCTCGCCCTTGAAGCTTCCTTTGCCGTTCTTGAGTCCGCCTTCCCACACTGCAGTTGCTTTTCTCGTTGGCATCCGGCTCTCCGTTGCGTTTGAAGATTTGACTGGCGAAAGCTAATTACATTCCAGCGTATGGAGAGCGCTCCGGCCAGCTCGGGCATTCCGCCGTCAATCGATCGTGTGTTGAGGTTGTTCCGGTCGATGGGACGCGAGGAGAAGATGCAGGCGCTCATCCAGTACTCTAAGAAGCTCGAGCCGCTGCCGGATCGCTTCAAGGACCTCGACCTTGGATCGTTCACCGTTCCGGAATGCCAGACGCGCGTCGACATCATTCCGGAAGTGCGTGACGGTCGGATGTACTTCTACGCCGATCTCAATGTCCGTCAGTCGCCCACGATCGCGGCCGTTCTCGCCATCATCTTCGGAGCGGTGAACGGTCAGCCGCCCTCGACCACGCTCGGGATTCCCGGTGACTTTGTCAGCATATTGATGGAAAGCATTGGATTGGCCGCCCGGGAGCCGGGCCTGAACGCGATGATTACGAGGCTCAAGCGATACGCTCGCGACGCTGAAGCGCAGGTTGCCAGGGGATAGAAGCGGCTGGGCGGTTTCCTCCATCGAGAGCGATATATCATGCTCGCACAATTCTGAGCGACCGCTAAGTTCCGCGGGTTGACCCGGATCAAAACGACAAGGAGTCATAATGGCAGATCAGACGCAAACGCTCGGCAATCACCGTCGGTGGATTCCAGCGTTCCATTTCTTCACGCTTCCCGTATTGCTCATCAACGTGGTCCTCGTTGTGGTGAATTTCGTCCGCGACCCGAGACTCGCCAGTGGGTGGGCGGTCCTGGTGGCGCTCGCACTGCTCATTGGAATCGTCCTCTCGCGGAACATGCCACTCCGCGCGCAGGATCGCATCATTCGTCTCGAGGAGCGGGTCCGCTTCGAGCGCCTTCTGCCAGCCGATTTGCGCGGTCGCATTGGCGAATTGACGGCCGATCAGTTCATTGGCCTCCGATTCGCGCCCGACGATGAAGTACCCGAGCTGACACGGCGGGTGCTCGGTGGGGAGCTCAAGACTCGGGCCGACATCAAGCGCGCCATTCGGAGCTGGCGCCCCGACCACCTGAGAGTGTGACCGCCATCGACCGCTGCGCGCTCAGCTACAAAACGCTCCTCGAACTGACTTCGGGGGAGCACCGCCGCTGGCGCGACTGGTTCGTCGAGCATCCAAACGCGTGGGCGGTTCCATTTGCCACCGGCCGGATGGCGACGGTCGGCGGAGTGGTACTGCACATTTTTGCGGTGGAGCTGCGCTACGCGCAACGACTGCTGGATCAGGATGTGACGACCTGGGAGGAATTCCAGCAGACTTCGATAGAGGAAGTGTTCGAGCTCGGCGATCATGCTCGTGGCCAGCTGGTTCACTTTCTCACGACGGAGCCGGAGAAGGAGCTCGATCGGGTTCTGACGTTTCAGACTCTCACGGCCGGCACGGTCTCAGCCAGCAAGCACAAAATCGCGTCGAACATCTTCCTGCACGACATTCGTCATTGGGGCCAGATCGCGACGGTACTGCGACAGAACGGGTTCGCCGATCAGTGGGCGCACGACCTGCTTCTCAGTAGTATCGAGTTGTAAACGTCGCTTGTGTGGATCTCGTTGCACCGTAATGGCGCCGTAACCGTAGTTGCGGTTCTGCTGCTCTTCGTCCGAGTAGCAAAGCTGAGCGCGCAGGACGCGCCACCCCTGAGCAGCAGCGTGCGGCTCGAAGTGGACAACGACCTCTTCGCCCTGCGCGGTGGCGGTCCGCCGCCGGATTACGACTACACTCATGGAACGCGCGTCAGCGTCACTCGGCCGAGTGCTCCGGCGTGGCTAGCGCGCGCGCTCCGCACTGCGGCGAAGTGCACGGGTGCTGGCACGATGGAGCGTGCATGTCTCCTGTCGGGAATTTCTCTCGGACAGGAGATCTACACGCCTCGTCATAACTCGCCTGACCCGATCGCCGGAGATCGGCCACATGCCGCGTGGCTTTACGGTGCGATTCAAGTCCAGCGGTTGGCCGGAACTCAGCTCCAGTCGTTCGAGATCCGCGCCGGAGTCACCGGACCACCTGCGCTCGGCGAGCAGGTGCAGAATGGAGTGCATCGGCTGCTGCACAATCACCTGGAAGCAGGCTGGGAGGATCAGCTCCCGACACGACTTGGAGTAACCGCTGACTACGACGCCAGTCGGCTGTTCGGCCGCGCTGGATCGCGCGCCCCTTCACGCTTTGTCGCGGGAAGCGTCGGTGCGACGCTCGGCACGCTACGCCGAGCGGTGCGGGCTGGTGCGTCGGCGTACTACGGATTTGGCGCGGCGCGCACGCCGATCTCCGACACGCCGCTGGTGGCCAGGCCTGGCCGGTTCTATTTGGTCGCGGGCTACCAGCAGTCGCTGGTACGGTTCAACGCGTTCGTAGAGGGCGTCGGGACGACACCTGGAGCGGTGCGGCTCCCGTGGGTCGGCGAAGCTTACGCGGGTGGGGGATGGCGGTTTCGCCATTTCTCTGCGGAGTATCGATATGTATCGCAGGGCCGCGAGTACCGCGCTGAACCCGGGCGCCACGCTTACGGCGCCATCGCTCTGTCGGTCGTCGGCCACTGACGCGTTGGACCGAGAGTATGCTACCGGTATTTCTCCATCAACGCCTGTAACGCCGCATCCCCCGGGCACAACTGCTCATACGTCAAATCGACGAGCGGCGTCGCGACTGTCTTCCAGACAGCGTGCATATCCGCACCATGCTCGTCGATGAACAGCAGTCCCGTCGCCACTTCATCCCGCTGCTGGCACGCGCGCACATGCGCATACGCTGCCTCGCGATTCGTCGGATCGTAGCCGTCGGGGGTCTTCCTGAAGCGGACGACGCTTCCGTCGTGCATGGTCACCGTCGAGATGGCCTCGTTCGTCACCGGCGCCTTGATCTCCCGGCGCAGCGGGACGAAATCCGCCGCCGAGATCTCCACCTCGTGTTCGCGTGTGAACTTATAGCTCTTCGTCGAACCCTCGTGATCGTTGAACGTTACGCAGGGCGAGATTATGTCCACCAGCGCGAGGCCGTTGTGGGACAACCCCGCCTTGAGAATGGGTATGAGCTGCGCCTTGTCTCCGGAAAAGCTGCGCGCGACGAAGGTGGCGCCGAGCGTGAGTGCGAGGAGTACGGGATCAATCGGCGGCTGGACGTTCGTTTCGCCCTTCTTGGAGGTCGAGCCGACGTCCGCTGACGCTGAGAACTGGCCCTTCGTCAGGCCGTATACGCCGTTGTTCTCGATCAGGTACAGCATCCGCACGTTGCGCCGAATGGCATGACAGAACTGCCCTAGCCCGATCGACAGCGAATCGCCATCACCGGAGATGCCGATATAGGTGAGATCGCGATTCGCGGCGTTGGCGCCCGTGGTCACAGAGGGCATGCGCCCATGAACGGAGTTGAATCCGTGCGACTCCCGCATGAAATACGCGGTCGTCTTGGACGAGCATCCAATGCCGCTCATCTTCGCCGCGCGATGTGGCGGCAGCGCGAGCTCGAAGCAGGCCTGAACCAGTGCCGCTGTCACCGAGTCGTGTCCGCAACCGGCGCACAACGTTGACATCGCGCCTTCATAATCGCGCTGAGTGAAGCCCAGCGCGTTCTTCTTGAGACCCGGGTGCCGAACCTGTGGCTTGGTGATCGATGTCATACCGGGACCTTTCTCTTTTTGCGCGGCGAACGCTTGGTATCGGGCTGTAAGACGTGACCCGATACCGCGTTGACGACGATCGTCGCCGTGAGCGGCATCCCGCCGTAGTCCAGCACCGGAATCATCTCGTCGCGCGGCTTGCCAGTCTCTATAGCCAGCAGCGACCGGAGCTGCGCATCGCGGTTCTGCTCCACGACGAACGTCACGGCGTGTGAATCGAGAAACGCGCGCACCGGCGCGTCGAATGGGAACGCCCTGATGCGCATATAGTCGGCGACTATTCCCATGTCGCGCAGGCGATCGATCGCCTCGAGCACCGCGGCATGACAGCCGCCCAGCGACACGATCCCGACCTCAGCACCCTGAACGGTGTGAATCTCTGGCGCCGGGACGGCAGTGGCTGCAAGCCGGAACTTGCGCGCCAACCGGTCAACGACCTCCTGATATGCGTCGGCATCCTCGGTGTACGTGCCGTGCTTGTCGTGACCTGAACCGCGCACGAAGTACGCGCCGTGGCCGTGGACACCAGGCAGCGATCGCGCTGCGATGCCGTCGCCTTCGGCGTCGACGTAGCGCGAGAACTTCTTCACGGATTCGAGCTCATCGGCGGTCAGGCACTTGCCGCGATCCGGGCGAAAGCTGTCGTCCCACTGCAATCGCTTGCACATCCAGTCGTTCATCCCGATGTCGAGATCGCTCGCGACGAACACCGGCGTCTGAAAGCGATCGGCGAGATCGAACGCCTTCACGCTCATGTAGAAACACTCTTCCGGGTTGCACGGAAAGAGCACGATGTGTTTCGTGTCGCCGTGCGACGCGTACGCCAGCGACATCAGATCTGCCTGCTGGGTGCGCGTCGGCATGCCGGTCGACGGTCCGGTGCGCTGAATATCGAAGAAGACAGCCGGGATTTCCGTGTAGTACGCGAGCCCGACGAACTCCTGCATCAGCGAGATGCCCGGTCCCGCCGTGTTCGTGAAGGCGCGCGCGCCGGCCCACCCGGCTCCGATCGCGATGCCCGCCGCCGACAACTCGTCTTCCGCCTGGATGATGCAGTACCTGGCCAAGCCGGTTTCCGGCTCGGTCCTGAACTTCTTGCAGAACGACGTGAACGCTTCCATTAGCGACGTCGACGGCGTGATCGGATACCAGGCGCCAACCGTTGCACCGGCATAGACGGCGCCGAGCGCGGCCGCAGAGTTGCCGTCGATGATGATCGAGTCGCCGGTGGCATCCATGTGATCTAGATGAAACGGCAGCGGACACTCGAAGTGCGACTTGGCGTAGTCGAAACCCAACTGGATGGCACGACGATTCGCGTCGAGCAGCCCCTTCTTCTTCGAGAACTTCTCGGTCAACATCTGACCGACGACCTCCATGTCCATGCTCAGAAACGCGGCCAGCGCGCCTGAATACACGATATTGCGAAGCAATGTGCGATTCCGATCACCCTCGAAGTTCTCGACGCATATCTTCCCGAAGGGGATGCCGAGGATCGTGATGCCTTCCCGCACCAGGTCGGGCTCGAGCGGCCACGACGAATCGTAGAGGAGATACCCGCCCTTCCTCACCGATGCGACGTCCTTGGCGTACGTGCTCGGGTTGAGCGTGACGACCAGATCCATCTCCTGGGGCCGCGCCGTGTATCCGTCTTTGCTGACCCGAATGTCGTAGAACGTCGGCAGCCCCTGGATGTTTGACGGGAAGATGTTTTTTCCCGTGACTGGGATGCCCATGCGAAAGATCGTCTGCATGAGCAGGCTGTTGGCGCTGGCCGAGCCCGTGCCGTTCACGGTGGCCATCCTGAATGCGAAGTCGTTGACGCCGCTCATACAACTTCCGCCGAAGCCGGTTCCGACGGTGCAAACGCATACGGCAGCACCAGCGCGAACTTCTTCATGTCCCACGCCGCCGTCGGACAACGCTCGGCGCACAGCCCGCAGTGGAGACAGATATCCTCGTCCTTGACCATCACGCGCTTCGTCTGCGGCAGCGCATCGGACACGTAGAGGTCCTGGGTCATATTCTGCGCGGGCGCGGTGAGCATCGCTCGCAGGTCCATTTCGTTCGCCGCGTTGGGAGTAATCGTGAGACAGCTCACTGGGCAGACATCGACGCAGGCATCGCACTCGATGCAGAGTGTGTTCTCGAAATGTGTTTCGATGTCGCAGTTCAGGCAGCGCTCGACTTCGGTCGCCGTCTGCTCGGGCGTGAAGCCCAGCTCCACTTCGACGCCAATCGCCGAGAAGCGCTCGACCAACTCGGCGTGCTTCATCTTCGAGCGCTCCGACGGATTGAAGTCGTTCGAGTACGCCCACGAGTGCAGCCCCATCTTCGTACTCTCGAGATGCATTCCCTCGGGCGGGCGCTCGTCGACCGGCAGGCCCTGGCAGTGCTGGTGTATCGAGATCGCCGCCTGGTGGCCGTGCTCGACCGCCCAGATGATGTTCTGCGGGCCCCATGCGGCGTCGCCGCCGAAGAACACGCCGCGCCGCGTGGATTCGAAAGTGGTCTTGTTGATGACGGGCATGCCGTGCTCGTCGAATGCGATGCCGATGTCACGCTCGATCCAGGGAAATGCATTGTCCTGTCCGATGGCGAGGATGACTTCGTCGCAAGGAATGATGACAGTGTCGATCACGGTGCTCGTCTGGCGGCTGTTGTCGTTGGTCCAGCGGAGCCGTTCGAACTCCATGCCGACGAGTTTCCCGTTCTCGATGACGAAGCGCTTTGGCGCGTGATTCTCGACGATGCGGATTCCCTCTTCGTCGGCGTCTTCCAGCTCCCAGGGCGACGCCTTGAAGTACGGACGCGACCGCCTCGCCACGACCTTCGTATCGATACCGCCCAGCCGGCGTGAGGTGCGGCAGCAGTCCATGGCGGTGTTGCCGACGCCGATAATCAGGACGCGCGGCGAGATCTTGTCGATGTGGCCGAAGTGTACCGAGCCGAGCCACTCGATGCCGATGTGGATGCGCTCGCGCGCGCCCTCATCCCAGCGGCCCGGGATATCGAGCTCTTTCCCCTTTGGTGCACCGCTGCCGACGAAGATCGCGTCGAAGTTGTTGCTGACGCTCAGCAGCTCCTTGAAGCTCGAGACGGGCGTGTTGTACCGCACCTCGGCGCCCATGTCGATGATGTAGCCCGTCTCTTCGTCGAGCACGCTTTCAGGGAGGCGAAAGGCCGGGATGTTGAAGCGCATCAGGCCACCGGCGCGCGCATACTTCTCGTATATCACGACCTCGTAGCCGAGCGGAAGGAGGTCGTTGGCGACCGTGAGCGACGCCGGGCCGGCGCCGATGAGCGCGACGCGCTTTCCATTCCTGATTGCCGGCGCCTTGGGAAGGTATTCCTGGATGTCGTCCCGCAGATCCGCCGCCACTCTTTTCAGGCGGCAGATGGCGACAGGCTTCCCGTCTATTCTCCCGCGCCGGCAAGCCGGCTCGCACGGTCGGTCGCAGGTGCGGCCGAGGATGCCTGGGAAGACGTTGGATTCCCGGTTGAGCAGGTAGGACTCGGTATAGCGGCCCTGGGCTATCAGTCGCAGGTATTCCGGCACATTGGTGTGAGCCGGACATGCGTACTGGCAGTCCACAACCTTATGGTAGTTCTTTGGATTCGAGGCGTCGGTATAACAGGACATGCCGGCTCTTCGTACGGGTCTTGTGGATGGTGTATGTTGGAAGGGAGGGGCGCAAGTGGTTTACAGCGCGCCGCGCCGTGGTAACGTAATCGAAATCGAACTAAGCGCTCATTTATGAGGAAGAAGAATGGCAGACATCACGATTGAAGTTCGCAAGAATGGCTCGTACAGAGTGTACGGCGACGTGAATCTCATCGATCACGAAGGCAATCCGATCTCCGTTCCGGAGGGCAAAAGAAAAAGCTCGCCGGAAGGCAAAACGTGGATCTCGCTCTGTCGGTGCGGCGGCTCAGTGATGAAACCGTTCTGCGACGGGACTCACAGCCGCATTGGATTCATCGGCGCCGAGGAAGCGGTCCAGAAGATCGACGCTACTCCCCCATTGCCTTGATCAGCACGCGCTTGGGACGCTGGCCGTCCCATTCGCCGTAAAACACGCGCTGCCACGGACCAAAATCGAGTTTTCCCCCCGTGACGGGCACGATCACCTCGTGACCGACCGTCAGCGACCGAAGATGCGCCGCCGCGTTGTCCTCGCCGGTGCCGGTGTTGTGGCGATAGTCGTCGGGTGACCAGGGCGCGATTCTGTTCTCGAGCCAATCCAAAATGTCCTTCCACAAACCGGGCTCGTGATCGTTCACGAACACCGACGCCGAGATGTGCATCGCCGACACCAGAACCATCCCTTCAGTGACTCCCGCCGCTGCCCGACACTTCTCGACTTCTTCGGTGATGTCGATGATCTCCTGACGCTTTTTCGTGTTGAAAGTCAGGTACGTCGTGTGAGTGTTCACGCCGGCTGATTCTTCCCGAGCAGCTTCGCGTGCCACGAATCACCGGCGTTGAGCTCGAAGCGCGCTCTCCATTCGCCCAACGTCGTGACGGTCGGATCGAAGACATGAGTCTCGGGGCTGACCTTTCCTTCGGCGCTCAGTTCCGTGAACCGGTCGCGATTGACCGCTTGAACGCGACCTTTCCCATCACGATAGAAGATCAGTCCGCTCGTGACAAGACTCGCTCCCAATCTCGGCTCCAGCGCCCTGAGCGAGCGAAAGAGTCCATCGATCGAACAGCCCGATGCGCCAGCCGTGGACTGATCGACCCCGATGGTGAGAAAGCGTCCGTACTTCCAATCTCGGGCGGCCGTGAGGGGCGCTCCGTGCGCGTGCCATTGCGAGAGAAAGCGATCGACATCGCGAAGGAGAAGATCGGCGGCTGATTCATCGAGATCGTGATCCGCGCCGAATACCCACGTGCGAGCGCTATCCGGAAGGTCTTCGATTTGTACTAACGGCATGTGTAACCTCTCTGTCATCGATCAAAGACAATACCCACTCGTCACAAACCAGCAACGGGTGTAAGGTGAGTTCTTGAAGAAATCGAGCAGCCTTTCACTGACCTTGGTCTCACCACTCTGTGAAGGATGCATGCCGTCTTCCTCGAAGTCAGCCCGCGCCCACCCGAGCCCGTCGGAGCGCGGTGTCGCACCATCCGCCCACATGTATGGTCCCCACAATATCAACGGCGCTGCCTTTTTCGTGTAGTCGAGAGTTCCCGCGCGCGGGTTGGCCGGCAGCCCCCGCATCTCGTTGATCTGGGACTCGATCGCCCACTTCACCGAGAAGCCGCCTTCGTAGGCGTACGGTTCGGGGTTCAGATTGGTCGTCGCATACCCGCCATAGATGCGGCTCGATAAAAACACGAGGCGGAGATTCGGATAGCGGACCCGAAGCGCGCGTAGAACCATGCCCAGATTCGCGAGGAGGATGTTCGCATCGGCGCTGTCGGCGGGGGCGGGATGAACGCTGTCCGCTTTTGTAGCGAGCGATACCGAAGGCTTCTGATCATCCAGCTTGACCCAAACCACCTGCACCTGATTCTCGCTCAACCCGAGCGGCGCGAGGCGCGCAACCTTGATGCGATCGTAGCTGGGCGATGTGGGCGATGTCCACGCCGGAGCATCCTGACCGTCCGCCGCGCCATTCACGATCACCATCGTGTAATGGTTCACACCCGGATCCGCCGCCGCTTTCCCCATGAATGTCCACGGCGCGCAGGGCGGACCCGAGCTCTGCGAGCACCATTCCTGTGTCGCGTTCGACATTCCGATCGAGAGCAGCACGTACTTCCCGAACGGACTCTCGTCGCCATTCACATCGAGGGGCTTGATCGAGTTTCGCCGGGCACGCGCGGCGGAATCGTGGTCAGCGGGGGGCTGGTTGATTCCACCGGGATATATGCCGCCGGCGTTTCCGTAATACGTCCGCGCGAGCAGATCCGTCAAAGGAATCCTTACGGTATCGGTCGGGGGTCCGACGACCACTGGTTTCGGTGGCGGCGGTGGTGGTGGAGGCGCAGCGCACCCGATCAGCGCGCTCGCGAACGCGAGACCAACCAGCGTGCGACGTCTGGCCCGCATTACTTACTGAATTTGTTCGGCCTTTACTCTCTTTCGCTCCAGCAGAGCCCGACCCTTCGCTTCCCTCGCGGCCTCGGCTGTGGAACGCTCGCTCTCCATGTGCTGCTCGAGCGCCTTCCACGTCGCCTCGGTCGGCTCCGCGTAGGCGATCAGCACTACGGACAGGTGGTCGTTTCGACTGACGAGCATGTCCTTGTCGAGAGCGACGACAGCGTGCGTATGGTCATCGGCGAGAATCATCGTGCGCCTGGTTCGGTGCAGAACGGCGGGGTAAGCCGGCGTGCTCGCGGTGATGCTGAGGTTCTCGATCGGACGGAACGCACCACTGCGCTCCTGCAAGTACCTGCTGTCCGGCTTGACTACAACCTTGACCGCCATGCCTTCTCTCCAGCGCGAATGTCTCCCTCAATCTACAACAGTAGCGCTTCGCGTGACTCAGCCGTCGGCGTAGAGGTCGTCACGCGTGAGGGGAATGTTCGAATGCCCCTGCACATCAGGCTTCGCCAGCAGGGTCTGGATGATGTTGATAGCCGCCTTGGTGAACGCGTTCGCCGAGGCGGACATGTAAAGCCTCCAGACGCGGAAAGTGTGATTTCCGACGAGCGCAATCGCCTCGTCGCTCTTCTCCTCCAGCGATCGCACCCAGTGCCTCAGAGTCATCGCGTAGTGTTCGCGCAGGCTCTCCACATCGCGGACTTCGAACCCCACGCCTTCCGCGGCGGCGATCACATCGTCGGTCGCGGTGAGCTTCCCGTCCGGAAACACATAGGTGTCGATGAACGCGTCGGCCCGCCAGAACTTCCGGAAAATCCTCTCACCCGTCGATCTCGGGCGCGGTTCGCTGAGACTGACGATGCCATGATTCAGAAACAATCCGCCTGGCTTGAGCGCGCGATAAACGGACTCGAAGTACACCGGCAGATGAGTGAGCCCGACGTGCTCGACCATCCCGACACTGGCGATCTTGTCGAAGTTGTCCGCGGCCGCGAGCGTGCGATAGTCGCGGATCGCGACGCGGCACCGGTCGGCGAGCCCCGCCTCCGCGATGCGCTCCTTTGCGAAGGCCGCCTGATTCGGACTGAGAGTGATGCCGGTCGCATCCACTCCATAGTGCTCGGCAGCGTGCATGACGAGACCGCCCCAGCCGCTGCCTACGTCGAGCAGGCGCTCGCCGGGCTTGAGACGAAGCTTCCGGCAGATCAGATCGAGCTTCGCTCCCTGCGCGACATCGAGCGAGTCTTCCTGCGAGCGGAAGTACGCGCACGAATAAACCATCCGCCGGCCGAGCCAGAGCTTGTAGAAGTTGTTTCCAATGTCGTAATGAAAGTGAATCGCCGCGGCGTCGCGCACTGGAGTGTGCCGGGGCCCGAGCTTTCTCGCCCGCTCGGGGAACCGCGCATCGGCTAGATCATCGTCGGCCGTGCCCGGGAGCCGCAGCACGAGGCCAACCAGACGCGCGACCGCGAGCGGCGAACGGAGCCTGTCGCCGATCGTTTCACCGAGGTTGGACGCGGCTTCCATGCTACCCTCGATCTCCGTGTCTCCGCTGATATAGGACTCGACGATAGAGAGCTCGTTCGGGGGAAGGAGCATTCGGCGGAGCGACGCCGGCCGGTTGAGCACGAGCATGAACGGTGGGTGCGGGTTGCTCCCGCGATCGACCGAGCCGTCCCAGAACTTTACATCGAACGTTCGCCCGTGTGGCTCGCCGAACAGCGCCGCGAGCACGACACGACAGCGTGACAGCGCACCGTCATAAGCGCGTGATTGCGCAGTCTGTTCGGCGATTGAAGCAAGCGCGTCCGGCAATTAGCCTCCCGAGCGAGGCACGGGCTTCGGCGTGTCGAGAAGCCGCCACATGTACCACGACCCTACGGTGCGATATGGCGCCCACTTGGCGCCGATCTTTTTTACTCGTTCCGGTGTCGGAAGCTTACGCAAGCGATACGCCCTCTGAATGCCCTTCTGTACACCCAGGTCCAGGTCGGGTAATACGTCGGGCCGGCTGAGCCTGAACATCAGGAACATCTGCGCCGTCCACCGGCCGATGCCTTTGACCTGCGTGAGCGCCGAAACGATTTCCTCGTCGCTCAGCTCGTGAAGTGTCTCGATCGACAGTTCTCCCAATGCAACCCGGGCGCCAAGGTCCTTAAGATACGCGGATTTCTGGCGCGACAATCCGATCGAGCGCAGCTGCTCGTCGGATGTCGATACCAGCTCGGCCGGTAGCGGCGTTCTTCCCCCGTAAAGTCCCTGAAAGCGTCCGTGAATCGTTCCCGCGGCTTTGCCCGATAGCTGCTGAAAAACGATCGATCGGCACACGGCATCGAAATGAGTGCCGACGCTCGCCGGCCACCCCTTGTAACTGCCGACCTTGTCGATGACCTGGCCCATCGCAGGATCGACCTTTCTGAGGTGCGCGACGGCCTTCCGGCCGAACGCGCTAGAACCAGCAGATTTCATTCTTGCCCGTAAGTGGTAGCGGTTCGCGATTGAGCCGCAGCTCGATCAGCGTCGTGGTGAACGGATAAAAGAATTTTATTCCCGTGTCGGAGGGGAGGGAGGATATATCGAGCGTCCCATCCCATTTTGCCTCGCGGTCAAGCGCGGGTGCATCCGCCGGTTTCTCGCTGCCAAACCCTAGATAGCCAACGAGCTGCGATCCGGACGACGCGATCACCCGGACCCAGAGGTTGGGAAGTTTCTTGTAGTCGAGGTCGGCGAGACGGACGTGGAAGCAGCGGAGACTCGAGTCACCTTTATAGGTATGCACGTCGAGATTGAACTGTTTTATGCTGTTGTCCGCTCCCGCGCCGCTGGCACGCTTGAACAGCTGGAGGTTGTAGTCCGGCACCGGGTCGCCGCGCTCATCGACCACGCGCACCACGAACTGCTGCCACTCGTCGATCTTCGCGCGGGCGCCCCGCGTTTTTTTCGTAGCGTCGTCGATCCACTGCGTGAAGGTCGGGGCACTGGAGACCTGGAGCGCGCTGTCAACGAGATCAGCCAGGTTGTCTCCCGGATCGGATAGAATCGTCCCATGGTTCTTGCCTTCGATCGGGATGAGCGGGATGTCCATGTTTTTCCAGTCGGCAATCGACATCCGCTTCTCAGACCCTTCGCGCTCTGGATCGACCGTGAGGTCGAGGATGATCTTCCTCGTATTGAGGGGACATGAAGCCCATCGTACCGTGCCGTCCGACCCCGGCTCGTTGAACAGCGAGCGCAATCCGCCGTAGCTCTGATTGCCGCAGAAGATGAAAACGTAGGGCGTGCGCCGAGTCGGACCATAGAAGGTCTCGTCGCCGAGGAGGTCGAGGTGAGCAAGATCCCAGGTGAAGCGGCTGCCAAGCTCCAGCGCGTCGAGAATTCTGTCTCCGGCCTCGAGAAAATCGGGGCCGAGGTGACGGTTTCCTTTGAAGAGCGCCCCGAGCCAGCTGCGGCCCTTATGCGCCAGTGGCGAGCCGAAGGTGGCGGGAGCGAGACCGATGAGATGCTTGAGGCGATCGCGCCGACCCGCGTAGGCGGTGAGCCACGCTCGTATCACGAGCATTCCAGTCGAATGCACGATTGCATCGAACGGCTCGTCGGCGCTGAGTCCGGAATTGCCCTGCAGCGCGCGGTCGAACCCTTCCGCGATGTCCTTGATCGTGACTTCGTTGGTGAGCGACCGGTAGCTGCAGGCATGGATCATCGCGACGTCGTAGCCGCGCTGCCCGAGGATGCGCTCCCAAACCTTGAACGCGGCGCCATCGTCGGAATACCCGTGGACGAGCACGATCGGATTGCGGGGCATTTCGCAAATATACGGGCCGTGGGCGACCCCGTCCCGCGCGCGTGGAAACTCTATATTTGTGACGATGAAGCCGACCTCCCCGGCGCCGCCGGTCTCCGACATGTCCCCGGCCGAATTCCGGAAGCACGGTTATGCCGTGATCGACTGGATAGCGGACTACCTCGACGCGCCCGAAAAATGGCCCGTGCTATCGGCGGTCCGACCGGGCGATGTGCGCCGCGCCCTCCCACCATCCCCGCCCGAGCGCGGGGAGTCGATGGATGAAATACTCGGCGATTTCCAGAGGCTGATCGTCCCCGCGACGACGCATTGGAATCATCCCGCGTTCATGGCCTACTTCGCGAATTCCTCCACCGCCGCCGGAGTGCTGGGCGAGGCCCTGACCGCGGCGCTCAACGTCAACGCCATGCTCTGGAGGACGAGCCCGGCTGCGACCGAGCTCGAGTTCCTCACTCTGGATTGGCTGCGGCAGATGCTCGGGCTGCCGGAGGGATTGTTCGGGGAGATCGCCGACACCGCATCGTCGAACACGCTCTACGCGCTCGCTGCCGCGCGGGAGATGCGTCCCGAGCTTCGCATCCGCGAGGAGGGGATGTCGGGGCGGGCGGATCTGCCGAAGGTGGTGATCTACTGCTCGGAGGAGGCGCACTCGAGCGTCGACAAGGCGGTGATGACACTCGGCCTCGGCCTCGAGTCGCTGAGAAAGATTCCTACCGATTCGGCGCTGAGGATGGATGCGACCGCGCTCGCCGCGGCCGTCGAAAACGATCGGCGGGCCGGACGCGTACCCCTCGCCGTCGTCGCGACGGTGGGAACCACTTCGACTACCGCCATCGATCCCGTTCCAGCTATTGCGGAGATTTGTGAGGAGCATGGGATCTGGCTGCACGTCGATGCATCGTACGGAGGCACCGCGGCTATTCTACCCGAGATGCGGCACGTGCTGGACGGATGCGACCGGGCCGACTCGCTGGTGGTGAATCCCCATAAGTGGCTGTTCACCCCGATGGACTGCTCGGTGATGTACACGCGGCGGCCTGACCTGTTGAAGCGCGCGTTCCAGCACATTCCCGACTACCTGGTTGTGAGCGAAGGCGAAGGGGTGGCGAACCTGATGGATTACGGCGTCGCCCTGGGCCGCCGCTTTCGCGCGCTCAAGCTCTGGTTCGTGATTAGGAACTTTGGCGTGGATGGCCTGCGCTCGATGATCAGGGAGCACATTCGCATCGCCCGCCGGCTCGGCGAGTGGATCGACAACGATCCCGAGCTCGAGCGAATGGCGGAGGTAACCTTTTCGACTGTGGTGTTCCGGCACCGCCCGCCCGGCATTGGCGGGCGAGAGCTGGACGACCATAATTCCCGAACGCTGGCCAAAGTCGTCGCGGGGCGCGAAGTCTACCTATCGCACACCCGGGTTCGAGGGAGTTATGCCCTCCGAATCGCGATCGGCAACATTCATACGACCGAGGCGCACGTCCGGCGGGCGTTGGAATTGGTAAAGGAAGCCGCCGGGAAAGACGGCTAAGGCCTCGGCGGCGTTGGATCCCTAGTCCCGCGAAGAACGATAGGACCGCAGCGGCCCCGAGGCGAGGAACGTTGGCTGTAGATGGGTATATTATCGGACGTATTTTCAACCCCCCGTCTTTTTCATTCATAAATCAGGGAGATCCTTGATGAGAGTTTTTGTGACCAGAACTGCGGCCGCTTTTTCGATCGGCATCGCCGCCGCATCCCCGCTCTTGGCGCAGGTTGTGTCGCCTTGCGATCCCACCGCCAATACGAAGGGTGACATCGCCAAGGCCCAGTTCTCGATGACGCGCGCCATCTCTGTCCTGGACAAGGGAAATCCGACGAAGGACCTGCAGGACGTGCTGAGGCTCGCCGACAACGGCAACGACAACCCGACCGCGCGCAATTATCTGCGCGGCGAGGCGTACATCATTTTTCTGATGCAGCCGAACGCTGCCAGCGTCGTGCCACGTAGCACCCTCGGACTGACGACGAACCCCACGGGCACGATCGACCTGTACGTGGCCGCCGATTCCGCATTTTCGATCGTCGAGAAGGCCTCGCCCGAGTGTGTGGCGACCATCACAACGTGGCGTCAGCAGAAGCCGTGGCTCAACGCGCTCAACGGAGCAATCACCGCGATGAACGCGGGAAAGCTGGATTCGGCGGAAGCACTGGCCAAGAGATCTCTGGTGCTCGACCGTCACGCGCCGTACGCCTATTCGGTCCTCGGCTCGGTTGCGCAAAGCCGGAAGAACTGGGCAGCAGCGAACGACTACTGGAAGCAGGCGCTCGCCGCCGCGGGGACGGACACCCTCTATGCGGATGTTCGCACGAAGACGATGTACGAGATCGCATCGGCCAGTTCAGACCGAGTAGATGCAGCAACCGGCGCCGCCAAGCGCGCCGCCGCGAAGGATGCGATCAAGCCGTGGCAGGATTACATCGCGGTGGCGAGCAATGATCTTCTCCTCGCCGACGCGATTGACAATGCGGCGCGCATGTACATGGAGGCTGGCGACAGCGCCGCCGTACCCACGATCTACGCGCCGATGCTCGCCAATCCATCCAAGTACGGAGAAATCTCTCTGGTGCACGCTGGCGTGGTTGCGACCCGCAACATACGTCCGGCCGACGCCATCAAGCTCTTCGATGCCGCGCTCACGCAGAATCCCTACTCGCGCGATGCGATCAACAATCTGGCTGCAACGTACATCCAGAACAACGAATTCCCGAAGGCGTTTCCGCTGATCGATCGCCTGATGACGATCGATCCGAGCAACCCCGACAATCCACTGCTATACGCCTTCGCGTACCAGGGTCTGTACAAAGGAACGAAGGACAAGAAGCTACAAAAGATCTACACGGATTCGCTGGTGTACTTCAACGCCAAGTCGGAGAATGCGCTGGTGAAGTTTGTGGTAACCGACTTCACGCGCCGGCCGGACCAGACGATGCTGGGTGGAACGATCGAGAACCGCGGGACGACGCCGAAGACTTACACCGTGAACATCGATTTTCTCGACAAGAGCGGGGCCGTG
>Ga0208078_1000087_pt1 | contig 27111 bp, 19 predicted proteins | sample NGESurdeep072012_3_FD_184468 | JGI IMG/M metagenome (GOLD analysis project Ga0208078, IMG submission 184468) | Arctic peat soil microbial communities from Barrow, Alaska - NGEE Surface sample 53-2 deep-072012 (SPAdes) | ecosystem: Environmental > Terrestrial > Soil > Wetlands > Peat ...
GCGGGAAGGTCACCGCTTGCGGGCGAGTACGAGATACTGGCCGCCGAGCGGAAGCGCAGTGACGAAGCGCTCGATCGGACGCAGCGCACGAAGTGCATGCGGGAAGACGAACAAGAAATCGGTACGCACGATGTCGAAGCCTGCGTTACGCAGAAGCCGGCGCGTCTCGGGCGGTGTCAGCGTGACCGCTTCCCGGTCGAACGGGATGCGGCGCATGATGTAGCGTGTTCCGGGATTCCACGGATTGTTCTCCCACAATGCGAAAATCCCACCCGGCACCAAGGCGTCATGGACAAACGCTGCCGCCTTGTGCCGGTCGGGAACCGGAATGTGATGAAATACGCCATTACAGAACGCGAGATCGAAAACCGGCTCCACCGACTCCTCGATCAGCGCGAACGTCGCGCCGGAACGGGCGTGCGTTGCCCTCGCCGTCTCGAGTGAAGCAGCCGACACGTCGACGCCATGTACGACCTTCGCGTTCAACCCGTCAAAGAGGAACGGAATAGCGGAGCCGGTGCCGCAGCCGAAGTCGAGCACGGTGCGAATCGGCCATCTCGCCGCCGCCAGTCGCTTCGCGAGCCACGCGACGCGCCTCGACGCGAAATAGTCCTTCGACTCACCGGTAAGGGAGAGCCCGACGGCCAGCGCTTCATCGTAGTTCTCCGCATACGCATCGAACTCGGAGTCGGCTGGTGCACGCATGGCTGTCGCGGTCACCGGCGACGCATACCCAACAAGCTGCCGAAAAAGCTGGATAGTATCGTCTGAAAGCCAAGTGCCGTGAGCATCACGCCGGGAATTACCCAGCGCATCGTATGCGCGTAGTTCAGCGAGCCGAAGTCCACGCGAGCCCACTGATGAACTGCGCCGCCGAGCAGGGTGAGACCGACGGCCATGCCCACTGCGCCGACGCACAATCCGCTCTCGAGATTCACCACCCGAAAGAGGCGATTGAGGCGGGGATCCTCGGGCAACAGCCCCTCCGTGATCGCGAATACTTTCGTCATGAGCGCAAATGCGATCGACTGATAGCCGCAGATGATGGCAAGGCTGGCGAATAACAACGTGTGTACATCGAACGTGATGCGCCCGATGCTGAGTTGTGGCATCGCGAGCGCGTAGCCGGCCAGCCCTGCCAGGATCAACAGCATCCCCGGTACGAGAAACAGCCACCGCGGGCTGAAAAGCAGAAAGAAACGGAGACTGCGCCATCCATCCCGGAACGTCTTCAGGTGTGGTGGATGGGCGCTTCGCCCATCCGGATGGAGCGTGATGGGTATCTCGGTGGTGTTTACTCCGAAGAGACTCGCCTTGATCATCATTTCCAGCGCGAACTCCATTCCGGTACAACGCTGGTCGAGCGACATCCACATCTCGCGGCGGAAGGCGCGCATGCCGCAGTAGACGTCGTGGATCGGCGCTCTGAACCACCACCGCGCGATGCCAGTGAACATCGGATTGCCCCACCAGCGATGCAGGAAGGGCATCGCGCCAGGCTTCACAGTGCCGCCGCCGGTCTCGAGGCGACATCCCTGCACGAGCTCGTAGCCCTCGCGCAGCTTGGCGAGGAAGCGCGGAATCTCTCCCCAGTCGTAGCTGTCGTCCGCGTCGCCCATCATGACGTACTTGCCGCGCGCCGCGTTGATACCGCCCATGAGCGCAGCGCCGTAGCCGCGCTGATCGACCGCGATCACGCGCGCGCCGAGCTTCCGCGCGATCTCCTGCGAGCCATCGGTGCTGCCGTTGTCAGCGATCACAATCTCGGCGTTGATCCCGTTCTCGTGGATCGCGCGCTGCGCCTTCTCGATGACGATGGCGATCGTATCCGCCTCGTTGAGACACGGCATCACGACCGAGAGCTCAGGCGTCGTCGCGCCGAGTGGTGGAGCGAAGCGGGTGAACGGCTTTGTGGTCGTCGTCATTGGCCCCCTTTGCACTCGTCGAGAGGTGTCGCGCGCATGTACCGCCAGAGGTAGGCGGTGTAGCTTCGCCGCCACTCGAGCGCCGACGATCCCGGATGCTCGCGCATCAGCCGATCGGCATGCGGCAGATTGTAATACGGGATGCCGACCCAGAGGTGATGAGCGGCGTGGAAGTTCATGTTCATCGGCGCGACGAAGAGACGCTCGAGGCGATTGCTGGTGTGCGTCACGAGGCGATGCGCATCCGCCTTCACGTCCGCCTCGGGATGCGAGTGCTCCACGAACGAGCGGAGGTTGTCGCCGAGATACGTGAAGACGAACACCGGAAGCAGCCAGAGCACCGGGTACGCCCACCAACCGATCGCCCACGAAAGCGCGCCAATGAGCACCACTTGCCAGCCGAGCAGAATCGCCATGTCGCGCGCCGTGTATTTCTCGGGCATCGATTCGAGCTTCGCGCCGGGCTCGCCCTGCACTTCGATATTGTCCGAAGCTCCGCCATGCTTCACGCCCGCGGTCGGGAAGAAGACGTGCTTCACACTCGTGAACACGCTCGTGATGCCGGTGAGAAAGGCGACGACCTCGACGATCTCCGACTTGTTGAAGCACGCGTGGCGGTGGCGGTCCGGATCATCGTGCGTCGCGAGATGCTGATGGTGACGCAGATGATTGCGGTTGTTGATCCGCGTGATCGCGCCGAGCGCGCCGAGAATGAGAACGTCGTTGAAGAGATCGTTGCGGACCCGATTCTGGAACAGCCGGCGATGCAGTCCGTCGTGGCCGATGATGAAGAGCCCGTAGTAGCGCGTGCCGATGACGGGAATCGCGAGCGCGACTACCCACCAGTGCGTCCACGTCGCGACTGCGGCCCAGGCGCCGATGATCCAGAGCCAGCACCAGATCGTGTCCGCGACCACGCGCGCGGGGCGCAGCGCGCTGAGCGTCCGCACTTGCTCCGGTGTCAGAAGCGTGCGGCGAAATGGGTGGTACGGATCGAAGCGCGGCGACGCCGGACGAGGCGCAGATAGCGCATCGGGAATGGCGTCGCTGGCGAGCTGAAGCGTCATCTCGTTGGGCCCCAAGGGTCTACGTCTAAGACGAGGACGCGTCCCGCACCGTCACGTGTGGTCGGGCTTCCTCGCGAGCATCAAAACCGCCGATGTGCGGAAGCCAAAAAGCCCGCGGAGCTTGTCCCAGAGCGTGAAGCCCGCCAGGAAGGCCAGGCTCCCGATCGGGTCGAAAAGCTTCGCCAAGCGCGGATGCGGGTTGCCCTCGAAGCGCATCCAGTGGTGCATCGAGTACATCCAGAACGAGTGCCCGGTCTGGTACATGGTGGCCACCGGTTCGAGCCCGGCATCCTTCAACTGCCTGGCGAGCGTCTTCGCCGTATAAAGATTCCAATGGCGGGGGATGTGGTACCCTCCCCAGTAGCTGTCGTGGAAGAGCCGCTGGTCGAGCGCGTCGAGGTTGGGCGTCTCGATCGCCAGAACGCCGCCGGGCGCCATCCACGTGGCGAGCTTCCGGATCACCGGCCCCGGATCATCCACGTGTTCGATGACGTGAAACATCGTCACGAGATCGAGCGAGCCGTCCGGCACGAGCGTCGAATCTTCCACGCGCTCGCACGCCACCTGGTAGCCGGCTTTCTCGAGCGGCTCGAGCACCGCCTCGTCGAGCTCCAGCCCATAGTCGCGTGAGCGCGGCACGCCCTTCTTCTCCATCACCTTCAGAAAGCGCCCGTCGCCGCAGCCGACATCGAGAAACGAGCGCGGCGCGCGCTTCAGATGCGCGAGGATCGCCTTCATCTTCGCGACGTCGAGCATCTCCTTCGCCTTCACCGCGATCGGATTGATCTTCGTCGCGTAGTTGTAGGCGTAGTAGGTGGTCGGATAGATGATGCCGAGCGTCGAGATCGCGGGACGCGGATTGAGCCAGACGTGCGAGCACGCGTCGCACTCGACGAAGCGCCACTTGTTGCGCGACGTCTGCAGCTCGTAGTCGTACCCCTCGGCGAACGTATGAAAGTGCCCCTGCCCGCAGAGTGGACAGAGCGGCACATCGGTCGTCTCGATCTCTGGGATCGCGGGGTTGTCGAATTCGGCGGGGCGGGGCGGCGAAGCTGCGGTCATGCGGAGAGGCGAGGGTGATCGTGGCGGCGGGCGTGCGGTGCTGCTGTTCGACGAACGAAGCGCGCACGTCGCAATTCCGTCGGACGAAGACATCGCGACCGCGAGCGAGAGCAATCGTTGACAGGAGTCTCGTTCATTGATACTATTACATAGTACTAAACTCCATGAATAGTCGACACCGAGACACCCTCGAGGCGATTTTCACTCATCCCACGCCGAACAACATTCGATGGGACGACGCAGTGAGTCTTTTCAAGTCGATTGGAGCCACGATCGACAAGTCACGCGAAGGATCCCGCGTTGCATTCCTTACAGCGACTCGGACCGGTATCTACCACCGGCCACATCCGGGATCAACGATCGGACGAGCAACGGTGCCCGACATGATGCGGCAGTTGAGGGAAGAGGGAATTGGCCCGGGAAATAGCGTAACACGGAACGATCGGCATCGCCGGTCGGGGAGACGCGATGGCTAGCATGGAGTACAAGGGATACATCGCCGTGCTCGAGCTCGACGCCGAGAACAGTGTGTTCCACGGATCCGTAGCGAACACGCGTGATGTGATCACCTTCGAGGGATCGAGCGTCGAAGATCTGCGCAGGGAGTTCGAAGCATCCGTCGACTACTATCTCGAGGTCAGCGCGAAGCACAACCGCGATCCGGAGAAGCCCGCGTCGGGACGGTTCGTCGTACGCCTCACACCCGAGATGCATCGCGAGCTGATCAAACTGGCGGCGCGCTCGAACAAGAGTCTCAACACTGTCGTTCGTGAAACGCTCCAGGAGCGCGTGCATCAGGAGCTCGCCGACATCGATGGCTGATACGAGCGAGAGGTAGCGGCGGCCTCCGAGCTTCAGACAACACCCCTTTACTCCGCCGCCTTCGCCTCCGCGGTCGCCTCGTTGCTCACCGCCGCCGCCTCGAACTCCGACGTCCGGCTCGAGTAACGCCCCAGCCGCGACCCCATCGCGATCGTCGTCAGCACCAGCCCGCCCGAGATCCAGAACGGCGACGACTCGCCCAAATGGTCGGACGCCACGCCGGCTACGAGCGGGTAGATCACGCGCGCGATGCCGCCGTACGTCTGCTGCACGCCCATGTATAGTCCGCGCTCGTGCTCCCCCACCACGCGCGACAGCAGCGCCGTCACGCTCGGGAAATTCAGCGCGGCGCCGAGCGGCACGAGCGCGATTACGATCGCGAAGGGCAGCCAGCTCACCGCGGGGAGTGCGGTGAGCTTCACCACCGGCGTGAACGGAATCAGCGCGAGTCCGCACGCGAGCGCGAGCGCGCCGAGGCGCGCCGTGCGCACCTCGCCATACCTGTCCACCGCTCGGCCGAGCAGAAAGAGGCGGAAGACGATGCTCAGCCCGCCCATGTACATGAAGAAGAAGCCGATCGAGTTCTCGGTGACGTCGAAGTGCCGGCTCAGAAAGAGGATGATCAGCGCGTTCACACCGTAGAACGCGCCGAGTCCCACCGAGTACATCCAGATCAGCCGCGCGTACGGCTGCCCAATGTCGACTCCGGCGACGCGCGCGACCGCATCCCACGGCGTGCGCCCGCCGCGCGTGCGCAGACGCGCCTTCGCGTCGTGCGACTCGGGGAGATAGCGCGACGCGAAGAGGATGTTGAGCGCGCAGAGCAGCGCCGCGATCATCCCCGGCCAGTGCGGCCCGAGGTTGTGCGAGAACGACGCGATCGCGGGGCCGATCACCACGCCCGCATTGGTCGCCGACGACAGCCACCCGAGCCCGCGCGCGCGATCCTTCGGCGCCATGCTGTCCGCGACGTACGCCTGGATCACCCCCGTCGTGCCTCCGCCCGCGCCCTGGATGATTCGCGACGCGAGCAGCAGCCAATACGAATCCGCGTACGCGAACACGACGTACGCGAGCATCGACGCGCCGAGCCCAAATAACAGAGCTGGTTTCCGTCCGTAGCGATCCGAGACCCGCCCCCACAGCGGCGCGCTCAACAGCTGCATCGCCGAGAAGGATGCGACCAGCGCCATCACCGCGAAATCGCTCGCGCCGAAGCGCTTCGCGTAGAAGGGGAGTAGCGGGATGATCATGAGCGCGCCCACCATGTCGATGAACGCGGTGAACATCAGCACACTGAGCTTGCCGGCATCGCCGGTGCGGAGGGCGCCAAGGCGCTTCGTCAGGAAATTGCTCACGGGCGTAAGCTACTCTCTGCCCAGCGCCGCCGGCGGCACCGCGCGTCCGACGACGCCCACCAGTGCGATGATCGTGAGCACGTAGGGAATCATTTGCACGAACTGCGACGGGATCGCCTGCATCCCCTGCAGCTGAATCTGCAGCGTCTCGGCCGCCGCGAAAAAGAGGCACGCGATCCCGGCGCGCACGGGATCCCAGCGTCCGAAGATGATCGCCGCGAGCGCAATGAAGCCGCGCCCCGCGCTCATGCCGTCCGTGAACTGATGCTGATCGAGCGAGAGATACGCACCGCCGAGCGCCGCGAGCGCGCCCGAGAGCGCAACCGCGGCATACCGCACGTGCTTCACCGATACGCCGAGCGTGTTCGCCGCCTCGGGATGCTCGCCCACCGCGCGAACGCGGAGCCCGAACGGCGTTCGATACAGCAGCCACGCCACTGCCGGCACGATCAGCAGCCCGATCGGGATCAGTGGATTGTGCAGCAGCCCCGTCATCAGCGCCGTCGAGCTGGTCCCCGCAGAAAAGCCCGCCACCCTCGGTGAGTTCGACGAGCTGCCGAAGACGAGCTTGAGGAAATATCTCGTGAGGCCGATCGCGAGCAGATTGATCGCGATCCCGGACACCACCTGATCCGCCTTGAAGCGAATCGTCGACACCGCGTGCACCATGCCGAGCGCGAGCCCGCCCACGATCCCGCACAGCACGCCGATCCACGGATCGCCCGAGTAGTAGCTGCCGAGCATCGCGCTGAATGCGCCGCCAAGCATGAAGCCCTCGAGCGTCAGGCTGATGATTCCCGCACGCTCGGCAAGCACGCCCCCCGCTGCTGCGAAGAGGTACGGCACCGCTATTCGCAGCGTCTGCGCGAGGAAGGCGAGGGCAGGGCTCATCGCTTCCCTCGCGAGAGCGCGAGCAGCCGTCGCACTTCGGGCACCGACGCGGCCATCGCGAGAATCACGACGCCCTGCAGCGCGTCTACCATCTGCTTCGGCACGAGCGCGTTGATCGCGAGCCCGCCCTGCGAGAGCGTGGCGAAGAACAGCGCGGCGAGCACGACGCCGAGCGGATTGCTTCGACCAACCAGCGCAACGGCGATCCCGAGGAAGCCGGCGCCTGTCGCGAACCCTTCTTCGTAGTAGTGCTCGTAGCCGAGCACGAAGTTGATGCCGCCCAGCCCGGCGAGCGCGCCGCTGATGGTGAGCGCGCGAATCCACGTGCGTCCGACGCTGATGCCTGCATTCTCGGCCGCCTCGGGCTGCAGTCCGACCGCGCGCAGCTCGAAGCCGCCGCGCGTGCGGAAGAGATACCAGCCGAGAATGACTGCTGCGCATAGTACGATGGCTATCGAACCATTCGCAGCAGATCCGTGGAAGCCGCTCCATGCGGCGGAGAGACGCGGAAGCGCGCCCGCGCGGATCACCTGCGTGTGCAGCGTCTCCGGCACGCGGAGGCGGGTGGAGATGAGCCAGCTCAAGAGCGCGAGCACGATGAAGTTGAGCATGATCGTCGTGATCACCTCGTGCGCGCCCCACTTTGCGCGGAGCGCACCGGGGACGAAGCCCACGGCGCCGCCCGCAACGAGCGCGCCGACGGTGCAGAGCGGCACGGCTATGAGCGCCGATGTGCCAGCGGGAAGCGCCAAGCCCACCAGCGCCGCTGCGAGCCCGCCCGCCGCGAGCTGTCCCTCGGCGCCGATGTTGAAGAGCCCCGCGCGCAAGCCGACGGCGACGGCGAGCCCGGTGCAGATGAGCGTCGTCGTTTTGTAGAGCACCTGAGCGAAGCCGTACGCGTTCCCCCACGTGCCTTCGAGCATCAGCCGGTACACGGCGCCGGGCGATTGCCCGACCGCGAGGATGAGCAGATCGCCGACGACGATCGAGACGAGCAGCGCGACGAGCGGCGGGAGCACGGCTTCGACGACGCGATCCTGAAGCGTGCGCGAGCGGATGATGACCATCGACTCGCTCACGGTGCTCGGGTTCTCTTCGCGCATCAGCTCCGCGTTCGGATCGCTCATGCGCGCGCCCCCGTCATCAGGGGCCCAAGCATCTCTTCGCTCGCCTCGCTGCGCGGGACGATGGCGACGATCCTCGCGCCGTACATCACCGCCACGCGATCGCTCAGCGCGAGAATCTCGGAGAGCTCCGCGGACACGAGCAGGATACCCGTGCCCGCATCGCGCGCTGCGCGGAGGCGCGCGTGAATGAGCTCGATCGCGCCCACGTCGACGCCGCGCGTCGGCTGCGCAGCGACCAGCACGAAGTTCTGCCGGGCGAGCGCGCGCGCGATCACGATCTTCTGTTGGTTGCCGCCCGACAGCGCGCGCGCGGGAAGCATCGGATCGGAGGGGCGGATGTCGGCGACGGCGATGGCTGCGCGCGCGTCGTCGAGAATGCGTCCGCGATCGAGCGCTCCGCCGCGATTCTGGTAGGCGCGCTGTTTTCCGAGGATGAGGTTGTCGGCGATCGAGTAGTCGAGGACGAGGCCGCGGAGGTGGCGGTCTTCGGGGATGTGCGCGAGACCGCGGGCGTCGCGCTCGCTCACGGACAGCTCAGTGACATTCGCGCCGGCGATGTGGATCTCGCCGCTCGTCGCTCTGCGAAGGCCTACGATCGCCTCGATGAGCGCGCTCTGGCCATTCCCTTCCACGCCGGCGATACCAAGGATCTCGTGCGGCTGGATGGTGAAGGAGACGTCGTCGACCGCGCGCGAGCGGCGCTCGCCGGCGACGACGAGATGGCGCACGTGGAGCACGGGCGCGAGGGCAGGGACCGTCGCCTTGCGCGACGCCAACGACGCGTCGCCCGCGAGCACGACATCGCGACCAACCATCGCGCGCGCGATCGAGGCGGGGCTCGTGCCCGCGGTCGGAAAGCGCGCCACCGTGCGCCCCGCGCGGATCACGGTAATCGTATTCGAGATCTCCGTCACCTCGTCGAGCTTGTGCGTGATGAGAATGATCGTGCCGCCATCGTCGCGGAGCGCGCGCAGCACGCGCCACAGCTCCCGCACTTCCGGCGGCGAGAGCACCGCCGTCGGCTCGTCGAGGATGAGAATGCGCGCGCCGCGCACGAGCGTCTTCAGAATCTCGACGCGCTGCTGCTCGCCAACGCTCAGCTCGCGCACGAGCTGGCGCACGTTCATCCGAAAGCCGCTGCGCGCTGCGGCCGCCGCGACCTCGCGCTCGGCTCGCGCCATGTCGATCGCGAGCCCGCGCGTCGGCTCGCGGCCGAGGATCACGTTCTCGGCGATCGTGAGGGTTGGTACGAGCATGAAGTGCTGATGCACCATCCCGACGCTCGCGCTGATCGCCTGCGCCGCGCTCCATCCGGTGACGTCGCCGCCGGCGACTTCGACGGTGCCCGCGTCGGGCGGATAGATCCCGGCGAGGATGCGCATCATCGTCGACTTCCCCGCGCCGTTCTCGCCGACCAGCGCGTGGATCTCGCCCGCAGCCACCTCGAGTGAGCCGTCGCGCACGGCGAGGCAGTCGCCGAAGCGCTTCGCGATGCCCGTCATGCGCACGGCGACCGTCATCGCGTCGCCGGCACGACTATGCGCCCCGCGATGATCGCCGCGCGTATCGCCTCGACGCGCGCGTGCACGCTGTCGGGGATGAGCGCGCGGTTGTGCGCATCGTAGATGTAGCCGACGCCATTCTCGGCGAGCCCGTACTCCTCCACGCCGCCGCGGAAAGTGCCGTCGCGCGCCTTCTGGATCTGGTCGAACACCACCGCGTCGACGCCCTTCACCATCGAAGTGAGCACGTGTCCCGGCGCCTCGGCGTACTGATCCGCGTCGACGCCGATCGCGAGCTTGTCGGTCTGGCGTGCCGCCTCGAAGACGCCGAGCCCGGTGGAGCCCGACGCGTGGAAGATCACGTTGACGCCGGACTGATACTGGCTGAGCGCGAGCTCCTTGCCGCGCCCCGGATTGCGAAAGGCTTCCGGCGTGACGCCCGCGTACTGCGCGATCACGGTGCAGTCGGGGCAGACATACTTCACGCCCGCGCGATAGCCGGCCTCGAACTTGTGGATGAGCGGAATGTCCATGCCGCCGACGAAGCCGAGCTTCTTCGATTTTCCGACGAGTGCGGCGAGCGCGCCGACGAGAAAGGAGCCCTGCTCCTCGCGGAACTTGAGCGCGGCGAGATTCGGCGGCGGCGGGATGACGATCCCTGCGGAGTCGAGCGCGAGTGCGTAGTCGACGCCGGCGAAGTGCGTGTCGGGATACTCCCTCGCGAGTGCGGTGAGGTCGTCGGTGAAGATGAAGCCGACGCCAACCACGAGCTGCATGTGCTCGGCTGCCAGCAGGCGAAGCCCTGCCTCGCGATCGGAGCCCTCGCCGGGCTCGATGAAGTGGACGTGCGCACCGATGTCGTGCTCGGCGCGCTCGCCGCCGCGATAGGCGCCATCGTTGAACGACTTGTCGCCGCGTCCGCCGACGTCGAAGACGATGCCGATGTCGAGCCCGCCACTGCTCGCAAGCGGCACGAGCGGCGCGGGATGGACGTACAGCAACGCGATGTGGGCGAGGAGGAGTACCCCGATGAGCAGGAGCAGAGACCGCACGCCCAAAAACTCGCGCGCGGTGCGGGGACCGGCAAGCACGCACTGCTGGTTGACGCGCCGTTGCGTAGCCTCCGGGCGCCACTAGTCTTCGTCATGCCCGATCTCTTTGCCGCGCGTTCGCAGATGGCCATGTCGCTGGCCTTCCACATCATCTTCGCGGTCGTTGGCATCGGCCTGCCCGCACTCATGGTGATCGCCGAATACCGCTGGCGTCGCACGGGCGAGGCCGTCTACCTCGATCTCGCGAAGCGCTGGTCGCGCGGCGCCGCGATTCTCTTTGCGGTGGGCGCCGTCTCGGGCACGGTGCTGAGCTTCGAGCTCGGCCTCCTCTGGCCCGAGTTCATGAAACAGGCAGGCCCGATCATCGGGATGCCTTTCTCCCTCGAGGGCTTCGCCTTCTTCACCGAGGCGATCTTCCTCGGCATCTATCTTTACGGTTGGGAGCGCATCTCCGCGCGGGCGCACGTCGCTTCGGGAATCGTGGTCGCCGTGAGCGGCGCGATCTCCGGCATCTTCGTCGTGATCGCGAACGCGTGGATGAACACGCCGCGCGGCTTCACTCTGGTCGATGGCAAGTTCACGAACATCGATCCACTCGCCGCCATGCTGACGCCGGCCGCCTTTCCGCAGACGCTGCACATGACGCTCGCCGCGTACGCCGCGACGGGCTTCGCAGTGGCGGGGATCCACGCGCTGCTCCTGCTCCGCGATCCGACGAACACTTTCCATCGGCACGCCTTCGCCATCGCGCTGCTCGTTGGCGCGCCGGCCGCTATTCTCCAGCCGCTCTCCGGTGACATCAGCGCACGCTACGTCGCAAAGCAGCAGCCGGTAAAGCTCGCGGCGATGGAGGGCGACTTCGTCACGATGCGCGGCGCGCCGCTTCGCATCGGCGGCATCCCGAACGAGGCCGAGCGCAAAACGCCATACGCGATCGAGATTCCGAAGGGTCTCTCCTTTCTCGCGACGCACGACTTCAACGCCGAGATCAAGGGGCTCAACGACTTCCCGGTGAACGAGTGGCCGCCGGTGGCGATCGTGCACATCGCCTTTCAGATCATGGTCGGCCTCGGCTCGTTCATGGCGCTCGTCGCGCTCATCGCGCTCGTGCTGCAGTGGCGCAAGCGCGACATCATCACGATACGATGGCTCATGATGGCGATCGTGCTCGCGGCGCCTATGGGCTTCATTTGCATCGAGGCGGGATGGACGGTCACCGAAGTCGGGCGTCAACCCTGGGTGATCTACGGAATCCTCCGCACTGCAAATGCCGTCACGCCGATGCCGGGACTCATCGTGCCGTTTCTCACCTTCACGGCGCTCTACATCTTCCTCGGCGTCATCGTCGTGTGGCTCCTGTATCAGCAGGTGCTGCGGAGCCCCACCACCAATGAGTCGCGCCCGAACCGCGCGCGCGCCGCATGACGATCACTCCCGCGATCGCGATCGCCGGCGTCGTGATGGCGGCGCTCACCTTCTACGTGCTCTTCGCGGGCGCGGACTTCGGCGGCGGCGTGTGGGACTTCCTCGCGAGCGGGCCACGAAAGAAGGAGCAGCGCGATGTGATCTCGCATGCGCTCGCGCCGATCTGGGAGGCGAATCACGTCTGGCTGATCCTCGTGATCGTGCTGCTCTTCACTTGCTTCCCCGCCGCCTTCTCGACGATCGCCATCGCGCTCCACATCCCGCTGTCGCTCATGCTCTTCGGCATCGTGCTGCGCGGCTCGGCGTTCATCTTCCGCAGCTACGGCAGCGATCAGGACGCGGCGCAGCAGTGGTGGGGGCGCGTCTTCGCGATCGCGAGCATCATCACGCCCGTGCTCCTCGGCGTGTGCGTCGGCGCCATCGCGACGGGCGGGCTCGGCATGACCTCGTTCAGCGGACCGTTCGTCGAGCACTTCGTGACGCCGTGGCTCACCGCGTTCGGCTTCGGCGTTGGGCTCATGGCACTCGCGCTCTTCTCCTTCCTCGCCGCGGTCTATCTCACCGTCGAGACGGAGGGCACGCCGCTGCAGGATGACTTTCGCACGCGCGCGCTTTGGAGTGCGGCCGCGGTATTCGTGCTCACCTTCGGCGTGCTCGCGCTCTCGTGGAATGCGGCGCCGATGGTGCGCGCGGGGCTCGTGGCGGGATCATTTGCGTTGCCGATTCACGTCGTCACCGGCATCGCGGCCGTCACCGCGATCGGCGCGCTCTGGACGCGGCGCTTTCGTCTCGCGCGCGCGGCCGCCGCCGCACAGGTGGCCTTCATTCTCTGGGGCTGGGCCGCGGCGCAGTATCCCTATCTGCTGCCGCCCTCACTCACTATCGAGGCCGCCGCCGCTCCCTCACGCACCCTCGTTCTCGTGCTCTGGGCACTCGCCGCCGGAGCGTGCGTGCTCTTCCCGTCGCTCTTCTATCTCTTCCGCATCTTCAAGATGCAGCGGAGCAGCTGAGCGCTCGCTACGGCTTCTTGAGCGGGATGGTCGTGCCGCTCTTGTCGTCGCTCAGCCGTTTGAGTCCCGCACTCGCGTCGTCGGCGTATCGCTTGAAGAACGGATCGCCGTGCTGCCACATGCCGGCGACGAAGGCGTAGCCATCGCGCGCTCGTGGCTTGTCGCCGAGCTTCTCGGCCACTCGCGCGCGCTCGAACTCGGCGAGTGTGCCAAGCGGCGAATTGAGAACCCCGACCTCGTCGAGCACCGCCGCCGCCTCGGCGTTCTTCCCCTGCGACGCAAGCAGCTGCGCCTGCGTGAGCCAGGACCAACCACAGCCGTGGCAGACGCTATCCGGTAGAGCGGCGAACTCCCTGAGCGCGCCCGCGGTGTCGTGTCGAGCGAGGGTGACGTATGCGTGCCCAATGCCGAGCGCGTGCCGGATCTGTCCCACCTCCATTGGAGGATGGGGCAGCCGTGCGACCGAGTCGCCGATGTGCGCGATTCTTTGAAGACTGATCGTGTCGCCTATCATTCCCCACAGGCTGATAATGCATGGGCCGCATCCGGCACCGGCTACAACATGCTTGAATAGCTCGCTGTCGGCGGCGGGGATCGGGGTTTCTCCCGCGATCATTGCGAGGGCGAGATGATCGTCGTTTCTGCTCGTCGCGAGCGCCTCGCGCGCATATCCGCGTTGCGAGAGTGCGGTCGCGAGGCGTCGCGCGACGCGTGCCGAATCGGCGAAGCGCGGCGACGGACCGCCGCTCCCCTCGCGCAGGATTCTCCCCATGCGCACGACGGTCTCGCCCGAGTCTGCCCACTCCATTAGCCCAACCGCGCCATGCTGTAGCTGATTGAACGATGCCGTATCGAGCATCCGCTGCGTTTCAGGCGTCTTTACGAGCGCGGGATCCGTCAGGCGCCAGGCGAGCTTCATTCCCTCGGCATCCACATCGGTGGGATTCTGCGCGAGATACCCAGCGAGGTAGCGACGCCCGTTCGCCGTCCCGTAACGGAACGCCATCTCGATCGCGTGGATGTACGCCGGAGTGAATGCCGAGTCGAGCGCGATCGCCCGATCGAACGATTTGACCACCTGCGATTCGGGAACACCAACCTGCTCGCCCCATCCCCAGTGATACTGCGCGTCGCCCAGCGAAAACCACATTTCGGGATCGTTGGGATAGCGTCGCACTCCCTCGTGCAGCGTCGCGAACATCGATTTCAACACGCCAAGCGGCGGAGCGTCGAACGACTGCCCCAGCACCGCGAAATCGCCGCTCGCGACCACGAGAATACTGTCGCGCGGCGACAGTCCGCGATTGTACTTCGCTGCGCGCGTGAGATTCCTGACCGCCATCGAATCCGCCGTACCACCCACCCATCCGTGTGTCAATCCATCCAGCATGAGTGCCACGCTGAACGTGGAATCGGCCTCGATCGCGCGATCGAAGTAGACGAGCGCCGAGTCCCATGCGCTCCTGCGGAGGAACTGCTGCCCCTGAAGAAACGCCTTGAGCGCGGTGAGCGACGTCGTGCCAACCGATGACATTTGCGCGCCGCCGAGCGCGCGCGTCTTTCCGAGCTCGCGCAGCAGGCCGATCGTGAGCGAGTCGGAGAGCCGATCCATTCGCGAGAGAGCGTCGCGCCGCTCGACTTCGCCGAGCACGCGTCCCGAGCTCACGTCGACGACGGAGGCGGAGGCGCGCACCGAGTCGCCGCCGGAGCGAATCAGGCTGCCGAACACCGCGAGTCGCGCGCCGGTCGCTTTGCCGAGCAGCGATGCCGACTCCTTGTCCGCGCGCCCGGCCCAGCGCCGCACGACGAGCGTCGGCGACACTGTGCGCAACGGGCCGGCACCGTCGAGGTTGCGCGAGAGCACGTCCACCATTCCTTCGTGCCAGAGCTTGAGATCCGCGTCGACAACTTCGAATGGCGCAACCGCCACGAGATTCTGATCGAGCACCCCCGTGTGTCCGCGGCGGGCGACGACGATCCCGACGACGACGAGCATCGCGACCACCGCGGCCGCGATCGTGACGAGCGGCCCGCGCGAGCTTCGTGCGCCGGCGGGCGCCGCCTCCAGCGCATCGCGAAATTCCTCGGCCGTGCGAAAGCGCTCGTCCGGCAGCTTGGCGAGCGCGCGCGCAATGGCGGCGTTGACGGCCGGTGGCGTGTCTGCGCGGAGCTTCGTCACCGGCGGCGCGGGCTGCGTGAGATGCGCGACGATCATGCTCTGCACCGAGCTCGATCCGCCGAAGGGGTGCTGCCCCGCGAGCATCTCGTAGCCGACGATGCCGAGCGCGTAGATGTCCGCGCGCGCATCGACGTTGCTTTCGCCGGCCGCCTGCTCTGGCGACATGTACGTCGGCGTTCCCACCGACATTCCGGTGCCGGTGAGATTCGCGCCGTCGACGGCGGAGGCCGCGCGTGCGGCGAAGATCGCGCGCGCGACGCCGAAGTCGGCGAGCACGGCGTGCCCCTCCTCGAGGAGAATGTTCTCCGGCTTGATGTCGCGATGTACGATTCCCTTGCGATGCGCGAACGCCAGCGCATCCGCGACCTCGATGAGAATGCGCACCGCATCCTTCACGGGGAGCTTGCCGCTCTCCTTGAGCCGGTGGCGCAGCGACTCGCCGCGCACGTACGGCATCACGTACCAGAGCAGATCGTCGTCCGACCCCGCCGCGAGTATCGGCACGATGTGCGGATGCTGCAGCTGCGCGGCGACCTCGATCTCCTTCTTGAAGCGCGCGGCGCTCACCTCGCTCGTGAGCTCGGGCGGCAGTACCTTGATGACGACCTGGCGATTGAGCGACCGCTCCATGGCCACGAACAGCCGGCTCATCCCTCCGCCGCCCAGCTCGCGCTCGAGCAGATATGCGTCGCCGAGCGCTGCCTGAAGCCGTGCAGGAAGGAGCAGATCGTTCACGAAGGAACCTCTGATGAGAGCACGCATAAGATAGTTGACATGGTCATGGCTCCGTCAGAGCAATGAGATCCTCGCGCGCACTCGTGTTAACGTACGTCGTATTTGAACGTCACTACGGAGTAGGCCATCTATCCGGAGGATTACATGCTACAGCGTTGGAAAATTGGAATCTTGGGACTCGCGCTCGCGACTGCGCCCCTCGCTGCATGCGGGGGCGGACCGCCGCCGCGCGACCGCGTCTATGTTCGCGAAGGGCCGCCAGGAGAGCGCACGGAAGTCATCGTCGAGCGTCCGGGCCCGGAGTACGTCTGGCTGCGGGGCCACTGGAGCTACGCGGGCGGCGGCTACGCCTGGGTGCCCGGTCGATGGGAGCGTCCCGACAGCCGTCGTCGTTGGGTGGAAGGCCGCTGGGCGCACGACCGCAATGGCTGGTACTACGTCGAGGGTCATTGGCGCTAGCAGAACGTGAAATGTCCGAGTCGGCGCTGCGCCGGCTCGGACATTTCTGCGTTGTGCCTGGTAATCTCGCTACGACTTCGTTGGCTGCTTGTCGCGACCGAACGGGTCGCCCGCGGGCGTTTCGGTGTGCAGCGCGCAGCGCCACTCGCCATCGCGTCGCACCCACACCGAGGAGTCGTGCGCCTCGAAGTGCAGCGGCTCTCCCTCGAAGACGATCCGCTCGCTCACCGTGTACGCCACGATCGCGACATCGTCGTTGATGAAGCGCACCTGACGAGTCTTCTCGTTGAAGGAAAATTGCTTCAGCTCCCATTTTCCTTCCGCTGTCATCTTCTCCATCATTTTGCGATCGATCTTCGATATGCCCTGTGCCCCGACGATGATGGAACCATCGTCCGTCAGCTCGGCGGCGGCCTTGCCGTCCTTCTTCTGCATCGCGTCCCAGAAGCGTTGCTCGGTCTCGATCAGCTCCCGCTCTTTTGTCTGCGTGGCTGGCATCTTTCCCTCCTTGTCGGCTCGTGTAGCTGAATTACTCGCGACAGATAAGGAAGAATCGGGCCAGCGCTACTGGCCGATCCCGCCAGCCGCGCGCTCCAACTGCACGCCGAGCGAGTGCGCATCCGTCACGGGCGCGTCGCAGACGTAGCCACGACAGACGTAGGCCGTCGCCGCGCCGCCGATCGACTCTCGATCCTTCAGCAGCGGCGCCGCGTCACTCGCGCCCGCCGCGCCGCCGGCGAGGATCAGCGACGGCAGATAGTGCGACGCCGTCTCGCGCACGAGCGCCTCGAAGTCATCGGCGCCCAACGCGCCCACGAGCGCCACCTCCGTCGCGCCGTGCACCACCAACTCCGCCGCGCCCAGCGCGTGGCCGAACGCCGTTGGATAGCGCGCAAGCGGCTCGCCGAGCGTCTCGATCACCCACGAGCCGCGGCGGCGGTCGTCATCGCTCCCTGTCAGATCGCCGAGCCGCAGCAGCAGCTCCGCCGCGAGCGAGCTTCCCGCGGGCACCGCATTGTCCGTGAGCTCGCGCGGGCGCGCGATCAGCGCCTCCGCGTCATGCGCGCTGTCGAAGAAGCCGCCAATCGCATCGTCCCAGAACCACTGCACCATCGCCGCGCTTATTTCCCGCGCGCGCTCGAGCCACCGCGCATCGAACGTGAGCTCGTAGAGCGCGAGCGCCGCGAGCGCGACGGCTGCATGATCCTCGAGAAAGCCCGCGCCCTTCGTCACGCCATCCTTGTGCACGCGCATCACGCGGCCCCCGCGCACCATCTCGCGAAAGAGAAAGTCTCCGTGCCGCACCGCCTCGGCGCGCCACGCCGCGTCGCCGAAGGCGCGCGCGCCATCGGCGAGCGCGCGCACCATGAGTCCGTTCCAGGCTGCGAGAATCTTGTCGTCGCGCGCGGGGTGCACGCGCGCCTCGCGCGCCGCGTACAGCACCGTGCGCGCGGCAGCGGCGAGCGACTCGAGCGCCTCGAGCGAGATCCCGTTCTTTGCCGCGACGTCCGACGGCGGCGTCGGCACGTTGAGGATATTCTTCCCCTCGAAGTTTCCGCCCGTGCTCACGCCCCACAGCTCGCGCACCATCGGCGCGTTCACGCCGAGCAGCGTGTCGAGCTCCGCGGCGCTCCACACGTAGAACTTCCCCTCGTGCCCCTCGCTATCGGCGTCGAGCGAGGAGTAGAAGCCTCCGTTGGGCGCGGCCATCTCGCGCAGCGCCCAGTCGAACGTCTCGCGCGTCACCCGCGCAATCTCGCCGTCGCGCGTCACCTGAACGAGATGCACGCCGAGCCGCGAGAGAAGCGCGTTGTCGTAGAGCATCTTCTCGAAATGCGGCACGAGCCAGCGATCGTCCACCGCGTAGCGATGGAAGCCGCCACCCACCTGATCGTAGATGCCGCCGCGTGCCATCTTCACGAACGAGCTGCGCACGATCGCGAGCTCTTGCGGCGCGCCGCTCCGGCGCCAATGGCGGAGCAGAAAGTCGAGCGCCATCGTCTGCGGAAATTTTGGTGCGCCCTCGAAGCCGCCGTTGCGCGCGTCGTAGCGCGCGGCGATGCCCCGCGCAGCGAGGTCGAGCTGCGCCGCCGTGAGCTCGCCCATGCTCACCGCCGCCTGCTGCGCGCCTGCGTATAGCTCGCGCACGCGCGCCGCGGTGTCGAGCACATCGCCACGCCTCGTGCGATACGCATCGGCCACCGAGCGCAGCACGCGCACGAACGACGGCATCCCGTGACGGTCCGTTGGCGGGTAGTACGTGCCGCCGTGGTAGGGAACGCCCTCCGGCGTGAGGAACATCGTCATCGGCCATCCGCCGTGGCCGGTCATCGCCTGCACCGCGCTCATGTAGATCGCGTCGATGTCCGGGCGCTCCTCGCGGTCGACCTTGATGTTCACGTACAGCTCGTTCATCACCTTCGCGGTGGCCGGATCCTCGAACGACTCGTGCGCCATCACGTGGCACCAGTGGCACGCCGCGTAGCCGATGCTCAGGAGAATCGGCTTGTCCTCCGCGCGCGCCCGCGCGAGCGCCGCGTCGCCCCAGGGTTGCCAGTTTACGGGGTTGTTCGCGTGCTGCAGCAGATAGGGGCTCGTCTCGCCGGCCAGTCCGTTCACGTCCACGCTCTCCGCGTCTGCAGGTGGATAGTACCGCCGAAAGCTACCATGCCATTCGGCGTAGCTCCGCCCTTATCGTTCATCTCCATGCACGCGATCGAATCCGACGAGCGAGCGCGACGCGCGGGCTATCTGGTGCTCGCGATCGCCGTCGCCGTGCGCCTCGCCGCTGCGGCACTCATGCCGCTCGCGCCCGACGAGACGTACTACTGGGAGTGGTCGAGGCATATCGCGGCTGGCTATCTCGATCATCCGCCGCTCATCGCCTTCGCGATTCGCCTCGGCACGCTGGTGCTCGGCGCCACCCCGCTCGGCGTGCGCTTGGGGAGCGTGCTCGCGGGCGCGCTCGCGTCGCTCGTGCTCGTGCGCATGTCCGGCGCGCTCGGCGGTGACCGCGCTCGCCTGCGCGCCGCCGCGATCATCGCCTGCATGCCGCTCGCGCAGATCGGGCTCGCGCTCGCCACTCCCGACGCAACGCTGCTCCTGTTCTGGTCACTCGCGCTTGCGACGCTCGTTGCTGCGTGGCGCGCGGATGCCGCGCCTCGCGAGCGTACGATCACCTGGGCGCTCGCCGGCCTCGCGCTCGGCGCCGCGCTCGAAGCGAAGTACACGGCGCTGCTGCTCGCTGCCGGTCTAGTCGCTGCGCTCCTCGCGCAACCCGCACTGCGCCGCGCTCTCGCGGCACCCGGCCCTTATCTCGCCGCCGCACTCGCGCTCGCGATGTTCGCTCCGAATCTCATCTGGAATGCGCAGCACGGCTGGCTGTCGTTCGACTATCAGCTCGCGCACGGGCTCGCGCTGCACCGCGGCTCGCCGCTGCGCCACGAGCTGCAACTGTTCGGCGGACAGATCGCGCTCGTCTCGCCGCTCCTGCTCGCTGTGCTCGCGATTCCCGCCGTGCGCGCGATCGAGAGGCGCGACGACGCGACCCGCACCGCCTTTGCGATCATCGCAGCGGTCACCTGGCTCGCCTTCGTCGCCAGCGCGCTTCGGAGCGCCGTCGAGCCGAACTGGCAGGCGCCCGCATACCTCTCGGCGATCGTGCTCGCGGCCACCTACCGCGGCGGCGTTCGCTGGCGCACGCTGCTCCGCGCCGCCTGCGCGCTCGGCGCCGCCATCACGCTGCTCATCTACGCGCACGCGATCGCTCCCTTCGTTCCCACGAACATCGCGCTCGATCCAACGGCGGCCGGCTTCGGCTGGCACGCACTCGCCGAGCACGTCGACTCCGCACGACGCGCTCGAATCGGTCCGCCGGGCGCGATGATCTGGATCGGCGGCGAGCGCTATCAGGAGGCATCGGAGCTCGCCTTCCACCTTCCCGATCACCCCACCACCTTCACGATCGACGTCCACGCCCGCGCGAATCAGTACGATCTCTGGCCGCTCTTCCCCGAGCGCGCGCGCAAGGGCGACGGCCTCGTGCTCGTGCTCGGCCTCTACACGCTTGCCGAGAACGATCCGGTGATCGCCGCGCTCAGGCCGCACTTCGAGAGCGTGACGCTGCGCGAGGTTGTCCCGCTTCGCCGCGGCGCCACGATTCGCGCGTGGCGACGCGTGTGGGTGCTCGAGGGATGGCGCGGGAGCTGGCCACCTATGGAGCTCGCTCGCTAGTCGCTCGCTAGTCGCGCTCGAGCGTCAGCGCTTGCGATGCGCGCGCGCCCGACGCGAACTTCCTTGCCTGCGCCCACACTCACTCCCATTCCTCGGACACCGCATGCCGGCCACTCTCGCCAGCGATCTCGCGCGCTACCTCGACGACAACGATCGTCGCTTCCACGACGAGCTGTTCGACTTCCTGCGCATTCCGAGCGTGAGCGCTCGATCCGAATACGACGCGGACATGCAGCGCGCAGCGCAGTGGCTGTCGGACAACATGCGCGCCGCCGGCCTGGCCACCGAGATCATGCCCACCGGCGGACACCCGGTTGTCCTCGGCGAGTGGCGCAAGGCGCCCGCGGGCGCGCCCACGGTTCTCGTCTACGGCCACTACGATGTCCAGCCCGCCGAGCCGCTCGATCTTTGGACCACGCCACCGTTCGAGCCCACGATTCGAGATGGCCGCATCTACGCGCGCGGCTCCGTCGACGACAAGGGGCAGCTCTTCGCGCACATGAAGGCGCTCGAGGCCCACCTCAAGACGCGCGGCAAGCTCCCCGTGAACATCGTCGTGCTCGCCGAGGGAGAAGAGGAGGTCGGCAGCGACAACCTCGAGGCGTACGTCAACGCACAGGCGAAGCGGCTCGCGTGCGACTACGTCGTCGTCTCCGACTCGTCGATGTTCGCGCCGGGGCTGCCGTCCATTCTGTCGTCACTGCGCGGGCTTGCCTACTTCCAGATCGATCTCGAGGGGCCCACGAGCGATCTGCACTCCGGCAGCTACGGCGGCGCCGTGGTGAATCCGGCGATGGCACTCGCGCGCATCCTGGCGACCTTCTTCGATGCCGACGGTCGCATCGCCATCCCCGGCTTCTACGACAAGGTGCGCGAGCTGGATCCGAAGGCGCGCGCTGCGCTCGCCGCGCTCCCCTTCGACGAGAAAACCTTTCGCAAGGAAGTCGGCGCCCCGACACTCGGCGGCGAGAAGGGCTACACGATTCTCGAGCAGCTCTGGGCGCGCCCAACGTGCGAGGTGAACGGCCTGCTCAGCGGCTACACGGCCGAGGGCTCGAAAACAGTGCTGCCATCGAAGGCGATGGCGAAAGTGAGCTGCCGCCTCGTCGCCAATCAGTCGCCGGCCGAGATCGAGAAGCTCATGCGTGCGCACATCGCGAAGGTGACGCCGCCCGGCGTGCAGGTGACGGTGCGGATGCTGCACGGCGGGCAGCCGTGGAGCGCGGAGCTCGAAGGGCCGCTCTACGAAGCCGCGAAGCGCGCGCTCAACGCGGCGTTCGGGCGCGACCCGGTGATCATCGGCGAAGGCGGCTCGATCCCCGTGGTGAGCGACCTGCAGCGCGTCCTGGGCGCACCGGTGCTGTTGGTTGGTTTCGGGCTCCCCGGCGAGAACGCGCACGCGCCCGACGAGTGGTTTCTCGACGAGAACTTCACGAAGGGAATGCGCGCGATGGCGTCGCTGTGGGACGAGATCGCGGCAGGCGTCAGCGCGCGCTGACGCCGAGGATCAGAACTTCCACTCGCGAATCAGGAAGGCGCCGAACGTCGCCTCCGATCGAATCTGCACGTCCGTCGCCAGCGAGGGCTGGTTGACGAGATAGCGCGCGTCGATGCTCGCCTCGATCCGGTAGCCCTTCGAGAGCCGCCGCTGCACGACGAAACCGGGCGTCGCGCCGGCGCCGCGAATCTGCGTCGCGACGTACGTCTGGCGATCGATGTACTTGCCCGCCTCGACCTGCGTTCCCGCGAGGATGGTCTTGATCCCGGTCGTCACGCCCTCATCGGGCACATCGGCCGGCGTGATCGTGAAGACATCCGCGCCGAGCGAGCGCGCGGCGGTCGCCGCAAACTGTCGCGTCATCACGCCGAGCGCCGTCGCCGTGAGCTGGCGCGTCGCGAGCGCCGCCGCGCTGCCGACCAGGCTTCCGCTCCCCGATCCGCCGCCCGAGTTCGAGCTTCCTGCAGAGCTGACGAGCGACGTCGACGACTGCCCGAACGCGAGATAGCTCAGCAAGTCCGACTGCGAGAGCGGCGGCTGCGCATCGCTCGAGAGCTGGATCACCGGCTTCCGCACCGTTCCGTTGATCGCGATGTTGATGTTGAGCGCCGGGCGCCCCGCGGGCTGAATCGTGTACTGCGCGCCGAGCTGCAGAAGCGGATTGATGTCCGTTCCGCCGGTGAAGATGGCCGAGCCGCGCGTGAGCACGAAGCGGCGCCCGAGGAAGGCGTACTCGCCGCGATCGGTGTTGACGACGCCGTCGAGCGACACACCTTTGTCGCCCTTGTTCTTCAAGATTGTAAGCGGGCCCTGGCTGTAGAACTCGACGTTCGCATCCGGTGAGCGCGCCCACGTATCGCGCGCGATGCTGAGCTTCACGTCGAGTGTCATGTTCTGCATCAGCGGTGACTGCGGCGTCACGACCTTCAGCATCTGCGCATCCGATGTGTCGACGACGCTGATCACCGCGGGATCGTCAGTGCTCACCTGGCGCGGGCCACCGCCGTTCGGGATGTAGATCGTTCCGTGAACGATGCGCGCCTTGCCGGAAACCGCGACGCCGTCCATCGGTCCCTTCATCGCGACGGTGGCGTTGGCGTGCAGCTCGCCGATCTCGTTGTTGAGCACCGTCGCGTCCTTCCCGGTGAAGGCGAGATCGAACACCGGATTGGCCGCATCCGAAAGGCCGATCTTCCCGGAGAGGCTGATCGTGCCTTCGCCGGCCTTTCCGCCGATCGTGTCGATGACGATCTCGGTGCCCGTCATGTGTATCAGGCCGCCGATGTCGTTCATCTCGACGCCGAGTGGCTCGAGTTTGAACGTCGTGAAGTCGAGGCCGAGCTGGCCGAGCAGGAGCGGATGCACGCCGGTGCCGCGCGCCGCAACCGCGCCGATCACACGCCCGTGCACGTTCGAGACGAGATCGGTGAAGCGGGGGAGGGCGTCGAGCGGCAGCGAGTCGGCGACGAAGTCCACCTTGAGCGGACGGTCGAGCACGCGCGGCCCCTCGACGCCCGCGAGCGCGAGATTGATCGGCGCGTCGACATCGAGTCGCGCGAGCGGCTGGCCACCGTCGCGCATCAAGTCGCCGTGCGCGACGAGCTTCTCGTCGGCGTAGTGCATCGCCACGCGCACATCGGGGAGCGGCGCGCCGCGGAACGACGTGCCCATCACGCTGAACGCACCGCGAATCGCCGGCGCGCGCTGCGTTCCCTCGAGCTTCGCCTTGAAGTCCACCACGCCGGTCGCCGAAAGATCGCTTTCCGCCAACCCCACGAGATTCGCGACTTCGAGCCCGCTCACCGCGACCACCATGTTCATCGGGCCGTCTACCGGAAGATCGCCGTTCGCGTAGATGCGCCCGTCGCCGCCGTTGCGCAGGTCGAGATCGCGCACGCGAATGCCGTACTTCCCCCACTGCAAGAGACCGGGGGTTGCCGAGACCCAGTTCGCCGTGTCGAGTTGCAGGGCGAGCGTGCGCCACTTCACCTGGCTGCTGTCGAGACTCAGCAGGAACTCGGCGCCCGCGCGGTAGACGTAGCCGGAGTCCTGGTACACGGCGAGCTCGATCGTCCCCGAGGGCTGCGCGTACGTCGCTTGAATCGTCGCGGAGTCGAGCGCGAAGCCGCTGGCGGAGAGCGAGTCGAGCGAGCCGCCGACTACGTACTTCATCTGCGGCGTGCCGCCGTTGGTAATGGCGTACTCGATCTTCGCGCGATGCAGCCCGTCGCCTCGGGCGATGATGTTCTCCGCCGAGAGTCTCCCGCGCACGGTGAAGTTGCTGATCGTGCCGCGCACGATGCCGGCCGTGCGAAGGGAGCCGTCGACGGAATCCTTGCGCAGCGCGCGGAGCGAATCGAGCAGCACCTTCGGCTGCGGGCGCCCCGTCGCGCGCTCCGCGACCTCGTTGCGATTCGCCTGGCGCGCGGAGTCGGCCTTCGCGCGCGCGATCGCCGCGGCGAGGATCGCGGGGCGCGGGCGCACGACGGCGCTGTCGGGATTGGCGATGAATCGGCGCAGCGCCGCGAGCGTGTCGACGGACGCGATGTAGCGGAGGTCGCCCGTACGCCCCGGCGCAGTGCCGATCGTACCATCGACGAAGAGCTGCGCGAACGGCGTGTGGATCGTGACGGAATCCATCGTCGCAATGCCGTCGGCGACGGCGATCTTGATGTTCGCCGAGTCGACGGCGAGGCTGTCGACGGCGGAGTGCAGCACGTTCGCCGCGAACGCCGCGTGCATCGTCTTCGGATCGAAGCCGTGCCCCTTCGCGAGAGCGGTGGCCGTGAGCGACGTCACCGGCCCGCGCGCGACCACGCTGCGCAGATTGAAGAGCCGCAGATGCGTCTCGAGGTCGTAGCCCTTTTCCTTGCTCTCGAGATCGAGCGTGCCGTTCGTCGCGAGCTCGCCGCCGTCGGGGAGATGCAGATCGGCGACGAGATCGACCGCGTGCATCGAGCCGCCGAGGTGCACGGTGCCGGCCGCGGTGCCGCGAAGCCCGAGGGCAGGGGCGAACTTGCCGGCCGTGATGAGCGAGATCGGATCGAAGCGCATGTCGGCGGTGACGCCGTCCTTGCCGCCGCGCACGACCTCGCCGTTTGCGACCATGCGCGTGGTCTCCGCACCCTCGCGATGCTCGATGTCGGCGACGGCGCTCATGTGACCGGCGAGCGAGCCGTCGACGGTGACGGTGCCAGTGATCACGCCGCCGATCGGGAGCGACGGATCGAAGCCGCGCACCAGCCCCATCTGCAGCGGCGTGATCGTCAGCTTCAGATTCCTGGCCGTGAAGCCTTCGCGTCCGGAGCCCGCGATGCCTACCACGAGCACGCGACTCGTTCCCGAGCGCGGCTCCGAGAATGCCACATCCGCATTGACCTTCATCGCGGCAGTGGTGCCGGCGAGCGTCGTGCGCCCGGTGAGCAGGCCGCGACGCGGCGCCTTCACCGCGGGCACGAGCTCCTCGATCGTGTGCGTGTCGATGTGGTTGAACGCCAGCTGCGTGTCGTGCAGCCGGAGCTCGGCCGCGCGCTGGCCCATCGCGAGGCCGAGCTGGCCGCGCAACGTGCCGCCGTCCACCGTGAGGTCGATGTTGTGCGCGTTGTAGTCACTCTCTCCCACGTGCCGCATCGCCGCCGTCAAATCCACGGAGCCGCCGCCGTTCGCCGGCGCGCGCGGGTACGCGAAGCGCAGATCGACGAGCGACAGCGGCGCCGCGTGGAAGCTCGCGTCGAGATCGCCGGAGGCGAGCATGTATCTGCCGTCGCCGCGCAGCTGCGTGTTCGGCAACGATGCGTTGAGCCCGTGGAACCACAGCGAATCCGTCGACATGTAGATCGTGCCGCGCAGATCGCGCACCTCCGCCACCGGCGGATTGAACAGCGCCGCGGTCATCGCGAGCGATCCCACCTGAAACACGCGCGTCAGGCTGTCCGGATCGGCGATGCGTACGTGCGGCAGCGCCGCCTGCAAGCTGCTGAACTCCATCACGCTCTGATAGCCGCCCGGCACCGCGATCACCTTCCGCCGCGCGCTCCCCGCCAGCGTTTCGCGCACGACGCTATCGCGCGCAGCGTTCGGCAGCGAGTCGTCCGGCGTCCACGGCGTGCGGACGAGCACGTGGCCGTCCGTGAGGCGCACGTTGCGCAGCGTGATCCACGAGCCGAAGCCCGGCGTCGAAGCCTTCTTCGTCGTGTCCGCGTTCGCGAACAGCGTCGTGAAGTTCCACTCGGCACCCGGCTTCTTGTCGAGCACCACCTGTGGGCTGGTGACGCCGAGCGCATTGATGACGATGTGCTTCGAGAGGAAATCGCGGATGGTGTAGCGCGCCTGCACGAGCGGCGAGGAGAAGAAGGGTCCGCCCGCGCTGTCGGTGATCGAGACGTCGCGCAGGGTGACGCCGCGCAGCAGATCGCCGTCGATGCGGCCGATTCGCGTGACGCCGTGGATGCTCTTGTTGATCTCCTTCACGGCTATCCGCCGCACGCGCTCGCGGCCCAAGTCCGTATTGGTGATCCCCAGAATCGCGAGCACGACGAGCAGCGCGATGGCCGCGATCGTGATTCCGCCGATCTTGAGGATCTTCCACATCAGAAGGCCTGCCCGATGGAGAGGTGCAGCGCAAAGTGGTTCAACAGCTTCGAGATGCCGCTGCCATCCTGGACTGGATTGTAATCACGCTGCGTGTGCAGCTCGACGAGGCGATGCGTGCCGTCCGGATCGACGACTTCGGTGATCACGGTCAGATTGTCGGTGATCGACGGCCG
>Ga0208078_1000088_pt1 | contig 27108 bp, 19 predicted proteins | sample NGESurdeep072012_3_FD_184468 | JGI IMG/M metagenome (GOLD analysis project Ga0208078, IMG submission 184468) | Arctic peat soil microbial communities from Barrow, Alaska - NGEE Surface sample 53-2 deep-072012 (SPAdes) | ecosystem: Environmental > Terrestrial > Soil > Wetlands > Peat ...
CGTCGTCGCCTTCTTGAGGAACGGGATCGCCTCGCGAGGCTTCCCGGCTTCGAGCTCGCTCCATCCCTGTATCATGACGGGAAAGAAGTACTCAGGATCGAGCTCCGCCGCTTTTCTGCCCAACTCGTTGGCCGCGTCGAAATTCTTCTGGAACATGTATGCCATCGTAGCATCGACCAGCACCTGCGGGGAGAGCGGATCCAGCTCCGCAGCGCGCTTCCCTTCCGCGATGGCCTCGTCGTACCGCCCCGTGAACGCCAGCGCCATCCCGAACTGGTCGTGCGCGAACGCGTAATTCGGGTTCAATGCGATCGCCCGCCGGAATTCGCGCTCGCACGCGTCCCAATCGAAATCATAGAAAAGCTTGAACACGGCGAGTGACGTATGCGCTTCAACCGAGTTGCTGTCCAACTGCACGGCCTTCTCGGCGGCGGCCTTTGCTTTCGGCTTGGCAGAAGACGCGGTGATGAAGCCCTCGTTGTAGCCGGCCCACAGCGATGCGTCAGACAGCCCGGCGTACGCGGGAGCGAAGGTCGGACTGAGCTTGACCGCCTCGTCGAAGTTCGCGATGGCCTTCTGCAGATTCTCGTCGCTCGGACGATTGAAGAAATAGCGGCCCTTGAGATACGCGTCGTGTCCTTCGGGATTCACCGTTTGCGTGGTTGCCAGCCGAGCCTGCTCGCTCTCCGTGAGCCGCACATTTATCTCGCGCGCGATCGCCGACGCGAGATCGGCTTGCAGTGCGAGCACGTCGCTCGAGTTGCGCTCGAAGCTCTTGGCCCAGAGGTGTTTGTCCGCGCGCGCGTCGATCAACTGCGCCGTGATGCGCACCTTGTCGCCCGAACGCAATACCGAGCCCTCCACCACCGCATCGACGCCGAGCGTCTTCGCGATCTCGGGCGTGGGCGGGCGCTTCCTGCCCTGGAATTGCATCGCCGATCCGCGCGACGTGACTCGGAGTTGGCTGATTGTCGCGAGCGCCGCGGTCAGCTCATCGGTCATCCCCTCGGCGAAGTAGTCCTGCGTCGAGTCGCCCGAGTAGTTGTCGAGCGGGAGCACGGCGATCGACCGGATTGCCGACGGCGTGCTGTTGCCGAGCGCTTCGGCGGAGGACCTCGCGCTCTTGTTCCGCGTGAGCGCGTACGCGCCGAGAGCACCCGCGATTACGACGACGCCGATCACGCCGGCCGCGATCGCGCGCGTGCGGCTCGCAGCGGGCGTCGCGCGAGTTTCTCTGGCCCCGGTGCCGTGTGTCGCCGTCGCAGATGCCTCCAGGGCACTCGCGAATTCACGCGCGCTCGAGAACCGGTCCGTCGGCTCCTTCGCGAGCGCGCGCATCACCGCGTCATCGAGTGACGCCGATACCACGTCGCGCACGACGCGCAATGACGTCGGACGTTCCGTCATCAGCTTCGCGATGATCGCGCGTTGCGAGGGACCGGTGAAGGGCGGTTCCCCGGCGAGCATCTCGTACGTGACTGCGCCGAGGGAGTAGATGTCGGTGCGCGCGTCGAGATCGCGCTCGCCCGCCGCCTGCTCGGGACTCATGTACTGCACCGTCCCGATCGAGAGACCGGTTCCGGTGAGGCGCTCGCCGCCGGACGCGCTCACGGCGAGCGCAATACCGAAGTCGCTGAGCAGCGCCTCGCCATCCTGCAGAAGGATGTTCTCGGGCTTGATGTCGCGATGGATGACGCCCTGGCGATGCGCGGAGTCGAGCGCACTGGAGACCTGCTTCATGATGCGGATGGTCTCGTCCACCGGCAACATCTTCTCGCGCGTGAGGCGCTCGCGAAGCGACTCGCCCCGCACCAGCGGCATCACGTAGAACAGTGCGCCCTCCGCGTTGCCCGAATCGTACAGCGACAGGATGTGCGGATGGTGCAGGTTGGCGGTGACCTGGATCTCCTGCAGGAAGCGTTGCGCGCCGAGCGCGGCGGCGAGCTCCGGCTTGAGCACCTTGAGCGCGACTTTGCGGTTGTGCTTGATGTCGTGCGCCAGGTACACCGTCGCCATGCCGCCCTCGCCGAGCTTGCGCTCGAGGGTGTAGCGATCGGCGAGTGCGGCCGTGAGCTGTTCGAGGTGCGGCGGGAGCTCGGGCAAGCTCATCGGGTACGAACGCGCGCGAACGTCGCGTTCGCATTCTCCGCCTCCCGCACCAACCCCGGATGCGACTTGCTGTTTTTCTCCAGCACCTCGCTCCCTTCCTTCAGGGGCTGAGCCGCCTTCCCGTATTCCCCCAGCGCCATCAGGCACTCCGCCAGCACCACCTGCGCCTCGGCCGTGCGCCAGTGTTTGGGCCCGAGTCTCTTCAGGCTCATCGCGACAGCACCCTCCATTGTCGGCACGGCTTCTCTCGCGCGATGCGTGGCGAGCAGCACGCGACCCATGCCGACGCGACCGGAAATTATTTGCTGCTGTACGTCGGCATTGCTCGTATCCATCCTTGCCAGCATTCCACTCAAAAGCGTCTCCGCCTCGGCGTAGTGCCTGCCCTCTTCCAGCGCGCGCCCGAGATTCATGGAAATCGCCTGCGTTCCTTGCCCATCGGGACCTTGCAGCTTTTGGTTCATCGCCAGCGCCCGACGCAGGAACGTCGCCGCGCTGTCCGGCCGACCTTCCAATCGAAGCACGACGGCCATCTCGTTCAGATAAAAGGCGATGCTTATGTGGTCGGCGCCATAGAGCGTTCGGTCGATCGCCATCGCCTGCTCCAAGAGCCGCTCGGCTTCGTCGAACTCCCCTCGCTCGCGCACGACCACGGCCAGATTGCTCAGGTTCGCGCTCACTGCATCGTGGTTCTCGCCAAACAGCCTTCGATCGATGGCGAGTGCTTCCCGCAGCAGCGAGTCCGCTTCGTCCAGGCGGCCCTCCGTGCGGAGCAACTGCCCGAGGTCGTTCAGGATCGACGTGACATTACGATGATCGTTCCCCAGTGCTTTGCGGTCGATCGTCAGCGCCTGCCGATAGTGCTGCTCGGCCTCCGCGTAGCGACCCAGTCCTTGCTCGGCCCTCGCCATGCGGCGAATCGCCTCGGCGGTGGCCGGATGACTCGGACCAAGCAGGCGCTCGCGAATCGCGAGTGCCTGCTGGAATTCCGCGATGGCCTCCTTGTTCTCGCTTCGCATCAGGAGCAGCTCGCCCAGCGATACGCGGCTCGTGGCGACCGTCAGGTCGCTGTCACCGTGAAGCTCGCGTCGTATGCGGAGCGCCGAGCGATAAAGCGGATCCGCCTCGGGAAGGTTGTCTTTCTCATTGAAGAGCTCCGCGAGATGATCGAGGCTCTGCGCCGTCGCGTCGTTGTTCTCTCCGAACAGCTTTCGGCGAATCGCGAGCGCGCCTCGCAGGAGCGTGTCGGCCTCTGCGAGACTGTCCTGCTTCGTCAGCACGTCGCCCAACTGATCCATCGCCTCGGCCACCGACGCGTTGTCGCGACCGTATAGCGCGCGTCGCTCCGTGAGCGACTGGCGGAGCTCCTTCGTCGCCCTGTCGTACACGCCGAGATTCATGTACACTCCGCCCAGCGCGCCGCGCAACTCGGCGCGAACGTCCGGCTGATTCGCGAGCGAGGTGTCTATCCGCTCGGCGCCGCGATCCAGCAGCGCGCGCGCCGTGACATCGCTGGGCTTGTCCGCCGTTGGTGCGAACGGGTCTGCGGCGCCGAAGATGCTCACGAGATAGGCCACCACCGCCACTGCCTTGCGCGCCTCCGACTCCGCGCGGCCACGCAGCTGCCGCTCGCGGCCCGCCGCGCCCAGGAGTGCGATCGTCGCCAACGCAGCGAGAGTTACCTGAAGGCGATGCCGCCTCACGAACTTTCCCGCGCGATATCCGAACGAATCGGCGCGCGCGCTTACCGGCTCGTGACTCAGATAGCGCCGAATGTCGTCCGCCAACGCGCCGACGGTGAGATATCGTTCGGCCGGCACTTTCTTGAGCGCCTTGGCCACAATGTTGTCGAGGTCACCCGCGAATGCGCGCCGCAGCCGCTCGGGCGACGTATCGCGCGCCGCCGCGAGCCGTTCGACGTCCTCGCGCTTCTGCGAGCCGCCTGCCCTCAACGCCAGCGACAGCGGCCCCGACTCCGTGTTCAGAATCGCGACCACGTGTTCGGCCGGTGTGCGTGCATCGCTGCTCGTCGGGTGCTTTCCGGCCAGCAGCTCATATAGTATCACTCCGAGACTATAGACGTCGGTCGCGGTGGTGATGGGCTCGTTCCGTATCTGCTCGGGCGCCGCATACTTGTAGGTGAATACGCCACCGTGCGTACCGGTCAGCACGTTGGAGACTTCTCCTCCCTCCTCCAGCAGCTTCGCGATCCCGAAGTCCAACAGCTTCACCGTGCCGTCCCCGGACACGAGGATGTTTGCGGGCTTGAGATCGCGGTGCACGATGAAGTTCGCGTGGGCGTGCGACACCGCGGCGAGCACCTGCTGGAAGAGTCGCAGCCGCGCGTCGACGGATAGCGTGCGTGCATCGCACCACTCGTCGATCGGCAGCCCCTCGACATATTCCAGCACGAGATACGGCAGCCCGATTGGGCCCACTCCGGCATCGAGCAGCCGCGCGATGTTGGGATGCGTGAGTCGCGCGAGCGCAGTTCCCTCGCGGCGAAATCGCTCCTCTCCCACCGGTCCTGCGACCGCGAGGCTCAGGAACTTGATGGCGGCAGCGCCCTCGAATCGTCCATCGTCGCGACGCGCGAGCCAGACGGAGCCCATCCCACCCTGCCCGAGCGGCCGCTCGATCACGTAGCTGCCGAACGTTTGGCCGGCAAGCGTCGACCATTGCGGAAGCTTTACCGCCTGGTTCTCGCCGAGGAAATCGGCCCTGTCCATCGTCGACTCGTGATCCAACAACGCTTCGAGCTCGGCGGCGAGCACTGGATTCTGCGCTCGCTGGCTCGCGAGCCAGGAGGCGCGCGCGCTCTCAGGTAGCTCGAGCGCCTCGTCCAGCAGGCGGCTCAGTGCGGGCCAATCCTCGTGGCTGAATCGCGTCATCGTTTCGACCTGTGCGAGGTGACCGGCGTTGTAGTGCCTCAATATGCAGGTCACGGAACGCGCCGGCGAGTGAGGAGCGCCGGCCATATCGTTCACCCGCGCCGCTCTCGCTCATCTCACGGAGGTGAGCGGTGCTACGACACTCCGGCGACGGTATTGCCGCGGTGGGATGGCGCTCCGAAGCTGCGTATGTCGGCGAAGCTCAGCAGAGCTCCCACGCTGACGAGCACACAGGATGCTGCCCAGGCAAGCGCCGCATGCGGGCCACAGGCTAAGTGAGAGCTCCAATGCACGGTCATTCCGGACACACGAATAGAAGGTCGCGACGCGATCGCACGCGCTCCCTCCGTCACTGTGCCCATTCGCTTGCCCGAACGATGTCTCTCCTCGTGAGATCTCTCAGTCGGGGGGAAGACGAGTTGATGTAGGGGATTCACCGGAGGGAGCTACTGAACGCGCGGCTTCACTCTCCACTGCCATCCAGACCACGAAGGCACCATCCTCCGGAGGTTCGTCATAGCACTCGCCACCATGGGGTCGCGAGCACGCGGTCGCTCGCTCGAAAGGTCTCGTCGCCCCCGTGCAGGAGGAGGGCACCCGCGCACCGATCGTCGTACTCGCCTGCTACCAGCAGGCGCATACGCAAACGCTCCTCGCCGTGACGGCCGAGGAGCGGAGAGTTCGCGAGCAACACGTATCGCGAGCAGCAAACGGGTGATCAAACAGGTAACGCCCGTTCGGCGTGCTAGCGAAGGTGCTTTGAAATCAATCGGGACGGCGGGATTTGAACCCGCGACCCCCTGAACCCCATTCAGGTGCGCTACCGGGCTGCGCTACGTCCCGAACTACCGGTGTCGGCAAGGCAAATCTAATGCTTTGGACAGGCCCCGCCGAAGAGAGCGAACGTTACCCATGCCGTAGCGCTCATGAAAGGGGGATATCCACGAACCGGCCCTCGTTCACCTCACCGGTAGCGCCTCGACCCAATCCCACGTCACCGCCATTCTCGCGCGCGTCGCACTCGTATCCTCGGCGAGCATGAAGCGCTGCGCTACGAGCTCCGCAGCCGCTGCATCCACGCGCGACAGAAACGCATCCTTGCTCCCGTACAACCGCTCCACGCTCGGTCGCGGGTCGTGCGTGCTCGCGCGCTCAGCCTCCGTGCGCGGCAGCGGAACAAAAGTCCCGACAAAGCTCATGAGGCGATCCGATGCCGCGCCGGTGCGCAGCTGCCACGGGAAGTACGTCGCGAGCGGCACGCGCGCCTCGACGCTCCGAATCCCACCAAGATCGTTGCCGATCGAATCCACTTGCGGAACGCGCACGACGTACGGCGCGCCGATCCTTGGCGGCTCGCGATCGATGAACCCGTATGTCCATCGCGTTCCGAGATCGAGACGAGACGGTTGATACGGAATCTTCGCGATCGCGACTCCCGGAATCATCGGTCTACGGGAAGAATCCACGGGCACCAGCGATCCACTCGCAATCGTCGGATAGAGCGACGGCGGCGGCTCGCGATCATCCTTCACCCACTCGATCAGCGCGACCAACAATGCGCGTAGCGCGAGCCGCTGGTCCAGCGGATCGCCTCGAAACGCGGCGCTCGATCCGATCTGCGCGCCTTCCGCGGGCGGAAATCGAGCGGGGCTCGAGTGCTGCGCGGACGAGATCACGTAGCGCCGCTCCCTCGGCAAAAAGCCGACGTCATGCGCGCCGTCGACGGTCGTGTGCGTGAGCGATGCCGCACGTCCCCAGTACTCGTAACCGCCGTCCACATAGAAAACCTTCGGCGCGTTCGCAGCGCTCGGTGCACCATCAGCGTGCACGCGCAGCCCGCCGTGCCGACCTGTGATGGGATCACTTTCGACGACGGTCGTGAAAGGAAACAGATCCGTCGGATAGAAGAACGTCGAGTACGGCTGCGCATCGCGCGACGGCTGCGCGAAGCGATGATTGAACGACCCTCGGCCCGCCCCCGCGGTGTGCGCGAAGACGCCGTCGAACGCGCGGCGTCCGCGCTCGTCGATGTTGAAGTTCTGATAGAGAAAGTGCCGAAGAAATCGCCCGGTCTGCGAGACGCCGTACGCGATGCCGAGTCGCGTCGGCGCGATGCTCGTGGAATCGTACTTGAGATACGAGATCATGTCGCGCACCGCTGCGAGCCCGGTGCCCGCCACAACTGGCTCTTTCGCACGATAGACGACCTCGTAGATCTTTCCGGCCACGAATCCGCCGGCCATGTATACGCTGCGCGGATCCTCGATTACCGCTCCGCTCGAGTCCTGCCGCGCGAAGCGCCAGAGCTTTCGCGGGATGATGCGTCGCGGCGCGAGCGGTCCGTCGCGAACGGTGAGCTGATTCTTCGGATCGACCGCGCTCGACATTGGATACGCGAGTGCCATGTTTGCACCGACGACGTGGCCGAGCGGAATCGTGCGCGTCGGTGCGTCGACGGTGATGTCGCTGCGCACGAGTCCGGTGATCGGATGCGCCGCATCGCCCGCGACCGGCGGATGGAAATGCAGCCCCGGCGCGTCGGGGAGAATGTCCCACTGCCAACCGAGCATCACCACCGTGAGCCCTCGGCGAAGCAGCAGCGCATCGCCGTAGTAGGCGGCCGAGTCCGAAGGGAGCTCGCGATTGGCGCCGAGGTGGAAGACGCCGACCGTCATCCCGCCGCGATTCACGACGTCGAGCAGCGTCACGCCGCTGCCACGCGAAGCGTCGACCGGCCGTAGCATGACGAACTCGGCCCATGCCTCGACCTCGCCCCGAGCGTTGCGCGGCGCGCGACTCAGGTCGACGATCTGCCGGTCATGCGGATTCGCGGGATCGAACGCGAAGTAGACGCGCCCAGTCAGTCGCTCGTACGCGCCGGCCGCCCCGAACGATGCTCCGCCCGCGATCGGCTCGCGTTTGTCGATGACGACGCGTACGACATGCGCGAGCGCGGAAGATGGGGAGGCGAGCACCGCCGCGAACGCAATTGCGATCGCGGCAACGAGAGTTCGAAAAGCTGTCGTTCTCGCGCCAGCCCTCAAGGGCGCGGCCAGAGATACGCGAACGTCAGCGCGGTGAGCACACCATAGATGAGTGAGTCGAAGGTCGCCTTGAACGTGATTCCCCACGAGCGCCGGTACCAGATCGAGAGCTGCCACAGCGCCGACGCGTAGGCGATGAACGAGACCAGCCCCGCGAAGCGGATCACCGCGCGGAATGGCGCACCCGGCAACAGCGCATGCGCGGCGACGTACGCCGTGAGGATGCCGACGACGATCAAGTAGATGAACCACATGACCAACTCTCGCGTCATGCCCACCTGGCCGCCCGGCATTACCGTCATGATCACTCTCGGGCCCCGCTCCACCTTCGCCTTGAACTCGGCGGACTTCATCTCCGCCATGTTCGACGGCCGCGGCACCATATAGTCTCCCGGGCCGGTCACGAGCGGGCGCAGAGCATCCATCACCTGGTCCTCGTTCGCCAGCTTGGGATAGTCCGACTTGTGCCACGGCGAAGCCATGTGGATAATCGAGCTGACGAAAAACACGAGCACCGACGACAGCAGAATCGGAAGCCACAGCGCACTCATGGAAGTCATGCGTACCTCCCGTGCACGGATTGCGGTTGACAGCCAGGAACCGAGCAGCGTGAACGTACGGCTGGCGAGGGCGCGACGGAAGATCGGAGGGTGCGCGGACCGCGCTCAGCGTCGCGAGGCCCGGGAGCGAGGTGCTCTGGAATCTCGCGACGACGCGCGCCACATTGAATGTTGATCGCAGACCACGATTCAATGTCTCAGGCCAGCGAGAATCACATGTCCGAAGAAGATCTCCGCGCCGAGCTGGAGCGCCTCAAGCAGGAGAACGCCGCGCTCAAGTCCGGGAGCGGTCGCGCAATCTCAATGAAGGTCAGCGAGAAAGGCGGCCTTTCTGTGTACGGGCTCGGCCGCTTTCCCGTGACGCTCTACAAGGAGCAGTGGACGCGGCTGCTCGACATCTCAGACGACATCCGCAAGTTCATCGTCGCGAACGAGGGGAAGCTCAAAACGCGCGAGTGAGTGCGCGCGACGCGCGCGCGCTCACTTGCCTCGCTCGAACACGTCCTCGCCGAAGGTGACGAGCCCGTTCGCGGCCGCGTAGCCCAAGTGCGGGAGGCCGAACTGGTCTTCGATCCAGCGCAGCGTCGAGTAGTGATTGTACGCAACGTCGGACACCGTTCCCGCCTTCACGAACGGCGACAAAATCACCGCGCCCACGATGCCACCTCCGGGTCCATCACCGCCCGGAGGTTTCGGCGAGCCGGGGAGCCTCTTCTCGCCGCAGCACGACGATGAGTCCATTCCCGGCGGGCCGCTCGCCTCGTCGAAGGTGATGATCAACACGCCGTCCTGCTTGTACGCCGGCGACTCGAGAATCTTCGGCACCCACTTCCGCAAGAAACCATCCGCCTGCACGAGCCCGCCAGTCGCCCTGTCGACGCACGGCGCATCGTGACCATCGTCGCACAGATTGGGCGTGATGAACGAATAGTTCGGCGTCGTGCGCACGGATTTCAGATCGTCCGACAGATGGCGCAGATTCACAACGTGCGTCACGCACCGATCATGGTGATCGATGAACGAATGAAAGTAGTAGAAGGGATTGTGCTTGGTCGCGTACTGATCGTCCGGCAAGCGCTTCGTCGTCGGATCGGTCTCGCCGATCACGGGATGGCCGCACTCCTCCACTTCCTTGGACTTCACGTTGCCGAGATCCTGCATGTAGCCGCGCCAGCTCTTGCCCGCGGTCTCGAGCTGGTCGCCGATCATCGGTACGATGGCGGGATAAACGCAGCCGCTGCCGATCGCCTGCCCGTTCTCATCGAGTTTCGGCTGGTCGAGCACGAACTCGCTGTACCTCGTGCAGTCGCCCATCGTCGCGAGGTTGGGCGCCTGGCCGCTGACGAGCGCGATGTAATTGTCGAGAGAGTTGTGGCCGATGCCGTAGTATTTGCGAAGCAACGCCCCCTTCCCTGGCAGCGTGTGCGCGAGATACGGCGCCTCCGAATTGGCCGCGAAGGTTCGCACGAACGATGCGTTCTCGAGGATGATGATGAAGATGTGCCCCGGCTTCCTCGGCGCATCGACACGAGCGGTCGCGCGCGGCGCGGACGTCGCGGCCGCGAGCGAGATGACGAGGAGCGCGGCGGCGGCGGTCGCGGCGCGCGAGAGAGTCGAGTTTCGAGTCATCCTCAATTGTACCATAGGTCGCGCGCTGCGTTCCGCGCCGAGCTCAATGCCAGGCGCCGAGGATGGCGCCCATGACCACGAGATATATGAGCTGGTAGCCGGCATCGATCACGAATACAGAAAACTTCTTTCCGGCGTAGATGTTCGCCATGAGGCCGATCGTCGCGGCGAAGCCGAGCCAGATATGCGCGCCCCACAGCGCACCACTCCGCCACGTGTGCGCGTCCAGGTGATTGAGAATCAGTTGAAGGATCGCCGCCATCACGAGAAAGCCGACGAACGAAATTCCGTACGCCCTGGGCGCGTCGGCCTTCATGCGCGCGACGTCTTCCGGCGAGTGCGCGTGCGCGGCCATCCACTGCTTCGCGAAGAGGAGCGGCGAATACCACAGGCCACCGATCAGGAAGGCGACGACGGCGGCAACGAGGATTGCGAGATAGTTGTGCACTTGCACGCGAGTCTCTCCGCTGGAGGGGGCGCTCCGAATGCCGGAAAGAACGTACGGGCGGAACTTCCAGCACGGAAGGCTCGGCCCGCGCCCGTCCCGTTGTCGACGGAACTCGTCATCTCCGCACGCACCCTACACCGTCTTCGTTTCTCCCGGCTTCATGATCACAGCGCGCGAGTCCCCCCCGAATACCGCGCGCACGTCCGCCTCCGTTGCGAGCACCGGAAACGTCGCGAAGTGCATCGGCACGATCACGCTCGGGTTGAAGAACTTCCTGATCGATAACGCCGCGACCTTCGGACTCTGCGTGTACGGGCCGCCGCCGGCGCACGTCAACACGATGTCCGGATGATGCACTTCCTCGATGAGCGCCATGTCGCTCATGATCCATGTGTCGCCGGTGTGATAGAGCGTGCGTCCGTCGGCAAACTCGATCACGAACCCGATCGGAGAGCCGGCTTCGGTGGAGTGTGTCGCGGGAACGAGATGCACGCTCACGTCACGAATTCGGATCTCTCCACCGATGTTGCCGCCCTTCAACTGCTCCGGCGGCAGCTCGAGCGCACTCACCCAGTCGACCATTCCGATCACGGGCGCGTCGCTCAGCTTCGCGATCTCCTTCGCGTTCCCCGAGTGGTCACCGTGCGAGTGCGAAACGAGAATGGCGTGCGGCTTGTCGACATTCTTGTAGCGATCGAGCTTCTTGAGCGGCTCCGGCGTGACGGGGTTATCGGTGATGAATGGATCGATCACGAGCTTCGTCCCACCACTCGACTCGACCTCGAACGCCGCGTGCCCGAGCCAGCGCAGCTTCACCTTCCCCGTTCCCGACTTGTCGGACATGTGATGACCTCGACGTACGTGAAGTTGATTTGGGCTACGGTCGAACCCACGCCTCCGGCGTCATCACCTTCCCCACCCAGAAGTCGCCGAAGTCCACGTACCGCGCGGACGCCTCGTCGAAGCGCATCTCGGTCACGAGCTTCTTGAAGTCGAGCGGATCCTTCGCGAAGAGCGTGACTCCCCACTCCCACGCATCGAAACCGATCGCACCGGTGATGATCTGCTGCACCCTGCCGTGGTATTTCCGGCCGGTGGTGCCGTGCTCGTACATCATGCGGCTCCGCTCATCGAGTGTGAGCGAGTACCAGTTCTGCCCCGCTTCGCGCTTCTTCGACATCGGATAGAAGCAGATGTACGGCATCTCCACCGGAAAGGGCGGCTCGAGTCGACGTGCGACCATGGGTGCGCTTCGCTCGGAGTCCACTCGCGCCTTCACCGCCTTCAGGTACTCCTCATCTCCCACTGTGCCGCCGCGCGCGACCGCATCGCGCGCGAGCTCGGCCGTGATGTGATAGAGCCCCGCCTCGGTGATGCTGAGGAAGGTGTACGTCGACACGAGCCGCTGAATGTAGGGATTCGAGTTGAGCTCTCGCTGCACCTCGCCGATCGCGTCGAGCGTCGGGCGAAAGTGCACCATCATCGTGTCCGAAAGGGAGCCGATCACGCGAGCGACGGTGCTCCAGCCACCGCCCTCGGGCTTGGCGAGCTTCGTCAGCAGCGCGGCGGTGTCACGCTGCTCCTTCTCGTTCGGCGAGAGACCGACGGGATGCGCGAACAACTGATGCAGCGCATACCATCCCTCGAGCGTCTCCGGCGGATGGATCTTCTTGTCATCGCTCATGCGCGCAATTTACCAACGCCGCGCGCATGGCGCTCTCGCCTGCGGGCCGCCCGTCCCGAGTATCCCCTACCCGCGCGCGCTCATCAGCCGGCCGAGCTGCCCCTTGGCGTGCAGCGCGTCCGTGCGACCGCTGAAGTAGCGCGCATCGAGCTCCGGGCTCCCGAGGTCCTCGATGTGGCTATAGCCGATGTCCTTCAGCGAGGCGATCAGCGCGGCCGGCGCAAAGAATCCGCGAAACGACTCGCCCGCCTTCGCCACCTTCCGGCTCATCGCGTCGAGCGCGAGGCGGCCCACGACACCGAGCGATGCGCGCGGAATCGCGTAGTCGAAGGTCACCGCATTCGCCGCGTTCATCTCGTAGATCGCGCGCAGCGTTCTGAGCACCACGTCGCTCTCCAGATACATCGTGACGCCGAGCCAGGAGAAGAATGTCGGCGCGCCCTCGTTGAAGCCGACCTTTCGCAGGCCGTCGTCGAATGTCTCGCGCTCGAAGTCCACGGGCGCAAATGTCATCGATGACGGCACCGCGATCCCCACCTGCGCGAGGCGCTTCCGCTTCCAGGCCTGCGTGGCGGGATGATCCACCTCGAACACGCGCAGATCGGGAAAGGGATTGCGATAGGCGAAGGTGTCGAGCCCCGCGCCGAGCACGACGTACTGCCGCACGCCGCGCGACAGCGCACGCGCCAGTTCATCCTCGGCGAAGCGGCTTCGCGCGATGATGAACGCGCGGAAGCGCGCGGCGACGAAGTTCTTCGGCTGCTCGGGGAGATTTGCCTCCGCGCGTGCGCCGATGATGCGCACCGCGAGCGGATCGTTGAAGACGAGCGGCTTGTCGAGCAGCTGGTGCGCCGCCCGTCGTTCGGCGACGCGCTGTGCAGTTCTGCTCGGCTTCCCGGGGTGCAGCGTCTACCCCGCCGCGCTCAGCGCGCCGAAGCGGCGGTCGCGCTTCTGAAAATATTCGACGGCGGCCTCGAGATGCTTGGGGCCGAACTCGGGCCACATCACGTCGGTGAAGTACAGCTCCGCGTACGCGCACTCCCAGAGCAGGAAGTCGCTGAGGCGGCGCTCGCCACCGGTCCGGATGACGAGATCCACATCGCTCGCGGGGCGCGCGTCGTGCTCGCTGCCAAGTGCGCGACCGAAGTCCTCGCGCGTGATCTCCTCGCCGGCGGCGGCGACGCGCTGGGCGGCGCGCAGAATCTCGTCGCGCGCCGAGTAGTCGATGGCGAGGCGCATGTGGAGCGTCGAGCCGTGCGCCGTCTTCTCCTCGGCTTCGGCGAGCGCGTTGGCGAGTGCAAGCGGGAGGCGATCGCGGCGGCCGATCGCGGTGAGCCGCACGTTGTTTTCGAGCAGCTTCGGAACCTCGCTCACGAGGCGCGAGCGAAAGAGGCGCATGAGCGTCGCGACTTCGGCGGCCGGCCGGCGCCAGTTGTCGCTGCTGAACGCGTAGAGAGTGAGCGTGTTGATCCCGAGCGTTGGCGCGTGCTCGACGACCTTGCGCACGACCTCGACGCCGACGCGGTGCCCCGCCACGCGCGGCATCGCGCGCTGCGTAGCCCATCGTCCGTTCCCATCCATGATGATCGCGACGTGCAGCGACTGCGGTTCAGTGTAGAGTCGTGGCAACATGAGGTCAGTTAGCGGAATGAGCGCGGCTGCGGAGCGATAGGCGGTACACTATCAACGCTCCAGCGTGTCGCGCGTCACCTGAATAATGGATTCCATGTGCGACAGATACCGCTGCAGCGCCCGTCGGCCGGCCGGTGCAAGGCGATAAGTGGTGAGCGGCCGGCGACCCTCGAAGGTCTTCGTGACCGAGACGTAGCTCGCGTCCTCGAGCTTGCGCGCGTGCACGCTCAGATTGCCGTCCGTCGTGCGGAGCAGCGCCTTGAGCTCACTGAACGACAGCGCGTCGTTGGCCGCCAGCGCGCTCACCATCCCCAGGCGGAGGCGATGGTGAATGAGCTCGTCGAGCTCGCGCGAGCCCTTGGCGGCATTGTTCCCCGCCGCGGAGTCGAGGGTGCGCGCGAGTGGCGCCTCGGTGCGGCGGCGCGCCGCGACGGATGATCTAGCCACCGTAGCGCCACGCGATGAGGGAACCGAACACGATCGGAAGCGCGCCGAAGCCGGCGGCGAGGAGCGCGGCGGTCCACGCAACCGGCGCGAGCACCGCGACACAGCCGAGCGCCATGAAGCAGATCCCCATGACCGGAACGGAGCGAATGGAGAACATGCCGCCGGTCATGACGCCCGCGCCGTACAGGAGAAGCCAGCACGCCGGAAGCAGCGCGTACAGGCCGAGACGCGCGAAGTAGAAGGTGAGCACGACGCCGACGGCAATTGGCGGAGCAAAGCCCAGGGCGAACTTTCGGAGCGGGGCGAAGATGAAGGGCTCGCGCGCGCGCCGCCCCTTCCAGATGCTGGATGTGACCCCGATCACAACTGCGAGCGCTGCCGCCGCGAGCCACTCGCCGAGCCACACGGGGCCCGGGGTGAGCGCCCGGCTGAATAGGGCCGCCGCGAGCGCGATCACGCCGGTGGCGATCTGCCCCCACCCCGACACTCCGGTGAACGCGGAGGCGCTCTCCATGGTCTCGCGGATGTACCGGAGATCATCCAGCGCACGGTTGTGGAGGGTGGACGTGGACATGGATGCATGTTGCGAAGAAAGTCCTGGCTTTGCAAGTACTTTGTACCACAAAGACGCTTCGATGCCCGGCCAGACGGTGCAATCAGAGCGCTTCGATGGTGTACGTGTCGTCGCGAATGTGACCGAGCAGTTCCTCGAGGCGCGCCAGCTCGAATGGCTTTTCGATCACGGGGCGACCGGAGCTCGCGAGAAAGCTGGACGCGTCGGCCGAGGCGACGTCGCCGGTGGAGAAGACGAGGCGCTGCACGAGGTCGGGGCGCTTCTCGACCAGCGCGTGATGCAGCTCCACGCCCGAGCAGTGTGGCATGCGCAGATCGCACATCACCACGTCGTAGTAGCCAGGCGCCGAGCGAAGAAGGATCTCCATCGCCTTCTGCCCATCCTCGGCCTCCTCCACATCCCAGCCGCGACGGGTGAGGAAGCGCCGTATCGCCGCGCGAATGCTGGGCTCATCGTCGATGACGAAGAGACGCGGGCGTGGGCGATCCGTGACTGCGGGGTGCGGCTGGATTTCCATTGCAGCTCCTGCGCGGGTATCGACCGCCATCACCACGCCGTGACTTTCTCTTGAATTCAAAGCATACGCGCGAATCCTGGCCGCGGCTATAGTCCCGCAGATTGCATACCGGACCCTGCTCAAATCGCGACCTTTGTACCGCGCAGAAATTAGAAAGTTCTCACGAATTTTTTGCTACGGGCAGGCGAAGCGTGAAGATGCTCCCTCCCCCGAGCGCGGAGGCGACGGTGAGCTCTCCATGCATGAGACGAGCGAGACGCCTCGACACACTCAGCCCGAGTCCGGTGCCCCCTACTTTCCGCGTCGACTTCTGCTCCACCTGCCAGAAGGTATCGAAGATCCGGTCGTGATCTTTGGCGGCGATTCCGATTCCCGTGTCGCGCACCACGATCTCGACGCGGTCATCGAACTTGTGGCTCTCGAGCGTCACCGACCCCGCGTCCGTGAACTTGATCGCGTTCGTGAGGAGGTTGAGCAGGATTTGCCGGAGCTTCGTCTCGTCGGCCCACACCTCGACGTCCTTCGGGGCGCGCACGACCTCGAGCGTGAGCCCCTTGTCGGATGCGAGCGGCAGCGCGAGCGCCGACGCATCGTGCAACGCGCCGAACACCGAGATGCGCTCGAGATGCGTGACCTCTCGCCCGGCCTCGACGCGAGAGAGCGTCAGCACCTCATCGATGAGGCTCAGCAGATGCGTGGCGCTCGCCTTGATGCGCCCGAGTTGCGTGCGCTGCTTCTCGTTCACGGGCCCGGTGATCCCGTCGAAGAGCAGCTCCTCGTAACCGATGATCGCGGAGAGTGGTGTGCGAAGCTCGTGCGACATCACCGCGAGAAACTCGCTCTTCGCGCGGCTCGCCGCCTCGGCCTCGAGCCGCGCGGCGCGCAGCTCCTGCTCCGCCCTGTGCTGCTCCGTCACGTCCCAGAAGATCGCGACGCCTGCGTCGACGTTCCCCTCTGCATCGAGCACGGGCGCGCTGTTGATGCAGATGCGCCGCCGCTCTCCCGAGGGCCGCACGATCTCGATGATCTCGTCGATCACGACCTTCCCGCCGCTGATGGCGCGCGCGAGCGGCCAGTCGCCGACTTCGAGCGGCGTTCCGTCCGCCTTGAAGCCGTTGAGCCTGGCCGCGGTGTCGGCAAGCGAGTCCGTGATCGGAATGCCGAACACCCTTTCCGCGGCGCGATTGGCGAGAATGCGGCGCCCCGATGGCGCCTCGACGATCGAGATTGCGAGCGGCGACTGCTCGACGACGGTGATCAGGCGATTGTGCTCGGCCTGCGCCCGCTCGTCCGCATCCTCGCTCGCACTCAGCGCGCGACTCAACATCGTGTTGACGAGCAGCGAGAACACGCCGGCAAGGAGGATCGCGGCGAACACCAGCGCCGTCGTCAGCACGCGGAGCCTGCGCTCGTGCTCCTCGCGATGCGCAAGCCGGGCGCGCTCCTCGCCCACGATATTTGCGATCAGCTCGCGCGCCTCGCGCATGAGGAATTGCCCGCGATTCGAACGGACCTGAGCGGCCGCTGCGCTCAGCCCTCCCGCGCCCTCGTACGCGCGCTTCGCCGCCTCGAGCTCCGCGAGCTTCTCGGCGATGACGATCGACAAGGTGTCGAGTCGCGCCTGCTCGGTGGAGTCCGCGATCAGGCGGCGCGCGGCCGCGAGCGAGTGATGGACGTCGGCGGCGGCGCCCTCTCCTGGCGCAAGATAGATTTGCGAGCCCGTGAGAAGATAGCCGCGCTGCGAAGTCTCGGCGTCGGTGAGTCGCGCGAGCACGTTCTGCAGTGACTCCGCGATGTCGCGCGAGAGGGTGACTGCATCTCGCGCCGTCGCGAGCCGCGTCACGCCGACCAGTGCGAAGACGCCGATCGCGACTGAGAGGAGCGCAGGGCCGACGGTCGCGGCAATGCGAAGAGTGCGGCGAGAGGCTACCGGCAGACTACGTGCACTCGATGCTCGGGTCGAAGATTGCGTCGCTCGAGGTGCCCACGATCACACAAGAAAAGCTAGTGAGCCGCGATGCCGCTCTGCTAGGCCGCGAGGTATCTCGCGATGGCACTCTGCATCACGGCGAGCTGAGCGCGTAGCCGCTCGAGCTGTGCGCGTTGCAGCGAGGGCATGGCGGGCGACGCGAGCAGGGCGCGATCCGACGGTTCGTCTGGCGATGCCACGAGCTCGCTCGGGATCATCGTGGAACTCGATGCCGACGCGGAGCCGTCGAGCGTCCCGATGAGTGCATCGAACTGCGCTTCGAGCGCCACGACCACGGGTCGCGGCGCCGCGCTCTCGCCACTCACGCGCGATTCGGCGATCGCCGTCATCGTCGATGCCATGCGGCGACCGTAGGTCAGCATCGTCAACGCTGCCTCCACGCGCTGCGGATTCGGCGCGTCCTCGGTGATGAGCCGTTGCATCGTGACTTCGGCGTTCGTGACCGCCACACCGAAGCGCCGGCGCGCCTGATCTGCCTCACGGCGCCATGCGTCCGCGATCGCATCACCGTCCGCGGTCACCGCTTCCAGTTGTGCGCGCAGCTCGCGAAAGAGTCCCGCAAGTTGATTCGCGTACGTCTCGAGCTCGTGCGCGGGCCAGAGGAGCTGCGATGCGGCGAGCGCGATCGCGCCGCCGAGAAGCGTGTTCACGACGCGGAGTCCCGCGACTCCCCAATCGCCGGGATGCGGCTCGGCGAGTAGCACGAAGACCGGCGTGAGGAGGAGGACGAAGACTCCATAGTTGAGCGGCAATACGGCAACCGATGCGATCGTGAACGGGACCATCACTCCGGCGATCGCGAGCTTGGTGCGCGCGACGACCGCGAGCGCCGCGGCGATGATGCCGCCGAGGACGCTGCCGGCAACACGCTGCAGCGATTTGCGGAGCGTGGCCCCCGCGTACGGCTGGAGCACGATCAGCGTCGTGATCGTCGCCCAGTAGCCGCGCGTGATGTCGAGCGCGAAGGAGAGCCACACGGCCGCGGCGGCGACGATACCCATGCGGAGTGCGTGGCGCGCGGGGAGCGAGCGAAGAGAGAGCGCCTCGCGCAACGGTCGCAGCCACGCGAGCGCATCGCGCGGTGGACGCGGGATCGCGGCGCGATGCTCGGCCGTCGTCGGCACCACGTTCGACGCGCGCGCATCGATGTGCGCAGCGGTGTCGACGAGCACGTGCACGTCGCTCGCGAGACGCGCGAGCAGCGAGGCCGCGGCGCGCAGATGCACGTTCGGCCAATCGGCGCGCACGGAAAGCTCCGCCGGCACCGGGGGCTCGACTAGTGCGCGCCGCCGCGCATCGAGCGTGTCGTCGATCGCGGTGGTGAGCAGATCGAGCGTCTTGGCGAGGCAGCCGAAGGCCCTCGCGAACGCGTCGTCCCCCGCCGCCGATCCGGATTCGTGCGCCGCCTCGAGCTCTGCGTCGATGGCGACCAGCGTCCCGAATAGCTGCTCGGCGCCCTCGGTGAGAACGAGCAGCTGTTCGCCGCGCGGGCTTCGCCCCTGCTTGGGCCGGCGCACATCCGCGATCGTGATGCGCGCGTTTTCGAGAGCGCTGCGAATGTCGCCGTGAAGCGCACGCGCACCATCGCGCGCGTCGCCCGCGCTCGCGTCGCCGAGCGCCTGCGAAACGGTCTGGAGCGCGCGCGCGAATGCGGCGAGCGCCCGGTAGCTGTCGGCGACGGCGCGGCGCGCGGGGCGAAAGGGATGGAGCGGCCAGAAGATGAGCGACAAGACCATCGCCCACCCCACGCCTCCCGCAAACATCTCGGCGCGCTGCATCGCGGCGTGCGATACCGTCGATGGCGAGCCGACGGCCACGGCAAAGATCACCGCGATGAATAGCCCGACCGTCGATCCCTCGTCGCCGTACACGCGTGCGAGACCGCCGACTATCCCGATCACGAGCATCGAGAGCACCGCGAACGGAACGGAGCTCGCGGCCTCGGTGCCCGCGAGCGCACAGGCGGCGCCGAGGATCGCGAAGGCGCCCATGGTCGTCGCGCGCCTGCGGTACGATCCGCCCTTGTCCGCGAGGGAGCCGAGCCATCCGCCGAGCGCCGCCCAGGAGAAGAGCGGTTGGGCGAGCAGATCGCCGGCGATGACCGGGACGATCAACGCGAAGGCGGTTCGCACGCCGCGTCCGATCTGCAGCTTCCCCTCGCCCATGGCGAAGAGATGGCGGGCGACGCCACTCACGCGACGCACGATGTTCATGGGCGTCGCCGTCGCTCCGGTCTAGTGCGCAGTGACGGTCTTGCGCGGCGGTCCGATCTGCGCGAGGAGCGTCTTTACCGCGGCGTCGAGCTGCGAGTCGCGGGCCGCGTAGCTCTCGCCGACAGCGCGCGTGACCGCAACATCGACTGGGCGCGGATGCCGCTCCATGTCGGTGCCATCCGCGCCGCGGATGCGAATGAACGGGATGCGCACGGATGACCCATCGAAGAGCACGTCGTTCGAGGTGTAGATGATCCATCCTGCGGTCGGCTCGCCGACGATCTTGCCGAGCTTCATCGTGCGATAGCCCTCGGAGAAATCCTCGGCGTCGCTGAGCGAGTGCATGTTGGTGACGAGCACCGTCGGCAGCTCGAGCGAGCGCTGGCCGAGGAGCGTGCGGGCCGGCGCGGTGGTGAGGCCGCGAATCTGCATCGTGAGGTAGGGCGCGCGCGTCAGCACATCGAGCGCGTAGGCGTTCACGAAGCCGCCGTTGTTGTTCCGGATGTCGATGACCACGCCGTCGTTCGCCTGGTTCTGCGCATCGAGATCGGCGTAGAAGCGCTGCAGCGACTCCTCGCTCATGTCCGGCATGTGGACGTAGCCGAGGCGGCCGCCGCTCGCGCGGGCGACGTACGCGCGCGACTGCTCGACCCACGCGCGATAGAGCAGTCCTTTCTCGGTGTTGGTGCTGACGGGAAGCACCGTGACGACGCGCGGCTTCGCATCGGTGGACGACGCAACGGAGAGCGCGGTCTGCTTCCCGATCCTGTAGGCGAGCAGCTCATCGATGTTCGTGCGCGCGCTCAGGGGCGCGCCGTCGATGGCGACGAGATAGTCGCCCGTTGCGATTTTCGTTACAAGGGCGACGGGGCCGAGCGGAATGATCTCGGATATGCGGAGCCGCCCGCTGCGCTCGTATTCGTTCGCGTCGAAGCGCACGCCAAGCCGTCCGGTTGACGACGCGGCGCCCGCCGGGCCGCGCACGCCCGAGTGCGACGCATTGAGCTCCCCCACCATCTCGTTCATGAGGCGCGTGAATTCGTCAGAGCTCTGTGCGCCCTGCGCGAGCGGGGCATACTCGTCGTGCACCGCGTTCCAGTCGACGCCGTTCATCTTCTCGTCGAAGAAGTTATCGCGCAGCTCGCGCCACATGAGCGTGAACAGCTCGCCGCGGTCGGCCGCGAAATCGATGTCGACCTCGCCACTCACCGAGACCGGGCGCACGGCGCGGCTGGCAACGTCGATGGCGGCGACGTGGCCAGACTCGATGTAGTAGAGCTCCTTGCCATCGGGCGACCACTGCACGCTGCTCTTGGGGCCCGGCGTCGACGTGAGCTGCTTCGCGACGGGCTCCTCTTTCGAGAGCTCGTCGAGCGAAAAGAGATAGAGATTCGCCTGGCCGGCCGCGACGGCCGTCACGGCGACGGACTTGCCGTCGGGAGCGATCACCTCGCCAACCACATCGAGGCCGATGGGGAGCAGCGAGAGTCGCGAGCGCAGCCCTTCGAAGACCACCGACGTGTGACGCACGGCATCACGGTGCGTGGAGTCGGCCGCGCGCGCGCTGCTGTCGGTGAGCGGAGTAGCGGAGCTGTCACGCTTCACGGCGGTGTCGCGCGGCGGCGACGTGCGATCGCGGCTCTCGCGCGCGGGTGCGGGGGCCGGCTGCGTGTGAGGCTGCGGCGCGGACGGCGAGACATCGGTGCTGAAGAGGTCGCGAAACTGATCCTCGCGAAAGCGCGGCGTGCGCGGGACGAGATCGACGCGCGCGAGCGCACCCGACTCCGTGCGCTGCGACGACACGAGGAGGAGGAAGGTGCCGTCGGGGCTCCAGCCGAGGGCGTCGGCGTTCGTGTTGGAGAGGAAGCTCACGGGACGCGAATCGCCACCGGAAGCGCTAACGAGGAAAGCGTTCGCGAACAGCTTGCTTCCCTCGTTCGTCACGTACGCGATCCACTTGCTGTCGGGCGACCAGACGACGGCGCGATCGTTGAGGAATGGGGCGCGATCGAAGCGGCCGCGCGCGACGACCCGATCAGATTGAGGCGCTGCGGCGTTGCCCGCTTTCGGGTCGAGCGAGAGCACGTGCAGCTCGTTGCCGCCGTGCACGTACGCGAGCGACAGGCCATCGGGCGACCACACCGGGGAGAGATCATTCTCGGCCCCCATGGTGAGGCGGCGCTCCTCGCGCGACACGAAGTCGAACAGATAGATATGGTAGCGGCCCTCGCGATCGTCGGCGAAGGCAAGGCGCCGGCTGTCCGGCGCCCACGCTGGCCGCTGCTGAACGAGCCCCGCCGCGGATACGCGCTGGCCATTTCCGCCGTCGTGACTCGATGCGGCGAAGATCTTCCCGCGCACCGTGAACGCGACCTTCTTGCCATCGGGCGAGAGCGCGAGCTCCTGCAGCCCGTTCGAGAGCGAGCGATGCTCGACGACCGCGCCCGATGCGGAGCCGCGCAGCTCGATCGCCACGGGTTTCGTCGTGCCCGCTGCGATGTCGTAGCTCCAGATACCGAAGTCGCGCTCGAAGACGATTCCCTTGCCGTCGAACGCGATGGTCGGCCAGAGCACGCGGCCGTCGGTGAACTTCGTCAGCTGCTTCTCCGCGCCGCCGCTCGCGGGGCGTGTCCAGAGATTCGGCGCGCCGCTGCGATCACTCACGAAGTAGAGCGCAGTTCCATCCGCGCTCCACATGGGCCACGCGCTCTTCGCGCCGGGCCCGGTCATCTGTTCGTACTTCGGAGTCGTGCGCGACCCCGGCGCCACGCCATGCACGAGCCAGATCTCGCTTTCGTCGATGTGGCTGTGCCCGCGCCTCCACCACTGCGATCCGGTGATGCCACGCGCCGTGATCGCGATCGTCGATGCATCCGGCCCCGCCGCCGCCCAGTACTCCGCGGCATAGCGATCGCCCGCGACAGCGACGGGCGTTCCGCCGCTCGCGCTCACCCGCGCGACGTCACTCATGCCGGAGATGTCGCTCGCGGTGGTGGTGAGGTAGAGCCACTTCCCATCGCGCGACCACGCATCGAGCTGATCGACGCCATCGGCGAAGGTGATGCGGCGCAACGTGCCCGTTGCGAGCGCCAACACGTAGATGTTCGAGCCGCCGTTGCGCGACGACATGAAGGCGAGCCGCGAGCCGTCGGGAGAATAGAGCGGTCGATGATCGTTCGACGCATCGCTGACGAGCAGGTGCGCCTCGCCACCAGCGGCCGCCACTGTCCAGATGTCGCCGCCGGATACGAAGGCGATCTCGCGGCGGTCGGGCGAGTAGTCGGGCTCCGAGAAGGAGCGGCGCGCGGGGACGGCTGCCGGCGGCGCCGCGTGCGTGCGCGCGCGACTTGGTACGGCAACGGCTGCGGCCGCGATGAGCGCCGCGGCGGCTGAGCGAATGATCATCATGGTGGCTAAAGCTAGATGCGGGCGGCGCGGGCTGCGAGCGCCCACCTGGCGGTCACTCGACCTGGCGCGTCTCCACCGACACGGTGAGCCGCTCGTCGGCATGACCGCGGAAGGTGCCGCGCGTGGGAGGAACATCGGCGTAGTCGCGGCCGATCGCCATCTTGATGTGCGCCGTGCTCGCCACGAGATCGTTCGTCGGATCGAAGCCGCGCCATCCGTGCATCGGCGTGTACACCTCCGCCCACGCGTGCGACGCCTCCGTCTCCGGCATCGGCGCATTGGCGTCCGCGATCCCCGACACGGTGTAGCCGCTTACATAGCGCGCCGGGATGCCGATCGAGCGACAGAGGCCGATCAGCAAGTGCGCGAAGTCCTGACAGACGCCGCTCCGCTGGCGCACGACCTCGTGCACCGTCGTCGCAACGGTCGTCACGTTCTTCGTGTAGGTGAAGTCGTCGTGAATGAACTTCGACATCCGCCGCACCGACTCGAACGTTTCATCCGCGCCGGCAGGGCGAAAGGGCTCGGCCAGCGCCGCCAGTTCGGCGCTCACCGGCACGAGCGCGGACGGCTGCAGATAGTCCGCGATCTCCGACGGCGTGAGCGGGCGCGGCCGCTGCATCGGTGCCGAGAAGGGATCGCTGAGCGTCGTGACGACATCGCAGCGCGTGACCACCTCGAGCATCCGGTGCGGCTTCGCAACGGTGATCAGATGCGCGCGATTGCCGAAGCCGTCGGTGTAGCGGCGCACCGACCCGTTCGGACTCACGTTGATCGTGAATACATCCCAGCGCTGGTCCGCATCGGAGAGTGGACCGAGTCGCACGTCCATCACTCCCTCAACGACGTCCGTGCTGTAGTCGAGGCGCGTGATGTGCTCGAGTTTCACTTTCATTGCTGTTCCGCCTGCTGTTGCTGCTCGGCCATCATCATCGCTGCGCGCGCGACGGCACCGACGCGCCCCGGCTGCGGCTCGTCCCGCAGATACACACGCGTCACCTGGTCGCACACGCGCGCAATGTTCTTCTGTAGCGCGGCGAGGTAGCTCTGCAGTCCGCTCTCGAGAATCTCATCAACCGCAGCGTGTTCGAGCTGCGCGCTCAACAGTCCGAGCGAGCGCGTCGCGATCGTCACGCCTTCCCTTCCCGCCTCCACGCGCTGCGAGCCGCTGAGCGCCTGCAGCGCGTGCCATGCGTGACGCAGGCTGAAGCGCACGGTTTGCGGAAAAGATGAGTTCAACAGCATGAACTCCACCACGCGCACGGGATCGACGCGAAGCGAGTAGTAGCGCGCGTACGCCTCCGCTGCTCCGCACGACCGGAGCACCGCGAGCCAGCGCACCTGGTCATCGTCGTTCCGCTCGTGGAGCAGATGCGCCTGCAGCGTGATCATGTGCGCCACGTTGTCCGCGCGCTCGAGATATTTGCCGAGGCAGGTGAAGTACCACGGATCGTCGTGCGAGAGCGTCGCGTCGGCGAGCCCCTGAATGTACTGCGTCTCGATGAGCACGCGACGGTAGAAGGGATGCGAGTCCTCCTCCATCGCGGCGTCCGCGCCACCCGCCGCGAGCCAGAGGTAGAGCGCGTTGATCGCCTCCCACATCTCGCTCGAGATGCTCTCGCGCACGCGCCGCGCCGCGCTGCGTCCGCGCTGCACGCACGAGACGAGCGAGCGCGGATTCCGCAGATCGCGCGCGACCCAGTTGCGCACTGCGAGCGGCTCGAGTCCGCCCGATGCCGGCGTCAGCGATGCCGGCAGTGCGCCATCTCCGGATCGCGGCTCCACGAGCCGCTGCCACAGCTCGCGACGCGAGAACGCGTCCCCTTCGTCGAGCTCCAGATGCCCCGTCACCTCGAGCAGCCGCCCCACCGCAGCAGCCCGCTCGACGTACCGGCTCATCCAGAACACATCCTCGGCAACACGACAGAGCATCGCCATCTCAGCTCCCTCCCCCTGCGAGCACCCAGGTATCCTTGCCGCCGCCGCCCTGCGATGAGTTCACCACCAGCGACCCGCTGCGCAACGCCACGCGGGTGAGTCCGCCCGGCTGCACCTTCACCTCGCGCCCGAACAACAGGAACGGGCGGAGATCGATGTGCCGCCCCTCGAGATGATCGTTGGCCCAGCACGGCGAGCGCGAGAGCGCGAGGGTCGGCTGCGCTACGAAGCTGCGCGGATCCGCGCGAACGCGCTCCGCGTAGAGATCGCGATCCGCCTGCGACGCGTGCGGTCCGATCAACATGCCGTAGCCACCGCTCTCGTTCACCGACTTCACGACGAGCTTGTCGATGTTCGCGATGATGTATTCGAGCTCCTTCGGCCGCGTCGGCAGAAAGGTCGGCACGTTCGCGATGATCGGCTCTTCGCCAAGATAATACTTGATGATCTGGGGCACGTACGCGTAGATCGCCTTGTCGTCGGCGACACCGGTGCCGATCGCGTTCGCCAGGCTCACGCGCCCGAGACGGTACGCCGCAACGAGCCCCGGCACGCCGAGCAGCGAGTCGCGGCGAAAGGTGAGCGGGTCGAGGAAGTCATCGTCGACACGGCGATAGATGACATCGACGCGCTTGCGCCCCTCCGTGGTGCGCATGAACACGCTCGCGTCATCGACGAAGAGATCGGAGCCCTGCACGAGCTCCACGCCCATCGCCTTCGCGAGAAAGGCGTGCTCGAAGTACGCGGAGTTGTACGCGCCAGGCGTGAGCAGCACGACCACCGGATCGTCCGCCGTGGGCGGCGCGATCGCGCGCAGCACGTCGAGCAGATCCTGCGGATAGCCCTCCACCGGCCGTACATCATAATCCTGAAAGAGCTGCGGCCACGTGCGCTTGAGCACGCGCCGATTCTCGACCACGTACGACACGCCCGACGGCGTGCGCAGATTGTCCTCGAGCACCATCAGCTCACCACTGCCATCGCGCACGAGATCGCTGCCGACGATGTGCGTGTACACGCCGAGCGGAACGTCGACCTGGCGGAACTCGCGACGGTAGCCGCGCGCGCCGAGCACGAGCTCGGGCGGGATCACGCCCGAGCGCAGGATGCGCTGATCGTGATACACGTCGTGCAGGAAGAGATTGAGCGCGCGCACGCGCTGCTCGAGCCCGCGCTCGATCTTCGTCCACTCATCCGCCTGGATGATCCGCGGAATGAGATCAAAGGGCATGATCTTCTCCACGCCCTCCGCGCCCTGATTCACCGCGAAGGTGATTCCGCGCACCCTGAACGACAGCTCCGCCGCGCGCTGACGTCGCGCAACGTCGGCGGAGCTCAGCGTCGCAAGGCAGTGCGCGAGCGTTGCGTAGTGCGGGCGCACAACGCCCGGCGCCTCGAACATCTCGTCCCAGAAAACGCCGGGATCGTAGTCGGGGACGACGCGATCGGGCGCGGTGGCAGTCATTCGGGCACCATCTGCGCGTCGACGACCCAGGCGTCCTTCTTCGGCGCGAGCCGGCTCCCCGCAATTCCCGTGTACGATCCCGACGTCGGCGCGACGTCGGCGTAGTCGCGGCCGACCGCGACGGTGATGTAGCTCATCCCCGGGAAGCGCTTGTGCGTCGGATCGTACGCCATCGCGATCAGTCGCGCGGGATTCGCGGGATCGGGGAGAATCGCCTCGAACCACGCGTGCGGCGCGCCCTCGCCGAGCACATGGCCGGAGACGTAGCGCGCGGGAACGCCGAGTGTGCGCAGCACGGCGATCGCGATGTGCGCGTAGTCCTGACAGACGCCGCCGCCGAGGTGGAGCGCCATTGCGGCCGGCGTCTGCACGCCGGTCTGCCCGTGCTGGTACTTGATCGCCCTGCTCGTCCACTCGCCCGCGAGAATCGCGAGCATCCACTGCCTGAGCCCGTGCGAGTTGAGCGGCACGATCGCCTCGGGCACCGGCGCGTGCGGGAGCGCGGCGAGCAGCGCGGCGCCGGCCTCGCGAATGCGATCGTTCGGGGCGGTGAGCGCGG
>Ga0208078_1000092_pt1 | contig 26335 bp, 23 predicted proteins | sample NGESurdeep072012_3_FD_184468 | JGI IMG/M metagenome (GOLD analysis project Ga0208078, IMG submission 184468) | Arctic peat soil microbial communities from Barrow, Alaska - NGEE Surface sample 53-2 deep-072012 (SPAdes) | ecosystem: Environmental > Terrestrial > Soil > Wetlands > Peat ...
AACGACGTCATTCAGCTATCGGCAACGTCAGCCCGGCGGAATTCGACCGGGCCGACCAAGCAACGTAAACTACGTGTCCGCGGAATCGGGTGAGGTCCAGGGTGACACTGGGGGAGCTCAGGGTGACATTGGGGGAGCTCAGGGTGACAAAAACTTTTGAACACTTGCGCCGGGCTTGCCCGGCGCTTTCCTTTTTTGCCGCGCGCGGCTACTTGATCACGACTACCGATGATGCGCTGCGGCCGAATTCGTCTGGGCGGTCGACCAAGTGTGCTTCCGCTCCCGGCCAGGCGAATGTGCCTGGGGTTACCGAGCGGGCCAGGTAGTGTAGGCGGTAGATGCCTGCGTCGAGGCGGTCTGCGTAGGCTTCGATGCGGTCGCTGCGGATTCGCTGGTCGCCGATTGCCCATGATGCTTCCGGCAGGTGGAGTGCTTTCGACGTCGTTGCGAACGACGTGTCGACGGCTTCGAAGCCCGCCGGGAGCGGGTCGGTGATCAGTACGCGCTCCACCGGATGGTCGCTGACGATCTGCAGCTCGATGTCGAATACGCGCGCCGGCGCGAGCGTCAGCGAAGATGCCGGCGGCAGAAGCCCCATCGTCAGCAGCACCGGCGTCGTGTTTGCTTCGCGCACGACGCGCGTGATGCGTAGGCCGTTCAGGCGGCCGGGGGCTGCGCCCGCTAGGCGGTAGCTGTAGGTCACCGCGTAGTGTAGTGTGCCGGTGCCGCTCTTTTCGAGGGTCAGTTGGTTGTTGCCGGTGGGGAGCGCGCGCATTGGAATCGTCTTGGTGCGCTGTGGGGCGTGCGTGCCGGTGAACTGCTCGTTCGCTAGCGTCTTGTCGACCAGCGTTGCGGTGGCCGTGAAGTTTGCCGGCTTTTCGCGTGATGCCAGATCCACCAGCGCGCCCAGCGCTGCGGCGTTTTGGCACGCGCAGCCGAACGTGCCGTTGCGGCGCATGTCCAGCAGCGAGCGCGTGAGGCGGTCGATCGATTCGCCGTCGGCTTTGCGTGCGAGTTCCAGGCGCAGCGCTTCGGCTTGCGCGACGACCGGCGAGTCGAACCAGCGGTAGCGGCTTGGTAGGTTCACCACCGCGCCGCGGCCCGTCGTGTAGAGATGGTCCTCGATCGTCTTTGACAACGACGTTGCGCGCGTTCCGTATCCCGGCGCGAGCGTCAGCAGGCGCGCGAGGCGGGCCTGGTCGGCGAATGCCAGTGCCGCGCGTTGTGCGTCGATGTCGCTCAAGAACGTCGTGTGTCTGTCGCCCGCTGCGTCGAGCGCGTCGAGCGCGTGCAGGCGCATCACCGCCTTGCAGTAGTCGTCCTCGCACCACTTCTCTCGGGCGGTCGGATCCGCGAGGACCTTTGCTGCATACGCATGCGCGCCGTCGAACAGCGTGCCGTCCACTGGGATGCCGGCTTGGCGCGCGCGACCCAGCGCCGCGAGTGCGGACAGCGAGTCCCAGGGGTCCGAATGCTCGTCGCGCCAGTACGGTGCAAAGCCGCCGTCGGCGCGGCGGAGATCGTGCAGCGTCGCCAACTCCACCGCCGCGCGGTCGCGGGCGAGCTTTTCGTCCGTGCCGTTGCGCTTTGCCAAGATCACGAGGTCGCTTGCGATCGCGAGTCGTCCCGCGGCCGAGATCGCGAGCCGCTCGTCGCCGCGCAGCGCATCGCGCGCGGCCACCGTAACTTCGGGGATCAGCGACGACGCGAGGGCGAGATCGAGGCCGCCCGCGTCGCGCGGCGTGTCCGCGGTGACGTTCACGCCCACCGATGCGTGCGCGTCCGTCGTTCCCGTTTGCACGACGCTCTCCGCGACGTCGAGGTCGCGTACCGGAACCGGGATCGCGAAGGCATCGCTCGTGCCCGCGCCGCGTACGGTGAAGGTCGCCGTCGCGGTGCCCGTGCCGCTCGCCGTCATTGGGAAGCGGTACGCGTTCGTGATCCGTTCGAGCGGCGTGTCGAGCGAGTCTTTCGCGGATGGCTTGTCGTTCACTACGAACGCGAGCGCGCCGGTCAGCGCGCCGTCGACGTGCAGGTTGCCGGTCGCGCCCGTGCCGTTGGTCACCGCGATGCCGGCGTCGAAGCGATCACCGGGACGCGCGAACTGCGGCACGACCGGGTTCGCGACCAGCGGCTTCGTCGTGCGGAACGTTGCTTCGCCGTTGCCGAAGCGGCCGTCGGCGCTCGTGCCGACCACCATCACGCGCCATGTCGTCAAATCGTCGGGCAGCGTGAACGTCGCGGTCGCGTCGCCGTTTGCGTCGGTGCGGAGCGCGCCCGCGAAGTATGCGAGCGCTTCGAACTTACGGCGCACGCGCGGGTCGGCGTTCTCGCCGGAAAGGCCGCCGCCGAAGCCCCAGCCCTTCTGCAACGGCTGTGCGATCGTGTTCAGCACGACGGCGGTGCGGTTGTCGGAGTAGCGCGTCGAGATCGGCTGCTGCGCGTACACCTCCTTCACCAAATCGGGCGGACGATAGCCGGTGAGCTGCAGCACCGCGTCGTTGACCACCATCAGCGTCAGCTCGCCGCGCACCGGCTTGTGCGCCTTGTCGGCGAGGTGCACGGTGACGGTCTGCTGCGCGCCTGGTGCGAGCACGGACGTTTTCGCGGACGGCTTCGCGATGAGGTATTTTTCGTCGAGCGCGACGTTGAACGACGCGAAGCCGGCGCGCGCGAGCGGGTTCGCGCCGTTGGCGTCCTTGGCTTTCGGCGGCGGGCCGCGGCGCACCACGAACGCTTCGACCGCGGCGTTCGGCAGCATCTGCGACGTCACGGTGAAGCGCACGGTCGGCGCGGCGCTGGTCGTCTGCAGCGTCTTCTCCCACAGCACGCCGTGGCGCACGACGGCGACATGCAGCTCGGCATTGTGGAACGGCGATTGCACGAGCGCGGTCGCGGTGTCGCCCGGTTTGTACGACGTCTTGTCGAGCTTGACGGGCAGCACGTCGGGATCGCGCATGTACCACGCCGTCTCGCCGGTGCCGCCGACGAAGAGCTCCACGTCGGTCTCGCTCGCCGCGTCGCTCGCGCCCGCGACGTTCGCACGCACGCGGTACGAGCCCGGCTTGTCCGGCGTGAGCTTGGCGGTCGCCGGTCCGGAAGCGCTCGTCACGTCGGCGCTCGCGACGGTCGCGTAGGACACGGACTGCACCGCCTCCTCCGCGCCTTCGACGATCTGCGTCGCGTTCGCGTACGTCGCCCGCTGCAGCTCGACGTGGACGTTCGTGCCGGAGCGCGCTTTGCCGGATGGATCCGTTGCGATGACCGTCACCGCAAGCGGCGTGCCGGCGGTGCCGACGTCGTCGGTCTTCACGCCGATCAGCGTGTCGGACGGCAGCGCCGTGAACGTCTTGCTATCGGCCACCGAGATGTTCGACGCGTCGGTCGTCTCCGCATCGACCTCGTAGGTCATCGGGTACGGCAGATCGCTCGCGACCGGGACGCTGACGACGGCCTTGCCGTTCGCGTCGTCGGTCACCGTGGATCCGAGCACGTCGGTCGCCGCGTCGGGCTGCTGCTCCGGCCAGAACCACCGCCGTCCGAACGAATACGCGTCGCGACCTTTGGGCGTGAACGACGTGGCGCTGCGCGTGACGGTGAACGTCGTGGACGCACCGGCGAGCGGAGCGCCGAACAGATAGGCGTTCGTGGCCGCGCCGGTGATCTTCGCGCCGCGCTGCGCGACGTCGTGGTCCAGCGCGAGGTCGACCTTGAAGTTGGGCGGCTTGAACTCCGCCACGCGGAACGTGCCGGTGATCTGCTCGCCGTTGCCGGCCGATGCGCGCACGACGTAGTTTCCGAGCGGCGCGTCCTTGGCGAGCACGACCGGCAGCGTGAACGTGCCGAACTCGTCGAGCGAACGGCGGCCGAGGTCGTGTTTGTCGCCGTTGGGCTGCTCGAGCGTGATCGTGTACGACGGCGCCTTGCCGCGGCGCAGCACGCCGTTCACCAGGAACCAGCCGGCGGCCGTCACGTGCACGGTTTCGCCGGGCTGGTAGAGCTCGCGGTCCGAGAAGATCGTGCCGCGAATCATCGGCGTCGCCGATGACCAGCCGTTGTAGAAGTCGCCCGTGTACGCGCCGCTGGAGTCGTTGGTGCGCACGTAGGTCCAGTCGGCGCCCAATCTCACGACGCTGACGAACGACGGTGCGGTGTTCTCGCCTTTGTCGTTTACGGCGCAGCGCGCGAAGCCGGCACCGCCGAAGCGCGCGACGCCGGTCGCGTCCGTCGTCGCGCTCGCGCACACGACGGGCGCCGTCTTCGTTTCGTTGTCGGCTTGCGACGGATAGACGTCGACGTGCGCGCCGCCCACCGGCGTTCCGTTGGCGATATGGTGCACGCGCACGGAGCCGCCGTCGGGGAACCACTGCGCGAACACGCCGAGATCGGTCAGCAGCACGACGCCGCTCGCAACGAACGCCTCCCGGTTCTGCGGCAGCTTCGCGCGCACGCCGTAGCCCAGCGCGCCGGCCGGTGCGCCGAGCTTCGCGCGCAACGGGATCTCGATCGTGCGCTCGACGTTCACCGGGCCGTACGCATCGAAGCGCGGCCACTGCGTCGCATCGCCGAGCACGTCGCCGCGGCCGTACGCATCGGGATCGGGATATTGCACCACGTCGGCGGGATGCAGCGCGCGGAACGTCGCGCGCACATCGGTGGGCGCGTTCACCGCGATCACGTTCAGCCGCACGTCGCGCGACGCGGGGAACAGGGCCGTTCCGTTGGGCGCCCACACGTCCGGCGACAAATCGCCCGTGCGGAACGTCGCGCGCTGCTCGGTGCCGAGCCGCTGGCCGTACGTGTCCTGCAGCCACGGCTTGATCACGACCGAATAGGACGTGTTCGGCGCGAGCAGCGATGCGTTGACGCTGACCGACGAATCCACGGCGGCGAACGGCGTCGTGCCCTTGGGCGGCGCCGGGCTGAGCGCGAGTGCGCCGAGCGATTTCGGATCGATCGTGGTGGTGAACACCAGCTTCGGGTCGCCGTCGGCGAACCTGCCCGCGTTGTTGTGGCCGGGGCCGACGAAGCGCAGGTCGTCGTGCGTGGTGAGCTTGCCGGTGAACACCAGATCGCTGGGGAGGTTGCCGTCGCGCGGCACCACGCCCGGGCCGATGACGATGTCGTACTGCGTGCCCTTCGCGAGCTCGCTCGCGGGGACGAGCGCGTACCGCTTGTCGCTCACGGACGGGTCGAACGCCTCGTCCGGCGCCGCGACCGTCGCCGTCGGTGACGGGCTGGGGCTGCCGGTGTCGGGCGGGACGGTCAGCGCGATCCCGTCGCCGGAGTCGCCGTGGCGGCGAATGCGCGCGTTCCCTTCGAGCGAGGCGCGGTCGAGCGGCACGTTCGACGTGAACTCGATGGTGGGGCGCAGCACTGTCGGGCTCGTGTCGTACTTGCCCGGCAGCCCGTCGAGCGCGATCCCCGGCGTCTGGAACGTCCACGATACGTCGTCCGCGAGCGCGTGGCCGTGCACGTCCTGCAGCCCCTTGGCGATCGTGACGCGCACGCGCGTCGCGGCCGGCCACGCGCGGTCGGCCTCGAAACCGATCATCTTGGGCGTCAGGAACCGGAAGCGGCCCGGCAGCGCCGGCTCGATGGAAAGGTGCGCCAGGATCGCCGTCTCGTCGGGTGATTCCAGCCGCTGGAGCGGGATGAGGTCGTCGGTGAAGCGGACGCGGACCTGCGCCAGCGTGTTGACGTCGCCTTGCGGCGCGACGGACAAGATCGGGGCGTGCGGCGCGGGCGACGGCAGCGGCGAGACGGCCGGGAGCGGTTCGTGCCCCGTCGTCGGGGCGCGCAGATTGCAGCCGGTCGCGAAAAGGCTCGCGGCCAGCGCGGCGAAAACGACTGCGCGGCGCGCATGCCTGTTCACGTCGCCTCGGTTGTTCGTTCGAGCGGAGGTGCTCCCTTGCGTCCTTCGACCCCGCTCAGGATGACGGCGGCGATGGTCGCCGTCCTCCTTGTGGCCGTGGCGTTCGCGGGAGGGCCGATCGGGCCGCGTGCCTTCGCCGGCGGCGCGAACGCGCTGGTGTTCGAGGACCGCAACGGCGTCGAGCTCGGCACCGTGCTCGCGCGCGATACCGAGCACGCCGTGCGCGTGCCGCTCGCGCGCGTGTCGCCGCGTTTTCTGACGGCGATCCTGGCCGCCGAGGATGCGCGGTTTGCGCAGCACGACGGCATCGATCCCGTTGCGCTGGCGCGTGCCGCGTGGCAGTTCGCGCGCACCGGGCACGTCGTCTCGGGCGGCTCGACGATCACGATGCAGCTCGCGCGGCTGCGGTACGATCTTCCACGTACGTTCGTCGGAAAGATCGAGGAGATGGTTCTCGCGCGGCGCATCGAGGCGGGCACGGCGAAGAGCACGATCCTCGAAGCGTACGTGAACCGGCTGCCGATGGGCGGCGATCTGACCGGCGTCGAGGCCGGCGCGCGCACGTACTTCGGCACGCCGGCGAGCGAACTGGATCTCGCGCATGCCGCGTTCTTGGCCGCGCTGCCGAACGATCCGGTGCGGCTCGATCCGTACGCGCACCGCGCGGCGCTCGAAGCGCGGCGGCGCGACGTGCTGGCGCGGATGGTCGCGACCGGCGCCGTGTCCGCGGACGAGGCGGCGCGCGCGGCTTCGGAGCGCATCGACGTGCTGCCGCGCACCGACGGGATCGCGGCGGCGCCGCATTTGTTGTTCCGGCTTGCGGGCGGGGTGTCGCCGGACGCGACGCGCGTGCGCACGACCATCGACAGCGAGCTGCAAGCGTTCGCGGAAAACGCGACGCAGCAAGTCGTCGGAGATTTGAGCGAACGGCGCGCGCGCGACGGCGCGGCGATCGTGCTCGACAACCGCGACGGCGCGATCCTCGCCTACGTCGGCTCGGCGGATTATTTCGCGCGCGCCGGCGCGGGCAAGAACGACGGCGTCGTCGCGCTGCGGCAGCCCGGGTCGACGCTCAAGCCGTTTCTGTACGAGCTCGCGTTCGAGCGGCGCTCCGTGCGGCCGACGACGATCCTTGCCGACGTGCCGACGACGTATGGTTTACCGGGGTCGCGTTCGTACAGTCCGGGCGATTACAGCGAACGGTTCGCCGGGCCCGTGCGCGCGCGGATCGCGCTGGCCGATTCGCTGAACGTGCCCGCGGTACGCGTGCTCAGCGGCGTGGGCGTGGCGCCGTTTCTCGAGCGGCTGCGCGCGATGGGCTTCCGGCATCTGACGAAGGATTCGGATCATTACGGGCTTGGGCTCGCGCTGGGCGATGGTGAGGTGACGCTCGAGGAGCTCGCCGGCGCGTACGCGGCGATCGCGAACGGCGGGCGGCCGGTGCATGTGCACGCGCTTGCGGTTGCTGATGCCGCCGGCGCGCAGGCGCAGAGCGACGGCACGCGGATCGGGGTTGCGACGGAGTGGGCGCTCGTGACCGACGTGCTCGCCGATGCGCATGCGCGGGCGCGCGCGTTCGGCGTCGCGTCGCTGCTGCGCACGCCGTTTGCGAGCGCGGTGAAAACGGGGACGTCGTCGGATTTTCGGGATACGTGGACGGTTGGGTTCACGCGCGACTACACCGTCGCGGCGTGGGTCGGCAACTTCGACGGCGCGCCGATGCAGCGCGTCAGCGGCGTGACCGGCGCCGCGCCGCTGTGGAACCGCATCGTGCGGCATCTCGCGGAGCGCGTGCCGCCCGCGGCGTTCGCACCGCCGCGCGGGTACGTGCGCAAGCCGATGTGCGCGACGACCGGCGTGCGGCCGACACCGGCGTGCGACAGCATCGTGGGCGAATGGCTCGATTCGGGCGATCTCGTGGCATGGAACGCGCCGCCGCGGCCGCTCGACCGCAGGTACGACGCATGGCTCGCAGCGCAGCCGCCGCACCGCGGTGACGCCCTGCGCATCGTGGCACCGCACGACGGCGACGTGTTCGTTGCGGCACGCGGGGCGCGCATCACGGTCGTCGCGCGCGGCACGACGCGGCCGGCTTGGAGCCTCAACGGCACGCGTGTTGCCGCGCACGACGCGCGCTGGACGCTGCCGCTCGCACGCGGGCGCTGGACGCTGCGCGCTCGAGAGGGCGCGCACGCGGACACGGTGACGTTCACCGTGGGCGATCCGCCGCGCCACACGCGCCGGGCGGGGTTCACGGTCCGCGACGCGCCGGCTGAGAACGTACGCTAGACCGCGGTATTCAGAACCAGTCGAGGCGGGGAATAGGCCAACGTGAGCACGCTCGCGACGCCCGTGATCATCGCGATCTTCATCGCTGCCGGACTCCTGATCTGGTGGGCGGGAGGCATACTGGCGGCGACGACCGATGCGATCGACGCGCACTTCGGCTGGGGCGAGGGGATGGGCGGCGCCGTGTTCCTCGCGATCGCGACGAACCTGCCCGAGGTCGCGATCATCGTCGGCTGCGTCTACAGCCACAACCTCTCGCTGGCGGTCGGCAACATCCTCGGCGGCATTGCGATCCAAACCGTCGTGCTGGTGCTGCTCGACGGGCCCGGGCTGCGCTCGAAGGTGCCGTTGTCGTCGCTCGTGCCGTCGCTGACGATCGCGCTCGAAGGGCTCGTGCTCATCGCGATCCTCATGCTGTGCATCCTCGGCGCGCTCTCGCCGCGCGATTTGATCTACGCGCGCACGACGCCGGCCGAGATCGCCATCCTGCTCGCGTGGATCGCGAGCCTCTTTCTGATCCAGCGCCACGAGGACCATCAAGGCTGGCGCATCGCGCGCGAAGAGATCGCCGAGGCGTCGGCGTTCGTCGCACCGCAGCGCCGCCCGCTGTGGCAGGTGTTCGGCCTGTTCGCGCTCGCCGCGCTCGCGACGCTCGCGTGCGGCATCGCGCTCGCGCTCAGCAGCGACGTCGTCGCGACGCGCTTTCACATGCAAGGCGTGATCTTCGGCGCGACGATCCTGGCCGCGGTCACCGCGCTGCCCGAGCTCACGACCGGGCTGTACGCGGTGCGCGCCGGGCGCTACGAGCTGGCGATGAGCGACATCATCGCGGGCAACGCGTTCTTGCCGGTGCTGTTCTTGTTCGGCACGCTGTTGAGCAATCAGCCGCTGCTGCCGGACGCGCAGGGCCCGGATCTCTATCTCACCGCGCTCGGGGCGCTGCTGACCGCGGTGTACGTGATCGGCGTGATTTTGCGGTCGAAGAAAATGGTGCTCGGCGCCGGGATCGACTCGCTGCTGGTACTCGCGATCTACGTGGTCGGGATCGCCGGGTTGTTCTTCATCCACTGACGGCGGGGACCCGGCGGGCGGCGACGTAGTAGTTCGCTGTGGACGACGAACCGCTCTCTGCCGCCCCCGCGGTGCTGGCGCTGGACGGCGACCTGACCCCCGAACGCTTCGGCGCGGTTTCCGAGCAAATCGAATTCGCGCGCCGCTCGAACCTGCCGCTGATCGTCGATCTCGCCGAGGTGCGTTCGATCGAAGGCATGATCGCGATGGACCTCGTGCTGTTCCTGCGACGCCGGCTGCGGCACGGCACGCCGTTTGCGGTGGTGATTCCCCGCGCCAACCCTGGCTGGATCACGGGCGCGGGTTCGCTCGCCGGCGCGCTGTTCTGCGAGGACCGCGCGGAGGCGGTTCAACGGCTTCAGAACGCATAAGCGATCGCCGCACACAAGGAGCGGTCGTCTCGCCCGGCGATAGACCGGCGCAAAGGAGGTCTTCTGATGATCCGACGCCTCTGCGCGGTTGCGCTCCTGGTTTTCGTCGCGAGTTGCGGTCACAAGGACACGCAGGCCACGACGTCCACCACCACCACGACGGTTCAGACACCGTCCGCCGCCGCTCCGGTGAACGGTGTTGCAACCGGCGTGCCTGCCGCAGCCGGAAACGCGCCGAGCAGCACCGGCAATCCGCCCGGATTCGCCGACGAAGCTTCGGCGAAAGCGCACTGCGCGACCGACGAAGTGGTGTGGGTCAACCTGAAGAGCAAGATTTATCACGAGAAGGGCACGCACTTCTACGGCACCACGAAGAACGGCGAGTACGCGTGCCGCAAGGAGGCCGACGCCGCAGGCGATCGCAACGCGAAGAGCTAGTCGCCGCAATGTGAAAGCGCGCTTAATTCGCGCGCGCCGCGCCTGAGTTGCGCCAGTCCGCGCGCAGCGCAAGCTACTTCCAGCGGTTGCCGGCGGACACGCGCAGCCCCGACGACGACTTCTGAGCGGTCGTCGCCCTTACAGCCGGTCGCGCAGGTAGCTTGCCAGCGCGTCTTCCGATACGCGGTCTTGCTTCATGCTGTCGCGGTCGCGGACCGTGACCGTGTCGTCGCCGAGCGTTTCGTAGTCGACCATGATGCAGAACGGCGTGCCGATCTCGTCCTGGCGGCGGTAGAGCTGGCCGACGTTGCCTTCGTCGTACTGCGTGCGAAAGTCCGGGCGCAGCGCGCGCTCGATGGTGTGCGCGCGTTCGACGAGGTCGGGCTTGTTGCGCGCGAGCGGGAACACGCCGACTTGCACCGGCGCGATCTTCGGGTGGAAGCGCAGCACGGTGCGTTCCGTCTGCTTGTCGCCTTCGACGATCGTCTCGCGATCGAACGCGTCGATCAGCATCGTAAGCGTCGTGCGATCCATGCCGGCCGACGACTCGATGAGGATCGGCGTATATTTTTGCTTCGAGGCCTCGTCGAAGAACTGCAAGTCCTTGCCGGAGTACTCGATGTGGCGGTCGAGATCGTACGTGCCGCGGTGCGCGATCGATTCCAGCTCGCCCCAGCCCCACGGAAACAGGTATTCGACGTCGATGCCGGCCTTGGCGTAGAACGGCCGCTCTTGTTCGGTGAGCTCGTAGAAACGCAGGCGATCCGCCTTGATGCCGTAGTCGCTGTACCATTTCTTGCGCGCGTTCACCCAGGTCTGGAACCACTCCATGTCGTTGCCGTCTTGCGGCACGAAGAACTCGAGCTCGGCCTGTTCGAACTCGCGCACGCGGTACGTGAAGTTGCCCGGCGTGATCTCGTTGCGGAACGACTTGCCGATCTGCGCGACGCCGAACGGCGGCTTCTTGCGCGCACTCTGGTAGATGTTCTTGAAGTTGACGAAGATGCCCTGAGCGGTCTCGGGGCGGAGATACGTCTGCGCCGACGTGTCCTCCATCGGGCCGATCGCGGTCTTCATCATCAGGTTGAAGTTGCGCGGCTCGGTGAGCGTGCCGGTCATGCCGCAGTCGGGACACTTGTCGAGCGACGGAATGTGGTCGGCGCGAAAGCGGTGCTTGCAGTTGCGGCAGTCGACGAGCTTGTCGTGGAACGCCGCGATGTGACCGGACGCTTCCCACGTGCGCGGGTGCATGATGATCGCGCTGTCGAACGCGACGACGTCGTCGCGCAGCTCGACGTTCTCGCGCCACCACGCGTCCTTGACGTTGCGCTTGAGGATCGCACCGAGCGGGCCGTAGTCGAAGAAACCGGCGATCCCGCCATAGATGTCGCTGGACGGAAAGATGAAGCCGCGCCGCTTGGCGAGCGCGGTGATCTCTTCCATCGACACGCGGGGCTTGTGTTCTTCCACGGTACTCACGACGCGCGACGTTTCCGCGCGCGACGTCCCTTGTCCTCACTACCGCCGCCCCCCGCTGAGCGGGGGCGCTGGCGTTCTTCGACCTGCTCGACCTCTTCTTCGCGGATCGGCGTGCCGTCGCTCATTCGAAGCTCGTACCCGTTTACGGGCGGATCGTGCGCCACGGCTGCGGCGCGCGGGCGATGAAGTCGCGGTGGATCTCGTCGAGCACGCGGCGCTGAGCCGCGAACTCCAGCAGATCGGCGGCTTGCGCGAACGTCACCCAGCGGTGCTCGTCATGAACGCCGGTTTCCAGGACGACATCTCCGGCGTCGAGATATGCGACGAAGAACGGCACGTGCACGATGCGGTCGCGCACAGGATCGTAGAACGCATCGAGCTCGCCTGCGGTGAACAGCGCCGCCGCGGCGAGGCCGGTCTCTTCGATCAGCTCGCGGCGCGCGGCGTCGGTGGCGCGCTCGCCATCTTCGACGCCGCCCATCACGAACGTCCACGCGCCGGTGAACGCACCGCTCGCGCGTCGCAGCAGCAGCACTTCGGCATCTCGCAACACCACGACGGCGACGGCGTCTGGCTTGCTGTCGGGCTTCAGCTGGCTTTTGCTCGCGGTTGCGTTTCGGCGCGGAGCTGGCCGCAGGCCGCGGCGATGTCGCGGCCCATCGGCGTGCGCACCGTGACCGCGACGCCGCGCGACTCGAGGATCTTCGCGAACTCCCAGATGCGCTTGTCGTCGGTGCCGCGCACTGCCGCATCGGGCGTGCTGTTGTACGGGATCAGGTTGACATGATACAGCGGACCCTTCATCAGGCGCGCGAGGTCGTGCGCGTGCTGGTCGGTGTCGTTCACGTCCGCGAGCATGACGTATTCGAAAAACACTTTGCGGTTCGTTTTGCGGATGTAGCGTTCGACCGCAGCCATCAGATCTGCCGTGGAAAACTTGCGGTTCACCGGCATGATCGTGGAGCGCGTCGCGTCGGTCGGCGCGTGAAGCGAGATCGCAAGGTTCACTTGCGTGTGCTCGTCGGCGAATTGGTCGATCTTGTCGACCAATCCGACGGTCGAAATCGTGATGTGGCGGTGACCCAAACCGAAGCCCTTGGGGTCGTTCAGCAGCGCGACGGCGCCCATCACAGGAGCAAGGTTAGCGAGCGGTTCTCCTTGACCCATAAAAACCACGTTGGTGATCTTGCGGCCGTCGCGCGCGAGCTGCTTGGCGAAGTAGCGCGCTTGGTCGAAGATCTCCGTCGCCGTGAGGTTGCGCGAGAATCCGGCTTGGCCGGTCGAGCAGAACGTACACGCGTATGCGCAGCCGGCTTGCGACGAGATGCACACCGTGTTGCGCTCGCCGTGATGCTCCATCAGCACCGCTTCGACTTCGTTGCCGTCGTGCAGCCGGAACAGGCCCTTCGTCGTCTGCCCGTCGTTGGAATGCTGGATCACCACGGGCTCGATGCTGTCGAGCGCGACGCCCTCCGCCGCGAATGCCGCGCGCAGCTCCTTGGGGAGCGTGGTGACCGCGTCGAGGTCGTCGACCAGCTCCTTGGTCGCGGCGTGGTAGAGCTGATCGATGCGGTAGCTCTTCAAACCGTGCGACGAGGCGAGCGCCGCGCCGTTTTCGTAGCCGGCGCGGCGCGCTTTCTCGTCGATCCAGAGGTCCCGCGCGCTGAGCATGACGGACCATTCTACCACGCCATGCCCGGCGGGCGGACTACGTAAGCAGGACCTTGTCGATGGTGGTGATGCAGCCGTTGTCGGCGCGGAGATCGTAGCTGACGACGTGGGCGCCGCCGACCGTCGTTCGCTCGTTGTCGACGCCGAACGTCAGCATGCCGCCGCCGGCGCTCGGGACCGAGCCGCTGGTGATGGTGCTGTCGCCGTCGCGCATCTTGATCATGTCGTTCACGACGTGCCCGAGCAGCACGGCTTTGAGGCGCGCCGGGTCGTTCATGAGCGCCTCGCGCTGCGCCGCCGGCAGCTTTGCGAACGCTTCGTCGGTCGGCGCGTAGACGGTGAGCGGGCCGGCGCCCTTGAGCGTGTCGTCGAGTCCCGCGGCGTGCACGGCGGCGACGAAGGTGTTGAGGTTCTTCTGCTGGGCGGCGAGTTCGAGGACCGTCGCCGCGCGGGGCTGGGCGAACGCGGGCCCGGCGAGGCTGAGAGCGAGCAGGCAACCGGCAAATGACCGGAATGCGGCAGCACGGGTAAGGCGCATGGAGACCTTCCTCCGGAACAGAGAGGGTGCTGACGATCGATCGTTACGCCCAGTCTACTATTTCCATAGGAGTTTGTTTCGAGAGAAAGATTAAATTTATAGGTGAAGCCCTGATGGTGGCGGTTTCGCGTCAGAAAAGCGAGTGCTGCTCGGGCTCTTTCTTCGTCTCCGGCACCGGCTCGTCGAGCCGCGCGCGGACTTTCTTGAGGTCGCTGTAGACGAGCTTTTTCACTTCGGTCATCGCGCCGCCGGTCTGGCGCAGGATGTACGCCGGGTGGAACGTCGCGATGACCGGGATGCCGCTTGGGCCGTCGAACCACTGGCCGCGCTGTTTGGTGATCGAGAACTTCTCGCCCATGAACGATTTCGCGGCCGGCGCGCCCAGCGCGAGGATCACGCGCGGGCGGATCAGATCGATCTGCTCGTCGAGGTACGGCCGGCAGTTGCGCATCTCGTCAGGCGTGGGCGCGCGATTCGCTAGCCGATGGCCCACGTCGACGGTCGGGCGGCATTTCACGGTATTGCAGATGAACACGTCCTCGCGCGGCAGATCGATCGCGAGCAGCATCTTGTCGAGCAGCTCGCCCGCGCGCCCCACGAACGGGCGGCCCAGCTTGTCCTCGGTTTCACCCGGCCCTTCGCCCACGACCATCACCGTCGCGCACGAATCGCCTTCGCCGTACACGCTGTTGCGGCGTGTCGCTCCGATCCCGCACTTCCGGCACGCGGCAACGATCGCCGATTGGCGTTCGAGCTCGCGCTCCCGCTTCGCCCGCTCCTGCAGGCTCATGCCGGGAGCTTCCCCGGCGAGGGCTCGAGCAGCACGGCCTCGCCGAACGCCAGCACGCGCGTGGCGCCGTCGGGGCCTTCCGAGGCTTGGAACTGCAAGCCGAGCACGCCGTTCGCGCCCATGGTCTCGGCCTTGCGCAGCAGCATGTCGAGCGACTCCGCGCGCGTGCGCTCCGCATCCGTGAGATACTCCACCGGCGTGAGCCCGATGAGCACGCCGATGTTGCGAAAGGTCTGCTTGAGCACGTTGCGCGGGCGGCTCGCGTTGCCGTACGCATAGCCGAAGGAGCGCACAACGCGGTAGCCTTCGACGCGCTCGAACGTGGTGACGGCGTCGGGCGCGAGCGCCATCAGCGAAGCAGCCTGCGGCCGAGCACGACGGCGCCGACCGCGACGCCGGCGTACAGCGCATACCGCCCGACCAGCGCGCCGACGAGGCTGTAGTACCACGCGCGGCCGTGGTGCTTGAGCCAGTACTTGCGCCGCGACGTCTGCTTGCGCTTCTCGACGTTGTACTGGCCGCGCGCGGAGCCCATCCCCTCGTGCACCGCTTCGCTCGCCGGCACGTACCAGGTCTCCCAGCCCGCGTCCGCGGCGCGCTTTGCGAAATCGACCTCCTCGTGGTACAGGAAGAAGCGCTCGTCGAACGGGCCGATGGCGTCGATGACGGCGCGCCGGATCGCGAGCGCCGCGCCGATCGCGAGGTCGACGTGCTGCGGTTTGTCGTGATCGAAGCCGCGCAACCCGGCGCCGTTGGCGAACCGGCGCAGCACCGGCAGCTCGCCCCACGCGCTGCTGCGCAGAAACGCACCGGCCCAGGTGTCGAACTCGCCGACCGATTCTTGCACGCTGCCGTCGTAGTTGTAGATGCGCGAGCCGGCGATCCCGCACGCCGGGTGCGCGTCCATGAACGCGACGATCTCCGCCAGGGCACGATCTTTCAGCTCCGCATCGGGGTTCAGCAGAAACACGTACTCCGACGACGTCGCGGCGAACGCGCGGTTGCACGCCGCCGCGAAGCCAAGGTTCGCGCCGTTCTCGACGATCCGAACACGCCCGCCGTAGCGCTCGGCGATGAACTCGCGCGACCCGTCGGCGGAACCGTTGTCGGACACGACGACGTTCGCGAATTCCGGGTCATGCCGCACTTCGGTCAGCGCGAACACCGAGTCGAGCGCGGTCGCAATCTTTTCTTTGTCGTTCCAGCAGACGACCACGACATCGACCCTACTCACACCGCGGACCTCACGCGGCGTCGCCGCCGCGCACCGGCGCGAAGGTGTTGCGGTTCTGCAGGTACGGCCAGATGAAGCCGTCGAGGTCGCCTTCGAGGACGGCTTGGGCGCTGCCGGTCTCGACGTTGGTGCGGACGTCCTTCACCAATTGGTACGGGTGCAGCACGTAGTTGCGGATCTGCGAACCCCACTCATTTGCCATGCGGTCGCCGCGCAGCTCGTTGAGCTTCGCCTCCTGCTCTTCGCGCGCGCGCTGGACGAGCTTCGCGCGCAAGATGTTCAGCGCGACGTCGCGGTTCTGCATCTGCGAACGTTCTTGCTGCGACGCAACGACGATGCCGGTCGGCAGGTGATACACGCGTATCGCGGACTCCGTCTTGTTGACGTACTGGCCGCCCGCGCCGCTGGCTTTGAACGTCTCGACCTTGAGGTCGTCGGGCTTGATCTCCACGTCACCCGCGTCGCCTTCTTCCATTTCCGGCACGACGTCGACTTCGGCGAACGACGTCTGGCGGCGGCCTTGATTGTCGAACGGCGAGATGCGCACGAGACGGTGCACCCCGCGTTCGCTTTCCAACATCCCGTACGCGTGCTTGCCGCGGATGATGAACGTGATCGAGCGCAGGCCGGCTTCGTCGCCGGGCGCCTCTTCGACGACGTGCGTCTCGTAGCCGTGGTTTTCCGCCCAGCGCAAATACATGCGCCCGAGCATCTGCGTCCAGTCGGCCGCGTCGGTCCCGCCCGCGCCCGCACGGATCGTCACGATCGCGCCGTGCGAATCGTACGGGCGGTCGAAGTTCGCCGCCATCTCCAATTCGTCGAGCGCCTTCACGGCACGCGCGAGCGCAGCCTCGGCTTCCGCCTCCGCGCCGGGTTCGTCGCCGAGCACGTCGAGCAGCTCCGCGGCGTCGGTCAGCTCAGCTTCGATGACGTCGACGGCATCGATGTCCGAGCGTAAGTCGGCGATCCGCTTCATGACGCCGCGCGCCCGCTCGGGATCGCTCCAGAAGTCGTCCGCGCGCGAGCGCGCCTCGAGCTCGGCTACGCTGCGGCGCTTGCCGGCATCGTCAAAGCCGCACCTTGAGCGCGCTCAAGCGCTCGCGGGCGCGGTCGATGGCGGAAGTTTGGGCGTCTGACACGGGACGTCCGATTTCTCCGGGAGTCGGCGACGCCCTACCGGAAAAGCGCGGCCGTGAGCACCATCCTCCTGCGGCCGGCGGCCGTGTTCGACGGCGAGCAACTGCGCGACGGCTGGGATGTCCTCGTCGAAGGCGACCGGATCGCCGGCGCCGGCGCCGCTTCGACCATCGGCGTGCCCGACGGTGCGCGCACGATCGAGCTGCCCGGCGCAACGTTGCTGCCGGGGCTCATTGACCTGCATACGCACCTGCTGTTGCACCCGTACGACGAGCGGCCGTGGGACGATCAGGTGCTGCGCGACCCGGAGTCGCTGCGCGTCGCGCGCGCCGTCGTGGCGGCGAAGCGCACGCTCGCGGCGGGGTTCACCACGCTGCGCGATCTCGGAACCGAAGGCGCGGGCGACGCGGACGTCGGCCTGCGCCGCGCAATCGAGGAAGGCGTGATTCCCGGACCGCGGCTGGTGTGCGTGACGCGCGCGATCGTCGCCCGCGGAACGTACGGACCGACGGGATTTCATTCGGGTTGCTGCGTGCCGCAAGGCGCTGACGAAGTGGACGGGGCCGAGTCGATCGTCCGCACGACGCGCATGCAGATCGCGCGCGGAGCCGACTGGATCAAGGTATATGCCGACTATCGCTACGGCCCGGGCGGCGATGCGCGGCCGACCTTCTCGCAGGACGAGCTCGCGCTGATCGTGCGCGTCGCGCACGACGCCGGTGTCCCCGTCGCGGCGCATGCGACGACCGCTGAAGGCATGCGCCGCGCCGCGCTCGCCGGCGTGCAAACGATCGAGCACGGCAACGAAGGCACGGCCGAGGTCTTCGCGTTGATGGCGCAGCACGACGTCGCGTACGTGCCCACGCTCGCGGTCTATGAAGTTCTCGAACGGATGCGCGGCCTGTCGAGCGATCATCCGAAGGTGGTTGCGAAGCGCGCCGCCTTCGCGGCGGCGCGCGCGAGCGGCGTGACGATCGCGAACGGCAGCGACATCGGCGTGTTCCCGCACGGCGAAAACGCGCGCGAGCTCGAGCTCTTGGTGGAGCACGGGATGACACCGGCCGAAGCGCTGCGCGCGGCGACGTCCGTGGCGGCGATTGTCTTGCGGCGGGGCGATCTCGGCACCGTCGCCGCGGGGGCGCGCGCCGACATCGTCTGCTGCGATGGCGATCCGACCGTCTCGATCGGCGCGCTGCGCAGCATCCGCCTCGTGATCAAAGACGGCGTCGCGCTCGAACAGGCTTGAGCTTACGGCGGAAGCGGCTGCGGATTCAACATGACCTTCGAGCCCGGATTCACGAAGCCACGGGCTCCGACCACGAAGACGTTTCCGTTCTGCTGCTTGTACGAACCGGGCGGGGCCGGAACGCGCTTCCCCTCACGGTCGAGCACGTACGCTTGGATCTGTTCTCCGCCGGCCTTGCGGCAGTACAGGGTTTGCCCGTTGGCCAGCACGACTTTGGTGAAGTTCAGACTCGCGGCGCCCGGCTTGAGATCGACCTGGGCGGCAAACGCGACACCGGCCGATGCCAGAGAAACGGCGGCGCCGAGCGCGATCGCGCGAAAAACCGCATACATCGTGTTAGTGCTCCTTGCGAAGCCTCGGAAAAAGTGCACCGAGCGACCTGGACGCACTGTGCGACCGGGCTCCCATCGTGTCAATTCTGCGCTCGAACGACGGAGCCCCTTCGGGGCGGTTGGCATGGACCGCGGGCGGCTTCGTACGTCGGGCTTACGAACGGCTGCCGGATGAGAGGAACTAGCCTTGTCCTGAGCACAAGCGGAGGCATGGCTTGCCTCCGCAGCGTCACCTCCCAAGTTAAACCCGTCCTGTCGGCTTTAGCGTGGTCACTCTGCCCGTGACGAATTGTGACTCTAGAAATAGGTCGGTGACCTCTGGATTCGGCGCAACCGCAGTTTTGGTAGTCGCTTGCTTCGTGCTGTGTGCCTGCAGTGGGGCTGGCGCTGGAACGGCTGCGACAAACTCGACGCCAACGATTGCGCCCCATCTTACTGAATACACGATTCCGACTGCAAATAGCATGCCCGTTGCGATCACGAGCGGACCCGACGGAGCGCTTTGGTTTACGGAAGCAAACAAGATAGGTCGTGTGACGACGTCGGGTGTGTTTACTGAATACACGATCCCGACTGCAAACAGCCTTCCTTACGGCATCAGCTCGGGTTCGGATAGCGCCGTTTGGTTTACGGAAAACGGCGCCAACAAAATCGGACGAGTGACCACTTCGGGCACATTCACCGAATATGCAATCCCAAGCGCCAACAGCAGCCCTGACGGCATAGCCGCGGGTCCTGACGGAGCGCTCTGGTTCACGGAGCAATACACCGGCAAGATCGGCCGAGTGACCACAGCAGGTACGTTTACGGAATACTCGACGTCGAGCGCCGGCAGTTTTCCAAGTGGCATCACGGTCGGCCCGGACGGCGCCCTGTGGTTTACGGAAAACAACAGCATCGGGCGGATGACAACTTCAGGAACGCTTACCGAATACACGATTCCGACGGCAGCGAGCGCAACCCAACACATTACGGTGGGACCGGACGGGGCTCTATGGTTTGCGGAATACGTCGGCAAGATCGGCCGGGTGACGACCGCCGGAACCTTCACCGAGTATGCGGCTCCGACCGTGGGTGGCGGTCCTTGGGGTATCGCGACTGGTTCGGACGGCAACCTCTGGTTCACGGTGTGGCAGACGAGTGCCAATATCGGAAAGCTCACGCCCACTGGGACGCTCACCGATTATCCCGCGAGCAGCAGCCCCCAGAACATCACTGCGGGTCCGGACGGGGCGCTCTGGTTTACCGAAACTGCAGGAAACAAGATCGGGCGGTTTTCTCCGCAGTAGCTTGCGACAACTGTACCGACTTACCTGCGGTTCGGTAAGTCTCCTCGCATCGCGCGCGGCGCTTTGCAAAACCGTTCTGCAAACCGGAGCGTGACCTCGCGCAGGAACCAGGCCGGATCGTGCTGCTTCGGGTGCTCTTTCGCCCATTGCCGGTTAAGCCGATGGTGCGAGGCGTTGGCCTCGCCGCGTTCCGCATTCGCCGACGCGCTTGCGCGCGGGTCTGTGCCCTTGCGGACCTGTGCTGCTTTCGCTCTCGGGCGGATCGGCTAATCCGCGCGCGCCTCCGGTGGGGCGAAGCACGTTCCCCGGCGGTCGCCTTCCCGAAGCAAAACGCGACGGGTACGGCTCATACGCAGCAATCCTTCGACGAGTGCGCGCCTGAACAGCGAGCATTGCGCCCGCGTTCTCAACGGACTAATTTAGTATATTGACAATATGCGCCTAACTTGGGAAGATTGCGTGAACAAAAGTATGAAACTCACCAAAGAGACCGAGTATGCGCTGGAAGGCCTGGCGTCGCTAGCCAAGCGTCCCGAGGGGGCGGTGATAGCGGCTGCCGATTTGGCCGACACGGTGGGCACGTCGGTGGGGTTCATGTCGAAGATATTGCAACGCCTGAGCGGCGCAAAACTCACGCGCGGGCATCGCGGCAATCCACGCGGCTACAGCCTTGCAAGGCCTGCCGATCGTATCAGCGTGCGCGACGTCGTCGAATCGCTCGAGGGCGACGACATTTTCGAGCGTTGTATCTTTTGGTCGGAACCGTGCTCGGAGGCGAACTCCTGTCCGTTGCACGACGTGTGGAAGCGCGTGCGTCCGCAAGTGCGAGCGCAGTTTTCCGTGCTGACCATGCGCGATCTCGCGCGCAAGAAGCGAAAGAGCGGCTAAATGCCGTTCGAGAGCCGTCTTTTTGTGAAAACCGGGTTGGTCGCGTTCGTCGCTGCGTTCGTTTGGGGTGCGTGGATGGCGTTTGAGGAATCGTTGGGGCGACCCGTCGATCCGATCTGGGCGATCGAGCACGCGCACGTGGCGTTCGTTGGCTGGTTGGTGAACATGGTGATGGGATTCGCGATCTGGCTGCTGCCGCTCAATCGCGAACGATTTCCCGAAACGCAGGGCCGTTACGTTCGTTGGATGCCAGTTACGACGTACTGGCTACTCAACGGTGGGTTGATCGCACGTATTCTTTCCGAACCGGCCATAGCGCACAACGTGTTTGCGCGCGTGACGCTCGGCGCATCGGCGCTGGCGCAAGTGTGCGCGGTACTTCTATTCGTTTCGCTCGCGTGGTTGCGCACGCGCGCGCCGTCGCATCCGGCGCCGGGTGTGCGGTGACGAGGGGCTGGCTTCCGCCGGTGCCGCTCGCACTCGGTGCCCTCTTCGGCGCTCTCTCGTGGACGCTCGTGATCCTCTACGGCGTAACGCCCTCGTTTGGCATCGCGCTTGCGTGGATTCATGCGGTGGCGCTCGGTTCGTTCACCACGATCGCGCTCGCGGTGCTCATTCACGTCGTGCCGGGGTTCACGGACCTATCGTGGCGCGCAAAGACGCTCGCGCGATGGAGCGGAGCGCTCTTGCCGTTCGCGGCGGCGGGATTCGTCATTTCGTTTGCGAGCGGATTCGGGCTCGGCATCGGGATCTTCGGCGTCGTGTCGGCGCTGCTGATTCTTGCCTACGCGAGCGCGGCCATCGCAACGGTCGTACAGCGTGCATCGGAGGCGACGGAAGCGGCGATCGCGCGCGCGTTTCTGATCGTGATGCTCTTTCTCGTTGTTGCCGCAATTCTTGGCGCGCTGTTGGCGTACGCCTATCAAGTCGGCGACTCACGTCTGATGCAATTCGCGCCCGAGCATGGCGCCATTGCCATCGTGGGGTGGTTGACGCTGCTGACGATGGGCGTGTCGGTGCGAACGCTTCGGCCGATTCTCGGCAGCGAACCGCGCTGGCGCGCGATGCACATCGCCTCGAATTCCGCGATGTTGCTCGGCGCGATCTTCATACCGCTGGCATTGAGCGTCGGTATCCTCGCGCTGACGCGCGCGGCGTTCGCGGTCGGCCTCGTGGCCGCGGCAGCTTATGCGATCGACGGATTCGATCGCTTGCGGCGCGCGACGACACCCAACCGCCCGGCGCACGCCTTTATCGTGGCATCGCTCGTGTGGCTGGTGTTCTCCGCGAGCGCGGCGGCAATCGGTGCCTACGACGTGGCGGTGGTCGCGGCGCTCGCGGGATGGCTCGGGCAGATGATCAATGCGCATCTGCATCACATCGGGATTCGCGTGATCGCGACGACGGTCGCCGGCGACGAGAACGAAACGCGACCGTGGCAACTGCTCGACGCGCGCCTGAGCTGGGCGACGGTGGTGTTGGCGCAAGCCGCGGTGGTACTGCTCGTCGTTGGTGTGGCGACGAATCTGCCGGCATGTTTTGTTTCGAGCGGGAGCGCAGGACTGGGTGCTGCGATTGCGTTTGCCGTTAATGCCGGCATTGCGATTCGACGCGCACGGTTGATGCGGCCCTTCGACTTCGGCGCTGCGCGCCTAGGCTCGGGGTGACAAAAATAGCTACGCTCGGACCGGACATACGAAGGGTTTAAGGTTATGGGAAACGCGTATCTGATTTTCAATATTTTCATCGTGGTGGCGGCCCTTGCCATTATCGCGATGCTCTTTCTCGCCAACTATCGATTGCACGAACCGTTGCCGCAGGAGGTGGTCACGTCGCGCGGCTACACGCTGCGGCGTTACTGGTTCTGGCTCGTTCTTGTGGTCGCCGTGGTTACGTTCGCCATGACGATTCCATATTTTCCGTACCATGCGGCCGGCGCCTCGGCGAGCGCCAAACATTTTAGCGTCGTCGCGCAACAGTACAGCTTTTCGGTTCCCGCGGTGGTCCCGGTCGGCGTGCCGGTGATCTTCGATGTTACGTCTCGAGATGTCAATCACGGGTTCGGTATTTACGGCCCGGACGGCGCGATCGTCGGCCAGGTGCAGGCCATGCCGGGCTACACCAACCATCTGCTGATGACATTTACGGTGGCGGGACACTACACGATCCGGTGCCTGGAATATTGCGGTATCGCGCATGCCGCGATGCAAGCGGGGTTTGACGTACCATGAGCAGCGACGTAATGCAAAGCCGCGCGGGCGCGCGCGTGATGTGGATCTATCTCGGCACGGGAATTGCGATCTTCGCGCTGATGACGCTGGCCGGTATCCTGTTGCGAGCTGCGCAAGCCGGATGGATTCCGGTCGATCCGGGAACGTTCTATTCGATCTTGAGCCTTCACGGCGTGGGGATGATCGTCGCGATGGCGATCGCGGGCTTGGGAACGTTGTGGTATCTGGTGCGCCGGGAAATAGATCTCGACGAACGGATCGCGTATCTCGCCTATGGGTTTTTCATCGCCGGCGTTGTCAGCGCCATCATCAGCGTCGTCCCCGGACGATATGGGTCGTTGTGGACGATGCTTTATCCGCTTCCATTTGTCGGTACGTATTGGCCAAGTTGGGCCACCGGTGCATGGCTTATCGGAAACGCGCTCGTGATGCTCGGATTCATGCTGTGGTGCGCGCAGATCCTTGGCGCGTTGCTTGAAAAGTACGGCGGCGTTCGCGGCATGTTGGCAATCGATTACGTGTTTGCCAAGCGCGCGTTTACCGAGGCGGGCCGCAAGCCGCCGCCGCCGGCGATGTTCGCGGCGGCGATCACGGCGTTCGACGGATTCATCACCGGCATGGTCGGCCTGGTAATCGGCACGGCGTTGCTCGTGCACTTGATCGATCCGTCGGTTGCGATCGACCCGCTCTGGGCGAAGAACCTAACGTATCTTTTCGGGCATTCCATCGCGAATCTCGCGATGTACATGGCCGTCGCGGGAGTGTACGTCGGGCTGCCGATGTGCACGAAGCGCGCGTATCATACGTCCCCGCAGTTGGCCGTTGCGTGGTGGGCGACGTTGCTGTTCGTGATCATCGCCTACTTTCATCATCTGTATATGGATTTCGCCCAGATGCAGTGGATGCAGTTCGTGGGAGAGATCGCATCGTATCTGGCAGCGATTCCCGTCGTGGTCGTGACGGTCTACGGCGGCGTGATGCTCGTGCATCGTTCGGGGATGCGCTGGTCGCTCGGCTCGATGTTCCTCTATGGCGGAATGATCGGCTGGGTGGTCGGCGGTATCGGTGCCGTGCTCGACGCCACCATTCCGGCCAATATCGATCTGCACAATACGCTGTGGGTTCCGGCACATTTCCACACGTATTTGCTTGAGGGCGTATTGTTGTTTACGCTCGGATGGGCGTTTGTGAATCTCGAGCAACGCGCGGATGCCGTATCTAGTCTGATGTTGCGTTGGCTCGTCGGCCTCGGAATGTTTGGCGGTGGTGCCCTCTTCGTATTCGCATTCTATATTGCGGGAGCGGCGGGCGTGCCGCGACGCTATGCCGTCGAACCGGCTCCCGGACCGTTGTGGGCAAGTGTAGCGACGGTGGGTGCGATCGTCTTTTTCATCGGTTTTGCGATCTGCGTCTTCGAGGGCGTGCGATTGGCGAGCCTGCCTAAGAGCGACGTGACGGCATGAACAGGCGATCGATTGCCGCGACGATTCTTCTGCTTGCGACGATTGCGTTTGCGCTTGCGCCGCTCTACCGCTCGGCCGTCGATATTCCGATCCCAGTGCATCACGTGCTGCATGCCGTGATGATGGCGGGTACGGCGCTCGCGGGCATCCTGTTTGCGGGTTCGTTGGCGCGGGAACGGCGCGGCGGCGCCCCCTGGCTGCTCGTTGCCATGTTTGCGCCGGTATTCGCGATGATCTTGATGTGGCCGTCGGAATATTCGTATTTTGAGTTGCATCCCTACGGTCACATTGCCGAGCATCTCGGATTGATATTCCTGGGTTTCGCGGCGGGGTACGGCGGCCAACGCTATGCCAATGGCATTGGCTGGGCCAGCGGCATCGGCATCGTTGCGATGGCCGTGCTGGGAGTTTGGGGATATGGCGTCGCCCCCACGACGGTCGCGCCGGTGGCCGCCACACCATCGGCGCCGGCTGCGGCAGCAGCACCGAACGCGGCGCATGGTTCCGTGCTGTATACGCAGAATTGCGCGGTCTGTCACGGCGTGGCGGGCGCCGGCGGCGAAGGTCCGCCGCTCAAAAACGAGCGCGTTCGCAAGTCGCTTACTGCGGCGGAAGCGTGGATTGAGAATCCGGCAGAGCCCATGCCGAAGCTCTACCCGGGGACGCTCTCGGCACAAGACGTTGCCGATGTTGCCGGCTACATTGAAACGCTTCGCTAGAAGGCGCTTCCGCTCCGGAACGCGCGTGCCGCACCCGCGCCATATCGACCCTGCATCAGGCTATGCGGCGAAAACCCTTATGGGACGGGCGTTTGCGCGACACGCTCCGGTTTGCAGAACCGTTTTGCAAAGGGCACGCGCGGCGGGCCTGGCGCGGGTGGAGGGGTGCGCGGTTTTGGCGCGTTCGTCTATGCCCGCTACGCGCTGGCTCCGTGACAGCGTTTGTACTTCTTGCCGCTGCCGCACGGGCACAACTCGTTGCGGCCGACTTTGTCTGCGGCGGCGACTTGCTTGGGTTTCGTGGGTTCGCCGTCGTCGCCGCGGTTCGTGTGAACCTGCGTGGCTTCGTACTTCGGTGCGGGGCCGAGCAGACGTTCCGCCATCGCCGGGTCGATGCGCGACTCCGCGGGCTGCGGCGGCATGTGCCCCGTCGGGATCGGCTCGAAGGCCGGCGCGCCGTTGGACGCGACCCCGTTCGCGTACGGCTGCTCCGGAGCAAAGCCTTGGAACTCGTCGGGCGGCGCGGCTTCGACGCGCACCGCGAACGCAGCTTTGATCGCTTCGTCGGCGATGTTGTTCTTGAGATCTTCGAAGATCTCGTACGCTTCTTTTTCGTACTCGACGCGCGGGTCTTTCTGCCCGTACCCGCGCAAGCCGATGCCGCTCTTGAGCGCGTCCATGATGTACAAGTGATCCACCCACAAGCGATCGATGATCGGCAGCATGATGTACTGCGACTCGACCATCCGCATGATCTCGGGGGTGACCTCGGCTTCTTTTTCCTCGTACGCGGCCAGCGCGTGGTTGTATAGCAGCTCTTTCATCCCGTCGCGGTCGAGCTTCTCGAGCTCCTCGACGCTGACGTGCTCCTTGATCGGGAACAGCTGCTCCACTTCATCGAGGGTCGCCGCTAGATTCCATTCCGATGGATGCTCTTCTTCCGGCGCCCCGGTATCCACCGCGAACCCGACTTTGCGCTTGAGCGTGTCGACGAAGAAGTCGCGCAGCGGCTGGCCTTCGAGCACCCGGCGGCGTTCGCCGTAGATGACCTCGCGCTGCTTGTTCATCACGTCGTCGTACTCGAGAACCTGCTTGCGGATCTCGTAGTTGTGGTTCTCGACCTTGGACTGCGCGTTCTCGATCGAGCGTGACAGGATGCCCGCTTCGATCGGCGTCTCGTCGGTGAACTTGACGAAGTCCATCATCTTCTGCAGCCGCTCTTGGCCGAACAGCCGCATCAGCTCGTCTTCGAGCGCGATGTAGAAGCGCGTCGT
>Ga0208078_1000093_pt1 | contig 25636 bp, 18 predicted proteins | sample NGESurdeep072012_3_FD_184468 | JGI IMG/M metagenome (GOLD analysis project Ga0208078, IMG submission 184468) | Arctic peat soil microbial communities from Barrow, Alaska - NGEE Surface sample 53-2 deep-072012 (SPAdes) | ecosystem: Environmental > Terrestrial > Soil > Wetlands > Peat ...
CGTATATGCGAAGTTCGTGGTCTTCGAGATCGCCGAATCGCAATGCTCCTGAAAGGCCGCCTGCATCTTGATGTGCCACTCGGGCGCGATCTGATTGGCGGTGACGAACACGCGCTGCCAGCGCGCGGGGATCTCGTTGTGCTCGACGGAGCCCGTGCGCGCGATCTTCTCGACGAGCGCATCGCTGTACCAGCCTTCGCGTTTCGCGATCTCGACGAAGTCCTCGTTCACATCCGGCATCATGACGCCGGCCTGATTGCGCATGAAGGCAACGGCAAAGAGCGGCTCGAGGCCGGAGGAGCACCCCGCAATGATCGAGATCGTGCCCGTGGGCGCGACGGTGGTGACGTTGCAGTTGCGGAGCATCTGCATCGCTCGAATGCGCTTGCCCTCAGCGTCACGCGCGCACGTTTCGTCGGGACCCCAGATCGAGCGCGCCCACTCGGGGAACGGGCCGCGGTCGTTGGCGAGCCGCTCGCTCTCGCGCTTCGACTCGACATCGAGGAACTCCATCACCTTGCGGCCCATCTCGACGCCTTCCGGCGAGTCGTACGGGATCGCCAGGCGCACGAGCATGTCGGCGAAGCCCATGAGCCCAAGGCCGATGCGGCGGATGCGCTTGGAGAGGGAGTCGATTTCAGGAAGCGGGTACTTGTTGACGTCGATGATGTTGTCGAGGAAGTGCGTGGAGAGGTGGATGTCGCGCTTGAACGCATCCCAGTCCATGCGGCCGTCGACCACGTAGTACCCGACGTTGATGCTGCCGAGGTTGCAGACGTCGTAGGGGAGGAGCGGCTGCTCGCCGCAGGGGTTGGTCGCCTCGTACAGCCCGAGGTGCGGCACCGGGTTGTAGCGATTCGCCTCATCGATGTAGAAGCACCCAGGCTCGCCCGTGCGCCACGCGCCCTCGATCATGCGATCCCACACCATCTTCGCGTCGAGCTGGCCGGTGACTTCCTTGGAGACAGGATCCACGAGGTCGTACGACTCACCGGCGCGCAGCTTCTCCATGAACTGCGCGGTGACGGCCACGGAGATGTTGAAGTTCACGATCTGCGTGAGGTCTTCCTTGCACGCAATGAACTGCAGGATGTCCGGATGATCGATGCGCAGAATGCCCATGTTCGCGCCGCGACGCGTGCCGCCCTGCTTGACCGCATCCGTGGACGCATCGTAGAGCTTCATGAAGGAGATCGGCCCCGATGCGACGCCGGTGGTCGAGCGCACCATGGAGCCCTGCGGGCGCAAGCGCGAAAAGGAGAAGCCCGTGCCGCCGCCCGACTGGTGAATGAGCGCCATCGATCGCAGCGTGTCGTAGATGCCCGTTTGCCCGTTCGAGAGCGAGTCGTCGACCGGGAGAACGAAGCACGCCGAGAGCTGCCCGAGGGGGCGGCCAGCGTTCATGAGCGTGGGCGAGTTCGGCTCGAACCTGCGCTCCGTCATCAGCCGGTAGAACTCGTCCGCCACCGCGCCCGTTGCCCCCTCGCTCGCGCCATATCGCCGATCCGCCTCAGCCACCACCGTTGCGACTCGCCAGAAGAGATCTTCCGGATGCTCGGTGGGCGCGCCGGTCTTGTCCTTCACGAGGTAGCGCTTCTCGAGGACGATCCGGGCGTTCTTGCTGAGGGCTGCCGGTGCGGCGGGACGAGCGGGATGGGCCATGATGGGAGAGCTCCTAGTCAAAACGAGATGCTGAAATATAGCGGAACCAGGGCGGGCGGCTTGTGATGCAGGGCGCGAAGCGGACGATAAAATGCGGAGCGAAAAAAACGGCGTGATGGCGTGGGGGCGGACAATACGGGGGATCGTGATTCCGCGCAAGGCGTTTCGTAAGTGCCACTAGCACAACGTGTTACGCTATCCACATCACAAATGCGAAGTTGGCGAGCGTCATCAACATTCCCTCCACAATCATGCGCGACCGCGCAAGTCTCCCACCGGTTACATCCCCTTTTTCGCCAACGCCTACCCTCTCAACTCTCGACGCTGTATACGCTTCCAGAGTAACAGTGCTGTGCTCGCCTCACCACTTTTCCGCCACCCTTCCTCCCAACATTTCAGCGCCCTAATCACACCCTTGCCCGCTTTCACGTGCGTATCAACGGGTACTTTCCCGCTCGATATTCAGCCTGCAGCGACAGGTAGCTCTCCATCGTGCGCCGGATCCGATCCGTGATCTCCGGCGTCGCCGCACGCGCCACTCGCGCCGGCACTCCCAGCACCACACTCCCCGGCGGAATGCGCATCCCCTCGCGACACACTGCCCCCGCACCCACGAGCGACCCTGCGCCGACCACGACCCCGTTGAGAAGGATCGCGCCGATAGCGATCAAACAGTCATCCTCCACCGTCGCGCCGTGCAGTACCGCACGATGCCCAATCGACACGCGCGAGCCGATCGTCAACGGCAACCCCGCGTCGACGTGGAGCACCGCGCCATCCTGAACGTTCGTGTCCGCACCGATCGTGATCGGCGCGCTGTCCGCGCGAATCACTGCGGTCGGCCACACACTCACGCGTGAGCCCATGGTGACATCGCCGATCACCGCGGCGTTCGGATGGATGTATGCGCTGGGATCGATGCTCACAACACGCTCATGCAGCTCAAGGGAAGGCTCAGAACGAAAAGCCGAGGCGGACATACAGGCTCGCGGACGACACGCCGAGTCCGGAGTGATTCACCACCGGAGCGGCGACGCCGATGCGCAAAACGTACGGCACATCGTACGGAACCGCGAGATTGATCCCGAGCTCCGCGCCGGCGCTCGCGATCCAGTGATCGGCGATCGTTCCCGGCACGCCGAAGCCGCCGCTCGCGCTCCCCGCATCGCCGAACAGCGACAGCGATGTGCGATCGAGGAAGACGGGCCAGAGTCCGAAGCCGCGCTCGGGGCGCGTGAACGGCAGCCGATACTCGAGCGATCCCGCGACGATCCGTGTGCCGCTCTCTATTCCCACGGGAAAGCCGCGCACACCGAATGTGCGGCGCGAGCCCAGTGAGATCCCCGGCAGCGCCGCGATGTCCGCGCCACTCGCGCCGCCCAGATCGAACTCATTCTGCTCGGTGCCATCCGCGACACCGGCCGCCGCACGCAGCGCGATCACGTGGTGCGCCCACGCACCCACGTCGAGTGACTTGTACGCCGCCACCGCCGCGGACACGTTCTTCGACGCAACGGGGCCGCTGCCCTCGAGCCACTTCAGTCGCCCGGTCGCCGAGAGTGACACGCCATCCTCGGGAGAGATCGAGAGCGTCGGCTGCTGGATGTTCGTCCACCCGGCAGACGATGACAGCTGCCAGTAGCGGCGCGAGGGATCCTCGAGACCCACGATCATGCCGATCAACGCGGGAGGATCCGTGGTGTAGTCGCGCTGCTCAAGCGTGCCGTATACCGAGATGTACGCATTGCTGCGCACGCGCGGCCTGCTGAACGTCATCCCCACATCGAAGTCGCGAGTGCGACGAAAGAGATCGCCCACGAACGCGCCGCCGCTGTCCAGCGCGCGATACGAATCCCAATACTGATTGACATCCGCCTGCAGCACGGGCTGGCCGAGCCCCAGATAGCGATAGGTGAAGCCGCCCGTGTGCTGCCCGTGCACGAAGTCGATCAGCACGTCGGCAGCGTACTCGTGTCGCCCGACGATGTCGCTGCCGCTCGTGTACGCGCCCACGGTATAGCTGCCGAAATTGTCCTGGCCGACTAGTGGGAGCCAGTAGCGCGGGAGGAGCGAGTGCCAGGACGAGTAGTCGTGCGCGCTGGCGGTGCTCGATGCGGGGGGTGGGGGTGCGGGCGTCGTGTCGATGGGTGAGACGATCACAAACCCCTTCAGCATTCGCCGATTGACACTGTCCATCGATGCGATACCGACATGAAAGCCGTCGCTTTCCCATCGCACCGCGGCGATCGACTTTCCATCCGGGGAAATCGACGGCCAGAAGACTCCCGTCGTCGCGTCGGTCAACCGCAGCGTGACGCAGCAGCCGGATGCCTGGCCGCGATAGAGCTGCGATACTCCTGTCCGGTCCGAAGCAAAAACAATCGTGGAATCGTTCGCGGTCCACTCGGGCTCCGAGTTCGACGCGCGACTTCGTGTGATGGAGTGGAGCACGCGTCCCATGGTGTCGAGCACGACGATCTCCGTGAAGCCGCCGCGAGTCCATCGCGTCGCCACGATGCGGTCGCCGCCGCGCGACCACTTCGGCTCCGCCCACTGCGTATCGGGCGACGCGCTCGTGAGCACTCGGATCGACGAGCCATCCGGGCGCACGCGCACGAGCGCCCTCGCCGCGGGCAAGTACTGCACCGCGACCATCTCGCCATCCGCGCGCGCATCGACTTCGGCCAGTCGCGCGGCGTGCGTCAGCTGCGTCACGTGTCCGTCCTTCTCGCGATAGAGATCGGAGCGATCGCGATACGGATCGGTGAGGTCGAGCTGCGAATACACCACGGAGCCATCGCGGAGCGGCACGTTCGGCGACACGCCGTTGCGCCGCGAGAGCCGTGCTCGCTCTCCGTTTGCGCTCACTCGCTCCAGCGCCGGCGATTGCTTCCCGTTCGACGCGACATAATAGAGCGAACCATCACGACCCCAGCGCGGATAGCCGACGAAGTAGCCGCCCTTCGTCACATCGTGCCAATCAGTCATCGGAGCCTGCTCCGCCGGCGCGCTCGTCACGGCGCTGTCGCGCCACGCGCGCCACGCATCGCTGAAGGAGATGCCGAAGCCCTGCGTCGCCATGTGGTTCAGGCGAAAGGGGATCGTCGCGCCGCTCGACGTCTCGACGAACTTGCGGATCGCGGGCGCGCCGCGTGTGCGCGCGAGATAGTCCATGAAGAGCGCGCCCTCACCGTACGCAATGTCTCCATTCGGATAGCGCGTGGTCGACAGGCTCCACTTGTCGATGCCGAGCACGCCGTGCGCGCGCGCGGTCGACGCGATGATCATCTGCTCGTACGTGCCGTCGACGCGGCCGAAGCCCGTGAGGTCGCTCTCGAAGTAGACGGCAAGCCCCTCGGTCACCCAGCCGGGCTCGTAGAGATTCGGGAAGAGCACCGGCGAGCGTCCGAAGATGTGCTGCGCTACGCGCCACCAGCCGCGCGTGCGATCGAGATGGAAAACGTGCGTGAGCTCGTGCGTGATCACGAGCGAGAGCCAGTCATCGTAGTAGCGGAGGGACAAGTCATCCAGCGGCGGATGCGCGTAGACGATGATGCGATTCGTCGGGAAAGGCGTCGTCAATCCGTTCGCGAAGTCGACGTTGTCCGCCACGACGAGATCGATCGGGCCGCGCGGCTCGGTGAGCTGCGAGGCGAGCTTCGCGTACGCGCGCTCCGCGCTGATAGCCGCGCGCCGCGCCGCCGGCTCGAGCTCGGGCGTGAAGTGAATGTGGAAGTGCTTCGTGTCGATCGTGCGCCAGTGCGCATTGGGGATCACCTGCGCCGAGCCGCGCGTCACCGCGCACGCGAGGAGCACCCCGAGCGCGGCCAGCGCGCGCCCCACGCTCATCGAGCGGACAACGACCGGAAGTAGCTCTCGAGCCCGTCCACGATCGCGGCGGCGTACAGCTTCTGAAATTCGGGCGTGCGCAGCGCGTTCTCCTGCTCGGGGATCATGAGAAACGCGCCCTCGCAGAGAACCGCTGGCATCCACGTCGGCCGCGCGAGGCGCAGGTTGTCGTAGTTGATGCCGAGATTGCGAAGCCCCATGCGCGAAACCATCGCGCGCTGCAGCTCGCGCGCGAGCGGCACCGACTGTGATCGGAAGTAGTACGCGCCCGTCCCGTTCGATGTAAACGGATTGATCCCATCGGGCAGCGCGTTCAGGTGAATCGAGACGAGCGCATTCGCGTTCGCCTTGCGCGCCATGATCGGGCGATCGCCGAGCGCGACGGGGTCGGCGGTGGTGCGCGTCAAGAAGACTTTCGCGCCGCGCGATTCGAGCATCTGCTGTACATCGAGCCCGATCGCGAGCGTCGGCACCGCTTCGTACAATCCGGTTGGTCCCGTCGCGCCGATGGGCGGATGGCCGGGATCGATGGCGATGGTGAGCCCGCGCAATGGCGATGATGCATCGATGCGCGGTGGCCTGCGCACGCGCAGCACGAACGACCCATTCTGCCAGAAGGCGAGATAGCCGTACGCGGGTTGCGAGAGCGAGAGCGTGAAGTGGCCGCGATCGCTCGCGTCCTGCGTCCACTTCGCCTCGCGCACGAGCGAGTCGTTTGCGCCGTAGTTCACGATGTCCGTGTTGATCATCGTGTCGTAGAGCGTGACGGTGAGCTCGTTCGTGCTCTCGTCCACGAAGTACGGCGGGCGCGCGGCCATCGGCACCACGAGATCCACCCACTCGGCCTGCGACACGAGGCGCGCATTCCCGGCCACGCGCTTCGCCGGCAGCCACGAGCCCGGCAGCGCATGCAGGTCGGCTGTCGACACCCAGATCTCGAGATTCGAGTCGAGTCGCACTCGCGAGAAGTCGCCGTTGCGCCCCGTGACCTCGAGCGGCGTGCCGGGGAGCAGAAACCACTTGTATGTTCCGCCCGGAATCGGCCGGCCGATCAGCTCCTCGTCGCTCGCGTCGGCGCCCGCGCTGTCGACGCCGAGCGTTGCCCACTGCCGGGCGAGCGCGACGCCAACCGGCGGCACCGCGACGTGAATCGTGTCGCTCCCGCGCGCGAGGAGGAGCTCGGTACGCGCACGCAGCATTCGCGCGGGCATGTCCGCGGCGAACGAGGTTCCCGCCGCGGTGAGCGCCTGCGCCGCGCCCGCATCGCCGCGCCATACCACGCTCGCGTTCGGCGCCGTGCGCACGCTCACGCGCACGGTGTCATCGTCGCGTAGCGCGAGGCGGCTCCCCGGCAGCACCGACGCGGTGTCGTAGAGCAGCGATCCATCCGTCGCGAGCTTCACGATCGGAGGCTTGAGCCGAACCGGCTGTTCGAGGCGCGCGGTGTCCGCGCCGGAAACGGCGACGATGTCGTAGCGCGGGCTGTCGACCGCGGGCACCGGGAGCCACGCGAGGAACGCACCGTTCGGCGCGACGGCGACCGGCGCGCCGTTGATCCACAGCTGCGCCTTGCCGCTCCCCACAGAGCCGAAGATGAAGTTCGAGTCGCGCGCCTCGACCAGCGAATTCGCCACCGGATAGATCACGGTCGCCTTGAGCGTGCCCGTCACGAGCGGTATCGGCGGGAGCACCGAGGAAACAGCGGAAGATGGTGACGGGGCCGGAGCGGGGGCGGATGCGGCGGGCGGTGTGGCGGTTGCGCAGGCAGCGAGCAGCACTGAAACGCCGACGAGGGATGAACGCATTGATTCCAACCTAACCACGCGTCCAAAGGGGAGGGAGCCGCCGCCGAGCAAAACGTGAGCGGTGACACAATAGCAGTGTGGAATTCGATAGCTCTGGTATCGACAATGTCGGTGCGAATTGGTTAAGTCGTTCTCAGCACTTGCTTTCATTGCCCTTCATATTGACGTAGCCCTATATTCACGCGTCTTACCGGGGAACTCCCTGGAGGCCCAAGCTTGCTGGACTGCGCATTTTGTGGACGCTCGAATACGGCTGAATCGCTGTACTGCATCGACTGCGGAAAACCGGTCGGCGCGGCAGCCGATTCCTCGTCTCCGCTGTCCGCTGCACCGCCCGCCGTTTCGATGCCATTTGTGGGAGCGCGACCGGCGCATCTGCATCGCCTCTCGCCGAGCATCGGCCGGCGAGCGTCGAATGCGGCGCGCGCCTTCGACTTCTCACTCACGCCCCACGCGCCCGTGCCCGGAGGAGAGACAGTGAGCTGCGGATGGTGTGGCAGCATCATCGAGGCGGGGCTTCCGTTCTGCGCGCACTGCGGCCGGCGCACGGACGCGAAGCTCGCGTCGGCCCAGAGCTGCGTGACGTGCGGCTCGGCGATTCGCCCCGAGCTCGACACCTTTTGCGCGACGTGCGGGACGTCGCTCGAAGCGGATGCGCCGGCCACGCCGGGCGCGCCCGGGCCGGCGAAGGTCGTCTCGAAGACGCTCCCCTTCACTGCCAAGCGCGTCGACGTCACCGCACGCATCTCGGTGCTCGATGAGCAGGGCGAGCCCAAGCGCACCATCGGCATGAGCGAGCCGGAGCTCACCGTCGGGCGCGGCGCCTGCGATCTGCCGTTCGAGGATGATCAGTATCTCTCGCCGATCCACGCGCGCTTCGTCCTTCGCGAAGGGACGCTCTTCGTGCGCGACCTCGGCTCGTGCAATCGCACGTGGGTGTTCATCGACGGACCGTACTCGCTCGCAGACACCGACGTCCTCCTCATCGGCTCGCAGATTCTCGAGTTCCAGCGACTCGGCACCCCCGCCGCGCCGCGCGCGGATGCGGATGGCACACGACGCGTCGGCTCGCTCACGCCCACGCCCGATATCGCGCGCCTCTCGCAGCTGCGCGCCGACGGCAGCGTGCGCGACAGCCAGTATCTCGCGCAGGGGCGCACGATCACGATCGGGCGCGACGCGGGCGACTGGACTTTCCCGTACGACCAGACGATGAGCGGCCGCCACGCGGATCTTCGCGAGCTCGACGGCGCTTTCATCATCCACGACCTCGGCAGCCGCAATGGCGTCGGCGTCGCGGTGCGCGGCGAGCGCGCGCTCAAGGTTGGGCAGCGCGTGCTCCTGGGCGACCAGGTGCTCCGCGTGGAGAGTGTGTGAAGACTTGTCCGAAGTGTGACAAAGAGTACGACGACGCAACGAAGTTCTGTCCCACCGACGGCTCGACACTTCGTTCCGCTGCCGGCGAGGACATTATCGGCTCGGTGATCGCCGATCGGTATCACGTCATCCGCAAGCTGGGTGAAGGCGGAATGGGCCAGGTGTACTTGGCCGAGCACGTGAAGATGGGGCGCATGAGCGCGATCAAGGTGATGACGCAGGCGCTCGCGAATGACATCGATGCCGTCGGCCGCTTCAATCGCGAGGCCGCGAACGCGAGCAAGATGTCGCATCCCAACATCGCTGCGATTTACGACTTCGGAGAGACTCCGGAGGGACTGATTTATCTCGCGATGGAGTTCGTGGAGGGCGAGTCGCTCACGAAGCTCTGCGAGGCGCTGGGCGCCCTCCCAGCGCCGCGCGCGGCCGATATCGCGCGGCAGGTGGCGAGCGCGCTCGAGGCCGCGCACGAGCGCGGGATCGTGCATCGCGACTTGAAGCCCGACAACATCATGATCTCGCGCGGTCGCGACGGCGCCGATCTCGTGAAGGTCGTGGACTTCGGCATTGCGAAGGCGGCCGAGGGCGCGGGGCAGAAGGTGACGCGCACGGGGCTCGTCGTGGGAACGCCGGAGTACATGTCGCCTGAGCAGCTCACGGGCGACACGCTCGACGGCCGCAGCGATCTGTACGCGCTCGCGCTCGTGACGTTCAACATGCTCACGGGGATGCTGCCGTTCACGGGGCAGACGACGCAGGAGGCGCTGCTCAAGCGGCTCACCGATCGTCCGCTGTCGCTGGCCGAGGCGCGCTCGGATCTTGTGTGGCCGCCGGCGCTGCAGGCGGTGCTCGATCGCGCGCTCTCGCGCCTCGCGTCGGATCGGTATCAACACGCGAGTGAGTTCGGTGATGCGATCGTCGCGGCGGTGCGAGGGATGAGCACGAGCGAGGTGGAGAAGGCGCCGACGCTGGTGATTCCGGGAACGGTTACCGGGGCCGCGAGCACGAGCGCGAGTGGTGCGCGCGCAGCGACGAGCGGCGCGCGTCCGAGCGCCGCTGCGCCAACGATGCCGCCCGCGCCCGCGGCCGCGGCGCCGGTTGCCCGCACGGCGCGCGATCGATATCTCGTGCCGGCGCTGCTCGCGGCGGCGGTGGTGGTAGTGGTGGGTGGCGCGCTGATCAAGAAATCGCGCGACGCGAAAAATGCCGGCGCGGTGGTGGTGGCGAGCAATCCGACTGTGGATTCGGCGGCCGCGTCCGCGCCGAGCACCACGCCGGTACCACCCGTCAAAGCCGATAGCGAAGTTAAGCCGGACAGCAGCGACGCGAGCGGCGACTCGGTCGCGACCAACGGCGGCGTCGCGCCGCCGGCCGCGCCCGCGCCGGCCACCGTGCCGCCCGCGCCCGCGCCCGCTCCAACAACAAGCACCACTTCGCCGGATCACGGCGCCGGCGCGCGCGGTCGCGAGCGCCGCGCCGAGAAGAATGCGGGGCGCACGCGCAGCGAGCCGCCAACGGGCTCGACGAAGCCTCCGACTACGCCACCTGCGCCGTCCGGTGCACCCGCGACGCAACCCTCGCAGCCGCCCACGGAACCGTCGTCGACCACGAGCGGCCCGCCGGCGAACGCCGATCAGGCGCGCGCCAGGGTGGACGCGGCAGGACACATGATCGATGCGGAGAAGCCGACGGAAGCGATGGCCGCGATTCGCGGCGCGATGCCGCTGCTCCCCACTCGCGATGACAGCGTCACCGCGCTTTACTACCTCGCGCGGGCTATGATCCAGCGTTCGGGGAAGACGGGCGATACGGCCGGACACACACGCGCGTGCTCCATTTTGACCCTGATCTCGAAGGCCACGTCCCATCCCAAGGCCGCCGAAATCGGGTCGTTCTCATCGCAAGAGTGCAAGTGAGCGCCATTTCGCATACCTTGTATCCGTGACCAGCGCTAACCCGCAGCCCGACGACGCCGTGCCCGGCGATGTGATCGTGAACGTGTTCGGCCGAACCGACGTCGGCCGCGTGCGCGATCACAACGAGGATTCGTTCCTCGTCGCCGATCTCACGGCCGACAACGCTTCGTTGCAACCCGAGGTACGCACGCATCTCCTCGGCAGCCACGGCTCGCTGTTCATGGTCGCCGACGGACTCGGCGGTGCTGCCGCCGGCGAAGTTGCGAGCGAGCTCGCGATCCTCACCGTCCAGGCGGAGCTTCGCGCGCAGTGGCGCTCGGCGCCCGAGCGCACCGCGGAAGTGTTCGCGCGCGCCATCAAGTCGGCGGCGGAGGCCGCAAACGCGAAGATCTTCGCCTACGCGGTGGAGCACCCCGAATCGCGCGGACTCGGCACAACCGCCACGATCGCGGGACTGCTCGGCGACACGCTCTATCTCGCGCAGGTGGGAGACAGCCGCGCGTATCTCGTGCGCAACGGCGTGGCGCTCCAGATCACGAAGGATCAGTCGCTGATGCAGCGGCTCATCGAGGCGGGCGAGCTCACGCCGGAAGAGGCGGAGCGGAGCGAGCGCCGCAACATCATCCTGCAGGCGCTCGGCCCCGAGCCCACGGTGAAGATCGATCTCACCTACCAGAAGGTGCGGAAGGGCGACACGCTCGTGCTGTGCACCGACGGCCTCTCGGGGCTGGTGCGCAAGGACGAGATCGCGGAGATTCTGCAGGAGAGCAACGACGATTTGCTCGTCGCGTGCCGGGAGCTCATCGATCGCGCGAACGAGAATGGCGGGCCGGACAACATCACGGTCATCGTGGCGCGCTTCGAGGGCGAGGGGCTCGCGTCGCCGGAAGAGGAGGAGGCGGTGGGGCACGCGGTCTATCCGCTGCCGGGCTCGCAGACGCCGGTGACGCCGCGCCATCGCTTCGTCGACGGTCCGACGGCGCCATTCCGTCGCCGAAATACGAACGCGGTACCTGCCGCGAATGAGCCGGATGTGGCAGAGACCGACACGTTCGCGCCGATCGCTGCGCCACGTCCGATGAGCGCGAAGGGGCGTTCGTTGCTCTTCCTGGTTGCGGGAGCGCTGCTCGTCATTGCGGGGCTGCTCTTCGTGCGCTTCTACAAGGCGGGGATCGCTCCGGAGAAGCAGCCGCCGCCTACGTCGCCGGATACGGTGCGGACGTAGGGTTCAGCGCTTAGTTAACGCCTTTGTAAGAGCCACGAAAAACGGACGAGGACGGACAAAAAACGGTCAAGTGCAAACGGCAGCTTCCGTTTTTGTCCGTCTCTTTTTTCCGTTTTTGTGTGCAGTTCAATGGCGGTTAATCGCTACTCCGCTACGAGCGTCCTAGCACGTCGTAAGTAGAGCACTCCGCCGACTGCGATCGCCGCCGCAACCCCCGCCACGCTCCATTGCTGCAGCAGCAGCGTCCCGATCGTGATGTTCACGCCGAGCAGCGCGGCGACGCCGGCAAAGACGCGGCGCACATCGCTCGCGAGATGCTGGCGCGGTGCGATCCCCGTTCGGGCGCGCACGGGCCCCCACGCGCCGCCCGGCCGCGCGCGGGTATAGAAAGCGTCGAGCGTCTCGTCGCTCTCGGGCGGCGTCAGCCACATCACGGTGAGCCAGAGCGAGGTGACGACGGCGGCCATCGCGGTCTCGCGAATTCCGAACTCGAGCGCGCGCAGCGTGGGCACCGAGTAGATGATCCCAGCGACGACCACGCTGCCGACGAGCGCCGCGATCTCCGCCCACACGTTGATGCGCCACCAGAACCAGCGCAGAATCAGCACGGCGCCGGTGCCCGTGCCGAGCGCGATCAGCAAGCGAAAAGTCTCGCCGATGCTGTGCAGGTTGAAGGCGACGGCGGATGCGACGGCCGTGATGATGAGCGATGCGAGCCGCCCCGCCCACACGAGCGAGCGATCCGACGCCTTCGGCGCGAGGAAGCGGCGATAGACATCGTTGACGAGATAGCTCGCGCCCCAGTTCACCTGCGCGCTCACCGATGACATGAAGGCCGCGACGAGTGAGGCGAAGACGAGGCCGAGCATCCCCGCGGGGAGATAGCGTTTCATGAGCGTGGGATACGCCATCTCGCGATCGGCGAGATTCGGCAGCACGATCATCGCGACGAGCGCGGAGATGATCCACGGCCAGCAGCGCACGACATAGTTGATGATGTTGAACAGCCACGCAGCCTTTTCGGCGTCCTTCTCGGAGGGAACGGAGACGAGTCGCTGCACGAACTGCCCGCCGCCATCGGCGCCCTTGTAGGCCCACCACTGAATCGAGATGTAGGCGAGGAATGTCGGCAGTGGGAGGAGCGCGCTGCCGAGCGAGGGGAAGAAGGCGAGATGATCTCCCTGCCCCGCGGCGGCGAGCTTCGCGGGGAGCACCGCAATGCCACCGATCTCGTGAAGCGCGTACGTCACGACGACGATCGCACCGACTAATGCGAGCGCGAGCTGAAAAAAGTCCGTGGTGACGACGCCCCACAATCCGCTGAAGGCCGCGTAGAGCAGCACGACCGCGGCGATCAACACGACGGCCTGCACCTTCTGCGCGTCGCCAACGAGGCCGAGCTGCGTCCAGATGCCGAGTGCGTCGGCGACCTTGCGCATCGCGAGCATACCGTACGCGATGCTGATCGCGTTGATCGGGAGCGCGAAGAGAAAAGCACCGGTGCCGCGCAGCACGGCCGCCGCCTTGCGCCCGTAGCGCAGCTCCGTGAGCTCGTAGTCGGTGAGAATTCCGGCGCGGCGCCAGAGTCGCGCGAACAGGTAGATCATCGACACGTGCGCGACGACGAACGACCACCATTCCCAGTTGCCTGCGATCCCGCGCCCGATCACGAGGCCGCTCACGTAGAGCGGCGTGTCGACGCTGAAGGTGATCGCTGCCATCGACGCGCCTGCGAGCCACCACGGGATCGTGCGTCCGCCCACGAAAAAGTCTTCGAGCGATCGCGAGGCGCGGCGCGCGAGCCAGAGGCCGATCGCGAGCGTCGCGGTCATGTAGACCGCGACTACCGTCCAGTCGATTGGGCGCACGCTAGCGCGCGCGCATGATCCAGCGGGCGGCCGCGCTCTGCATCGCCGCTTCCCCTCCCCACGCGCTCACGACGCATCGGGCGAACGTCAGCTGCGTGGCCAGCCGCGGATGACCGAACTGCATGACCGTCGAGTTCGGGCGCGCCTCGCACGCGGCGCGTACCGCGTCGATCGCCGCATCGCTGTAGCCGACGCGCTCCTTCCACGCGCGCGTCTCGCCGAAGAGCGCGATCACCGAATCGTTCTTCGATGCGGAATCGAACCTCTCGAGGCGGCGTGCCTTCCAGCCGGCATCGAAGAGCGAGTCGAGCAGCTGCTCGCGCGTGGGCGGCGGATAGGGACCGCCCAGATCGTCGTCGACGATCACGATGTCGAGCGGAGCGTGCAACGCCGCGGGCGTCCCCTGCACCACGTGGATGACGCGGTCGGCGAGCTGCGCGCCCCAGAGCACGTCGGTGCCCGAGGGGCGGCGATACTCGTTTGGCGGCGACGACCACTGCGCCCACTTGAGCCTGCGCCGCAGCGACGTCTGGATGCGCCCCGCGTCGAGGCGGCGGCTCGCCACCGCGCGATCGAGCGCGCTCGCCACTGCCTCGAGATCCTTCGGATAGAGCAGCAGGTCGCACCCCGCATCGAGCGCGCGGATCGCCGCCTCATCCTCGCCATGCTCGGCGATTGCGCCCTCCATGATCATCGCGTCGGTGACGATCAGCCCTTCGAAGCGCATCTGTTGGCGCAGCAGCCACTGCAGCATCTCGCGCGACATCGTCGCCGGCGCGCCACTCGCGTCGAGCGCGGGATAGGCGACGTGCGCCGTCATCACACCGGCCACACCCGCCTCGATCGCAGCGCGGAAGGGTGCGAGATCGTGCTCCATGAGATCGGCGCGCGATGCGTCGACGACGGGGAGTCCCGAGTGCGAGTCGGTGCGCGTGCGGCCGTGCCCCGGAAAGTGTTTCGCGCACGCGAGCACGCCCTCCGCCTGGCACGCCTGGATCCACGCCTGCGCGAGCATCGCGACACGGCGCGAGTCGCCGCCGAGCGAGCGCGTGCCGACGATCGGATTCTCGGGAACGATGTCGAGATCGCAGACAGGGGCGAGATCCCAGTTGAGGCCGAGGGTGCGCGCCTCGCGCGCGGTGAGACGCGCAGCGCGGCGCACGGCATCCGCGTCGTTGAGCGATGCGATCGCCGCGAGCGGCGGCAGCCCCGTCGCTCCCGCGAACTGCTGCCCCGCGCCGCGCTCGAGATCGGCGGCGATCAGTAGCGGCACGCGCGACTTCTGGCGCAGCTCCTTCGTGAGCGCGCGCACGCGCTCCTGATCGCCGCCGAAGAGGATGAAGCCGCCGACGCCGAGCGCGAGCGCTTTGTCGATGGCCGCGCGCTCGTGGCCGAAGCCATGGTTCGCGTCCCAGCGAATCGCGGGGAGAAGGAGCGCCGCGGTGGCGCTCATGCGGTGGCGCTCATGCGAGTCCACTCATGCGGGCGTGAGCTTGCCGAGGACGCGCGGGCCGCGTGCGCCCGTGGCGCCGTGCACGTTCCCCGCGCGGCGCTCGAGGAAGAGGCGGCCGAGGAAGGCGAAGGCGACGGCTTCCTTTGCGTCGCCGTCGAAGAAGACGGTGTCGAACATGCGCACGGGCAGCGGCGCGAGGGCTGCGGTGAGCGCACCAACCAACGCCGGGTTCCGTGCGCCGCCGCCGGAGATCACGACGTCGGCGACCGGCGCCGTGATGAAGCGGCGATACGCATCCGCGATCGAGCGCGCGGTGAAGGCGACGGCGGTGGCTACGATATCCTCGTTCGTCGCGGCAGCGTGCGCCTCGCGACAGCGCGCGACGAAACGCGCGATGTACGCGCGGTTGAAGAGCTCGCGACCGGTGGACTTGGGCGGCGGCGATGCGAAGTAGGGCTCCGCGAGCGACTCGGCAACGACGCGCTCGATCGCCGTGCCGCGCTTGGCGAGAGTGCCGTCCACATCGTACGCGAGCCCCGGCACGAGCGTGCGCACGACGCCATCGATGATCGCGACGCCGGGCCCCGTGTCGAAGGCCACGACCGGCGCATCGACGCCGCGCGGCGGCACGACGGACACATTGCCTATTCCGCCAATGTTCTGCAGCGCGCGCCACGCGCCGTCGGCGCCGAAGAGCAGCCTGTCCGCTATCGCGACGAGTGGCGCGCCCTGGCCCCCTGCGGCAACGTCGCGCACACGGAAGTCGCTGATCACATCGATCCCCGTCTTCTCCGCGATCACCGCGCTCTGCCCGATCTGCCACGTCGCGAGCGGCGCCTCGTGCCAGATCGTGTGCCCGTGCGACGCGATCGCGCGCACCTCGCGCGGCACGAGCCCCGCGTTGCCGATCACCGCGAGCGCCGCATCCGCGAGCCACGCGCCGAGCTCGAAGTCGAGGCGCGAGAGCTTCGCGAGCGATGCGCCGTCGAGCGCGCGGAGCAGGCGCTCGCGTTGCGCGCTGACGTACGGCTGCTCGTGATACGCGAGCAGCGTCGCGCTCGGCTTTTCGCCGCTTGCGTCGAAGCGCACGGCGGCTGCCGAGATGCCGTCGGCGGAGGTGCCGGACATGAGGCCTACGAGCACGTCGCCACTCGCGCGATCATCTCTCACTCGACCGGCGGCGGAGCGTTCGGAATCACGCGGCGCACGACGCCGCCCGCATCGCGCAGTGCAGTCTCCGCCTGCGCGCGCGAGAAGCCGCGCTGATGCATCACGATGGCCGTGCGCACGCTTCCACCCGCGCTGTCGATGAGGGCGCGCGCCGCGGGGCGCTCCACCCCCGTCACTTCCATCACGATGCGCTCGCCGCGGTCGACGAGCTTGGCACTCATCGCTCGCAGATCGACCATCAGATTGCCGAACGTCTTTCCGATGCGGATCATCGCGCCTGTCGAGATCGCGTTGAGCACGAGCTTGGTCGCAGTCCCCGCCTTCATCCGCGTCGAGCCAGTGACCGGCTCGGCGCCCGTGATCGGGATGATCGCGACGTCAACGAGCGCGAGCACCGAGGCTGCGGGCGGCGAGCAGGCGAGGATGCCGGTGTGCGCGCCGAGCTCCGCCGCGCGCTCGAGGGCGCCGCGCACGTACGGCGTGGTGCCCGAGGCCGCGATACCGAGCACGAAGTCGCGCGGGCCAACCTGGTGCGCCGAGATGGCGGCGGCGCCGTCGGCCTCGATATCCTCGGCGCCCTCCTGCGACTGCGTGAGCGCGGGCATCCCTCCGGCAATGATGCCTTGCACCATCTCGGGGTCGGTGCCGAAGGTCGGCGGGCATTCGCTCGCGTCGAGCACGCCGAGGCGGCCGGAGGTGCCGGCGCCGACGTAGAAGAGCCGTCCGCCCGCGCGAAACGCCTGCTCGGCCAGCTCGATCGCACGCGCGATGTTGTCGCGCTGCGTGGCGACTGCGTCGAGCACGAAGCGGTCTTCGGCGTGCAGCAGATCGACTATCTCGCGCGGAGAGGCGAGATCGATGTCCGCGGTGCGGGGATTTCGTCGCTCGGTGAGGCGAGGATCGGAGTGCGACGCAGTCACGTACTCGAATGAGGTGAGGAGGTGACGCGACGCGTCACGCGGGCTAACTTATGCCCCGTCGCGCGCCAGTAGCAAGAGATTTTCCAGGAGAGTTCGTGCATCCACGGTCAAGGAACGCGCATCGTTCGCTCGGAGTGATCGCGGTCACCGCCGGAGTGCTCCTCCTGTCCTGCCAGCCGGCGAAGCGGACTGCCGCGCCGGCTCCTGCCACTCTCCCGGACGTACCAATGTCGATGGACGTGGCGAGGGCCGCCGAGAAGAGGGCGGATACGGCGCGGAAGCCGTTGCCGGAGGCGTGGCCGCTCGCCGGGATGCACAACGCTGCGGTGGCCCCGCACGCGATGGTCGCGAGCAACAGCGCGCTCGCGAGCGGCGCCGGGCTCGAGATTTTGCGCGCGGGCGGCAACGCGATCGACGCGGCCGTGGCGACGGGCTTCGCGCTCGCGGTGACGCACCCCGAGGCGGGCAACCTCGGCGGCGGCGGCTACATGCTCATCCGCCTCAACGACGGCCGCTCCTTCGCGCTCGACTATCGCGAGGTGGCGCCTCTCGCGGCCACGCGCGACATGTTCCTGGACGCGAAGGGGCGCGTGACGGAGCGGAGTCAGATTGGGCATCTCGCCTCGGGAGTGCCGGGATCCGTGGCGGGGCTCACCGCTGCGCTCGCGCGCTACGGGAGCATGCCGCTCGACAAGGTAATGGCGCCGGCGATCCGATTGGCGGACAGCGGCTTCGCGGTCGACAGCGCATTCGCGGAGTCGATTCAGGGGAATTCGGAGCGCATCGCGCCCTTCGCGGGCGCGGCGCTCTTCATGCCGCATGGGAAGCCGCCGGCGATCGGCTCGCTGTTCAAGCAGCCCGCGCTCGCCAACACGCTGCGCGCGATCGCGGCCAACGGCCCGTCGGCGTTTTACACGGGAACGATTGCCGGCGAGATCGCGGCCGAGATGAAGCGCGGCGGCGGGATCATCACGAAGGAGGATCTCGCGCGCTACGCGCCCGTGTGGCATGCCCCGCTCACCGGCAGCTATCGCGGTTACACGCTGCTCGTGATGCCGCCGTCGTCGTCGGGCGGGATCACGTTGCTCGAGACGCTCAACATCCTCGAGCAGTTCCCCGCCTCGCCCGCCGGCAGCGTCCAGAGCTACCATCTGATGGCCGAGGCGCTTCGTCGAGCCTTCATTGATCGCAACACGAAGCTGGGCGATCCCGCGTTCGTGCAGGTGCCGGTCACGGAGCTCACGAGCAAGGCGTACGCGCGCGATCGCGCCGCCTCGATAAACACGAGGCACGCGACGAAGACCGGTGCGTTCGGCGGCGTGAAGACGGAGGGCGTCAACACCACGCACTTCTCGGTGGTGGACGAGCAAGGGAATTCCGTCGCGACGACGACGACGCTCAACGATCTGTACGGCTCGGGCGTGTACGTGGCCGCTGCCGGGATCTTCATGAACGACGAGATGGACGATTTCGCGGCGCGCCCAGGGCAGCCGAACATGTTCGGGCTCATTCAGGGCGAGCAAAACGCGATCGCTCCGGGGAAGCGGATGCTGAGCGCGATGTCGCCGACGATGGTGATCGACCCCAAGGGGCAGCTGCTGATGGTGATCGGCTCGCGCGGCGGGCCGCGAATCATCACGAGCGTGACGCAGGTGATCGTCAACGTGATCGATCATCGCCTGAGCTTCACGGACGCGATGTCCGAGCCGCGCATTCATCATCAGGCGTGGCCGGACGAGCTGCACTACGAGCCGAACGGCCTCGCCTTCGCGACGGTCGACTCGCTGCGCGTGATGGGACATGCGATCGAAGCCGCCGGATTTTCTCCGGGCGGCTTCGTTGGTCGTGTGATCATGGTCGGTCGCGTCGACGACGGGTGGGAAGGTGTCGTCGACCCTCGCACGAGCGGCGGCGCCGCCGGGTACTAATACCAAAAGAAAAAACGCCCGCGACGGCCTGAGGCCGCGCGGGCGTTTTTTCTTTCCCGAAGCTACTCGCTCTGGATCTCGGCCGGTGTGTCGAGGTGGACCTTGATGTTCCCGCCCACCGGAACGCAGCCGTCGTAGCCCGCCGTCCCCATCGCGACCGCCGTTCCCGCGGCGGCGCCGGTCGCGGCGCCGATCACGACGCCCTTCGTGCTGTGCCCGATGATCTGGCCAATGATGCCGCCGATGATCGCGCCGCCGCCAACCTTCGCGACGTCCGACGTCGTGCTCGCGTTGCGCACCTTTTCGACGTCGACGTGGTCGATGGTCGCGTCGATCGGGTAGCTCCTGTCGCCCCAACTGAGATTCGTCACGTCGAAGGTCATCTGGATCGGGTCGCCCGTCTTTCCGCTCGGCTTGAGCTGTGTGACGACGATCACCGCCTTCGCGCCTGCCGGAACCGTGACACCATTGCTACCCGCGATGCTCGAATTCACGGTCGCGGTGAACTTGTCCCCTTCGTGATTCGTGTTCGTGCAGACGCGCTCCGTAGACGTCAAGTCGATTGACGTGCCACTCGCGATCGATCCGACCGCTGCCTCGCTCCCCCTCGTGCCATGAACGACGGTATTGCCGTTTTTGGTAACCGTCGGCTCAGCCGGGGTGACGCGGGTGCCCGTTCCGCGAACGGGGTCGCGGCGCGGCCTATCGGGCGCGGGAGCCGGTGCGGGAGCGGGCGCTGGTGCCGCTGCGGGCGCGGGCGGGGCGTCGGCGAGCTGCGGCTGCGCGGTCGAGTCATGATTCGCCATCTGCAGGTCACGCGCGTACGCGGTGGAGTCCTGCGCGAGCTGCGCGCTATCTGACTTCTTGCAAGCGCCCATCACGAGCGCGGACGTCAGCGCAACGGGAGTGAGCCACCGGGTAATCGACATGTCGTACTCCTTCGGGTAGTGAGTCAGGCAATAGAGGGCAATCCGCATGCCACGCATGGGCTTGCCGCGCGCGACAGCAACGGAAATTATGAGGGAAACGTTTTTTTCACAGCGTGACTAACATCACGTCGCGCCGTTCGAAGCTGTCTCGCGGCTAACAATCATTGGAATAAGCACACGTGACACGTATGATTTACGGATGACTCGCGCCTACGTCGACGACGTTTCAGCAGAACGACTCGCCTCGTTGCAGGAGCAGAATCTCGAGCTGTCGCGGCTCGCGGCCGAGCTGCGCAACGAGGCCGCGCTCCGCACGCAGTTCCTCTCCAACATCTCGCACGATCTGCGCACGCCACTCACCGCGATCATCACGCACGGCGAGATTCTGCGCGATGGCATCCTCGGCGAGCTGACCGCGCGGCAGAAGGACAGTGTGGGCGGCATCATCGGCGGCGGCCGCCAGCTCCTCGACATGATCGGCGAGATCCTCACGTATGCGCGCGGTGCGGCGCACCAGCTCACGCTCACACGTACCTCGTTCAGCATCGTGAGTGCGGTCGAGCAGGTCTGCGCGCTCAGCGAATCGCTGATCGCGAAGAAACGGCTCAGCCTCGCCGTCACCATCGAGCCGGAGCTGCCGCCGCTCTACGCCGACCGCGACAAGATCGCGCACATCCTCGGCAATCTTCTCGGCAACGCAATCGACTTCACGCTCCCGGGCGGCCGCGTGTGGATCAACTGCTCGCGCGGCGCGTCCACCGAGCGCGGATACGTGATGCTCGTCGAGGTCGGCGACACGGGGATCGGCATCGCGCCCGAGCACCACGAGCTCGTCTTCCGCGAATTCGCGCAGGTCGATGCGTCGGCGTCGCGGCAGCATCACGGCACGGGGCTCGGCCTCGCGATCGCACGCAGGTTCGTCGAGCTGCACGACGGGCGCCTGTGGGTCGAGAGCACGCTCGGCCAGGGAAGCCGCTTCTTCTTCACGATCCCGGTGCGCAGCGCGCCCTGAATGGTCCCTCACATCCTGCTCGTCGAGGACAACGCCTTCGTCATCGGCGCGCTGCGATTGCTGCTGGAGGAAACCGGACACCGCGTGAGCGACGCGAGCACGCTCACCGACGCGACACGCGTGCTGCGTGAAGATCCGCCCGACGTCGTCCTGCTCGACCTCACGCTCGGCGGCGAGGACGGGCTCACGCTCATGACATCGATTGACGCGAATGGCGCCGCGCGGCCGATCGTCGTCGCACTCACGGGGCACGATGACGCGGCCACGCTCGAGCGCTGCACTGCGGTGGGATGCCGCGCGGTACTCGTAAAGCCGATCGCACCAATGAAGCTGAAGAGCCAAATCGCCGAGTGGCTCGGCGAGCGCGGTGCGACCTAAATGCGCGAGCGAAGAAAGTCGGGAGTCAGCTGCTGAAGCCAGCTCGCGAGCACCGTGAAGTAGTTGGTGACGAGCAGCAGCCCGATCGCGATGAGGATCACGCCCCCCACACGATTCACCCACTTCACGGCGCCCTTGTAGCGCGCGAACACCGCGAGAAAGTGGTCGATCGCGAGCGCCGCAGCTATGAAAGGCACCGCGAGCCCGGCCGAGTAGGCGGTGAGCAACGCGAGTCCGCGATGCAGGTCCGCGGTGCTCGACGTATAGATGAGGATCGACCCGAGGATTGGGCCGATGCACGGCGTCCACCCGGCGCCGAACGCCAGCCCCACCAGTACCGTGCCGAGATAGCCGAGCGGTTTGTCGGCGAGATAGGCGCGCCTGTCCTGCGAGAGGAGGCGTGAGTTGAAGACGCCGAGCATGTAGAGGCCGAACACGATGATGAGCGTGCCGCCGATGCGCGAGATCCAGATGCGCGCGACGAAGAGCACGCGCCCGAGTACACTTGCAGTAGCGCCGAGCGCTACGAATATGAGGGAGAAGCCGAGCACGAAGAGAAGCGCGTGAACGAGCGCGGTGCGGCGCGCGGACTTGACCTCTTCGAGACTCAGCCCGGTGATGAAGGTGACGTAGCTCGGAACGAGCGGCAGCACACACGGGGAGAGGAAGCTGAGCAATCCAGCCGAGAACGCGACGAAGAGCCCGAATGTCGCTGGACTTTCCACACTACCTCCGAACGTGGATCGGCGGGAACGCCGCCGCATGGGGCCGATGCTCAGGTGGTACTACGACCTGAAGTATCGCGCATTTCGTCGCGAGAGTCGAACGCGGGATGGGCGGCGTGGGGTTGTGGCGCTGCAGATCGATGCGCTGGCGTACGCGGATCTGCGACGCGCCATGGCGCTGGGCTATTGCCCGACGATCTCGCGGCTACTGCGAGAGGATGGCTTTCACATTCGCCGATGGTTCTGCGGGCTGCCGTCGGCGACGCCGTATTGCCAGGCGGGAATTTTCCACGGCGAGAATGGCGGCATTCCGGCGTTTCGCTTTTTCGACAAGCAAACGCGGCGCGTGATCACGTGCAACGCACCGCACGGCGTGCAGTACATTCGCGACCGCATTCACGCGCCGGGCGCGCTGGCGAATGGGTCGAGCTACGTGAATCTGCTCGACGGCGATGCGCGCACGGTGGCGTTCACGGTCGCGACGCGCGAGCGGATGTCGGTATACCGGCGACTGGGCGGAACGCGGATGCTGTTGCTGATCGCGATCCATCCGGTGCGCGTGTTGCGCATGGCGTTCCAATCGGTGCTGGAGTGGTTGCGCGAGGAGTGGGAGCGGGCCGCATCGCAGATCGCCGCGCGCGCGACGCACGCGGAGGGAATTTTCCCGTTCGTCAGGATTCTGAGCAACGTGATCGTGCGCGAGCTGCAGACGATGGCGATCATGCTCGACGTGTGGCTTGGAGTGCCAGTCATCTACAGCACGTACATGCAGTACGACGAGCTCGCGCACCACTTCGGGCCGTCGAGCACTGGCGCGCTGAGCGATCTGAAGCGCACGGATGCGCGCATCGCCGAGATCTGGCGCATGATCCAGGACGGCGCGCCGAGGCAATACGATCTCGTGATTCTGTCGGACCACGGAATGACGCCGGCAAAGAGCTATCGCGTGATGTTCAAGGAGTCGCTGGGGACCACGGTGACGCGGATCATGTCGCGCGGCCCGGACAGCGTGGCGACGTCGTCGCTGGACGCGGACGTGCTCACGAGCGCGAGCGAGGATAGCGAGTACGCGGACGTGGGGCCGGGGATCGTGGAGAGCGTCGCGCAGATGTCGCGGTACCGGCATCGAAGCTGGCGCAAGGCGCTGGGAACGGTGCGAGACTGGACGCGCAGCAGATACGGGCTGCGCGAGATCATCTTCCCGGAGAAGTACCGCGTGGATGCGCACCATGAGGTGGTGGTGACGTACAGCTCGTGTCTCGCGCTCATCTACTTCGACGAGGTGTCGGAGCAGCTCTCGCGCGAAGAGATCGTCTCGGTGCCTCGGCGCGCGCATCTGTATCGGGCGCTGCTGGCGCATCCGGGGATTGGGCTCGTGGCAACGCGGAGCGCGGAGGGGGTGGAGCTCGAGAGCTCGCGCGGGCGCGGGGTGATTGCGCTGGGGAGCGAAGTGGTGCGCGTGCTGAGTGGTGTCGATCCACTCGCGCCATATGGTACGGCTAACTATGTAGTGCGCGCCGTACGCGACCTAATATTGCAGCCGAACTCGGGCGACATCGTGCTCTTCGGCGCTTATGACGGCTACGATATCGTGTCGTTCGACGATCAGGTGGGCGCGCACGGAAGCGCGGGTGGGGATCAGGTATATCCGTTCATCATCACGCCGCCGGATCTGGATTTGAGCGACGAGGTGATCGAGGATGCGCGGGATGTGAATCGGGTGGTGATGAGTAGATACGCGTAGGGCGATCTCTCAGTGCGCGACGGCTAACACAGCCAGCACGATCCCCGCTCCGCCCACCACCAGCGACCCCACCCACACGCTCCTCACCCGCGTCAGCGCTGCAATCGCCCCGAGCGCGATCGCCACCTGAAAGAGCGCCACCGCCCCCGCGTAATGATGGTGTCGCTCCAGCAGCTCGTCCGCCTCGGCCGACTTCGCATCGCGCTCGCCCTCGAGCTCCTTCGCCTTCTCGCGAATCGTGTCCTGCTGCGCCGTGTAGCGCGCGAACTGCTTCGCGATGTCCGCCGGCGGCTCCTTCCCCGCCGCCGTGAACGAGGTCGCCGAGGACTGCACGACGTCCGCCTTGATCCCCTTCGCCTGATAATACGCCCACTGATCGGACGCCTGCGATTGCAGCCGCGTCGACTCGGTCTTGAGCACGAGAGCCTCGTTCACCGTTGCGCCTGCCTCGAGCGATGCGATCGCGGCGAGTGCGGCGAGGATCGCGGTCGTCAGCGCGATCCAACGGACGAGTCTCATGCCGCCCTTGTCTTCCTTCTCGATCTCCTCGTCGATCGCCTCGCGAAGCTTGTCGGTGTCGATCTCGATTTCTTCAGGCATGGCGCGCGACCACTCGCTAAATGGGAGGAAAGTGTGTTGCTGGCACGCGAGCGAAGTCTAGGCGTGGCACGGCAAGCACGCCCTCGCTTGCACCAGGTGGATGGAGCAAAACATTCTTTACAGCTGTCGCCGCGGCCAATCGACGTTACCAACCGCCGTAACATCGCCGCGTCAGGGCGGTAACGCGCGACACGCAGGTTACACGGAGATCGTTGTCCACACTCTCCGGAGGCCCCATGAACACACTCGACTCGCGCAAGAACCCCACTGCGCGGAGCACGGCCAGTACGCTCCGAGCTGCAGCGCTCATTTCCGCTCTCATGCTCCTTGCCTGCTCCCCGCGCGCATCCGATTCGAAAGTCGCCGAGGCCGAGAGGCACGGCAGCGATGGCTCCGAATCGGCCATGGGATCGGGACACCTGCACCTCACCGGCGATCTCACGACCGACGCGGACTTCGTCGTTGATGGCTGCCAGATCGGCAAACCAGGTGACGGGCTGCTCGACGGCTACCACATGAGTGCTGACCACGAAACCAAAGGGATCATTCAACTTGCCGTTGTGCAGAAGGACTATGCGAAGGACGGAGCCTACACCGCCGACACCTCGGGCGCTGCCCAGCTGAAGGCAGGAATGAGCACGGGAAGCTTCAGTCCACTCTCGCTCATGCTGACCGGCGAAGACGCCACCGCGCCACTCGCGTTCATGCTCACCCCTGGTGCCTCACTCGTCATCACGTACTCGGACAATGGAGCGAAGGGAGAGGCAAAGATCGTGGATATGGAGTCGCAGGTGGGGATGGCGGAAATGATCGCGGCCAGGGATAAAGGGAAACCGCATGGCAAGAAGGTTTCGGGTTCCGTCACGTGGTCCTGCGGCCATGTCGATCGCCTGAACGGCGAGATGAACAAGGCGGTGGACGGAATGATGAACAAGCTCATGCCGAATCACTGACGAGCGCGCGACCTGCAACGCGATCCCGGATGCCAATCGCGACCTCCGCAGTGGACGGAGGTCGCGCGGCGATCGAGAATTCTTCGCAGCGCTCAGCCGCTCACTGTCGACTCAGCTCCACC
>Ga0208078_1000094_pt1 | contig 25484 bp, 24 predicted proteins | sample NGESurdeep072012_3_FD_184468 | JGI IMG/M metagenome (GOLD analysis project Ga0208078, IMG submission 184468) | Arctic peat soil microbial communities from Barrow, Alaska - NGEE Surface sample 53-2 deep-072012 (SPAdes) | ecosystem: Environmental > Terrestrial > Soil > Wetlands > Peat ...
AAGAATGCTCTGGACCTGTTCCTTGAGTCGCGCCCGCTCGGGCGACGACCCGATCTTCCGGCTCACGCCAACCTTCGATGAGTCGGGAATGTAGACCAGGAATCGGCCGGCGAGTGAGATCTGGGCCGTAACCCGCGGGCCTTTGGTCGAGATCGGCTCCTTTGAGATCTGGACCAGAATTTCCTGGCCGCGCTTCAGAGCTTCCTGAATCAGGGGGGCTTTCGCCCGGCGCCCGTTGCTCGAGTGGCCGTTGCCGTTCTTCTTCTCGACCGGCGCTTCTCTCTCGTCGTCGTCGTCTTCTTCTTCATCCTCGTCTTCGTCTTCCGCCTCGTCGGCGGTTTCCCTGACCAGATCGGAGGCGTGGAGGAAGGCGCTCTTCTCGGTACCAATGTCGACGAAGGCGGCCTGAATTCCGGGGAGTACCGCGTCAACCCGGCCCAAATAGATGTCACCGACCATGCGTCGGTTGTCTGGACGATCGGCTAGAAGCTCAACGAGCTTCCCGTCCTCCAGAATCGCGATCCGCGTTTCGCGCGGAGCCGCGTTTATGAGGATTTCTCTTTTCATTGTTGCCCGTCTCACCCCATCTCTCGGCGACTCGGCGAGCGAAGTGGAGGACGGTTCAAAAAAAGTCCGCGCGGTCGTGTTACAGGGCCGCGTTATGAGTTCCTTTTGGTTTCACATCAGCGCCCCTCGATCCATGTGTCCGGGACCCGCGAGTCGCGCGGGTGCCCCATGCATTGAGGAGCAACAGTCACTGAGACAATTTACCGCCGAAGGGCTTGTTTCCGCAACGGCGACAACAACTTACGCGCGATGGTTAATGTCCCTGCCGAAATCCGCAGCGCGCCAACTATGTGACGCGCCGCCCCAAAAGCGGTCACCTAGCGCCAGAGCCTCGACGCGACATCCATGATTGGCTGATGCCAGACTAGCCAGGCCATGACGAGAACATAGGTGAGGCCTGCCTTCCATTCCCCGTGCTTCATGTAGAGGTCGAAACTGAAGCCATCGCCTTCGTCCGGATGCGTCGCCTTCCAGGGTGTGGGCCGGGGAACGAAGGCGGGAACGTTGAGGGCGTAAGCCTCGTAGTCCTCCGGAAATCTTCCGGCGATGTTGGCCCGCTCGCGCTGCATCGTGGGGGCGTAGATGAGCACGAAGAAGGCGACCACCAACAGGAGCAGCGCCCAGTGCCACGCGACGGCGAAGCCGGCCGCGATCAGAAAGCTTCCGAAATAGAGGGGATTCCGGGTGTGGGCGTAGGGGCCCGAGGTCGCGAGCCGCTCGTTCTTCGAGATGTGGCCCGAGGCCCAGGCGCGAACGATGACGCCGATGAGGGCGATGATCCCGCCAACCGCCAGTGTCAGCGGTGTGGCTCGCGCGAAAATGAGATAGCCAATGCCGAGTATGAAGCCGAGTGGAAGTCTCAGACGCTTGGCAACCTCGGAATAAGTCAATCCGCCAGCTCCTTGAGGAGGTTTCGGGCGATGACGAGTCGCTGAATCTCGGAAGTGCCCTCGCCGATTTCGCAGATCTTTGCATCGCGGAACATGCGCTCGACGGGATACTCCTTCGTGTACCCGTAACCACCGTGGATCTGGATCGCCTTGATCGTCGTGCGCATGGCCAGCTCGGAGCAGTAAAGCTTGGCGATCGCTGCCTGCTTGCTGAACGGCTGCTTGTTCTGAGCCATCCAGGCCGCGTGGAACATCAGATGCTTCCCCGCCTCGATCTCCGTCGCGATGTCCGCGAGCTGAAACTGAATTCCCTGAAAGCTCGAGATCGGCTGGCCGAACTGCTTGCGTAGAGTCGAATAGCGAAGCGACTGCTCGAACGCGCCTTCGGCGATGCCGAGCGAAAGCGCCGCGATCCCGACACGGCCGGAGTCGAGCGTCCGCATGAAGTTGTTGAACCCTTCTCCCTCTTCGCCGAGCAGGTTCTCTGCCGGCACTTCGACATCTTCGAAGACCAGCGACCGCGTGTCCGATGCGCGCCACCCCAGCTTGTCTTCTTTCTTCCCGGACGTGAAGCCGCGCATCGAAGTCAGAGAATCGTCATGGCCGATGCCGAGGCCCTTGGTCTTGTCGAGATCGCTCGATTCCTTCGTCACGATGAAAGAGCTAATGCCCTTCGTTCCCGCGCCGGGCTCGGTCACGGCCGTCACGATAAAGATCTCCCCGACGCCGCCGTGCGTGATGAAGATCTTGCTGCCGTTGAGGACGTAGTGCGATCCTTTGCGCACCGCGGTCGATCGGGTACTGGCGGCGTCGCTTCCGGCGCTGGGCTCGGTCAGGCCGAACCCGCCGAGGACCTTTCCGGTCGCGAGCAATGGCACGTAACGCTTCTTCTGCGCCGCCGTTCCGAAGTTGACGATCGGTGACGTGCCCAGCGTCGTGTGAGCGGAGATGGTGATGGCGTGGGACGCATCGATCTTCGCCATCTCGTTGATCACGATCATGTAGCTGAGGAGATCCAGTCCTGCCCCGCCCAGCTCCTCCGGCCACGGAATGCCCAGCAGTCCGAGCTCGCCCATCTTCTTCACGTTCGCCCAGGGGAACTCGGCCTTCGCGTCGAGCTCCGCCGCGACGGGCGCTACTTCACCGCGCGCGAATTCGCGGACCATGTTGCGGACCGCGAGATGCTGCTCCGAAAAATAGAGTGAGTCTTCCATGGATCAGCCTACCGGTTCTCCGCCGCGGAAAAGTTCTCCGGGTAGAGCGAGACGCGAACGTAATTGTCGATGCGCAGATACTTCACGGCGGCTCGCTGCAGGTCGGCGATCGTAAGAGCCGAGATGAGCTTGTCACCGTCGGGAATCTCGGCCAGGGGCCAGCCGCTCTGATCGAACGATGCGATCTGCGACACCCAGTAGCCGTTCTGCTTGATCGCAGTCTCCCTGGAACGCAGTGCAGCTTCCTTCACCTTGTTCAGATACTCCGGCGTGGTTCCGAACCGCTTCACGCTGTCTATCTGGGCAAGCGCGGCCGTTGTGAGCGCTTCAAGGCGCTCGGGTGCGGACCCAAAGCCAATCGTGAACCGGTACGACGGCAGCGGATCCCTGGACGCGCCGGGGCTCACGCTCACGCCGTACGTCCCACCCAGGTTCTCGCGCAGCGCTTCGCGCAGCTTGATGTTGAGCAGCTCTGCAAGCGCGCTCAGATAGTACCGGTTCTGCCTGTTGTACTCGAATGGGCCGGTGAAGATTAGAGCTGTCCGCGCCTTTGGCTCCGCTCCCTTCTTGATGACGCGTTGCACGACACCAGTGGGGGGACGAATGCCGGTATCGCGCCACGTTTCCTTGCGCCCGGTGGATGGGAGGGCACCGAGCCATTTCGCGATCAGGGGCTTCATCGAATCGACTGAGAAGTTCCCGACGAAGACGAACGTGAAGCCGCTCGCGTCGGCGAATCTCTCCTTGTAGAAGTCGAACGACTTGGCGGGATCGATTCTGTCGAGTGTGGCGGCCGACATCGGCTGCTCGCGCACCGAATGCTGCGCCAGGGTCACCTGCAGGGTGTCGCTGAACGCAGCCTCAGGGCTCGCGCTCCGATTGGCGAGAACTCCCTTGTAGCGCCCGAGGAATGTGTTGACCAGCGAAGTGTCGAGTCTCGGCTGTGTGAAGTAGAGATAGACGAGCTGGAGCATCGTGTCGACATCGCGTTGTGACGCGCTCCCCGATACTCCTTCGCTCAGGTCATCGATCGATGGGAATACACTGACCTGCTTGCCGGCGAGGAATTTCTGGAGGTCGATGACGGTGAACTTGCCGACGCCGCTGGTGGTCGGAATGAGATCGGCGGCGCTGGCCGCAATGTACGCTGCGTCCGGGAGAAGGGACGCGCCTCCAGGACTATACGATGTAAAAGTGATCTGATCGGCGTTGAAGTCGGTGGGTTTGAGCAGCACGCGAACGCCGTTTGAAAGCGTCCACTCCGTAATTCCGACTTCCTTGATCTGGCGCTCTGATACGACCTTGCCGCCTGTCGGATCCTTGTCGACGAGCTGCCCGGAGAGTGAAGTCTCGGAGTAGGCCGCGATGTTCGCCCCTTTGACCGCGTCGAAAGCGAGGAGAAGCTCTCCGGGAGCGGGATTCACGATTCCCGCCTTGTCTGGCGAGGTGGTCGCGAGAACTCGGTTCTTGTCGGTCATCCACTCCCCCGCCAGCTTGTTCACTTCAGCGAGCGTGATCCCCGGGAGAAGGCGAGTGATAGCATCGAGATCGTACTGAATGCTCGTGGATGGCTCGGACTCCAGGAACGCCGACGAGTACGCCTCGGCATACACATTCGAGTTCGTTTTGTCGCGCTCCGCGTAGGCCTGCTCGATCCCCCGCTGCGTGTCCTTCCGGGCGCGATCCAGCTCCGATTGAAGGAATCCGAATTTCTTCACGCGCTCGCCCTCGGTGAGGAGAGCGTTCAGTCCGCGCTGAATTCCGTTGTCGGCGACGACTGCCGTGAGCGAAAACGCCTCAGCGGACCGAACGAGATCGCCTTGCCCGCCATACGCGGTGATGAAGGGCGGATTCGGCTTCTGCGTGATCTCCGCGAAGCGGTCGTTGAGCATCGAGCCGAAGAGCCCCTCGACCAGATGCTGTCGGTACGTCGCCGACGTCGTGTTGAAGCGCTTCGGCTGCTTGTAGAGAAGCCTGATGGTCGACCGCGTCGCTTCCTTGTCGCTGTTGATCGAGACGAGCGTGCCGGCCTGAGGAGGAACCGGAAAGAGCGGTCGCGCTTTGGGTGAGGTCGCCCGCGGAATCGCGCCCAGGTACTTCGTGATCAAACCCTCGATCTGCCGCTTGTCGAAATCACCAACGGCGACGACAGCCATCAGATCCGGCCGATACCAGGTGTCGTAGAAGCGGCGGAGAGTCGTCGGCTTGTACGTCTCCAGAACAGACTTCAGTCCGATCGGGATGCGCTCACCATACTTTGATCCCGTGAAGAGAACCGGAAACCACTTGTTCTGCATCCGGTTCTCCGCGCCCTGCCCCAGCCGCCACTCTTCGATCACGACGGGTCGTTCCTTTGCGATCTGTGCCGGGTCGAAGGCGACGTTGTGGGCCCACTCCGCCAGAATCTCAAATCCCTTGTCCACGATCGCGGCCGTGTCCGTCGGAATGGTGATCATGTACACAGTCTCGTCAAAGCTCGTGAATGCGTTGATGTCCGGACCGTAGCGCATGCCGACGGATTCGAGGTAGCTCGAGATCTGGTTTCCGGCGAATCGTTTCGTGCCCCGGAACGCCATGTGCTCGACCATGTGGGCGAGACCCCGTTGGTCTTCGTCCTCGAGCACCGAGCCGGCGTTGACCACGAGTCGCAGCTCGGCCCGCTTCTCCGGCTTGTGATTTTCGCGGATGTAGTAGCGCATCCCGTTGGAGAGCGTCCCGATTTCTACCGCGGGGTCGAAGGGCAAGGGCGCGGCGGCCGTGCCTATTGGCTGCTGCGCGGATGCCATCGAAGGCGCGCCGGCGATGACACTCGCGAGCGAGGCGGCGCCGAACAGCAGCGCGAAGTGCAGTCTGATTTCTGATCTCATTTACTTCGTCGTCAATGGTTGGCGCCCCGATGCTCAGGCGGCTTCAATGTCGTCAGCTTTCGAGATCGCATCGAGAAAGCGCGCGCCGTAACGCTCGAGCTTCATCGGGCCGACACCGCGGACATCCTGAAAAGCAGTCAACGATCGTGGGCGCCTTACCGCGAGCTCAGCCAGCGTACGGTCCGAGAATACAATATACGCGGGCACATGTTCCTCGCGGGCAATCGTGCTTCGGACAGTCCTGAGCGCGCCTAGTAGTCGCTCATCCGCAACGCCCAGTGACACATCATCCGCGACGTCGGCAGACCGAACGGCATCAGCCGTGTGAGATGTTGCGCGCCTGGTTCTTTTATCGCGTCGCACTCGCCGTGGCGCTTCGTCTTCCACGGTGGCCGCCGCAGTAATGCCGAGGCAGTTGTCGCAGCCTTCGCACTTGCGCTTAGCCGCGGGATCACCGAAGTAGCGCAGCACGAAGCCGCGCCTGCACTCCTTCGTGTAAGCGTATTTCTGCACAGCTTGCAGCTTGGAAAGGTCCGCGGCACGGCGGCGATCGATGACAGCCCAGTCGATCTTGAACTTCGAGAGCGGCGCCTTCATGTCAGCGAGATAGAGGCCGTTCCCCAATCTCTCCCATACGAGGAACTGCCGGTCCTGGAGTGCGTCGAGCAGTGGCGTGGAAGCGGCAGATCCGCCCAGTCCCGGTGGCAGTCCGTCGAGATCGACGACGGCACCGGTGTGCAGAGCAGCGCCGACGCCCCGCCAGAGCGCGCGAAGCAAGCCGAGCTCACTGTTGCTCTCGCCCGTCAGCTCGCGCTTGATACGCTCGGGCGTGGCGAGGAGGCGCACATGGACGCGCGCCTGTTCACCGTTGCTGAGCGTCACCGCGCCGGGGCGCGTCAGAATTCGGATCGCGCCCTCGATCTCTCGACTGTTGGGCTTGGGCTTGATCGCGCGAGCCAGGTCTTCCGGCTCAGCGCTTACGAAGCCCTGGTCATCCGAGAGCTTCCTGAGGGCCTCGTAGGTCTTCTCGACGACGACCCGCTCCGGATAAGAGCCCTTGATGAAGAACTCGTGCGTAAAGCGATCGGGAAATGCGTGGAGCAGAAACACATCCGAGTGGAGCCCATCCCGCCCGGCGCGACCCGCTTCCTGATAGTACGCCTCGAGAGTGCCGGGCATCGCGTAGTGAATGACGAGGCGCACGTTGGGCTTGTCGATCCCCATTCCAAATGCGTTGGTGGCGACAATCGCCCGGATCTTTTCGCCCATGAAGGCTTCCTGCACCTCGCGACGCCTGCTGTCGTCGAGGCCCGCGTGATAGCCGGCTGCACGGATCTTCGCGCGCTCGAGAACCGTGGTGAGGTGATCCACCGCTTTACGGGTGGAGGCATAGATCACCGCGAGTCCATCGTGCTTGCGCAGGATTTCGACGATTCGCTTCTCTTTTTCGGCGTCATTCTTGGTCGGAACGACGAAGTACGTGAGGTTGGGCCGGTCGAAGCCGGTGATGATCGTCTCGGGGTTTTTCAGCGCGAGCTCGCGCGCAATGTCACGACGGACCTCGGGGGTCGCGGTCGCCGTCAGCGCGATCGTCGTCGGGGAACCGAGCGCCTCGTGGACCTTCTTCACCCGCAGGTAGCTCGGCCGGAAATCGTGCCCCCACTGGCTGATGCAATGGGCTTCGTCGATCGCGAGAAGCGAAACGCCGGCCTTGCGCAGCCGTTCTGCGGTGCGGCCATAGTCGAATCGCTCGGGCGCAACGTAGAGCAGCTTGATTTCACCGCGGTCGGCGCGCGCGAGGCGATCCGAGACTTGCCCGGAAGTCAGCGTGCTGTTGATGAAGGCAGCCGGCAGTCCCTTGGCCGTGAGCGCATCGACCTGATCCTTCATCAGGGAGATGAGTGGGGAGACGACGACAGTCAGGCCGGGCATGAGGAGCGCCGGAACCTGGAAGCAGAGCGATTTGCCGCCGCCCGTTGGCAGAACGACGACTGTATCCCGGCCGGCGAGAACGGCGGACACGGCGGCCTCCTGGCCCGGCCGGAACGCGTCGTAGCCAAACGCGCTCTTGAGAACCGCGCGCGCGTCCTGGATTGTCGGCTTCGCCATCTGATGAAAGCTAGCGACCCAGACTTAGGCGGGGTGCCGGCTCACCGCGTCCATAACTGTTGCGTCGCACTTGAGCGTTGGGGCTCGGCAGTGCAACCCACTCATCCGTGCAGCGAGGGCGATCCTCCGGTGACCGCTCAGATCCCCTCGACGAGCTTGGCGTAGAAAGCTGGGTCGGCATTTCCGCCGCTGATCACGCAGCACACTCGTTTGCCCTTGAACCGATCCGGTTCGGCGAGCACCGCCCCGAGCGCGAGCGCGCCCGTCGGCTCGGCCTTCAGATTGGCGAGCGCGAAAAGGAGGCGGACACCTTCCTTGATCTGTTCTTCCGTCACCTCGATCACGGCGGCGAGGCCCTGGCTCAGAATCTCCCAATTTCTGTCGCCGAGTCGGAGTACGCGGGCGCCGTCAGCAATGGTGCTGGACTCATCGGGCAGGGACACGATGTGTCCGGCGCGAAACGATTCGGCAGCGTCATTTGAGAGCAGAGGCTCGGCAGCGAGCACTTGCGTCCTCTTTCCACTTTGTTCGACGCCCTTCACCAAACCGGAGGTGAGCCCGCCCCCGCCTATCGGCGCGATGATGAAATCGAGATCGAGGTCGAGAGCGATAAGCTCCCGGGCGAGGCTGGCGTTGCCCTCGATCACGAGAGGATCGTCGTACGGGCTTGCGACGTACGCGTCGGGAAATTCCTTGGCCAGCTCGCTCAGCCGCTCGAGCCTTCCCTTCTTGTTCACGTCGACAAGATCGACTTCAGCTCCGTACTCTCGAACGGCGTCGACTTTTATCTTCGGCGCGGTCGCCGGCATCACGACGGTGCATCGCTTGTTGAACAGCGAACAAGCGTAGGCGATGGCCTGTCCAAAGTTGCCGGACGAGGCGGTGATGATGTGCGCTTGCTTTACGTGGGACGCGACGTTGTGGGCAGCGCGAAATTTGAAGCTGCCGGTGTACTGGAGGGTCTCGCTCGCTAGCACCAGATCGACGCCGAGCTTCCTGGAGAGACGTGGCGCATCGACGATTGTCGTCGGGCGCGGTGGTGTTACCGTCATGACCGTAGCCGGGCGCGAGGAACTCATTGGAAGCGGCGCGGCTTCTTGATGAACCGGAGGATCAGCGCGATGAAGAGAAACGCGATTCCAGCCCAACGAAGCGCGGCGTCGTCGGCTCTTATCCCCCATCCGAGCAGGATCGCGGCGATCAACATCAGCGCGAGCTTGGCAATTGTGAATGGGCTCACTTGGCGTCCTTGTTTCGGCTGGTGAATCGTTTCACCCCTTCACGGAACGCAGGTGTCGCTCGCGCATCGGCGTTGGCGATGATGCCGGCCGAAATGGCATCGATGAAACTGAGCGTGTCGAGCTTGTAGAAAAGAGTCTTGGTCGCCGACATCGCGCTGGGTGGCGTGTCCGCGAGCTGCTTGAGAACGGATTGAGACAGCTGATCGAACTCTTTGTCCGCGAATACCCGTGAGACGAGCCCGATCGCCCTCGCCTCCTCGGCCTTGAGTATCCGACCAGTGCTGACGAGGTCGAAGGCGTGCTTTTCTCCAACCGATCGACGAAGCATGGTCATCACCATCGCCGGAACGAATCCGATCGTAATTTCGGGATAGGCGAAGCGGGCACCCTCGTGTGCGAGGACGATATCGCAAGCCGACGCGAGGCCGGCGCCTCCGGCGTACGCGCGCCCCTTGACCAGCGCGACGACCGGTTTCTCCATGCGCCGTATGGTGTGATAGACGTGTCCGAGGGCTTTGGCGTCCTCGATTTGGGCGTGACGCGGGGCGTCGAGCATCTCCTCGAGCGCGGCTAGATCGGCCCCGGCGCAGAAATCGGGACCGTCTGCGTCAATGGCCACCACGTTAACTGGCGATTCACTGAGGGCGAACAGCGCCTCCGCGAGCTCGTCGGCGGTGACGCGGTCGAGCGCGTTTTTCTTGTCGGGACGGGCGAGGGTGATTCTGCCGATCGGCCCCTCAGCGGTCATACGGACATTCTTCATCGGGAACACTCTACTGCCGGGCGAAGCTTCACTTTGCCGCCGGCAGCTCGAGACGCCTTGCCTCGGCGTCCGGAACGTCGATCACCATGCGCAGCAGCGCTGTCGAGTAGACCTTTCCCTGCGCGTCGGTCTTGAGCGACAACGTGCCGCCGCCGTCGAGCGCGCCGTGGAGCAGGAAGTTGAGCGCGTTGAGATTGGGAAGCTCGTAACGGTCCACCGCGCCCTCGATCATGCCGCGAAAGTGCTCCGCCACCCGGTTGCGCGTCACGAATTCTTCGAGCACCTGATACCATCGAGGCTCCAGCGCGATCACACCGACGTTGGCGGTGTCGCCCTTGTCGCCCGAGCGGGCATGCGCGATGTCGACGAGGCGCACCTTCATTGGATGATATCCACTTTGGTCTTCACGACGGACTTGTCGATCAGCGCGGGCCAGTATGCCACGATTTCTTCGACCTTGGGCCGCCCGCCCGCGAATCCCGTGACACTCGGCGGTCCGTTCAGCACGAGTGGTGCAATCTCCCGCGTGAATCGTTCCACCGCGGCCCGATCGGGGCCGCGGACTCCGAAGCGCAGCTGTACCTCCGGTGCATTGCGCTGGTCTCCGGCGAGGTGTCCGTGAGTAGCGGTCGCGCCGACGAATTCGGAGAGGATGCGCTCGAAGCGGAGACCAAGTCTCTCCAGCCGCTCGCGCAGGATCTTGTCCGCCAGCTGCGCTTTTTCGAGCGCATCGGGCCACACATAGACGAGAGTGCCGACTGCCTTGAAGCCCGCGCGGTACGCCACTGACACCTTGAGCTTGTCCGTGGGCGGTGTCCCCTTGATGCCCGATACGAGCACACGATCATCGCCGTCCCGCGCCAGTTTGATCGTCGTGAAATCGGCGATGACATCGGGCGTGATATATGAGTGTGGATCACCCATCTCGTAGACAAGTTGCTCGCTGACGGTTTGAACCGACACCCTTCCACCGGTGTTCGGATGCTTCGTCACGACGAAGGTGCCGTCTGCCTTTGCCTCAACCAAGGGATATCCGACGTTCGCCAGGTCGGGAATCGAGCGCCAGTCGTAGAGGCAGTTGCCGCCCGAGCATTGCGCGCCGCACTCGATGATATGTCCCGCCACGATTCCCGCTGCCAGCTGATCCCAGCTCGTTGCGCCCCAACCGAACTCGTGACGAAGGGGAGCCATCGTAAGGGCGGTATCGGTGGAGCGTCCGGTGATCACGACGTTCGCTCCTTTGCCAAGCGCTTCCACGATCGGCTCGGAGCCGATGTAGGCGTTGGCGGAAAGCACGCGGTCCCTGACGAGGGAAAGCGGCTCGCCAGTTTCCATGTTTGCCAGAGGATGACCGGCCGCGATGAGCTGGTCGAGACGACCGAGCAAATCGTCGCCCGAGACAACGCCGATTCGTAGCGCGCCCCTGGCTCCCTTCTTCTCGGCCACCGCTTGTACCGCGGCTGCGCATGCCGGCGGATTCACTCCGCCAGCGTTGGCGATGACCTTGACACCTCGCTCGACCACGGCCGGAAGCACGCTCTCCATCGCGCCAACAAAGTCCCGAGCATAACCGAGAGACGGGTCGCGCTCCTTCTGCTTCTGGAGAATCGACATCGTGACCTCGGCCAGGTAATCGAGCATCAGGTAATCAATGGGACCTCCCTCCACCTGGCGCCGCGGTGCGTCGAGATCATCGCCCCAGAATCCCTGGCCGGCGGCGACGCGGACGACGTTCTTCAACTGTTCTCCTCCGAGAGATGCGGGGGGAGCACGAAAGGCCCGAGGTGCGGTCCCGGATTGTGAAGAGAGGCTCGAAGTGCCAGGCTCAGCATCTCGCGCGTGTTCTCGGGATAGACGATCGCGTCGACGAATCCGCGCGCGGCGGCGTAGCGCGCATCGAGTTGGTGCTCGTAGTCGGCGCGCATCTCATCGACTGATTTTGCGACGTCGGGCTCCAGGGCGCCGCCCTTTTTCTTCGCCGCTTCCAGCGCGGGTCCGTGAACCGCCTGAATCGCCGATTCTCCTTCCATTACCGCCATGCGGCCTGTCGGCCAGCTGAGAATGAAATCAGGATCGAATCCCTGTCCCGCCATCGCGTAGTAACCGGCACCCGAGGCGTGGTTCACAGTAAGTACTATCTTGGGCACGCGCGCCGTCGCCATCGCTTCGACGAAACGCGCGCCCGCGCGGATGATCCCGGTGTGCTCGGCCTCGGGACCGACCATGAAGCCTGAGACGTCCTGCACGAACAGCAGCGGAATCCCCAACCGGTCGCAGCGATCAATGAAGTATGCGACCTTCTCCGCGCTTTCTGTATAGACAATTCCGCCGAACCGCGGCTTCTCTCCCTCGCGGCCCTTGATGAGACCGCGCTGGTTCGCGATGACGCCGAGCGTAATCCCATCGATTCGGGCGTCGCCGCAGATCATCTCTTTCGCGATGCCTTCCTGGAACTCGTCGATCTCGCCGTTGTCCAGAATCGCGCGCAGCACCGCATGCATGTCGTACGACATGCGGTGATCTGCGGGAAGCAGGTCGTACAAATTATCTTCCTTGCTGCTGGCCTTCGCGGTCTTTGTTTTGGACCTCGACGTCGTTGCGCCGCTGCGCGCTTTACCTACTGGTTGATCCTCTTCCGCGTTGTCCCGCGGCAGAAGCGCCTGATCGCGTGTCGTTGTCGGTAACCGTTCGATCAAGTCGCGGATCTTGGCGATGCACGCCTCGTCGTTGTCCAGCGCATAGTGCGCGACCCCGCTGATCTCGGTGTGCGTCGATGCGCCGCCCAGAGTCTCCGAATCCACGACCTGTCCGGTCGCTCCCTTTACCAGGTTCGGACCACCGAGGCCCATGAACGACGTGCCCTTCACCATGAGGATCACGTCCGAGAGCGCCGGCAGATACGCGCCGCCCGCAATGCACTGTCCCATCACCGCCGCGATCTGCGGGATGTGCAGGTAGCGCCGCATGATCGAGTTGTAGTAGAAGATGCGCGCCGCTCCGTATTGGCCCGGGAAAACGCCACCCTGGTACGGCAGATTCACGCCGGCGGAATCGACGAGGTACACGATCGGGATGCGGCACCGCATCGCAATCTCCTGAGCGCGGAGAATCTTCTTGATCGTCTCCGGCCACCACGACCCCGCCTTCACCGTCGCGTCGTTGGCGACGACGACTGTCTCGCGACCGTGCACTCTCACGATCGCTGTCACCACGCCAGCGGAGGGAGCCTGACCGTCATACTGGTCGTAGGCGACGAGAAGCCCGATCTCGAGCATGATCGAGCCAGTGTCGCGGAGGAGTTCCACCCGCTCGCGCGCCGAGAGCTTCCCCTGCTGGTGCAGCTTCTCGATACGCTTGGCTCCGCCCGCTTCACGCAGCCTTGTCTCGAGCGCCCTGACCTCGTCGCTCAGCTCGCGCAGGCGATTGCTCACTACGCTTCCTGCTTTTCGCGCGTGGCGAACCACTCCTTGATGTATTCGATCAGCTCAGTCGTGGGGGTGCCCGGCCCGAAGAGTCGTCCGATCCCGCGACGCTCGAGAGTGTCAACGTCTTCCTTTGGGATGATTCCACCGCCCGTGATCAGGATGTCGTCGCGGCCTTGCGCGTGCACGAGCTCCTGAACGCGAGGGATGAGCGTCATGTGGGCGCCGCTCAGGATCGAAAGGCCGATGACATCGACGTCTTCCTGGATCGCAGCGGTCGCGATCATCTCGGGCGTCTGATGCAGGCCGGTGTAGATGACTTCCATCCCGGCGTCGCGAAGCGCCGCCGCGACTACCTTGGCGCCCCGGTCGTGTCCATCAAGACCGGGCTTGGCGACGAGAACTCGGATTGGTCTCATAGAGAGTCAAAGTTAGCGGCAGCGGAGCGCGAGCGGCAATCGGGCCCTACTCTTTGCGGGCGACCAGGAGCATCTCGGACGCAGTTCTTCCGAGCGGTCGATCGTCGAATCCGTCCCAGGCCTGCTCCACTACCAGACCCGCATCGGCGAACAATTCCGACAATCGCGTGGCATTGTACAGCCTGAGCCTGTGCTCCCGGTTGCCGCTCTTCGTGCCCCGTCTCCACGTCGAATGAACCGTCAGCACTCCGGAGAGCGGATCGAACTCGCGCTCCTGTGCGAATAGAGTCTTTCCCGACGTCCACCAGTCGCGCTCCAGAAAACGCGCCATCACTCCGTCCCTGCTGGCGCCGTGCCAGACGAGCATTCCGCCCGGCTTTAGCACGCGCGCGAACTCCCGCACGACGCGCACGTCCTCGGTCGGATGCGCGAAGAAGCCAAAGGACGTAAAGAGATTCAATACTGCATCAAACCGTCTGGTCCAGCGCGCGGGCATCTTTCGCATGTCACCGCGCCTGTATCGGAGTCTCGGGCCAGTGCCGCGCTTGCGAGCCACCGCCAGCAATTCACTGGAGTAATCGAGACCGTCCACATCGTATCCCGACTCGGCCAGCAGGTGCGCGTGTCGCCCCTGGCCGCACGGGACGTCGAGTACGCGCGATCCTACGGGCAGACCGAGGAGATCAATGAGACGCGCCGTTTCCTGACGATCGCGCTCGGGCGTAAAGAGCGGGCCGTACTCCAGGAGATAGTGGGCGTCGAAGGCAGACTCCCACCACTCGCTCGACTTCGTCAGAAGAAAACTGGCTCGCGGTAGGCGCCGAACACCGTCTCCATCGCGGCGCGGATCTCGTAGAGCGTGCAGTATGCGCGAGCGCAATCGAGGATGTAGGGCATGAGATTGCGCGACGTGCCTGCCGCCTCGCGCAGCGCGCTCAGCCTCTTCTCGACGAGGGCGCTGTCTCGGGTCGAACGCATCTTCGCCATCCGCTGCGCCTGCTCCCGCTCGGTCTCCTCCGCGATCTTGAGCAGCTCGATCTCGAGCGCCGGTCCATCCGTGACGAATTCGTTCACGCCGACAATGACGCGCCGATGCTGCTCGATCTCCCACTGCTGGCGCGCGGCCGATTCATTGATCTTCCGCTGGAGCCATCCGGTCTCGAGGCCCCGCACGACGCCTCCGATCTCCGCGATTTCCTCGAACAGCTGCTCGGCTTCGCGTTCAAGCTCGGTGGTGAGAGTCTCGACGTAGTACGAGCCACCGAGGGGATCGATGACGTTCGGAACTCCCGTCTCGTATGCGAGGATCTGCTGGGTGCGAAGTGCCACCTGCACCGACTCCTCGGTAGGTAGCGCCAACGTCTCGTCCATCGAGTTGGTGTGCAGCGACTGCGTCCCGCCGAGTGCGGCGGCCATCGCCTGGTAGGCGACGCGAACGATGTTATTCATCGGCTGCTGCGCCGTGAGGGTGACGCCCGCCGTCTGCGAGTGAAAGCGCATCATGAGCGAGCGCGGATCCTTGGCGCCGTAACGATCCTTCATGTGTCGGGCCCAGATCCGGCGCGCGGCGCGAAGCTTCGCAATCTCCTCGAAGAAATCGTTGTGGATGTCCCAGAAGAATGAGAGGCGCGGCGCGAACGTATCGACGTCGAGGCCGCGAGCGATTCCGCGCTCGACGTACGTGAATCCGTCGGCGAGCGTGAACGCCAGCTCCTGTGCGGCCGTCGAACCGGCTTCTCTGATGTGATAGCCGGAGATCGATATCGTGTTCCACTGCGGAACGTGCTCGGCCGACCACTCGAAGCAGTCGACGATGAGTCTGAGCGCGGGCTCGATGGGGTAGACCCATGCGTGCTGCGCCATGTACTCCTTGAGGATGTCATTCTGGATGGTGCCACGAAGTTTCTTGGAATCGACGCCCTGCTTCTCCGCGGCGGCAATGTAGAAACAGTAGAGAATGACGGCCGGCCCGTTGATGGTCATCGACGTCGAGACCTTGTCCAGCGGTATGCCGTCGAAGAGCGTCTCCATGTCGGCGAGGCTCGAGATCGCGACGCCGCATTTCCCGACTTCCCCTTCGGACCTCGGATGATCGGAGTCGTAACCCATCAACGTCGGGAAATCGAACGCCACCGAAAGTCCGGTCTGTCCCTGTGCGAGCAGGAACTTGTACCGCTCGTTCGTGTCGCGCGCGCTCCCAAAGCCGGCGAATTGCCGCATCGTCCACAAGCGGCCGCGATACCCGGTTGGGTGAACGCCTCGCGTGTACGGATAGAAGCCGGGCATTCCCAGCGCTTCAGCGCTCGTCTCAGCCGCGTCGAGTGGCGTGTAGATCGGCTGGACTTCCCTCTCGGAGTTGGTGAAGGCGATGTCGCGCACCTCGCCTTTCTCGTACTTCTTCCGCCACTCAGCGACTTCCTTGCGGAGAAGACGGAGCTCGGCGCTCTGTTCCTCGATCGTCGCGATCAATTCGTTGTCGGCGGCGCCTTTGGAGCTGGGGTTTTTGAGTTTCGTCATTTATCCTCTTCTCCACTTACGAGCTCACCGCTCTGTCGCAACAGCTCGTCGGCGACGGCAAACGGGGTGGAGCGTCCCTGTTCAACCGATGGCAGCTGCAGCTCGAGCCGACTCATCGTGGCCGTGTCCTTCCAGAGGCGGACGCGGATTTTCTGCTCCACGATATCCATCACGCGCTCCCGCAATCGCTCGCGTCTGCGCGCGCTGAGCTTCCCGCTCTGCTCAAGATAAGCGAAGTGACGGTCGAGTGCCGCCACGAACTCAGCGATTCCCTCTTCCTTGGTCGCGATTGCGCTCAACACCGGTGGCGTCCACTGGGCGGGGGTCGGCGTGGCAGCAGCTTCGCGCGCCGCGCGCGCGGGATTCATGCGCTTGAGATCGATTCCGTGGTGCGCTGGAACGTTTCCAAACGAAACGCCCTTGCGCAGCCCCAGCATCAGCTCGACGTCGTTGCGCAAACGATCGGCGCCGGGCCGGTCGGCCTTGTTGACGACGAAAATGTCGGCCACCTCCATCACCCCCGCCTTGAGCGTCTGGATCGAATCGCCGGATTCCGGGACGAGAATCAACGCAGTCGTGTCGGCCGTCCGAGCGACGTCCAGCTCTGATTGGCCCACACCCACGGTCTCGATCAGCAACCGATCGAAGCCGAATGCATCCAGGACGTCGGCGACTTCCCGCGTCGCGGCGGCAAGACCGCCAAGCGAGCCACGCGTTGCCATCGAGCGGATGAATACGCCGGGATCGAGCGCGACGCTCTCCATGCGCACGCGATCGCCGAGCAACGCGCCGCCAGTGAAGGGCGACGTGGGATCCACAGCGATCACTCCAACCGTGAGACCTGCGTCACGGAATCGCTTCACGAGGAGCGCGGTGATCGTACTCTTCCCCGCACCGGGCGGCCCGGTCAAGCCGATGCGCCGCGCTCGCCCCGTTCGCGGATGCAGATTGCTGAGTATCTCCTCGAATCCGTCGCGATGGTTCTCGACGATGCTGACGACGCGCGCCAGAGCCGCCGGTTTCCCGGCGTTGAAATCGTCCATCAACCGGTTAGAGGACACGCGCGAGAATCCTTTCCTGTCTCCGCCACATCCGCGACGTGGTCCGTCCTTCGCCCGGCGGGTGATCGTGGCCAAGCACGTGAAGCGTTCCGTGCACTACGAGACGCAACAGCTCCTCTCCAGCCGGTATGTCCTGCCGGCGCGCGTTTTCCTGGGCGACCTCGGGGCAAATATAGACATCTCCCACGACGGCGCCGCGTTTCCCGATCCGGTCGAGTCCGAACGAGATCACGTCGGTCGGTCCATGGTGCCCGAGGTAGCGATGGTTGAGCTGTGACATTGTTGCCCGCCCGACGAACGTGATCGACAGCATGGCGTCCTTTGCGCGCTCGGCTTTGAGCGCGGCGACAGCGGCGTCTCTTATTCTCGCACGCGACACGCTGAGACGCCGCACACTCGACGAAATATCGATCGCGAGCCCGCGCGGAAGCTGCTTCATCCGGTCAGCGTCGCGCGAGTCTGCTCAGGCGCCCGAGTCTTCTGCGTATGCCTTGATGATCTCGCGTACCAGCCGGTGGCGGACGACATCGGCTTCGGTGAGATAATAGAACCCGATGCCTTCGATGCCCGGCAGTATGCGCTCGATCTGAACGAGTCCCGAATCTTCCCTCTTGGGCAAGTCGATCTGCGTCTTGTCGCCGGTGATCACCGCCCTCGAGTTAACGCCGAGTCTGGTCAGGAACATCTTCATCTGCGCGGTCGTCGCGTTCTGGGCTTCGTCGAGAATGACGAATGCATCGGCGAGCGTTCGTCCGCGCATGTAAGCGAGGGGCGCGATCTCGATGGTGCGTGTCTCCAGCGACTTCAGCACGCGCTCGTGGGGCATCATGTCCTCGAGCGCGTCGTAGAGCGGCCTCAGATATGGATCGACCTTCTGCTGCATGTCTCCGGGAAGAAATCCGAGGCTTTCGCCGGCTTCGACCGCGGGACGCGCGAGAACGATTCGACGAACGCGCTTACGCGCGAGCGCGTCGACCGCCGCCGCCACCGCGAGGTAAGTCTTGCCGGTGCCAGCCGGACCAATGCCGACGACGATGTCGTTCTCCGCCATCAGCTTCATGTACTCGGCCTGACCGTTTGTCTTGGCCTGAATGATCTTCCGGACACCGGGAAGAACGATGCGCGTCTCGTTGTCGGTACCGGTTCCGTTGCCATCGCGGGGACCTTCGATGCTCATGCGGAGCACGTCATCCGCGGTCAACGGCATCTGTTGCTTGGCGGTGTCTATCATGCGCTGGGCGATCGGTATTGCCCGCGCCACTGATTCCGCGTTGCCGCTCACAGCCAGGGTCTCGCCGCGGAGCGCGATCTTTGCTCCCGTCTGACGCGCCAGCTCGATCAGGTTTTCGTCGTGGACGCCGGCCAGCGTCAGCATGTCCGCGCCTTCCGTGGAGAGGCGCTGAATAGTTGTCTCTTCGCTCACGTCAATCCGTCATTGTCTGAAGATGGAGATCCCTCAGGTCTTCGGGTGGAACGGCGGAGGGCGCGTTCTCGAACAGCGCTCTCGCCGCTGTGGTCTTCGGAAAAGCGATGACATCGCGCAAGGACGACGCGCCCGCGAGCATCATGGCGATTCGGTCCATACCGAGCGCAATGCCGCCGTGCGGAGGCGCGCCGGCGCTCAACGCGTCCAGCAGAAAGCCGAACCGGAGCTGCGCGGTTTGCGAGTCGATTCCCAGGAGCGACAGCACCTTCCGCTGCAACGCCGGATCGTTGATGCGAATGCTGCCTCCGCCGAGCTCGGTGCCGTTGAACACGACGTCGTAAGCGAGCGCGCGAACCTTCTCCGGCGACGACTCGAGAAGCTTGATGTCCTCGGGGTTGGGCGCCGTGAACGGGTGATGCACGGAGCTGAGCGCGCCATTCTGCTCCCGGATGAACAATGGAAAATCGGTAACCCAGAGAAATGATCTCTTGTCTTCAGGCACCATTGCGAGCCGCTGCGCGACATCCTGTCGCACGCGGTCCAGCGCGGGGCTGGTCACGTGCTCCGCACCAGCGACCAGGAGGCAGAGGTCCCCCTCCCCAATTGCAAGCCGCTGCGCGCCGCTCTCGCTCACAAACTTCGCCGCCGGACCCTCTAGTCCGCTCGCCCCCCGTTTGAGCCGAATCAATCCGCCCGCGCCCGCCAACTTCGCGATCGCTTCAATCTCGTCCACTTGCTTGCGAGAAAGCGCCGCACCGCCCGGGATCCTGATTCCGCGAACGCGCCCACCGGCTGCGAGAGCCGAGTTGGCTATGCCGAACTCCGAGCCGCGAAAAACCTCGCTCGCGTCGAATACTTCGAGAGCGTATCGAAGGTCGGGCCGGTCGCAGCCAAAGCGCTCCATGGCGTCGGCGTAGGTCAGACGCTCGAACCTGGGCGGAATGTCGTATCCCGACTCCTTGAACAAAGCCGCGAGCATTCCCTCAGTGAGCGAGATGATGTCGTCGGGCGCGATGAACGACGCCTCGATGTCGATCTGCGTGAACTCCGGCTGCCTGTCGGCGCGGAGATCCTCGTCGCGGAAGCAGCGCGCGATCTGAAAATAGCGGTCGAAGCCCGCGATCATCAGCAGCTGTTTGTATAGCTGCGGCGACTGCGGGAGCGCGTAGAACTCGCCCGGATGCACGCGGCTCGGCACGACGTAGTCTCGCGCGCCTTCGGGAGTCGGCTTGGTGAGGATCGGAGTCTCGATCTCGAGAAAGCCACGCTCATCGAGAAAGCGGCGCGTCGCCTGCTGGAGTCGATGCCTGAGAATGAGATTCTTCTGCAGCTCGAAGCGGCGCAGATCGAGGTTGCGATGCTTGAGGCGCAGCTCCTCGGCGGGAAGCTTTTCCCCCTTGCCGCGTGCGACGGGGATCGCCGGAGTCTCGGCCGGTCCGACAACCTTGAAATCGCGCGCCCTCACCTCTATTTCGCCGGCCTCCATCTCCGCGTTCCTCATTTCGACCGGGCGCGCGGCGACTTCACCCTCGAGGGTAATCACGGTCTCGAGACCAAGCTTGCCGGCGCGCTCGATTACGTCAGCCGGCGTCCATTTCGGATCGAACGATATCTGGACGAGTCCCGCGCGATCGCGAAGATCGAGGAAAACGATTCCGCCAAGGTTTCGCGTGCGGTGGACCCAACCGCCGAGTTTGACGTTGGCGCCGACGTGAGACGCCCTGAGCTCTCCGCCAAGATGAGAGCGCGTGGCCGTCGCGAAACGGGATGGAGGGGCCGTGGAGGTCAGCGCCGGGATGTGTGGGTCGAATAAGGCATCGAGAGGGGTTAAATTTAGTAGTTGCATAGACTTGGTGGAAGGAGCATGGCAGACAAAAACACACGTCGGGAGGATTTGCCCGCGAAGCAGAACCTCCTCAACATGCTCCCTTCGGAAGCCGAGGAGCTGCTCCGCGGTTTTGCCGTGCGGCACGGCGAGAAACCCTTCCGCGGATCTCAGGTCGTGCGGCACCTGTGGCAGAACCCGGCCGAGAGTTTCGCGTCCATGACCGATCTGTCCGTCGCCTTCCGGAACCTGCTCGAGGAACACTTCACAATCCCGCGCCTCGCGCTGGCAACCCGGCAGACATCAAGCGATGGCACGGAGAAGTTTCTCTTTCGCCTCGACGACGGCGAGTTCATCGAGACGGTCGCGATTCCCGAAGGCACGCGCATGACCCTTTGCATCTCGTCGCAAGCCGGCTGCGCGCTTCAGTGTGCGTTCTGCGCGACGGGCGCCATGGGCTTCACCCGCAATCTCCAGATGTTCGAGATCGCCGGACAGGTGCGCGAGATGAAGCTGCTTTCTCCAGAAAAGCCGATCACGAATGTCGTCTTCATGGGGATGGGAGAGCCGCTGATGAACTGGAGAGCGGTGGATCCGACGCTCACCGTTCTCAACTCGCCCGCCGGCCTGGGAATCGGGGCCAGGCATATCACAGTTTCGACGGTCGGAGTGCTCCCCGGGATCGTCGCGCTGGGAGAACGCCCGGAGCAATTTCGGTTAGCGATCTCGATTCACGCACCCAACGACGAGCTCCGCCAGTCGCTGATGCCTATCAACACCAAGTACCCGCTCGCGAGCGTCATCGAAGCCGCGAAAGTCTTCGAGCGGCGAGTGACATTCGAGTATGTGATGCTGGGCGGAATCAATGACGGGGGCGAGCAGGCCACGCAGCTCGCCGAGCTGGCGCGCGAGTGTGGCGCTTTCGTGAATCTCATTCCGCTCCATCCCGGTGGCGCCGGAGACTTCACCCCGAGCTCGCCCCAACAGATCCAATGGTTCGCGCGGCGTCTGAGGGCTCAGCGCGTCGAGGTCGCGGTGCGAAAGAGCCGCGGGATGGACATCGCCGCGGCGTGCGGGCAGCTACGGGTGGAACGGCAGCGGCGGCGGGCGCCAGTCGGCCCCGATGAGGACGGTAACGTCCAGGTAGCGTGAGCTGTCGGGACGTGTCGCGATCGGAGCATTCATAGCGCGAGCAACGAGACGCGCCCAATCCGGATGCGAAGACCGATCGTAGACAATGGTGGTCGCGCGTTGCTCGGTCACATTGCCAGAGCCAACAACATCGAAGCCGCGGTCTCGCAGATACAGCGTCGCGCGGCGGGCGAGGCCCTTCGTCTTCGTCGCGTTCAGAACTTCCACCTTGATGCGGGTTCCCTCCGGAGCCCGCGCATCATCGGGCGCGTAGCTCACCTTCGGCGTGGAGAACGCGCTGATGACCAGCCAGACGATCCAGCCGATCACACACAGAATCAGTAGAACGAGAATGATTCTGCCGTAGCGTCGCCGGCGCGGTCGTGGCGGCGGGTCGGTCACCGCAGACTATTCCAGAGCTCGACGGTCTCGGGGAAAATGTGGTTGCCCTCGCGCACCGACCACTCGAGGCGGAAGCGCACGACCTGGCGAAATACGCCGTCGAAGTTGTGCGGCACCTGAGTGGCGAGAAAGCCGCGATCCTCTGCGAGAAATTTGCGGCCCGGCTCGAGATAGTCCGCCATGTACAACGCGCGCCCCGTCTGATCCCAGCTCGCGTGTCCCACAGTGTGGTATCGAATGGCGTCGAGCAGATTCTGTCTCCGCTCTCCCTCGGCTTCGAGCTTTATCGCGACCGCGGGACCGTGCAGCAATCCGTCGGGGGACTTCCGATCACCCGTGATCTCGCGCAGCTCGCTGATCGGCGCATCGCGCAGCGCGTCGTGCCACGTGCCGGCATCGATCCACGCATTCGCTTCGTCTGCCGTCAGGCGCATCGCAGCGCCCCACGCGCGCAGAAGCGACGTCACGCGCGCGATGTGGGCCAGTCGCCGCTCGCTCACCTGCGCCCACGTCGGCAAACCAGAGCTCTGGAGACGGACCATTCAGAAGATGATGTTGTCGATCAATCTGGTTTCGCCAACCCGCACGGCGCCGACGGCCGCATCGCCGTGGCGTACGTTGTTCACACGCTGAAAGGTGTCGGCATTCACGGCGGCGAGATAACGGGGCGTGAGTCCCGCCACTCGCTCGAGCATCCGCCAGCCGGTCGCCTCGAGTGCGCTCGCCCGCCGCTCTCCCCTGCCGAAGGCGTCGCGCATCGCAAAGAGGGCCTTCGACAGAATGAGCCCGAGCTCGCGGTCCTTCGGAGAGAGGTATCGGTTCCGGCTCGACATGGCCAGGCCATCATCCTCTCTCACGGTGGGCGCGACAAGAATTCCCACCGGAAAGTTGAGATCGCGAACCATGGCTTTGACGGCCGCCGCCTGCTGTAGATCCTTCTGGCCGAAAACAGCCACGTCGGGCATGATGATGTGGAAGAGCTTGGCCACTACAGTGAGCACGCCCTCGAAGTGACGCGGTCGCACCGCGCCTTCCCACTCCTTTCCTACGCTGCCGGGATGGACGATCACGACGGGAGCGTGATCCGGGTACATGTCTTCCCGCGTGGGAGTGAACAGGAAATCCACGCCCCTCTTTGAGGCCAGTTTCGCATCGTCGTCGAGCGTGCGCGGGTACCGGTCAAAGTCCTCACTGGGTCCGAACTGAAGGGGATTGACGAAGACACTCATCACGACCGAATCAGCCACCCGCTTCGCTTCGTCTATCAGCGTGAGGTGACCCTCGTGAAGCGCGCCCATCGTCGGCACGAAGGAAATGCTCTTCCCTTTTGCTCGCACCCCCGCAATCACGTGGCGCATCTCGTCAATCGTCCCGACCGACTTCATGCTCAGAAGCTATGCTCGGCATCCGGATATGTGCCGCTACGAACATCGCGCGCCCAGCTTCTAATGGCCGAGCGGACCTCCGGGGCCATCTCGGCGTAGCGCTTGAGAAACTTGGGCTTGAACGTGTCGTTCAGGCCGAGCACGTCCGGGAGAACGAGCACCTGCCCGTCACACTGCAGGCCGGCTCCGATGCCAATCGTCGGAATGCCGACCGAGGCAGTGATGCGCGCTGACACGGGCGCCGGTACGAGCTCGAGCACGATCCCGAACGCGCCCGCTTCCTCCAGCCCTTTTGCCTCGCCGATCAATCTCTCCGCACCTTCCTCTTCGCGTCCCTGAACACGCGCGCCCCCGATCGTGTTGACCGATTGCGGCGTGAAGCCAATGTGAGCCATCACCGGAATCCCCGTGCGCACCAGGGCATGAACCGTATCGAGCATCTCGGGGCTTCCGCCTTCGACTTTGACGGCGGTCACGCCCGTCTCCTGGATGGCGCGCCCGCAATTGAGCACGGCACTCTCAATGCTTGCCTGATACGAGAGAAACGGCATGTCGATGATGATCAGCGCGCGCTTAACGCCGCGTCGCACGGCGGACGCGTGATAGATCATGTGATCGAGCGTAACCGGCAGTGTCGATGTGTATCCCATCACTGCGGTTCCGACCGAGTCGCCGACCAGGATGGCGTCCACACCCGACTCATCCACGAGCCGCCCAAAGAGCGCATCGTACGCCGTCATCACAACCAGCTTCTCGCCTTTGCGCTTGCGCTCGGCGAAATCCCGGACGGTGATAGGGCGATCCTCAGGCTTGGGCTTATCCGCCACGCGAGCTCCTCAGTGCGGCAAGCTCTCTCAGCCAGAAATCGCGATTCGTCAGCTCTGGATGTGGTACCGTGAGGCCGGGCTCGCGCACGCTCTGCTTCTCGAACAGCACGATGTCGAGGTCAAGTGTTCGCGGTCCCCAGCGCGCGCTGCGGACGCGTCCAGCGTCGGTTTCGATTCGCTTGAGCGCGGCGAGCAGATCGTGCGGCGAAAGCTCGGTTTCGATGGCGATCATCTGATTGAGAAAGGGGCCTTGCGCGACCGGTCCGATCGGAGCGGTCTCTTCGGCGTCGGTGTGACCCAACACCCGCGTCGTGGCGAGGGCCGAGATCGCACGTCGCGCCTCCGCCAAAAATACCTCACGCTGGCCGAGGTTGGAGCCGAGCGCGATGTAAGCGACATCTCTCACACACGCTCTCGCTCGAGAGCGACTTCCGCGTACGCAAGCGGTCCCGGCAGCGCGACGTTGGGTTTCCGCACGGCTATGCGCACGCGCTCGACCAGCGGGAGCTCGAGCGCGCGCTCCGCGATTCGCTCTCCGACTTCCTCGAGAAAGTTGGTATGGCCGTGCGTCACCACTTCCGCTACGAGGTCGTAGACGCGCCGATAGTCGACAATGTCCCTGGCGGTGGGCCGCTCACCACTGCGGCGAACCCAAAGCGATGCGTCGACCTCGATCGACTGCGCGATCTCGGCCTCGTGCGGCAGCACGCCGATGCGCGCGTGAAACCGCATTCCCTTGAGGGTGACGACATCGGTGGTCGTCACGCGCGCGCCCTCGGTCGAGCGTCCCGCGCGACCTTTCTCTTCGACGCCGGGTCGCTAGTCATCAAGGGCCTCTCGCAGACTACGTGTCAGCTTCAGAACATCCTCAGGGCCATGCTCAGCCGCGCTCACGAGCGCGCTGCCGACCACGACTCCGTCGGCCAGCTTCCCGACGCTGCGCGCCTGCTCCGGGGTGGAGATTCCAAATCCAACGCAGATCGGAAGCGTGGTCGTGGATCGAAGGCGCTGGATCGTCTCGGGCAATGATGCCGCGGTCGTTTGCTGGACACCGGTCACACCGAGCCGGCTGATAAGATAAACGAATCCGCTGCCGTGCCGCGCGATCTCGGCCATTCTGTCGCGCGGAGTCGTCGGAGCGACGAGCCTGATGAAGGCCAGACGACTGGCGCCAAGCCACTCCTCGCGCGCGGGATCGGCCCCAACCGGAATGTCGGTGACGAGAATCCCGCTGGCCCCTGCATCTGCCGCTCTCGTCAGGGCGTCCGGGCCCGCCGCGAGAATCGGATTCAGGTAGCTGAACAGAACGACCGGGACTCGGGGCTTTGCGCGCTGGAGAAGAGCGAGCACGCCGTCGTACGTCATTCCCTTCTCCAGCGCCTGCTGCGAGCTGGCCTGGATCACCGGTCCATCCGCGA
>Ga0208078_1000095_pt1 | contig 25463 bp, 16 predicted proteins | sample NGESurdeep072012_3_FD_184468 | JGI IMG/M metagenome (GOLD analysis project Ga0208078, IMG submission 184468) | Arctic peat soil microbial communities from Barrow, Alaska - NGEE Surface sample 53-2 deep-072012 (SPAdes) | ecosystem: Environmental > Terrestrial > Soil > Wetlands > Peat ...
CGCGCACGGCTCACCGGCCGTTCCGAGGCGATCTCGTTTGGGCCGGAATTCGCAAGCCGGCGGGCTGCCTCCTCCTGCGTCAATCCCGACGACGTCGAATCGCACATGCGCAGCGCTTCATCAGTGCCGGCGTCGGCCGCAGCCGTCAGTGGTGCGGAATCAAAGTCATCTCGCACCACGAGCGGATGGTGTGACGATGCGGCCGACGCTTCGACGCTCGCGCCACCGGCAGCCGAGATCACGCAACGACACCTGGACCGGGGTTCGGCAGCGCGGTCGAGGCGCCCACGCTCCCTCGATTGGGCAGCCTGAGGGCAAGCCAATCGCGCGCGATCGCCGCCACCTGCTCGAGCGTACCCGGCTCCTCGAAGAGATGTGTCGCACGCGGGATGACGATCAACTTCGCTTCCCCTTGCAAGGCGGCGATCGCCGTGCGGTTGTATTCGAGAACCTGTGTGTCGTGACTGCCCACGAGGAGCAGTGTGGGCGCATGGACGAGTCGGAGCGCCGCTCCGGCGAGATCCGGCCGTCCTCCTCGTACACCCGCCCGGTACGAACACCGGCACAGGCAGAATAGTCGTGGCAGTAGCTGCCACAGCGCCGACGCCTCTCTCAACGGTCACATGGAAGCGGGCTTCCATCTGTCGGGCAAAGCGTGGAAAGAAGGTGCGGGAATCCCGCACAGCACGACAGCTCTCGGCGTCGCGGCTGTCCGGCATACACCCATCGATAACGTGGGGAATCCCTGATAGCGCCGGGCCCTTGGCAACACGAGCTTGAACATTCTCCACGTGTGGTCGACGCCTGGGAATTCGATCGCCTCGCCTGACGCGCCACGAACGCGGTAAACGAAAGTCACCCTGCACCCGCGTTTGCGGATGGAGATCCCATGCAGTGGATTCGATCGTTCTCGGAGATTGGGATCGATGACGTGCCGCTCGTCGGCGGGAAGAACGCCTCGCTCGGGGAGATGCTGCGCGAGCTCACGCCTCTCGGCGTTCCCGTTCCCGACGGCTTCGCCGTTACGGCGGAGGGCTTTCGTCATTTTCTTCGCGCGAATTCCTTGGAGGAGAAGATCCGGGCACTCCTCGACGCGCCTGCCTCGAATGGAGTCGCCGCGATCGATGCGAAGAGCCTCGCCGTGCGCGAGCTCGTGCTCGCCGCCACCATTCCCGCTGATCTCGCTGACGAGATTCGCTCCGCCTATCGCGACCTTTCGCGCCAATTCGGGGAGCCCGCGCTGGAGGTCGCCGTTCGCTCGTCGGCGACGGCGGAGGACTTGCCGGGCGCGAGCTTCGCCGGCGCGCACGAGACGCTGCTGAACGTGCAGGGTGAGGTCGCGCTGATCGACAGCGTGCGGCGCTGCTTCGCGAGCTTGTACACGCCGCGGGCGATCGCCTATCGCAATGACATGGGCTTCGCACACGAGGCGGTCAGCCTGTCGGTGGGCGTGCAGAAAATGCTGCGTACCGGCGAGGCGGTGTCCGGCGTGATCTTCACGCTCGATACCGAGACCGGCTTTCGCGACGTCGTCCAGATCGACGCGATCTACGGACTCGGCGAGAACATCGTACAGGGCCGCGTTGGCCCCGATGAGTTCTACGTCCACAAGCCCACGCTGCGCGCCGGCTTCAAGCCGATCCTGTGGAGACGGCTCGGCACGAAGGAGATGCGGCTCGTCTTCGATCGCGCGAAGCACGTACACGACAATCGTCCGGTGCCGGCGGACGAGCGCGCGAAGCTCTGTCTCACCGACGACGAGGTGCTTCAACTCGCGCGGTGGGCGCTCGCGATCGAGGATCACTACAGCGCAAAGCGCGGCGAGCCGACACCAATGGACATCGAATTTGCGAAGGATGGTCCTGCGGGCGGGCTCTTCATCGTGCAGGCGCGCCCGGAGACGGTCCATGCAACTCGGCATGGACTCACGCTCAAGACATACGCACTCCTGGAGCGCGGGACGGTCGTGCTCGAAGGGCTCGCGGTTGGCGAGGAGATCGCGAGTGGCGCGGCACGCGTCATCGCCGACGCCTCGCGGATGTCGGAGTTTCGGCCGGGAGAGGTCCTCGTTACGGAATCGACGGATCCAAACTGGGAGCCCGTGCTCAAGCAGGCGAGCGCGGTGATCACCGCGCGTGGGGGCCGTACGTCGCATGCCGCGATCGTCGCGCGCGAGCTCGGAATTCCGGCAATCGTGGGCGCGCAGGGTGCGATGACCACCATCGCCAATGGTCGCATGATCACGGTCTCGTGCGCCGAAGGCGAGACCGGCCATGTCTACGACGGCGTGCTCCCGTTCCGTACCGAAGATGTGGATCCCGCGTCGCTCCCTTCCACGCGCACGCGGATCTGCATAAACGTGGGCGATCCTACGCAGGCGTTCAAGCTTGCCATGCTGCCGAACGACGGCGTGGGGCTCGCGCGCATGGAGTTCATTTTCGCGAGCTGGGTTCGCGTGCATCCACTCGCGCTCACGCGCTACGACTCGCTTCCGGTGGCGACGCGGCGCGAGGTCGATGCGCTCACCGCACGGTATGCGGACAAGCGCGAGTACTTCGTCGATACACTGGCGCAGGGAATTTCGATGCTTGCAGCCGCCTTCTGGCCCAAGCCCGTGATCCTGCGCTTCTCGGACTTCAAGTCGAACGAATACGCGCATCTTACCGGCGGTGCCGCGTTCGAGACGGCGGAAGAGAACCCGATGCTCGGCTGGCGCGGCGCGAGCCGCTACTACCATCCCGACTACAAGGATGGATTCCTGCTCGAAGTCGCGGCGGTCAAACGCGTGCGGGAAGCGATGGGGCTCACGAATCTCAAGCTGATGATTCCATTCTGCCGCACGCCGGAGGAAGGAAAGAAGGCGCTTGCAGTGATGGCCGAAGGCGGGCTGGTGCGCGGCGAGCGCGGGCTGGAGGTGTACGTGATGGCCGAGATCCCTTCGAATGCCATTCTCGTCGACCGCTTCGCGCAGCTCTTCGATGGCTTTTCCATCGGCTCGAACGACCTCACCCAGCTCGTGCTCGGCGTCGATCGCGATTCGTCGCGAGTTGCTCCTCTGTTCGACGAGCGCGATGAGGCCGTGCGTCGCATGTGCGTGCAGATCATAGCCGGTGCGCACGAGGCGGGGCGCGAGGTCGGCATCTGCGGACAGGCGCCCTCGGACTATCCGGAATTCGCTGCGTTTCTCGTGGAGCAGGGGATCGACTCGATCAGCTTGAATCCGGATGCGGTGGTGCGCACGAAGCGGCGCGTTGCCGAGGCGGAGGCACGACTTCCATCGCCAATTGCCAACGCAGGGTGGGGAGCCGCGAAAGGCGAGCGTTCGGCTATCCCGATCAGCCCACCGTCTACCACCGAGCAGCCCGCGATGGCGGCATCATCGGGGGCCTAGGCTGGCCGATGTGAGAGCTCCGTGCCGATTCGGAAGGCACGCTGACAATCCGGCGCTATTGGCGGCAGACGCCGAGGGGATCCGGCTTCGGCTTGTCGACGACGATGCGATGATCGAGGTTGGCGACCGTGAGCGCGACGTCGTGCACGAAGCTCGCGATGCGCGCCATGTGCGCGTAGTCGATGTATTCCGGCTCGTCTGTGAGCTGGTGATAGTCCTGGTGTAGCCCAGTGGTGAAGAAAGTCACGGGGATTCCGTAGCGCGCGTACATGTAGTGATCGCTGCGGCAGTAAATGTTTTCGGGGTGTCCCGCCACGTCGAGTGAATAATCGAACCGGAGTGGCGGGTGTTCTCGCTTCTGGTTGACGCTCTCGATGAGATCGCCGAGCTCCGTCGAGAGGCGGCGTGATCCAACGAGATGCACGAAATCGGCACTGCCGCCCTGGAGGTCAGCAGAGTCGCCGCGGCCGATCATGTCGATGTTGAGCTGCGCGACGATGGAATCGCGCGACACCGTCGGGTGATCGGTGAACCAGCGGGAGCCGATGAGTCCGAGCTCTTCGCCGGTGTGCCAGACGAAGAGGATGGAGCGGCGTGGGCGGGGATGCTCGCTCGCGAATTTCTGCGCGATCTCGAGCACGGACACCGTCCCGGAGCCGTCGTCATCGGCGCCGTTGAAGACGGAGTCCATGCGCGGCGCGTGCTTTTTCCGGAGCGAATCGACGTTCACGTGAATGAGCGCGAGCTGCTGCGGGCTCGGCTCCGCGTTGTCGAGCGACTTGCCGCGCATCGCCCACGCCTGCTCGTTCGCGGCGCGCACGGAGTCGTGATCGAGCGGCACGTCGCGCATTCCGATGTGATCGCTGTGCGCGCCGATCGCGACGTACTCGCCGCGTAGCTTGGCGTCGGAGCCCGGGAGCACGGTGATGACGTTGCGTGTGACGCGCGGCTCTTCGACGAGCTTCACGGTGCCGTGGAGCGTTTGGCCGAGCGTGCCGGGAGCAATTGAGTCGAGCGACTTGCCGCCGAAGAGGGTGCGTGCGGCGGATTGGGAGATGAGGAGATGGAGGGGCGCGGCGCTTTCGGGGCCGGTCGAGCTTTGCGAGAGCGCCAGTCCGGGTTTGTGCACGCGAGCGAGATAGTCGGGCGGCGCGAGGTCGAGGGTCGGGATCGCGACGGCGGCGGCGGCCGCGAAGCGGCTGATCGGGCGGATGCTGATGATGAAGAAGCGCGTCGGCGTGCCGGGAGGGAGCTTCGGGCTGAAGACTACGAGCTTGCCGCGCGCCTGATCGGCGGTGATCCAGGTGGTGGAGTCGGTGAAGACGCCGCCGTAGATGACTTGCGCGCCGTCGATGCTGCGCGGGGAGCCGCGCGTGACCAGCGGAACGAAGTCGGAGTCGGGGCGGAGCGCGGCCGCGCCGGCGGAAAGTGTGGCGTCGCGATCGAAGTGCCGGCGCACGAGCGGAACGTACTGGAAGTAGCCGCCGCTGTCGCCGGCCGGGTCGAGCCCCATGCGTTTGAGCTCGGACGCGATGTAAGCGGTGGTCATCTGATGCCCTTCGCTGCCGGCCTGGCGCCCCTTCATGGAGTCGTCGGCGATGATGTAGAGGCGGGTCATGAGATCGCCGGTCGTGATCGCGCCAGTGGTGGGCTTGGGCGCGTGCTTGAGTGGGAGCGGCGCTTGTGCGGCGAGCACACTCGTGAGAACGAGGAGAGCTGGCAAGACCGAGCGCGCTTTGAGCACGATAATGTCCTTGGCGACGGAAGCTGTTGTGCGAGGATGTTCGACGCGTGAACAATGCGTGCGGGCCTTGTTCCGGCCAAGTGCATGTCCGTTGCGAGCGGATCTGCCGGAGATGATATTCGTCGCATGAAAGCCTACCGCATGCTGGGATGCGCGCTCGTCATCGCCGCCGTCTCGCCGCACATCGCGCACTCGCAGGGATCGTATCTGTTCGTGTGGGCCGGAGGGAAAGGGGGCAAGGAGATAATTGCGACGATCGATGCCACGCCGACGTCCGCGACGTATGGCCGCGTGCTCGCGACCGCTTCAACAGGCACGGTGGGATTCCCGCACCACACCGAGAGCGAGCTAGGACCGAACGGTCATCTGCTGGCGAACGATTTCGACGCTGGGAGGACCTGGCTGTTCGATCTCCACGACGCGCTGCATCCGCGAGTGCTCACATCGTTCGGCGATGTCGCCGGATTCGGTTATCCGCACACGTTCATCAGGCTGGCGAACGGGCGAGTGTTGTCGACCTTTCAGTATCGCGCGGCTTCGACGGCGAAGACGCGGATGGCTTCGATGGGCGACGGCATGAGCATGGGCGGCGAGCACGCGACGGGCGGGCTCGTGGAGATGGATGAATCGGGGCGTGCGTATTTCTCGGGCGCCGCGGCCGACACGGCAATTGCTGGCAGACTCTATCCCTACAGCGTGCTTCCAATTCCCGCGATGGATCGCGCGGTCACGACGACCACTGACATGGATGAGGCGGACACCATGGCGACGGGGAAGTGGGTGCAGATCTGGCGGCTCTCGGATCTCACGCTGCTGCGCACCGTCGCGCTGCCGCCCGGTCCGCGCGGAAACGAGAATCAGTACACGGGCGAGAGCAGGCTGCTGCCGGATGGGCGCAGTGTCTACATCCACACCTTCAACTGCGGTCTCTACCTGCTTCGTGACATCGAGAGCGATCACCCGCGGGCCACGTTCGTGAAGGGATTCGAAGGAAAGGAGTGCGGTGTGCCTGTGCTGACGGGGCACTATTGGCTGCAGACGCTGTCCACGGCGCATGCGCTCGTGGCGCTCGACATCAGCGACGCGGAGCATCCTCGGGAAATCTCGCGCGTGACGCTCCCGTCGGATGAGGCGCCGCACTGGATCGCGATCGACGCCACCGGACGGCGCGTGGTTCTCAACTCGGGAGGGAAAGGAAGCCGGCTGTTCGTGATCGAGTTCGATCCGGCGAACGGGCGGCTCGCGCTGGATGAGCGATTCCGGGATCCGGGCTCCACGAGTGCCGGCATCAGCCTCAGCGGCGCGAACTGGGCGGGCTTCACGGGAGTTGTAAGTCCACACGGCGCGGTGTTCTCGAGATAGCGCGGGGCGGCGCAGGCTGCCTTCCTGCTCGTTGTATCTTTAGAGACGACACTAGCGCGCGCGTCATCTTTCGAAGCGTAGGAATCGGCGATCGTCACGCGCGGCGGTTCGCATCGCTCTCATCTCGTCTTCAGGATTTCCGTGGCTCCCCAGTTCATCTATGTAATGAAGGATCTGCGCAAGGTCGTCCCGCCCAGCCGGGAGATTCTGCGCGGCATCTATCTCTCGTTTTATCCCGGCGCGAAGATCGGCGTGCTCGGCACCAATGGTGCGGGCAAGTCGACGCTGCTTCGCATCATGGCCGGCGTCGATCAGGATTTTCAGGGTGAGGCGTGGGCCGCGAACAACACGCGCATCGGCTACCTCCCTCAGGAGCCGCAGCTCGATCTCACGAAGGATGTGAAGGGGAACGTCGAGCTCGCGGTGACGAAGAAGCGCGCGCTGCTGACGAAGTTCGAGGCGATCTCGATGAAGTTCGCCGATCCGATGACGGACGACGAGATGACGAAGCTGCTCGAGGAGCAGTCGAAGGTGCAGGAGCAGATCGACTCGCAGAATCTGTGGGAGCTCGATCGCAGCATCGAGATCGCGATGGACGCGCTGCGACTACCGCCGCCGGATGCGGATGTGAACACGTTGTCGGGCGGCGAGAAGCGTCGCGTCGCGCTGTGTCAGGTGCTGCTCGACCAACCGGACATGCTGCTGCTCGACGAGCCGACGAACCATCTCGATGCGGAGAGCGTGGCGTGGCTCGAGCGGTATCTCGCGGAGTTTCCGGGAACGGTCGTGGCGATCACGCACGATCGCTACTTCCTCGACAACGTCGCGAAGTGGATCCTCGAGCTCGATCGCGGCAGCGGAATTCCGTACGAGGGGAACTATAGCGCGTGGCTCGAGCAGAAGCGCACGCGTCTCCAACAGGAAGAGAAGAGCGAGTCGGCGCGCCAGCGGTCGCTTCAGCGCGAGCTCGAGTGGGTTCGTCTCGCGCCGCGCGCGCGACAGGCGAAGAGCAAGGCGCGCATTCAGAAGTACGAGGATCTCGTTGCGTCGGACACCTTCGAGAAGGTGTCGCAGAACGAGATCATCATTCCGCCACCACCGCGGCTCGGCAACGATGTCGTGATCGCGAAGGATGTGCGCAAGAGCTTCGGCGACAAGCTGCTCTTCGAGAATCTCACCTTCTCACTGCCGCGCGGCGGAATCGTCGGTGTGATCGGGCCGAACGGCGCGGGAAAGACGACGATGTTCCGAATGATCACGGGCGAGGAGAAGCCGGATTCGGGAACGATGGTCGTGGGCGACACGGTGCAGATCGCGTACGTGGATCAGGGGCGCGAGCTGAACGGCGAGAACACCGTGTATCAGGAAGTGAGCGGCGGGCTCGACACGATCGCGGTGGGAAAGAAGGAGATCAACACGCGCGCGTATCTCGCGAGCTTCAACTTTCGTGGGAGCGATCAGCAGAAGAAGGTGAAGGATCTCTCGGGCGGAGAGCGCAACCGGCTGCATCTCTCGAAGCTGCTCAAGAGCGGCGGCAACTTGCTCCTGCTCGACGAGCCGACGAACGATCTCGATGTCGACACGCTGCGCGCGCTCGAGGAGGCACTCAACGATTTCGCAGGATGCGCGGTGGTGATCTCACACGATCGCTGGTTCCTCGATCGCGTAGCGACGCACATGTTGGCGTTCGAGGGCGAGAGTGAGCTGGTGTGGTTCGAGGGGAACTACAAGGAGTACGAAGCGGATCTGCACAAGCGGAAGGGCGCGGAGGCCGACCAGCCGCATCGGATTAAGTACAAGAAGTTGGTGCGGGGGTAGGGCGGTGGGGCGCGCGTTCGCAGTTGCGATGCTCATCGCGACGTGCACGTCGAACGCACGCACACAGACCCGAGACTCTATACGCGACGCGGCGACGCCTGCACTTTCGACCGCGTTCTCGTATTCGGGTGAGGTAGTGGGTGACGTGGCGGGCGGACTCCGGCGCGGAGCCACATATGCCGGTGCGGCCTCCGCGCAGATAACGCTCTCGCTCCAACGGATCGTCGGATGGTCCGGCCTGCAGCTCTTCGTCTTTGCACTCGATACGCACGGTGGTGCTCCGAGCGATCTCGCCGGTGACGTGCAGGGAGTGAGCAACCTTCAGGCGCCCGCTCGACTGCAGCTCGAAGAGGCGTGGCTCCAGCAGAACAGCTTCGGGAATCGTCTCTCTGTGCTCGCGGGGAAGTACGATCTGAACTCCGAGTTTTACCGGCTGCAATCCGGCGGATTGTTTGTAAACAGCTCGTTTGGGATCGGTCCGGAGCTCGCGCAAAGTGGTACAGCCGGACCTTCGATCTTCCCGAGTACTTCGGTGGGCGCGCGCGTCGCCTACAAGCCCACGCCCAATGTCGTGTGGCGCACGACCGTACTCGACGGCGTGCCCTTCGATCGCGCGCATGCCAGTGCGCGACTGTTCGCTCCGGGCGACGGCGCTTTGCTCGTAACCGAAGTGGCCATTCTCGAGCGCCCCGACTCGGCAGGAATGAACCACGATCCTCGCTTCCTGGTCGGGAGAGGGCTCACGCGACCATACACCGGAAAGCTCGCAATTGGCGCGTGGTACTACACCGCGCTCTTCCCCGATCTCGTGGACACGATGACATCCGGCAGTGCAGTCGAGCATCGAGGAAGCGGTGGAGCGTACGTCATTGCCGATCGTACCGTCTGGTCGGCGAATCACGGAGGACCGGCTTCGCTGAGTACATTCGCGCAGTTGGGCATCAGCAACTCGCGAGTCGATCGGATCGGCAGCTACGTCGGGGGTGGTCTCACGTTCACGGCGCCGCTCGCGAGTCGTCCGCACGACGAGCTCGGATTGGCTGCTGCGTGGGCGCGTGACGGATCACATTACGAAAGAATGCAGCTGGCCGTCGGCGCTTCGACCAGTTCGGAGGCGACGATTGAGCTCACGTATCTCGCTCCGCTCGCCTCCTGGCTCGCGGTGCAACCTGACTTGCAGTACGTAATTCATCCCGGGAATGCGCCGACGGCGCGCTACGCGCTGGTGCCCGGATTGCGTATTGCGCTTTCACACTGACAGTAGCGCTATTCGCGCACGCGCAGGAACCCAACGAATGGATGAGCATGCTGATCGCGCTCGCGATGAGTGGCGGGGCGCTGCTCGTCGCGGATGCGCTGTCACGCGCACCCGTCGCTCCCGCGGAGGTGACGGCGATTTAGTGTGACTGATGCTGGACCTTCGCGCGCCACTCGTGTAAGGTCCAACACCATGACTTCCATCGCCATTCCGCTCCTCGCCGATACACGTGGATTTTTCTTCGATGACTATCTCCCCAAGATCGTGCGCTGCCTCGACGCGCTCGACGAGGAGAACGTCTGGTGGCGCGCCAATGCGGAGTCGAACAGCATCGGCAACCTGATCCTCCATCTCGATGGCAGCACGCGCATGTGGGTGCTCGGCGTCGCCGGAGGAGCGCGCGTGGTTCGCGATCGCGATGCGGAGTTCAGCGAGCGAGGCCCGCTTGCGAAGTCGGTGCTGCTCGCGCGCCTGCGATCGACGCTCGCGGAGGTGGACGAGGTACTGGGCATGCTCACCGGCGAGGTGATGCTCGAGCGGCGCCCATCGTCCAAGGGTGAGGTGACGGTGCTCTGGGCCGTTCTCCACGCCATGGAGCACTTCGCGATGCACACGGGCCAGATCATTCTGCTGACGAAACTCCGGACGAGCTCAGTGCTCCAGCTGTCGAGCTGACGTTCCAACCGCTTCGGCGCGCTATCAGTGCGCCGCCGCGAGCGGATCCATCGACGCGAACGCGCTCTAGAAGTGGTTGCTCCGTGCGATCGTCGCGGCGCAGATGAGCACGACCGACAGAAATGCGAATTCGACCATGATGAATCCCCTTACGCGAGCAATCGCGGCCTCCGTAGGGATGAAGCCTGGCGACTTGCGCGCCGTGCCGCGCCAGCGCAGAGTGCCATTGAGAACTGTTAGCGATCTCACCTGGAAGCGCGCCGGAGTGGTGACATCATGAAGTCCATGAATCGGCGCGAGGCGCTCAAGCTCGCCGCAGCGATCGGCGCCTCGCTCGCGTGGAAGCCGCTCGCGCCATCGCTCGGCACGCTCTCGCCGCTCGCACGAACCGAGCGCCGCGATCTCTTCCCCGAAGGCGTCGCATCCGGCGATCCGCATCCAGACAGCGTGCTCCTCTGGACTCGCCGACCGCCCGTCCGCGGCGATTTCTCGGGGCGCCTCACTGTGCAGATCGCGACGGACCCGATCTTCGAGCACGTCGTCGCCGAAGCGCATGCGACGCTGCACGCGGAGACGGACTGGACATGCCGCGTGCTCGCGGCCGGGCTCGAGCCCCGTCGCGAGTACTGGTATCGCTTCACGGATGAGCGCGGGAACTCGAGCCGCGTCGGCCGCACGATCACCGCGCCCGCCGAGGGAGACATCGCGCCCGTGCGCTTCGCCTTCGTCTCCTGCCAGAACAATCAACTCGGTGCCTGCAACGCGTATCGACGGATGATCTGGGAAGACGAGAAGCGCCCGTTCGCGGAGCAGAGCGGTTTCGTGATGCACCTCGGCGACTTCGTCTACGAGCTGATGTGGTATCCCGAAGATCGCCCCAACGGATACTACTCGCGCCGCATTCGCGACATCGTGCGCTACCCGCAGGGCGAGAAGCACGAGGACTTTCACGTACCGACGAACGTCGATGGATATCGCGTGCTCTATCGCGCCTATCTCGCCGATCCCGATCTGCAGGATGCGCGCGCGCGGTGGCCGTTCGTCTGCATGTGGGACAACCACGAATTCTCGTGGAAGGGATGGCAGAGCCAGCAGAACTTCGGCGAGGGCACCGTTCCCGCGCAGACGCGGAAGGTCGCGGCGGCGCAGGCGTGGTGGGAGTATCAGCCCGCGCGCGTCGCGAAGGGGAGCGGCGGCGCGCTCAACGACTTCAGGGCGCCGAAGGTCGCGAACCTCCCGCTTCACTCCGTCGACGAAAACGGACTCGGCCAGGACGCCGACAACCTCGCCGCGATTCGCGCGCTCACGCTGTATCGCTCGATGCGCTACGGCGGCAACGTCGATCTGATTCTCACGGACAATCGTTCCTACCGCTCCGAGCCCGTGAACGATCGCGCCGAGATGAAGGCGTTCAGGCCGAAGGGCTTTCCCTACTTCGATCTCGATGAGGCATTTGGCGCGCTCGATGCGGGGCGCACGTACAAGGGTGGCCATCCCCCTGCGACGATCGAGTTCGACGGCGCACAGCTTCCCAATCCAAATGTGAGCGCGCCACCCGGCACGATCCTCGGCGCTCAACAGAAGGCGTGGTTCCTCGAGCGCCTGAAGCGCGCAACGTCGCCGTGGAAACTGTGGGGCAACTCCGTGGGCTCGCTCGACTGGCGCACGGATTTGCAGAACGTGCCGCCGGTGAACGGACAGCGCTGGCCATCGCCTGGTTATGGGCTGAGCACCGAGGAGGATTGGTCGGCGAATCGCGCCGAGCGCAACGAGATCTTCGACAGTGTGCGCGCGAATCGCGTGACGGGTTTCGTGTCGCTGTGCGGCGACAGGCACGCGTTCACGGCGGGGCGGGTGTCGACGAGTCTGCCGCCCGAGAAGTTCGAGCCTGTGGGCGTCGAGTTCATCACGGGCTCGATCTCGGCTCCGGGGCTCATCGAGTCATCGGAGCACGGAATTCCGAAGGATCATCCGCATCGAGCAATCTACTTTCACGATACGCCGGCAGGCTCAGCGTCGACGATCAATGCCGCGCTGCGGCACGGCGTGAAGACATGCCTCGTGCTTCAGGAGACCGGCGACGTCGCGAAGGCGCTTGCTGCGAGCAACCCGGACGTCGCGCCGCATCTCACCTTCGCCGATCTCGGCGGCCACGGCTACGCGATGGTGCGCGCGACACCCGATGCGCTCGACGTCGAGTTCGTGTGCATCGAGCGACCCGTGGAGCGAGCGGCGGGGAGCGATGGCGGCCCGCTCGCGTATCGCATCACACATCACGTGCCGCGCTGGGCCGCGGGCGAAGAGCCCACGCTCGAGCGAACGGATCTCGAGGGCGTGCCGCCGCTGCTCTCGTAGAGCGAACGCCCGAGCTATCTCAGAACCGAAAGATGCGAGCTCGACGTTCGGCGCGGGGCACGGTTCAGCAGCTTCCGCCCCTCGGAGAGAATCCAGTACGCCGCACCGTAGACCGCTGCGGTGAGCGCACTGCGCGGCGACACCCAGCCGCAGCTCACGAAGCGCGCGAAGGCGTACGTCACCAGCGGCACGTACACCAGCGCGCCCGTGATGACGCCAGGCGAGTAGCGACGACGGCGCACCGTTGCCTGGATGTGCCACAGCGCGTTGATCCCGACGCCGCTCGCCACCGCGAGCCAGAGAAAGCGCGCCCACGGCGCGGCGAAGTACACCGCGGCGATTGCCGCCGCGAGCGGGACTACCGTGTTGATCAGCACGAGAAAGCGCGTCGTCATCGACCGCTCGACGTGCGGACTATAGCGAACGTACCAGTCGCGGAATCCGCCCGGCCACGCGAACTCCTCGCACTCGTGCGCGCAGATCGCGGCGAAGAGCCCCCACGCCATCAGCCCCGTCGTTGCAAGCGTACAACCGGTAGCGAGCATCACCCTCTCCATCATGAGCGTGGCAAAGTCCGACGACGACAATTGAAATCATCGTGCCGGCTCTGCGCAAGCGCCAGATGAAAATGGGTGAGCGATTCCAAACACGAGGTGGGGGTTATTCGGCGCCGAGTGTGCTCGCGCGATCGACCGGTGCAGCCCCTAGATCAGCTGCCGGTCGCGCGCGATGTCGGCCGCCTCGTGACGATTGTGCGCATCCAACTTTCGACAGGCGTTCTCCAGGTGCTTGCCGACGTTGCGGTGCGCACAGCCGAGAACGTTGGCGATGTCCTTGTTGCTCTTGTGCTGCAGGACGAGGTGAAGGATCTCCTTCTCGCGGGGCGAGAGGAGCGGGCTCCCTGATTTCGCGACTCGCGCTCGTGGTCGCGCATCGAGCTCTCGCAGTTGCGCTCTGGCGCGCTCGATCTCGTTGGTGGCACCCAATCTCGAAAGCACCTCGAAAGCGCGGTTCAGCTGGCGAATCGCGCTGTCGCGATCTCCGAGTTCGACGTGCCGACGCGCGATCTCCAGCCGGAGACGCGCACTGTCGAAGGCGAGTGGGATGGCCTCGATCTTATCGGCCGCGAAGATCACCCGATCGAGGAGTGCCTGCGTAGTTCCGCGAAGCATAGCGACCATCGCCTCTCCTACCTCTGCAAACAGGACCCCGACACGTTGCCCGACACGCTCTGAGTCGTGCCGCAACCGCTTGCAATAAAATTCAGCGAGCGCGAAATCCTGCTTCCAGAGGACGGCCTCGATCATCGTCGGCAGCAAGCGATGCACCGACCATGGCGCGTAGCCTGATCGGTCGGCGATCGAAAGACCGATCAACCCACATCGCATGACCTCATCATAGTCTCGCATCGTGAGGTGATAGATCGCCATGCCGGTGTACACGCGCACGAGCGTATGCACGTCGCCCGAGCGATTGTCGGGATGCGAGGCACCGGAGAGTGCCCAGGCTTCGTCGAGATACTGCTTTCCTTCATCGATGCGCCCTCGGCCGAGGCTCAAAATGCCCGTGTAGACCAGCAGACGTGGCAGAAGGGTTTGCTGCTCCAGCGCACGTGCGAGCGCGACGCTGCGAGCCGCCTGTTCCACTGCCGAGTCCCAGTCTCCGGTCGCGCTCTTGTACTCAATCTCTATTTCGTCGACTCGCAGGTGCAACACCGGCGAGTGGAGCTCGTCGGCGATTCGCCGAGCCTCGACAAAGTGGTGCTTCGTCGCAACCGTGTCGCCGGTAAGGGCGGACAGAACGGCGAGCGCCCAGTGCGCAGACCACGCTTCGGCGGGCTCTCCACTCGCGCGTGCAAAGTCGAGTGCGTGCATCGCGTGCGATGCGGCTTGACCCGGATCGCCGATCCAGAGGTAAAACAGCGCCGAGGCGCGATGCACGCGTGCCAGCAATTTCGCATCGTGCCTGCGCTCCGCGATCGCTAGCGCGTCGCGTAGCGCCTTGCCTTGTGCCTTGGTGTCGCCGATCGCCTCGAGGCTCGTCGTCTTGGATGTCAAGAGCCGAGCGAGCGCGAGATCGTCGTGCGATCGCTCGGCGGCGGCAATGCCCATGTCGTAGTGAGCCAGTGCCTCTACGAAGCGACCCTGCAGATAGTGGAGGTTTCCCAGCCGGCGTTCGATTGCAGCGAGCCTTGGCAGGGCATGCGCGGCGCTTGCGTCGCGCTGTGCCTGCTCCCAGAGTGGGAGCGCGCTTCGATAGTCTCCGCTGTTCTGCTTTGCCAGTGCAAGCTCCCCAATGAGGTCCGCGTGGAGGTCACTATCGCCTTCACCTCGTTGCGAAAGCTCGAATGCGGTTTGCAGATAGCTCGCCGCCTCCCGGTGCGCATGCCGGCGTGCCGCATGCTCGCCAGCCACTCGAAGGAACGCGATCGCCTTTTGGTCCAGCTCGCGAGCATCCGAACGCACGAAATGGTAGGCGAGCTCGCTCGCGTGGGCGAGGGCGCCGGACCCATAGTACTTCTCCATGCACTCTGCCACGCGCGCGTGCAGCATGCGCGCCCGCGCCTGTCCGAGCTCACCGTGCACTGTTTCGCGCAAGAGCGGATGGGTGAAGTCATATACGATGTCCGTTGCATCCGTCGATTCGACCAACACATCGGCGCGCCGCAGATCAGAGATGGCGCCCAGGAGCTCTTCGGTGGGCAGCTCGCACACCGCGCGAAGCAGATCGTGCGTCACTCGCACTCCGACTACTGCCGCGAGCTCCGCTACTGTTCGCGCTGCTGGCGAGAGTCGTTGAATTCGTGCGAGAAAGAGATCGCGGATGTATGCGGGAAGCTGGAGATCGTCGAGCTCCCATCCATGCCAGGTGCCGTCACGCTGTCGCAGCCTGCCGGAGCCGACGAGCGACTTGATCGTCTGCTCGAAGAACAATGGATTGCCACGCGTGGATCCGTACAGCATGTCCGCGAACTCGCGTACAGTTTCTTCCGTGGTACCGAACACGCGCCGCAGCAGCTCAGTCATGGCACTGGCTGGCAATCCGACGAGCTGCTGCGAAGTCGCGAGGCCGACGCCAACGAGTGAATTTTCAGTTGCCCGAAGTACCTGACTGCCCTCACGGTCCGCCGAGCTATAGGTGCAGAGGATCGCGATCCGCGCTCCGCTGAGCTGGCGGGCAGTGAAGTGAAGCAGCTCGAGCGACGACGGATCGGTCCAATGCAGATTCTCCAGCACGATGAGGAGCGGCGTCTTTTCGGCGTAGCGGATGAGGAACTGTAGGAACGTCCAGAACAGCCGAGTCTTCAACTCGGCCGCGTCTCCGATGACAACTGAAGGGCGGCCACTCGGCGCCTCGATCGGCAGAGCCGGGAAGAGAAGTGCCAGCTCCGCGGCGCCTCCGCGCGAGAGCGTCGCCAGAGTCGCCGGTGGAAGCGCGCGCAAAAGGGGAAGCAACGCGTCGGCGAACGGCGCATACGGAACGCCGGATTCCACAGCGTAAGCGCGTCCGACCGCGACAATCCAGCCACGGCGAGACGCCTCGCGCGCGAGTTCCTCGCTCAGTCGGGTTTTTCCAATTCCGGGTTCACCGGAGAGGAAAACCGTTCGGCCACTCCCTCGCTCGGCATCATCGAGTAGAGAGCGAAGCACTCCCAATTCCGTGGCGCGCCCAACGAGCGGAAACGGAGCAAGTGGTGCCTGCGCCGGCTGTTGCGAGTCATTGGAATGCATGAGCGCCTCGCGCGGTGATTGCCGCGATGTGAGGAGTGCGTAGCACGTCATAGCTACGAAAGGAGAGAGCGACCGGCAAGCCCGGAGCGCTCACGAGGGGCAGCAAACCCTCACCGGAGTCCCAAACCGACGTACAGAATGAGCGAGATCAGGCCCATCACCAGAACGAGGCGATGCGGAATCGTCGCCTTGAGGAGCAGGCAGATCACGATGAGCGGGCCCACGAGCATTCCGGACACCACGCGTGCGAGCGTCGTGTGATGTGCCTCGGCTCCGGGAGCCGCGAACAGGCGAGTAGCACCGTCGATCATCACTGCTGCGCTGAATCCCAAAGCCAGAATGCCGGAATCGTGATACCGTGACTTCATTTCGGGAAGCATGGAGAGTCTCTCTCAAAAAGTGGATGCACTCGCACGCGCGTCGAGTGCGGTTGGCCTAGCGTGGACTCGCGATGACTGCGGAGACATCGACCGACTGTCGGGCTCCGGCGGCGAGCGACAGAATCGCGCGCACGACTACCTCCGGTTGTTCTTCGTGCAGGTACGCGCCCGAACTCGCGACGCTGTCTACAGCGAAGTCGGGGATTCGCTGGCGGAGCAGCGTGGTCTCACTGCTTTCGATGCCACCCTGACGATTGGCGGAACCGATGAGCAGGCGAACCGGTTGGCGGATTTGCCAGAGCAGTTCAGCGAGTGGTGTGTTGACGGATGCGCGCCGCATTTCGGACAGCACGCGCGCGGCTCCGCCGAGATCGTTCACGATCGGCTTCGCGTACTCATCGATCACGGCATCAGTTACCCACGCTGGATCCGCGGAGTATTCCCGCAGGGCGCTGGCAATTCGGCTGCGTGCTATGCCCCGCGCGCCGAAGAACTTGAGCATGGGGGCCATGCGCATCGCGATCGAGGCGCCGCCGGTGGAGGAACGTTCCACGGGACCGCCGTCGAGGAGCAACACGGCAGCGACTCGTTTCGGATGACGATACGCGACCCGCAATGCGACGGACGCTCCGAAGTTCGAGCCCACGATGACTGCGTTCGTCACGTCGAAGGTATCGAGCACGGCGGCGATGCGATCGGCCTGCGCGTCGAGTGAATAGTCGCCATCGTCCGGATGCGATGAGGTTCCGACGCCGAGTGGCTCGATCACGTACGTCGCGTGTCCAGCGGCGGCGATGTCAGGCGTCACCTTTCGAAATCCGAATGTGCCGCCCAGGAGCCCTGGCAATAGCACCACGGGCGCGCCAACGCCGTCTGCGACTGAGGACGCTGGCTGCGTACGACGAACCGTCAACGATTCGCGCGGGGCGACCGCTACGTGCGCGACGGTTGCCGAATCGAGTGCGATGAGCAGAAGGAGTATCATCATGGCGAAAGTCCTCGTGCCGACTCCGAAGGGAGAGCGGGAGAATGGGTGACTGCGATCATCGGCCGCTCCGAGGCGGACTCTCGGCGACCGAGCGCATCGGGCAATCGCGCGCGCCCGAAGAAACGCATTCCGAGCGTGAGGCCCAGAAGCGTCGTAGGAACGTCCTGCACGAGATGGAGCAGCAGGGCCACGCCGAGTGCAGTGTCCGTGGGAAGGCCGAGCGAGTGAGCAACGCTCGCATACACGAGCTCGAACACGCCGACGTTCCCCGGAGTGACACGCACGAGAAAGCCGACGTTTACCGCGAGCAAGACGAGCAGGCTTCCGCTCACGCCGATCGGAAAGTGCGCCGCACGGGCCACAAGCGAATACGACGCCAGCTCCGAACACCAATCGACGAGCGTGAGCGCCAGGGCGATCCCGAGACGGCGCCTCGTGGCAATCGTCCGCGTCGACTCGAAAACGCTATGGATGAAGCGCCGGCAGCGAACCACGATCGCATGCGACCCGCCGAAGCCCACAACGCATCGGGTTCCACTCCGGCTCCGAATTCGCTGTGCGATTGCCAGTGTACCGACGATGACCAGCGCCCCTAGCGCGAAGAAGCTCAGCGTGCGTGCGACGGGGTAGAGAAGAGCAGCGCACGCGAGGAGCGAGAGAAATCCGCAGAGATCGACGGCGCGCTCCAGCACGACCGTCGACACCACGGACGCGCTCGGAATGCCGGTGAGCCGCGACATGAGCACCACGCGGCCTGCTTCGCCACTGCTACCAACGAACAGGCTATTGAGCGTCGCCCCCATGAGCGTGCCGCGCGCAACGGTCGTGAAGCGCGGACCTCCGAGCGGCTCGAGAAACGTCCACCAAATGCCCGCCTTGCCCGTGAGTGCCAGAAAATGAAAGCACAACGCGAGCGCGAGCAGCGCGAGCGACGCGTGTTGCATCGTCGCCAGCGCAGCTGTCCACGGGATGCGGCGCACGTAGGCCAGCAGCCCGGCGATCAATAGCGCGATCAGCGCCCACCGGACGCTCCGCACGAGAGTGGATCTCATCGCATATTCTCCGAATGCGCCTTCCACCAACGGAAGGCCTCGGGCACGCCGACCTCGGGCCGGATTGTAGGCGACCACTTCAGCTCCTCTCGAGCGCGCGCGTCGACAAATGGATTGTCGTGCGTCAGCATCTCGAGTGTGCTACCGGCATGCGCCGCGAGGTCGCGTCGACCCACGAGTGTCAGCCCGATCGTGAGCGCGCTGAAGAGGCGCCGCGATGCGCCGAGGGAGAGAGAAGGCGCGAGAACACGCCGGCCAAGTCCAACGGATGCAAAGCGAACGAGATCCGCCACCGTGAGAGGGAAGTCGCTCGTGAGGTTGTACACGCGGCCATCCGCATCGTCTGTGAGCGCCGCGCGAATGGCGCCCTCGGCGACCGCGTTTGCGTGCACGGCGGGGAGCGTCGTTCCGCCTCCGCCGCACAAGGGGAAGATGCCGCGATTCATCACGGCCCCCACGCGCGGAATGAATTGGCGATCCCGCTCACCGTACATCACTGGTGGTCGCACGATCGTGCCCCAAAGGCGTCCAGCGTTCCGGGCGGCCAATACGATGTGCTCTGCTTCCTGCTTGGAACGACCGTACGCGTCGGCGTCGGGTAATTGCGGAAGCGCGGCACTCTCGTCCATCGGTGCCAGTCTGTATCGCGAGTCTCCGTACACCGCCGTGCTGCTGACGTAGACGAGGCGCGCGCGCGAACGCACACACGCCTCGATCACATTGCTGGTGCCTTGCACGTTGGCGGCGCGAAAGGTCTCCCACATGGACTCGGGACCAATCGCCGCCGCCGCGTGAAAGACGGCGTCGCATCCGGCCGCAGCCGACTCCAGCGCGTGCGCATCTGCGAGCTCGCCCTCGATCAATTCCACATTGGATCGTCGCAGCCAATTCGCTTTATCCGGGCGGCGCACAAGTGCACGCACCGCGCAACCGCTCTCGACGAGCTGCTCCACGAGATGCGATCCGAGCATTCCGGTGGCGCCGGTCACGAGCGCGCGGCGCATCATGGAAGTGCGTAGGCAATGAGGTAGTCACCGAGCGTGGTGTGCATCAGATGATGACCGCCGACTGCGAGGACGATGAACTGCCGTCCATCCGGTCGCACGCGGTAGGTCATTGGTGTCGCCTGCGCGGAAGCCGGGAGCGCCATCTCCCAGACCACCTTTCCGTTCTCGGTGTCGAACGCGCGCAGTTGGCGATCCATCGTGGCGGCGATGAACACCAGCCCTCCGGCAGTGACGAGCGGTCCGCCGAGCGATGGAGACCCCCAGCTCCGGGGCAGAGGCAGGTGAGCAACGTCGCTCATTGTTCCGAGTGGTACGTCCCAGCGAACGTGCCCATCGTCGAGATCGACGGCGACCAGGGTGCCCCATGGTGGCGCGTTGCATGGCAGTCCCAGTGGTGAACGAAGGAGCTCGCGGCGGCTGCCGTACGGCGCGCCCTCCGCCCGCGCGACCGCCGCATCGCCGCCGGCCCGGCGCGAGTCCTCGGCGATGGAGTCCGGTGCGAGCAACGTGACTACCGTCGCCACGCGAATCGTGTTCATGATTGCAACACCGCGCGGCCGATCTACACCGACGCCACCCCAGTTGACACCGCCGAGAAAGCCGGGAAACTCGATCGTTCCTCGGAGACTTGGAGGCGTAAACATTCCATCCGAGCGCAGCGAGCGAATGCGGCGCTCGCACCACTGGCGATCGAACCGTGTCAATCCCCACGCGTCGCTGCTGCGCAACCCCTGCGGGACCACCGGCGAAATTGTCGAAAACGGCTGCGTGAGCGCCGCATCTTCGCCGGCGACATCACTCCGCGGTACCGCGCGCTCCTGTGTCGGGAACACGGGCACGCCCGTGTCGCGATCGAGCACGAAGACGTCGCCGGTTTTGGACGCTTGTACCACGACGGCTGTCGCGCGACCGTTGTGCATCACGGTCGTCAGTGCCGGCTGCGCGGCAGCATCGTAGTCCCACAGGTCGTGATGCACGAGCTGAAAGCTCCAGACGAGTTGCCCGGTCGCTCCACGCAGCGCTACGATCGAATTGGCATTCGCGTTCGAGCCTGGGCGCAGGCCGCCAAAATGGTCGGGACTCGGGCTACCTGTGGGAATGAAGACGAGATCGCGCTCGGCGTCGACGGCAAAGAGTCCCCACGCATTGGCGGCCCCTGAGCGGAAGAGCGGCGTTGCCTTAGTAGCGAATGCGCTGCTGGCTGGCTCGTCCCGCAAGGGTTCCCACGTCCACCGCATCGCACCGGTGCGCGCATCGAATGCGCGCACCGCGCCACTCGGCGCCTCTGCGTGAAGATTGTCGAAGATGGATGAGCCGACGATGACCAGTCCATCGACCACTACTGCAGGAGAGGTGACGTGATACTCGTGCGCCAGTCGATCCGCCCCGCGCACTCCGTCGCGAAGATTGACGGTGCCCGCGCGACCGAAGTCGGCACATGGAGCGCCGCTGCGTCCATCCAGTGCGATGAGGCGGGCATCGAAGGTTGCGAGGAAGAGGCGCGTGCGGCACGGCGTCGATTCGGAGCGCGACGAATCCACCCACGCGACCAGACCACGCGTGGTTACTTCGTCATGCGCGAGCGATACACGATCGATATGCGCATCGTACGTCCAGCGTGGCGTTCCGAGCTCGGGGTCGAGCGCGACCACGCGCGCGGATGGCGTGGCCAGGTACAGCGTGCCATCGAGCATCAGAGGCGTCGATTCAAAGGCGGTAGCCGGGCCGCCATCGCCGCCCTCGCCATCCGACACATCGCCGGTTCGGAATATCCACGCGACGCGCAGCGAGTCGACGTTGGAGCGGGAGATCTCGTCGAGCGCAGAATAGTGAGTGCCGCCTGCGGAACCGTTTGCCGTCCAGTCCACTCGCGGTGCGACGGTGTTGTGGCGCCGCGAGAGCGCCGGTGCGGCGACACCGCGCAATGCGACTGCAGATACGGATGCCTTCGCGGCGGTCGAGTACTGTGTCCATCCCGCCGCGATGAGCACGACGAACAGGGAGATGGTGAGTGCCACGCACAGAAACCGACGAGAGCCGCGATGCTGCATCGAGTGTTGCATGACCACACCTCACGAGCACGGGACCAGTGGCTGCTTGCGATCTGGTCGCAGAATGCTCGATGCCGATCGGCTTCCACATACGCGCATCGGCGCATGCGTCGAACTACGGCGACGTAGTGTCGTGGCGAGATGACGTAGTGGCAGCGAGGGGTTGGCGTAGAGCGCCGATTGCGCGTAGCCGCACCGGACTGCGATCGAGTCGGGGCAGTTCGCCCCACGAGCGGCGTAGTCGCCTACGTCGCGTCGCGGGTTCAGCTACGTCGTTGCGCGTATGGAGCGCGTGAGTCGCCTTGCCGAAGCTGAGTGTGCGCGGCTGCAAAGCGTAGCGCGCGCTTTCTCTCTCAGGAGATGCAAATGCGAACACTCATGCGGTGCCTGGCGGCGTTGCTGGTCTGCGCGCCATCCTCCATCGCTCTCGGGCAGAGCGACGGGAGTTCCACCGGCTATCTGGCACTCGTCACGACTCCAACGGCGGCTCTGTCGCCCGTTGCCAAGCAGTGGATGCTCCCCGATCCGGCGCAGGGTTTCGGCATCGAAACGCAGTGGGGACATGTGTCTGGCAACGGAGGAAGCATCAATACCTTTACCAGCGGCATTAACCTGCCACTCGCCGCCGGGCGCGCTGATGTCGGCTTCTCGGCGGGCACCCTGCGAGTGTCGTGTGACGCAGGCGACTGCGGCGACTATTTCGTCGCGTCAAGTGTCATCGAGGGGCGCGTACTCCAATCGCAGATGGGCGGGGCTTCGTTCGCGCTTGGGTTGAGCGGCCGGCTCGGATTCGCCAAACCGAGCGACGCAACCGTCTGGTCTGCGGCTGCGAGCGTTCCACTCTCACTCGCAGTGAATATCCAACCTGAATTTCAGTTCGTGACCTTTGTCGCGCCTGGATTTGGCTGGGGGCACATCAGCGAAGGAAGTGACTCTCAATCGGGAACTCGATTCATGCTCGGTGGTGGCGTCGGGGTCATCAGCTCGACCTCTGGCGTGGGAGTCACCATCGGCGTTCAAAAAGTGTTCATCAGCGGAGGCAAATTGGTGGTCGGTGCCGGCCTGACCTGGACGAGGCGCTAGTCGCGAATGCCGGCTCCTATTCGCGGACCGCCGCTGCGCATCCCATTCAGATGTCGGGCACTCCCGCTACTCGGCGCCGAGTGTGCTCGCCGGATCCACTCGTCCGGCGCGCCTCGCCGGCAGATAGCTCGCCGCCATCGCAACCGCGCCGGTGATCACGAGCGCGAGCGCGAACGTGACGGGATCGCTCGTCGTCACGCCGTACAGCATCCCGCGCATCAGCCGCGTGAGCAGCAGCGCGACGACGGCCCCGATCGCGAGCCCCGCGGCTGTCTGCCTCAGCCCGTCGAGCAGCGAGATGCGCACGAGCGCGCGCGGTGATGCGCCGAGCGCGGCACGCACGCCGAACTCCTGCCTCCGCGCGGCGACGAGTTGCGCCACCACTCCATAGATCCCGACCACCGCGAGCACGAGTGCCAACAGACCGAACGCGCCGAGGAGGAGCATGGAGAAGCGCTGTCGCGCGATCGAGCTGCGGACGATGTCGTCCATCGTCCGCACGTGCGCAACAGGCATCTGTGGATCGAGCGCGCGAATCTGCGCGCGCACGGCGCCTGCGAGCGCGAGCGGACTCCCGGTGGTGCGCACGGCGAGACTCATCGTGCGCGGCGTGAATCTCCCCACCTGCTCGTACTGCGAGTGCACAGCGTAGAACATCGGGGGTGGCGCGGCCGTGAGCTCGTTGTGCTCGACATCGCGCACCACACCGACCACCGTCACCCACGGCGCGCTGTCGCTCATGAGCTGTATACGCCCGCCAATCGGATCGCGCCCCGCGAAATACTTGTTCGCAAACTGCTGGCTGATCACGAACACGAGCGGCGTGCCGGTCTGATCGCGCTCATCGAACCATCTGCCTGCGACCAGATGCAGCCCAAGGGTCTCGAAGTAGCCGGGCGTCACGATCTGCCAGTCGCCCGGCGTGTCTTCGTTCGGCTGCCGCGTGTAGCCCTCGACGCGCACCCCCCAGTTTCCCATCGGCGATGCGAGCGGAAGCAAGCGCGCCGCCGCCGCGTGTTGCACGCCGGGAAGCCGCTCCACGCGATGCCGTAGCTCCTCGAAGAATCCCGCCACGTGCGCATCGTCCGGATAGCGCGATGTCGGCACCGAAAGCTCCATCGTGAGCACACCCTCGCTGCGAAAGCCTGGATCGATCGCCATGATCCCCTGTACGGTGCGGATCATTAGCCCGCCCCCGACGATCAGCACCACCGAGAGGGCGATCTCGCCGATCACCATCAGCTGCCGCGCGCGCAGCCGTGCGCGCCCCGTGGTCGCGCCGCGCCCGCCATCCTTGAGCGTCTCGCTGGCGCTCACACGAGTCGCGGCAAGCGCCGGCGCCAGCGCGAAGAGCAGCACCGTGCCGACCGTCGTCGCCAGCGCGAACGCAAGCACGCCGCCGTTCAGCGCTACACCCGCGACCAACCCGAGCGACGGCGGCGCCCACGCGCGCGTGGCCACCACGCCGAGCCACGCGAGAAACATCCCCAGCGTTCCACCGGCCAACGCGATCACGATCCCCTCGGTGAGAAACTGCCGCGCCAGCCTCGGCTTCGCCGCGCCAAGCACTGCACGCAACGCCGTCTCGCGACGACGTCGCTCGCCGCGCACGAAGAGCAGCCCGGCCACGTTCGCGCACGCGATCACCAGCACGAGCGCCACCGCGCCGAGCAGCAGAAGCAGCGCCGGCTTCAGCGATCCGCTGATCTGATCGCGCAGCGTCACGGCCGTCATTCGGAAGCGCGTTGGACCCTTGTACACGCCCTCTTCGATCAGCCGATCAGCGACACGCACGAGCTCGCGGTTTGCCTGCGCCACGGTGACACCCGGCGCGAGATGCGCAACGGAGTACAGCCCGTGACTTCCCCCACCGGGTGCGACCGCCGGCCCCGGAAGCGCGCCGTAGTCGCTGTCCGTCGCGGCGAGCGGCGTGAGCAACTCCGTCGCGCCCTTCTCATCGTAGTCGAGTGGCATGCGGAAGTTCGCGGGCATCACGCCAATGACGACGTTCGACTTGCCCGCGACCTCGATGCGCTTGCCGATCACCAGTGGGTCGCCCGCGAAGTGACGCTGCCAGAACGAGTAGCCGAGAATCGCGACATCGTTCGCGCCGGGCACGTCTTCCTCGGGGAGAAAGTCGCGGCCGAGCATCGGAGCGACGCCGATCGTGTGCAGCGTTTGCTGGGAGATCTGCGCGGCGTGCACGCGCTCGGGCTCACCGGCACCGGTGATGCTTCTCGTCTCGATGTCGTAGACGCCGACCGCGTCGAACACGTGCGGCTCGTAGGTGAGCAGCTCGTACTCGTCGTACGACATCCACGAGCCCTGATCCTCGAACGCGCCGGTCCACACCACCACCGTGTGCGCGGCGTCGCCGAAGGGGAGCGGCTCGAGCAGCGCTGCGTGGACGACGCTGAACAGCGCCGTGGTCGCGCCGATTCCGAGCGCGAGCGTGAGCACCGCTGCGCTCGCGAATCCGGGTGCCCTGCGGAGCGTACGCACGGCGTAGCGCGCGTCGCTCGCGAGATCCTCGAGCCAGCGCGTGCCGCGCGCGTCGCGCCCCTCCTC
>Ga0208078_1000096_pt1 | contig 25415 bp, 19 predicted proteins | sample NGESurdeep072012_3_FD_184468 | JGI IMG/M metagenome (GOLD analysis project Ga0208078, IMG submission 184468) | Arctic peat soil microbial communities from Barrow, Alaska - NGEE Surface sample 53-2 deep-072012 (SPAdes) | ecosystem: Environmental > Terrestrial > Soil > Wetlands > Peat ...
CATCATGGAAATCAGCTGTGGCGGGAGTAGTGTGTTGGGTAAATCTCGCACCCGGCTCGAGTCGTGTCGAATGGCGAGAGAGCCTGGGACGGCGCGCAGAAATGCTGATGGGAACGGAGCCGCCGAAATAAAAACGCGGGCTGGTGTATGACCACCAACCCGCGCCTGGTTGCTGCGGTGAATCCGAGCTCGCGCTGCCCTAGTTGCCGCAGGCGGTTCTCACGCGCGCCCTGTCTCGAGGCATGTAGATCGCGAGAGCGCTGGCTTTCGCCGTCGCCGACCTCGTGCCGATCACTTCGCCGAGGATCTTGACTGTGGTCTTGTTCTGCTCGACCGGGTTGACGATCACAGCATTGGCGCCGACCTTCGCCGCACCATTTCGGATCTGCTGCTGGAGCTGATTATCGGTCGTCCAGACGGAGTTGCCCTGGGCTTCAATCCAGGCAAGCTCGTAGTAGTCGTAGGGGACAGCCGCGCGGTTGTTGTAAACGGCGATAGCGGCCGCGCACGTGGGTGCGCGATCCATGCTCGGGTTGACGTCCGTGGTCTTCTTCCTGACGCCGGCGCACGCCGAGCCGACGGCGAGCGCGAATGCGAGTGTGATTCCCTTGATTGTGTTGGTTGCGATCATTGTTGCTCCCGCGAATTGCTTTGGGTGGTTGCCCCCGATCCGATATCGGACGGCTGCTGTGCTGTTCTATTTGCAAAGGCGAGGCCGCCCAGCAGCACAACGAATGCACTGATTGGCCTAGCCAGAGTGTACTCTTGGGACGAGCCCGCTCGCTGCCCCCAGCTCTCGGGGGTCATCGCGCTTCATCTCCTTGAGATTTCCCGGATTGCCTGGCTTGGATCGCTTCCCGCTTTGACGTCGTCCCGCACTCGGAGCAGATCCAGTACTCGCGACCCACAACTACGAAGTCGGTCGAATTGTCGCATGCGGCGCAGTGAGCTTTCACGATCGGCTGCATCTTCGTCTGCAAGCCGTTTCGTACGAGGCGCGCCGCCATGACAATCGGGGGTACCGCGCCCACTGGGCACAGTGCACCGGAACAATGCTCTCCAATCTCGAGACAAACGACCTCACGGTCATGAATCGGTGAAGGGCCGTCCTGCCCCGGCTCATCCGTGAGTACGAGCCGCACGCTCTGATCGCAGGCCGCGCAGTATGCGTCGATGGTTTTCATTTCGTCCTCCGTGGTTACTGCGCGGCGGCATCACCGCAACGCGATTATTGCTGCTTTTACCGATCCGTTTTCCCTGTTGCCACCGCCATCGACCAGCCGCTCGAAGGCGCGCTGCGTAACCTCTGTGTCTCTACCTGGCCCCCCTCCTGGGAAATCGCTGAGTAGGTGTCATCACGTCAATGGAATCACCTCGGCGCTTACGTCGATCCGTTGTGCGATCACGAGCGCGGCGTCGTGCGGTAGCCCGAACACGGCCGTCGATGCGGCATCGGCGTCAATGCAGCGGCTTGCGAGCACGGTCGCGCTGTGAAAAGGCGTGAGCCGCGGCGCGGCCGTCGCCGGATCGATGAGGTGGTGATACCGCATCCCGTGCCACAGGAAGAACCGTTCGTAGTCACCCGAGGTGGCCACGGCGCGGTCGGTCACGCGGAGCGTGGCGGCCAACGCATGACGGTTGTGTGGCGAACGGATGCCCACGGTCCACGGCTCCCCTTCGGGCGATTGCCCGAGCGCAAACAGGTCGCCACCCACCGTTACGATCGCGTGCCGCACTCCACGCGCTCGGAGCGCATCAGTGGCTTTGTCCACGCCGTATCCCTTGGCGATTGCGCCGAGGTCGAGATGCAGGTCGGGATCGTCGAAACGCACCCGCGGTGAGCCGGGGCTCTCGGCCACATCCACCTTGCGCCAGAAGCCACGCGCGGCGAGTCGGTGCACGCGATTGTCCGCGGGCGGCTCGTGACGGTTGAGCACATCCCACAATTCCGACGCCGCGCCGACGGCCGGATCGAACCGGCCATCGCTCGCCGACGAAGCGCGCAGCGCGGCCGCAATCACGATGGCGGTCTCGGGTGTCACCCGCACACCATCGCGTCCGGCACCGAGGTTGGCGCGCCCGATGTCGGAGTCGCTCCGGAACCGGGTCATCGTCCGTTCCACCCACTGGAGCTCGGCGATCGCGGCATCGATGGCATCCTCGGCGAACCGTTCGTCCGCGTGCGCGACCTGCACCTCGGCGATCGTGCCCATCAGCGGTACGGTGCGTTTTACGAGCAAGGTGTGCCTTCGCAGCGCCCGCGGCAGCGAGAGCGCCACGAACACGCCTATGCCCATGGTCAGGAACTCGCGCCGGTCAGGATGCCGGCGAAGGAACGGGTCACTCGACATCTTGATCTCCCTCGATGTGACGCCCGCAGGCGCCTGTGCACCCCGCGCAATGTCCGGTGCAGCCGCGGTACTTGATTGCACCGAACAGCACGAACAGCGAGGCCATCAATACCATTGCGATGATCGTTTCTATCATTGGCTCCCCATCCCCGCGAATCCCATGAATGCCAGTGAAAGACAGCTGGCGGCGACAAGCACCAATCCCATCCGTCGGGCGATTACGGGAACGTCCGCCACTTCCATTCGTTCGCGAATCGACGCCAGCAGCGACAGCGCGAGGGTCAACCCGAAACCTGCTCCAAGCGCGAAGACGAGCCCTTCGACGAAGGTGTAGTGCCGGCTCGTCTGGAAGAGCGCCAGCCCGAGAATCGCGCAGTTAGTGGTGATGAGCGGCAGGTAGATGCCGAGTTGGCGGAATAGCACGGGCAGATACTTCTTCACGCCCATCTCGACGATCTGCACCGCTGACGCGATCACGACGATGAAGGCAATCGTGCGCAGGTACGGCGTATGAGTCAGGATGTAAGTGTTAAGTATCCAGGCGCTTACCGCGGTGATGATCAGCACGAAGGTGTTCGCCAGGCCGAGCCGCCACGCAGTCTCGATCTTGGCAGTGACGCCGAAGAACGAGCATAGCCCGAGGAACATCACCAGCGTGAAGTTGTTCACCAGGAGGGTGGAGACGAAGATCCAGGCGAGGTTGCTCATTTTGCCACCACTAGGCGTCGTTTCCGCCGGAGCTCGTCTATCCAGGCAGCCGTGATGAGCAGCAATCCAAGCGTGAAGAATCCGCCCGCGGGAAGCACCATGAAAACCCACGGCTCCCAGCGGGGCCCGAGGATGTCGAAACCGAGCAGAGAACCACGGCCGAGCAGTTCACGGATCGCGCTCATCGCCGCGAGCGAGAGCGTAAAACCGATGCCCATTCCCATTCCGTCGGCCACCGCACGCACCGGCCCGACCTTCGCCGCGAACGCTTCAGCGCGCCCGAGCAGGAGGCAATTGGCGACGATGAGCGGGATGAACGGCCCGAGCGCCTTACTAATCTCCGGGAAACTCGCTGCGAGGAGCAGGTCGGCGAGCGTTACGAAAGTCGCGATGATGAGGATGTACGAGGTAATGCGCACCTCGTGTGCGATGTACTTCCGTAGGAGCGAGACGAAGAGCCCAGAGCCGACGAGCACGAACATCGTCGCGACGCCCATTGCGATGCCGTTGGCGAGCACATTGGTGACGGCCATCGTGGGGCACATCCCGAGCATCTGCACGAGCACGGGGTTCTCCTTGGCGATGCCGCGCCAGGTGTCGGCCCAAAGCGTCGCCGGAGGCGGCGCGCCGGGAACGAATTCGGGTGCCGCGGGAGGCCAGGCGCCGGGAATCAGATCGGGCGCCGTCGCGGGAGCGAGAGTGGTGGTCACTGCACCGCTCCCCTCTCGTAGGCGACGAGCAACGGCTGCCACCGCTCCACGGCGTGATTGATGATGCGAATCACTGCCCGCGAGGAAATCGTCGCACCGGTGATTGTCTGCACCTGGCTCTGATCGGTGGCATTGCGCGCCCTCACACCCTTGAGCGGCGCGACGCGGCCAACGAACTGTGACCCGAACGACGTGTCGCGCTCGATCTTGTCACCGAGTCCGGGGGTTTCCTTCTCGTCGAGCACCTTGAAACCGATGAGCGTCCCGTTCGAGGGTTCGAACCCGATCATCAGAAGAACCTCCTCCTGAAATCCGGGCTCCTGTGCGGTCACAGCGGCGCCGAGTCTGTTTCCGGCCGCGTCGAATCCCAGATAGGCTTTTGGCAATCCCTTCCGATCGTCACCGGCAGTGGGCGATCTGGTGAGGACGCCTTTCTGCAGGTATAGCGTGTCCCACCGCGCAGGTGCCTTGAGCACCTCGCGCACGGCGCCCGCTTCCTTTGCCGCCGCGTACTTCTCGACGGTCGGCAGAGTGGCCTTGTAGACCGCGACCACCAGAAGCCCCGCCGCCGCGCCGCCAATCGCGAGCGTGGCGAGCAGCTTCCACGACGAAACCTCGGGCGCCTTGGCCGTCGCCGGCGGAGTCACCGCGACTGCGTTCGGCGCGCTCGGCGGCCCGTGATGCGCGTGAGGGCTCATGTCACGCTCACGAGCCGGGTACCAAAGACCCGCGGCTGCGTGGCCCTGTTGATGAACGGCGTAAGAGCGTTCATGAATAGGATCGCGTACATCACGCCTTCGGGGAGCCCGCCCCACACCCGGATCACCACGACGAGTATTCCGATGCCCACGCCGAATACCAACTTGCCGAGATTGGTGATCGGCGACGTCACCATGTCGGTCGCCATGTACACGGCGCCGAGCATCAGACCGCCGGAAAAGATCATGAAAAGCGCGCCGGGCTTGGTCGCGTCAATGAAATGGATGATGGAGCTCAACGCCATCACGGTGGCCAGGATGCTCACCGGAACTCGCCAGTTCAGATAGCCGCGCCATGCGAGGTACACGCCTCCAGCCAGGATTACGAGCGCCGCCGTTTCACCGAGCGAGCCGCCGGTGCTGCCGATCACGAGGTTGCTGATCGCCGTGCCCTTTCCTTCGAATTTGAGCAATCCGAGGGGAGTCGCCGACGTCACGGCGTTGGGCAACGGATGCGTGAGCGGGATTGCGAACAGGTCGCCGTGTAGGGCGAAGAATCCGCCGCCTGGCGAGGGCCACGTGGTGATTGCGACCGGGAAGGCAGCCTGCAGGAATGCGCGGCCGACGAGCGCAGGGTTGAACACGTTCTGGCCGAGCCCGCCCCACACCTGCTTGCCGAAGATGATTGCGAACGCGGTGCCGAGCGCCGTCATCCAGAGCGGGAATCCAGCGGGAAGTGTGAGACCTAACAGAAGTCCGGTGATCGTTGCCGAGCCGTCGGCGATCGCGCCGCCCTTTCCGGTTAGGCGCTCGGTGAGAACTGCTGCTATCACTGCCGTCGCGATCTGCAGTAGTGCGCTCACACCGAAGAACCACGCTGCGGCCAGCACCACCGGGACGAGGCTCGCCACGACGTGCCACATGATCCGCGGTACGGAGTCCTGTGACCGGATGTGCGGCGACGCTGTGACAATGAGTTTTTCGGTGCTCATGCCACCGCCGGCTGTGCGCGCCTTAGTGCGAGCTTGCTCGCCTGGAACAGCTGGGACAGCGGGATGTTCGCAGGGCAGACGTACGCGCACGAGCCGCACAGCATGCAGTCGGAGAGATGCAGGTCGACCATTTGCTCGTACTGTTGCGTGCGCGCGAAGTCGCCGAGCAGCGAAGGATTGAGGAACACCGGGCACGCGTCGAGGCAGCGCCCGCAATGGATGCACGGGTACACCGCCGCCTCGCGCGTCTCGCCTTTCTCGAGCACCACCACGCCGGTCGTCCCCTTGATCACCGGCGCGTCGAGATTGGCCAGCGCCTGCCCCATCATCGGGCCGCCGATGATCACTTCGGCGGCCTCTGCCGTCACGCCGTCGCAGTACGCGAGCAGGTCGCGGAGCTTGGTGCCCACGGGAACGATGAGATTCGCGGGCCTCCGCAGTCCGTGCCCCGAGACTGTCACGATCCGCTCGATGAGGGGCAGCCCCGTCTCGAAGACCTCGGCGATCGCCGACACCGAGCCGACGTTCTGCACGACGACGCCGACCGTGACGGGAAGCTTTCCCGATGGCACTTCGACGCCCGTCACCGCGTGGATGAGCATCTTCTCCGCGCCCTGCGGATACTTGACCGTGAGCGGAAGGATGGCCACATCGAGGTCGTCCGGCACCGTTCGCCGGAGCGCCTCGATCGCGTCCGGCTTGTTCTTCTCGACGCCGATCACGCACTTCAGCACGCCCATCGCGCGCATCATCACACGGATCCCGAAGTGCACGCGACCCGGATACTCGACCATCGTCCTGTGGTCCGACGTGAGGTAAGGCTCACACTCGGCGCCATTGATGATCAGCGTGTGCACATGATGGTCCTTGGGCGGCGCCAGCTTCACATGCGTCGGAAAGGCCGCTCCGCCGAGTCCGACGACGCCGGCGTCCTGCACCGCTTTCACCACTTGTTGAGTGGTAAGCCCTTCCCAGTGCGGCACCATGCGAGGACGCGCGACCTGCGGCGCGAACCGGTCAACCTTGATGCGTACCGACTCGGCCATCGAGCCGTCGGGGTGCGGCCACCAGCCAACGTCCACCACGGTGCCGGCGGCGGATGCGTGAATCGGCACGGACATGAAGCCATCGGCCTCGCCAAGAACGTCGCCGCGTTCCACATGGTCGCCCGCTTTCACGCAGACCTTCGCCGGCTTTCCCGCGTGCTGTCGGAGCGGGAGAACCAACTCGTCGGGATAGGGCATCCGCCGGATGGGGACATGGCTGGTGAGCCCCTTCTCCTCAGGCGGATGAACGCCGTGCCGGAATCCCGTCGCGAAACTCATCATCCGATCAGTTGAACTTCTCGCCGCGCTTAACCCACTTCGCGATATCCTTTTCCTTCGGGTTGAGCGGCGATCCGGGATGGATGATGGAGACCGGGCACCGCTCGGCTGCGACGACGAGCTGCTGGAACGTGCCGGCCCTGGCATCCTTCACGTACGCCTGCTTATCGGCGTTGTAGGCGAACATCCGGTTGTTGAGATTCGTGCACTCGTTGCAGCTCGTGCAACGGGCGGAATCGATGTACGCCTCGAGCACCAGTGTGTCGTCATTGGCGACGGCTGTCGCAGCGGCTTGTGTGGCAGGTGCGGCGGGTGCGGCAGCGGACGCCGGGACCATCGGGACCGTCTGCGCCGCCTGCTTCACCGCGGCGCCGGGAGCGGAGTTCAACCCGATCTTCGGTGGCGAACCATTCCCGGACGACGGCTTCGCCGACGATGGCATCGCCACCGGCGGCAGCGACGCGATCAGCTCGGCCACCGCCGCCGAGGTGCCGGCACTCCTGAGCAGTCCTTCCGCCAGCCGCCGCGCGATCTGCGTCGGAAGACTCGCCTTGAGCTCGGCGACCTTGGCCTCATAATCGAGGCGCAGTGCATCGGCGCGCTGTTCGAACTCCGATTCCATCTGCCCTACCACGGTGTCGTGCACCGTCACCGGGATTTCGAGACCGGCGAGCTGGCGGAGCTGCGACCAGAACTGCTGCCGCTCGGCGGCGAGCACGACCATTTCTGGCGAGACCTTGAGACGGCGGAGCTTCCGCTCCTTGGACAGCGCCCAGATGAACGGCGTGCGACCCTCGCGATCCTCGCCGCTCGCCGCGAAGTACTCGTGGAAGAGCATCAACTCGTCGCCGGACTGCGACGCCGGCAACTCGGAGAAGTGCTGCTTGAACCGCACCTCGGTGGCCGCCCAGTCGGCGATGGTGACGGGCAGTTCCATCGTCTGTTCGGCGCCGTCGTCATCCACGTACTTGAGCGCGTAGGAAGGCCACACATCGTTCGGTGACGGATTGCCCTCGAGGCTCAGGCAATCGGCGAAGCTCGGCCCGCCGTCCGGATCATAGGTGAGGAACGGGAACGCGCGGCTCTCGAGCGCGAGGCGCGCCGCGTGCTGGGACCAGTCGTCGGCAAGCCCATGTTCCACCGGGCACGGTGTGTAGATGTTGATCAGCACGGGGCGCCGCTTGTGGAGCCCCTTCAGCACGCCGGCAATGAGGTGCGACGCGGAGGCCTGCGATGTCTGGTGCACGTACACGCCCCGGTGCGCGATCGCGATCAGCGCCAGTTCCTTGCGCGCCTCCGTCTTGCCGTGTTGCGACTTGCCGTACGCCGACATGTCGGCCACCTGACCCGTGAATCCCGACGTGCATGCCTGGCCGCCGGTGTTCGAGTAGACCTGTGTGTCGAGTACCACCACACGGATTGGCTTCCCCGACGCGAGCAGCCGAGACAGGTTCTGGAATCCGATGTCGAGCATCGCGCCGTCGCCACCCATCGAGACGATAGGCGGGCAGAGCGCAAACTCCTCGTCGGTGAACTGCTTCCAGTCGAGCTCGCTGAGCGCCGCCTCGTCCCTGGCGGCGTCGTAGGCGCCCGCCGCGAGCAACTCGGCGCGGCGCACGGCGACGAAGTTGTCCGTCATCTTGCGCATGTGGGCTTCGAACAGCCCGATGGCGATCGATGGCGAATCCTGAAAGAGGTGATTGACCCATGGGAACGGATACGGATTGTAGGGATAGGTACTCCCCCATACCGAGGAGCATCCGGTGCTGTTCGCCATGGCGAGCGACGCGCGGCCATTGCCACTCGGTCCCGCGACGTAGCGCCACTTGAGGTCGCGCAGATCGTGCAGCGCAGCGTTGAGCAGACGCAGCCGCTCAGCCTTGGTTGCATCGACCGGCACCGCGACCGACCCCTTCGCGGATGCCGCAGCCTCGAGGTCGGCGCCGGCCGACAGTAGGTCGCGTGCCTGCTGATCGAGCGCGCTGATCAGCGCGTCGAGTCGTGCTACGAGCTGTGTTACATGCGGCTGCATCGAAGCGTGGATCGCCGAAACGATCAGGTGCACCGCGGTCTTCTCGCCGCACCCCATGCACGCGCCGTCGCCGCCCACCATCGAACGATATGTGTCCTTCTTGAGAAGCAGGGACGAGAGCACGCCGATCCCTTCATCCACGTTCGACACGTTGACGTACTTGTCGTCGGTGTCAGGAAGGCGTTCCCAGAGGCCCCAGTTGCGGCGCAGCCGGTCGAGCCCGGGCTCGTCCTGCTTCACCGTCACGAGCGCGCCGTCGGGACAAACGGCGACGCAGAGATTGCATCCCTTGCACGCTTCGGGATTGATCGTGATCGAGAGCAGCCCACCCGCGCCCTTCGCTTTCGCTTCGACAGCGTCGTAAAACGGCTTGGTGCGGGCGAGCGGAAACTCGATGAGCCGCGTGTTGACCGCCAGGAATTCCGGCTCCGCGGCGGCCTTCCGTTCCGCATCCCAGCCGAGCTTGTCGGTGACGGCGCGATACGACAGCGCCCACACGTCGGCGAGTGGTGAGTTGGGATTCTGGTCAATGAGCTTGCGCGCCTCGCGCGCCCAGTGCTTCACGATCGGCCGGATGCGCTCCATCCGCAGTCCATTCACCGACGCGTCGATTGCCGCGGTCAGCACATCTTCGACGCTGTTGACGAGCCCCGGGATGGCCGAGTCGGGACACTGCGTCCAGCACTGGCCGCAGCCGGTGCACTTCTCGGCGATAAAGTCCGGCACTTCTAGCCGCACGCCGCTCATGTCGCGAACCGCGCCGGTTGCGGCTGGTATTGCGCTGATCGCGGCGAACGGATCCGCGATGCCGTCCTGTCCCATCTGGCAGACCGCGCACACCTGCTCCCAGAACCGGCCCGGATTGCCGGGACCCTGTTCGGCGTTCGGAGAGTCGAGCAGCATCGGCATCTGCGGCACCTTGCCTGGCTCGTCGGCAACGTCGCCTTCGGCCGGCTCTACCGCGTGCACTTCGTCGAATCCGCGGCGAATCACCCGCAGGTTGTCCTCCACCACCTGCTCACCCTTCGATCCGAACTTCTTGGCGAGCTGCTTACGAATGCCCTCGAATACGGACTTCTCACTCGCGCCTTCGCGCGCCAGCAGCGGCGAGGTGGCGAAGAAGGCGCCCATGAACGCCGCGCCCTGCATCCGGTATCGCAGCTCGACGTCGGACGCTTCCTTCCGCGCGATCGCAAACGCGTCGAGCACGTACAGCTTGATCTTCCGCTCGCGGATCGTCTGGCGGGCCCTGGCCGGCAGCGTTTGCCAGAACGATTCCGGCGAGAGGTCACTCTGGATCACGAACACGCCGCCCGCGGCGAGTCCGTCGAGCGGATCGCTGTGGCGGAAGACGTTCGGGTCGGGCGAGAGCACGACATCAACGTGCCGGAGCTCGCAGTTGAGCCGGATCGGCTCGTGCGCGAGCACGGCGTAGAACGTCGTCGGCTGCCCCTTCTTCTCCGAGCCGTACTTCGGGTTCGCCTTGATGTGCATCCCGAGTAGCTCGAACGCGGTCATCGCGAGGTTCTTCCCCATCGTGATCGCGCCCCATCCACCCACGGAATGGATGCGCAGTGCCGTGGAGCCCTGAGGCAGAAGGTTTACGTCGCCCGCCGAGTGGACGGCGAGCTCGGGAAGCCGCGGGTAGCTGTCGAGCAATTTCTCCTGCCAGATCTGGAGCTTCGGCAGCCGCGTGCCTTCGCGCACGAAATCGATTCCGAGGTAGAACTGCCGCGTGCGGGCATTGCCTGGCAGCATGTTGTCCACCGCGGCGATGATGTCACCCGGCTGCAAGTCGCGGCTGCCGAGCCCGAAACAGGCGGTGAAGAAGTCGGGCACCTGCTCGACGCGAATGGGGAGAATTCCCATGTATGGCAGCGGCAAGCCGGGAGTGACGCGCCCGTTCTCGACGGCTTTCGACATCGCCGCGCGAATCTCGCGCAGCAACGGCGGATCCACCGCGAGCGGCTGGTCGGTGCGTTCCATCACCACGACGCCCTTCTTTCCGGCGAGCAGACGGCTGATCGCGTCCGCGGGGAACGGCCGGAACATCGTGAGGTTGACGACGCCGACCTTGAGCCCGCGCGTCGAGCGCAGGTGATCGGCGACGGCCTCGGCGTTCGAGACGACGGAGCCCTGGCCGACGATCACCCACTCGGCGTCATCTGTGCGATAGCCCATCGCCCGCGCATACCTACGCCCGGTGAGCGCCGCGTATTCATTGAATGCGCGATCGGCAAGGTCGGCGATGTGGTCGAAGTAGAACGGTCGTTGCGCCGCCACGCCCTGTGCGTAACTGTCCTGGTTTTGCACCACGCCGAGCATCGCGGGGTAGTCGAGATCGAACGACTCGGGAATGCGGCGGCGCTTGTCGCCGAATACGAGTCGCTGGGCCGGAGTCGGAGATTCGATCAGCTCCGACGGATCGCCGAGGAACGTCTTGACGAGATCACGCTCGGGAAGGTGCAGCAACTCGATCACATGACTCGTGAGGAATCCGTCCTGCGCGATGATGCCGGGGTTGAGCGAGAGTTCCGCGATGCGGTGCGCGATGAGGTTGAGGTCGGCGCACTCCTGGACGTCCTTGGCGAAGAGCTGGAAGAACCCGGTGTCGTCAACCGCGTGATAGTCGTCGTGACCGGCATGCACGTTGAGCGCGTGCTTCGTCATCGCCCGCGCGGCGACGTTGAGCACGTAGGTGAGTCGCTTGCCGACCGCGGCATAGAGCGACTCGTGCATGTAGGCGATGCCCTGTCCGCTCGAGAAGTTGGTGGCGCGGAGCCCGGCCATCGACATGCCCGCCGTCACGGCCGCGGCCGCGTGTTCTCCCTCGGGCTCGAAGAAGAGCAGCCGTCGGCCGTTCACGTTGCGCTTTCCCTCGGCCACCGCGACGGCCCAACCTTCGCCCATCTGCGTCGACGGCGTGATGGGATAGGCGCCGGCTGCTTCGCTTGCCGCTGTTTCCATCGCGACGATCGCGGCGCTGCCGTCGAGCGCCTGCTGCACACCCGGAAATGGCGGGGCGTCTTGAGCAGCTTCTCTCGGCTTCGATGTTGTCCACAGCTTCATTGTCAAGCACTCCCGGAAATCGCCAGCGCGGGTGAGAACTGCGCGCCGGAGAGCCACACTATTGCACCAGTTGGGCACCGCTCCGCGGCATGCGGCTCGGCCAGCCCGATCTTGTCGTAGTTGAGCACAGCCACCCCTGTGGCGACGTTGATCAGTCCAGCGGCGGCGTCCTGTACGCACTTGCCGCATGCCGTGCACGCCACCTTGCACTGCTCGAGAACAGCGTCGCCGTTGATCAGGTTCTTGCATTGCACGAGAAGACCAGCGTTCACGGGCCGCAGCTCGAACAGCGACTTCGGACACGCTTCCACGCAGTCGCCGCATGCCGTGCACTTGTCTATATCCACCACCGGAAGTCCGGTCTCGCTCATGTGGATCGCGTCGAAATCGCACACGTGCTCGCAGTCGGCGAGACCGAGGCATCCCCAGGCGCAGCCCTTTCCTCCGCCGGCGACGGCCGCGGCCGCCGCGCAGGTGGAGAGTCCCCGATACTCGGCCTGGTAGCCGGCGACATCGCTGCCGCCCCCGCAGAGCAATCGCGCGACATTCTTAACCGCTTCTCCGGCATCAACGCCGAGAAAGCCGGCGATCTGCTCACGCGCTGCTTCGCCCGACACCGTGCACTGCGCCGGCGTCACCGTTCCTGCCACGGCTTGCTCGGCGAACGCGCGGCAACCGGGGAGTCCGCAGGCTCCGCAATTGGCGTTTGGCAGCATCTGCGCGACGATGTCGATGCGCGGGTCTTCCCACACCCAGAGCCGCTTGTTGGCGATCGCGATGAACACGCCGAACACCAGTCCGACGCCGCCGAGGATGAGGACCGCAACAAGGGTATCCGACATGGCCTTTAAGGACTGCCGTCGGTAGTCGATTGATCGAGTAGCCAGGCGGTGAGTCGTTCGGCGGGATCGTAGCTGCCACTGCTGCCAGCCGCGACGAGTACTTCAGCGGGATTCGCAGCCAGAACCGGTTGCTGAATGAGTGCTTTTAGATGAGACAGATCGTCACGCTGCTGCCACGCGCTGCGAGCGCCAAGAGATTTGCGGGGTTGTGCAGCCGGCATGTGAGTGACCTCGATGCGCTGCCACATAGCTGATCCTGCGCGCGGGTCGTGGATGAATCGGGCTTCCGGCCCGCTCATCACGGCGATGACTGCGGGTCCGTCGAAGTCAGTGACCCTTTCCAGCACTTTCATGTCGCCAGTTTGCGCGACGAACACGCCGGGTGACACGAGCCGTGCCAGAGGTGCGACTGTGCAGGGTTCCGCTACCAGCAGGACGAGACGGACCCAGCCATCGATCAGCGGAGCAAGCTCGAACGCATCGAGGTCGCGACCGTCGAGCCGTATCACGAGAGGCGGTGCCAGCCGGCGCTCGGCCACCGTCCATTTCTGGAACGGATGTGCCTCCAAAGGCAAACCGTGCTGCGCAGGATCGTAGGTGCGTCGTCGCACCAGGTCGACAATAGTCGCGGCTCCAAACGCCGGCCCCAAAGCCGTCATGCGCGCACGAATCGCGACGGCGGCTGACGTACCGGCGCGCACGTCCACTATGAAATCCTCATCGCCCGCACGAAGGAGAGCCTCGAGTGCTTTCACGGCGCGCTCGACGATTGCGAGGCCGACGGAGTCAAGCGGGGCGAAACCGGACGAAATCATCGCGAAACGGTCGGGATTTATCAGCCCGGCGGCGAAATCTCCAAGTGCAACGCGCGCCTGATCCGGGCCGGATTCGGACGCGAGCGTGTTCTTCGCGCGCTCCAGCGCGCCGGAAACGGCGAGGCGAAATGCCGCGATCCGGGGACGGAGAGCGGAGAGGGCGGCGTCGACGCGTTCGTCAGACTGCATAGTGATCGAGCTCCTGGTTCAGAAGAGCGATTCGCTCGCTGCTCGTGACCTTGGGTGGCTTCCGCAGCAGATCGTAGCGCGCGCGGCTCTCGTTCCGGTAGAAGAGCCCGAGCCGGATGCGAGTGGAGTCTTCGGCGAGCCTTCTGGCGGAATCGAGATCCGAGGGATCGTGCGTAGCCCGATTTCTGTAGATCTTGTCTAGCTCGGGCGCGACGACTCCGTCGTCGTGAACAAGGAGCTCGATCATTCCGGGATCTCTCACCGCTGCTTCGTACATGCCCTGGGTGTACATTGGGCACCGCTGAAGAATGCGTACGAAAGAGAAGCCCTGGTGCCGATAGGCCGCGCGAAGTGTGGCGTAGAGGTGCGCGGGAACCCACTCTGCCGTCTGCGCCACGAATGATACGTTGGTCGTTCCAAGCGTCGTCGTCAGCGGGTTCAGCGGCGGGAGGAAGCTCCCGAACGGCTGAGTGTTCGTCTTGAATCCCTGCGGCGTTGTGGGTGACGTCTGCTTCTTCGTCAGCCCGTAGATGCTGTTGTCGAGCAGCATCGCCACCATGTGGATGTTGTAGCGGATAGCGTGAATCCAGTGCGCGGCGCCGATCGAGCAGCAGTCACCGTCTCCCATCACGACGAAGACATCGAGATCGGGACGATGCAGCTTCACTCCGGTGGCGACCGGTAGCGCGCGCCCGTGTAATCCGTGGAAGCCGTAGGTCTTGAGGTAGTGGGGGAATCGGCTCGAGCATCCAATGCCTGACACGAACACGGTCTGCTCCGGCCTGAGCTGCTCGGCGACGAGAAGCTTTTCGACGGCGGTGAGGACAGAGTGATCTCCGCACCCCGGGCACCAACGGGCAACGGCTCCCTCATAGTCTCCGAGCGCGAACTCACGCTCATCGTCGTCGAGCATCGGCAGAATGGCGCATTGTGTCATGGCCGGGCCCCGGTCAGTGTGAGTGCTGCGTCGCGTATTGCCTGGTGGATGAATCCCGGGCGGAGCGGCTCGCCCGGCACGCGGGTCCAGCAATCCACGTCGCACAGCGTCTGCGCGCGGAGAAGCATCGCCAGCTGCCCCCGCCGCCTGTTCTCTTCGGTGATGAATGGATCGCCGGGCTGATCACTGTAGTTGATCTCGACCGTCATGACCTTCCGGAACCGCGAGAAGATCTCCTTGAGTCCAGGCTGCAGCGGCGAGAGAAATGTCAGATGCACCGACGATGCGCGAATACCCTCCGCGCGTGCTCTTTCAACGGCTTCCTCGATAGCGCCCTTCGTACTGCCCCAGCCGACGACGAGCAGGTCGCCGTCATGGTCGCCATTGATGGTGGGCCGGAGCAGCGTTTGCTGAAGGACCGCGAGCTTGCGACTTCGCATCGTTGTCGCGTGCTGATGGACGCCGGCACCGTACGCGACTTTGCTTCCTTCGTCGTGCGAGAGCCCGGTGACCGTGAACATTCCACCGGGCTGTCCCGGTATCGAACGGGGTGACGTACCCATCCGTGCGTCCCATTCGTAGGGGCGTTGCCCCGTCTTGACCGGCGCGAGATCCAGCTCGGGAGCGAGCCATTCTTTTTTGAGATGCGGGCGAGGGAAAGGTTGAACTCCCGTCGAGAGATTCGCATCCGAGAGAATGATCACCACCGTGCGGAACGTCTCAGCGATCTGACGCGCGGTGACAACCACATGGAAGCATTCCTCGATGGTCGCCGGCGCAATCACGACACGTGGGGCATCGCCGGGCTCCGCGAACAAGGCGGCGAGAAGATCGGACTGTTCTACCTTGGTCGGCAGACCGGTACTCGGTCCACCACGCTGAACGTCAATGATGACGAGGGGAGTCTCGGTGATAACAGCCAATCCGATGAACTCCGTCTTCAGCGCGAAACCGGGGCCGGAGGTTATCGTGAACGCGACCTTCCCGGAGTACGAAGCGCCGATCGCCACTCCGACGGCGGCGATCTCATCCTCAGCCTGATGAAGGATTCCCCCAAACTTCGAGAAGACCTCTGCCAGATAGTGAGACACCGAGGTGGCCGGCGTGATTGGGTACATCGCGCAGAGCTCCATTCCTGACGCCAGCGCACCCATGCCCAGAGCTTCGTTGCCATTCATCACGACGAGCGCTTCGGTCGGAGGATGAGTCGGAACCTCGATCCGGAAATCGAGGTTGGCCGCGGCCCATTCGACACCCAGCCGCATCAGCGCAACGTTCCTGTTGTAGACCTCTTCGGATTTCTTGCGGAACGCGTACGCGATCTGCTCGTCGATTCGCTCCAGGCTGCGGTCGTAGATGTACGCCAGCAGCCCCAGCGCGAACATGTTCTTGCCCTTTCGTGGATTCTCGTCGATGGTGAGGCATTGCTCCTCCATCGGAACTTCGATTATCCGATACGACTTCGTGGAGAGCTCGGCGAGCGTTTTGTCCCACGCGCTCCGGGTGTCAGGATTAGAGCTCGTTGCCCAGGAGTTCTCGAGCAGAACGATGGCGTCGCTCGCGAGGGCGCCGAGTCGATGGCGGCCGAGGAGGACCTGCTCGTTGAAAGCGATGACGAGGTTGGTTTCGTCGCCCCCGTTGGTGACAGGGCCGGTCCCGAACCGGACGCGATTGCCGCTCGCTCCCTCCGCCGTGCGAGGTGGTGGCTGGATCTCGGCGGGTATGATCTCCACCGTCCAGACCCCGTTCCCCATTTTCGCGGAGACTGCTCCGAAGATCTGCCCGCATTTCTGCGCGCCCTCTCCGGCGTCTGAGACTATCTCTATGGTGTGCTCCGCCCGATTGAGGACAGTCGGTGCAATGCGAAGCTCGGGACTGGCAGGCGCGGCGACAGCGGTCATGGGCGGACATGCCTCTTTTCGGGAGAGGATCGGGATACTGTAATTCTCACCGGCCAGCCAATAGCGTCAGTCAGTAATAGGGGCGACTTTTGTCAGGGATTCCCCTGTATTAACTCCCCCTTCCCGCAGGCGTTAACGCCGATTGTGACTCGCGCCTCGGCTGTGTATGTTCGCTTTGGGTTTAGAATCCAACCGCCGCGCCGCCCAAGTCACCGGACCGCCTGGCACGACCAAGGATAAGAGGCACCATGAAATCCCGGAAACTTTGGATGGTCCCGGCTGCGGCCGGCCTCCTGGCACTCCTGATGAGCGGTCCCACGGCCGTTGTGGCGCAGGTCCCCACGCCGTCACCCGGCAAGATGCCTCAGCAGCAGGATAGCATGAAAAAAATGCAGGCTATGAGCGCCATGATGGAAGGACCGCACCATGTGCTGGCGATGGCCTACGGTGAGAATCTGGCGAGGTTCGCTCAGGCGTTGCAGGCGCAAGTCACCAAATCAACGACCGTCAACCTCGACCTGGCTCGGCCGGCGGTGGCCGAGATGAGGCGCAGTTTCGACCAGATGAAGCAACACCATCAGGCGCAGATGTCGATGATGGGCGACCAGACGAAGCCGCCGATGGCGGGAATGATGCAAGAAATGGAGACCCACCTCACGGCGCTTGGCAATCATCTCACGGCCCTGGAATCCGAAGTGAATGCGAGTACGCCGGACCCCAAGAAAGTCTCCGAGCATACCACCGAGATCCTGAAGCTGTGTGCCGGCATGTCGGCGATGCACGCCAACGCCAAGCCCGACCAAATGAAGTGACGCAGAACTCGCCCCGGTTATGGATGCACCGGTAAGCGGGGCTTTCCTTCGACGCCTCAGCTCTTGCGCACTCCGGTTGCGCTCCGCGTGCGCGCCTCAACGTATCGGACAATTGCGGCCAGTTGTCCATCGCCATCGAGACCTGCTTCGGCGATGACGCGCGCGCCCGGTCCACTCCCCGGGTAGCGCCCATGTGAGAACGGATGCAGCGTCACCGACCTGCCGAGGTCGGAACGAATCCAGCGATACATCGTGGGAAGCGTGAACCCCGTCAGTCCCATCGCGTGCATCGCGACACTTTCCGGATAAATCCCGTCCCGCTCCACCGGTGACAGCAGATCGAAGAGCTCGGCGCTCGCCACGTAATAGACGTCCAGATCTATTCCTTTCGCCGCGAGAAGCGGCAGCGTCTGCTCCACGAACGCATACGCGACTCCCGACTCCTGGATCACAATCGATCCATCGCTGCGACCGTTCGCGCTTCGCAGCTTGTACATTCCCCTCGCCGAATCCGACGCAGGGGCGAGTCCGAGCGCCTTTCTGTCGGGCACTGTTTCCGATGGCCGGCTGACGAACGGCGCGATGATCGCTGGTGAGCTGCGCAGAGCGGCCGCCATGAGAGGCCAAATCTCCTGCGAATCCCACGGTGTGAGGGTGATCATCGTGCCCCTGGGAAAATTCTCCTGAAGAAGCTGCAACGGTTGGGGATCCGCGTGCGTGGGTCCGTCCTCGCCCGTCTTCAGGCCGGCGTGACCACAGACGAGAATGAATGGACGATACGGACCGGGATCGAGCACCTGCCGCGCCTGATTTCCTATCGCGTGCAAGCGGGCCGCGATGTGTCCGAGGGGCGCGATGAACGCGGCGTACGATGCGCCGACTCCGATGTGATGCCCGAACGTGGAAATGCCGGAGAGAACGCCGCTCATGGCGTCCTCACAGATTCCGCCGATTGACAGAGTGCGCGAGTCGGGATTCGAGAGGGCGTTGAAGTAGCCCGGAACGAATCCCACCGCCGCCTCGTTGAGGCTCGTCGATCCAAGAAGATCGGCGGCCGAAATGAAAAGGGCACCGCCGCTTTCCCTGTTCAGATATCCGAGCGTCTTTCCGAGCTGCCCGCGCAACGTGGTTGACGCGCCGGGAGAAAGCTCCAGCGATGGCGGCGTCGATGTAGACTTCTTCACGAGCGACATAATCCGCAGCACGTTGGGTGACTTCCTGGAGCGACGACGGTTGCGCTTGTGCAAGCGCCCACGCGCTGCCGTCACCCGGTCCGCCATCCGGCCGACCACCTCACGCTTCGATTCCAGGACCATTCCGACCGCGGAGAGCGCTTCCCAGAAGCATCTCTCGACGACCTCGGGGCTCGAGCCTCCGCCGCAGCGCGGATTTGCGGGGTCGCATAGCGGAAGGCCCACCGGACTCTCCGCGACGAGAGGCGCCATCGCCTGGTAGAATCCCAGGGCGCAAAGCTTGTGGCCGGCGCCATGTGACGCGCGGCCTTCGATTCCGTAGCGCCATCCTTTGGTCGTGCGGTAGACGATGGCGGTCGGCTGCCCGTTCCCGAGGCTGAGCGCGCGCCGCTGCGCGGCCACGATCTGCTGGACGTCCGTTCCGTCGGGAACGTAGATGACGTTCCAGTCATTGAGATAGAACAGCTCGCACGGTGTCCACTGCACGTAGTCACCGGGAGCCGTGCCCTCGCGCGTGACATGCTCCGAGTCTATGGACGCCTGGTTCCAGTCGAGATGGACGATGACGTTACCGAGCGAAGCGGTTCCCGCAGCGGCCAGTGCTTCAGCCACTCGGCCTGGAGTCAGTCCACCTTCTCCCTCCACGATGTGCACACGAGGCGGATCCTCCCGATAGCAGTCGGCGGCGGCGAACGCGAGGCCGATGGACGATGCGAGCCCCACTCCCGATGCTCCCGTTGCGAGTCGCACGAAGGGAGTCGCCGGAGTCGGGTGACCGTCGAGCGCCTTCGATTTCAGAGATCGCGCGAGCGGCGCGGGCCCAGCGGGATTTCTCCGGAAGCCGAGCAGGTCCTCGAGGCGAAGCTGGAGACGGATGTCGGAGGGAAGCAGGGAGGGTGCACCGATCCGGACTATCTCGTTTCTGAGCGCCCACATCGAGTAGAGACCCAGCGCTTTATGACCCGCGGCGAACGATATGATATCGGCTTTTTCGCTGAGTGGATCGGAAAAGTCGTAATCCATCGCGTCGAAGAGCAGCGCCGACACGAATCGCCCAGACGATATCGATCCGCCCGGATGCCCCGACATCGGTACGTAGTTGTACATCATCGCGCAGAGCGATCGGTAGATCATGTCGAGCGTCTCGAATGCCTCGACCTCCTGCGCGCTGAGCGGCAATGACGTGTCTTCGCCCATGTCGATCCATTGTCCCCGATGCGCTCCGAACGGTGAAGCGGGTAACGCAACGGCGTCGGGCGCCTCTTCCAGTGCGATTGTCAATGCTGCTCCTGTCGCTTTCGCGGCTAGTACAGGTGTCGTCCTTCCTTCACGAATGTCCGAAAGCCATCGGCGTCGCGACTCGCGCGCTCGACGCGTTCCATTCCCAGCTTTAGCTGCTCGAGCGAAGTCGCAATCGAGAGCCGCAGATAGTGGCTCCCCTCGCTTCCAATGCGCCCGAATGATTTTCTGTCCAGCGTCGCGACGTGATGTCTGAAGAGCAGAAAAAGCTGAAAGAGCGTCGAAGGCGTGGTGATGTCGCGCATCGGCTCCGGCAGCGATGCATGCGCCTCGATTGCGCCAAGCTTCTCGCAGATACCAGCGATGTTCGGGAAAACGTAGAACGCGCCTTTCGGCTTCTGACAGCGTATGCCGCCTATTGAATTCAGCGCATCCACGACAAAATCGCGCCGCTTCGAGAAGGCATCCACCATGGTAGTGATGGAGATCTCGCTCTCCGGTGATTCGAGAGCGACCTTGGCCCCCATCTGGTTGTATCCGGGAACACAGGAGAAGTAGTTGATGTTCAGATTCTTGAACACCGCCGCCTCCTCGGCCGTCGGGAACACTGCCCAGCCGATCCGCCCGCCTGTCCAGGAATACGACTTCGAGACTCCTGACACGATCACCGTCCGCTCTTCCATTCCCGGAATCGATGCAATCGAAATGTGCTTCGCGCCGTCGAAGACGATCCGCTCGTACACCTCGTCAGAGTAGACCCGCGTTTCGGGTGCGGACCGGGCGAGAATTACCTGAGAGATCTCATCGAGCTGATTGCGCGTCGCGACTCCCCCAGTGGGGTTCGAGGGAAAGTTGATGTAGACGAGCTTCGTGCGCTCGGTCATGAGACGCGCGAGGTCGCTGCCCTGGAAGCTGAAACCAGAGCTCTCCTCCAGATGGAGCGGAACCGCGGATGCTCCGATGTACCGGACGAAGGATTCGTAGATGGGGAACCCCGGGCTCGGGTAGATGACCTCGTCGCCGGCGTTGCAGTAGGTCTGCTGAGTGAATCCGATGGGCGGCTTGGCGCCGGGAAAGACGACGACTCGGTCGGGAGTTATGCGAATCCCTCTGGCTTCGCCCATGGTGTGTGCGATGGCCTCGCGAAGCGGGAGTATTCCCTGCGGATCGTTGTAGTGCGTGAGGTCGTTGTCTATCTGGTGCTTGACCTCCTCGGCGATGTGGCGGGGAAGGGGGAAGTCGGGCTCGCCGATGTTGCACCGCACTACCTGGTGTCCGGCGTCCTCCACTTCCTTTATGTAGGGACCCATTTTGAACGCATTCTCGGTATCGAGCATGCCAACGCGATCCGCAAAGAGCGGCCGCGCTTGTCTCGGCGGTGGAGCAAGGGTGGCCATCGATCTCTCCGTCGGAAAGAAAGCAGGTACGCGCACGCCTGAGCTGCGCGTGCCCGTCGTTTATTCGAGCCTATCGTGTATCCTGCCCTGTCGGTTCGGCCGCCGCTGTAGGCGAAGTGACGAAATGGAGTGAGGGATGCCCTGACGCACAACGACAACGGCCGGCATCCCGTTGATCGGAATGCCGGCCGTACCTGCTTATGGTATCAACACTTAGATCAGGTTCCCTTTTTCAAGGCGCTGTTAAGCGAAGGTCAATCCGAACCCGTATTTGAAAAGCGGATCGTAATTGTTGTCGCCTACGTTAATCGGAATCTGCGCCATGGAGCGGGGCCACGAAACGGACAGTTTGCCCGTTGGTTTGTAATCACCGAAGAGCACATCCGTCACGCCCTGGCCTTCCGTCCCCGGCAACCAGGCTGCAACAAAAGCATCGCAGCGCCCCAGCGCGTCGTTGATGATCATCGGGCGTCCAGAAAAGAGCACAACAACAACCGGAATGCCCGCCTGCTTCATGTTGTTGATCGCCGTCAAATCTTCCGCGGCGAGCGCGAGGTCGTCCCTGTCTCCGAAGCCTTCGGCGTATGGTGTTTCGCCGATCACGAGGATGCCCACGTCCGCGCCGCCGGCGCCACTACCATCTTTCGAGAACGTTACCTTGGTCGCCGGCGAGACCGTGCTTTGAATGGCCTTGAGAATGGTCGTCCCGCCCGGGGTAACATCACCGCTCTTGCCTTGCCAGTCGATAGTCCAGCCGCCGCATTGGTTGCCGATGTCGTCGGCGCTTTTGCCTCCCACATGAATGCGCGCAAGCTTCTTCGACAGAGGCAAAGTTCGCTTGTCATTCTTGAGCAGCACCAGTGATTGGCGAACGCATTCGCGCGCGACCTGCCGATGTTTGGCCGAGCCAAAGGTCTTGTGCAAGCGCCGGTCAGCGAGGGGAGATCGACTCTTGTTCATCAATCCCATGGCGAATTTGACTCGAAGGATGCGCGTGACGGCATCGTCAACCCGCGCCATGGGCACCTTGCCTTCCTTGACCAGCTCCAGCAGCAGATTGTAGAACCGTTGATAGTCGGATGGCACCATCGCCATGTCCATGCCTGCGTTGATCGAGATGCCGATGGCTTCCTTGAAGTCTTTGCTTATCTGATTGAGGGCATTGTAGTCGGAGATGAGGAAGCCCTGGAAACCCAGCTCCTGTTTCAGGATGCCAGTGAGCAGCCTCCTGCTGCCTGAGACCTTGACTCCATTCCAGCTGTTGTATGAGGGCATGATGGAGCCGACGCCGGCTTTGACAGTGCTGATGTAGCCTTGCAAATGGATCTTTCTCAGATCCGCTTCACTCAGCTGCGTATCGCCCTGGTCGAGCAGGCGCTTTCCCTGGGGATTGGCAAACCCAGCCGTCCCGATCGTAGTGCCGCCGTCCCCCACATAGTGCTTGGCGCACGCCAAAACGCTCAAAGGATCACCGAGATCGTCGCGCTGGAGACCCCTGACCGCGGCTTCTCCCAAGGTCCGAGCGAGCTCTGGCGCTTCCCCAAAGCCTTCATAGGTTCGGCCCCATCTTTCATCGCGCGGAACCGCGACGCAGGGAGCAAACGCCCAATTGACGCCGGTGGCGCGCACTTCTTCCGACGTCACCCGCGCGGCGCTTTCAACCAGCTTCGGATTGCGCGTGCAGCCCAGACCAATGTTGTGCGGGAAGATCACCGCGCCCAGGACGTTGTTATGACCGTGCACAGCATCTGCGCCGTAGAGCAGGGGAATGCGGAGACGGGTCTTGAGTGCATGCTCCTGATAGCCATCGACCATATCAGTCCAGGCCGCGAGGCTGTTGCCCGCCTTGGGGTCAGAATTTCCGCCGCTCAAGACTGAGCCCAGGAAATACTTTTGGATGTCATTGACATCTTTCAGCGCGTCCTGCTCGGCCTGGGTCATCTGCCCGATCTTCTCTTCCAGCGTCATCTTGGCGAGCAACGCTCGCACTTGCGCATCGAAGGAAGAGAGCGGTCTCGGACCAGCAGGATACCTCATTGCGGTTCTCGTCCCGATACCCAGAGCTTCAAGGATCGTTGGCGCGAACATGGTGGCGCCGGCAGCCAGGGCCGAGGACTCGATGAATTGTCGGCGATTAATCTGCTTCGTCATAAGTTTTTCAACTCCTTATTCAGCGGTCCTTGATCTGGGGCAAGCGAGAGAAGCGACCTCACGAGAGCCAGAATTATTGGATCTCTCCCGTTACCGCAATCCGTACACGACGACCCGGTTGGAGAAAGTCGGCAGGTACACGTGTCCGTTGGCGATCGTCGGAGCGGCGAATTTCGCGTAATTGCCTGCGGCGTCGCGGGGACTCCGTTGATTGTTCCACAGCTCCTTGCTTACGTCATTCGCGTCGAACGCTCTCAGTATCCCGGGGCTTACGGTGTGTTCCGCATCGCCGCTCGATGCGTATGACGCCCACAGAATGCCGGTCCCATCCTGGGAGGTGTTGGACGAAACCGACAAGACCGCCCCGCTTTGCCCGGTCGGTCCCGCCGCGCTGGACACAACCTGGCCCGGTGGGCTCAGCAAGTTGCTGGCGCGGTCGAACGGGATGGCACGCAACGGATCATTCTCGGACCATACGTAGACGAATTCCTTCGAGCTCCCTTTGTAGTAGGCAGCCTGACAATGCATGTTGGCATTGCTGCTCAGCGGAACGACTTGCTGCACCTGGTTTGAAGATGGCAGATAGCCGCCCATGGCATCCTTGTTCAGCAGATAAAGATTCCCGTCCTTACCACCGGTCATGTACAAACCTGAATTGGGAATCAGGAACGCACCCATCCCTCCGTAATCCAGGTCATTGTCGTTGAGAAACTGGTAATTGAAGGGCGTGAAGTAACTCGCCACCCGCAGAGTCGAACCGGTCGGCGTGAGTTTGAGGGCGCTTGAGCCGCGATTGGTCGGGCTCGTCGGATCACCAGCGTCCCCCACAGTGCCGTTGCCCGTTACCACATACAGGTTGCCATCGGCATCCGCGGCCATGCCGGTCCCGCTTTCCCACATGCCCCCCGCGTATCCGTTGGGCGTGTCATTGTAGACAACCCGCTGCTGCGCTGTCGAAGCGTCGTATCCCAGTATCCATCCGTGATACGGGCCCCAATCGCAGTGGGATGAAAAAGTCACGTACACGACGCCGTTGAGCAGCGTCAATCCCTGACGCTGGTTCTGGCGCTGTGCATCGAAAGAGATCACGCCGTTGACGCTTCCGTCGCCATTCCCGGTGGAGCTGGCAGTGATTTGCATCGGGCTGCCGGGGATCTCACTCCCGTCGACGATCTTCACAGCATGCAGGAACTGAACGAACGCGTTGCCGGTGGTACTGCGGGCAACGAAATACATCGTCCCCGTCCCTGCATCGATCACCGGCGTACCGACGATCCCGATGTTGCCGCTGAAGTCCGTGTACGAGCCGCTACACGCCCCCGTCATGTCGACGTGTGTCGGCGGCCGCATGCCCGGGGCCGTGAAGCTCTTTTGCCAGTACAACGTGCCATCGTCTCCGTCATACGCGTAGAGCGTGTTGTTGACCGTGGCGACGAAGACGACGTTGTGGTCGCTGCCGCCGATGTTGACATGGCTGACGACCAGCGGCTGAGCATACACCTGATCGTCCACGGCCAGCGTGAACACCTCTCCAAATTGCTGAACGTTGACATTGGTGGTGGTCAACGCGGTTTCGTTGTCGTTCCAGCCTGCGCGGGTGTTGTCATTGTGCTGCGTCAGTACTGACACAGACTGCGGATTAGGCGGCGGCTTTGTCCCGGTGGCGGGCGCGGAGCTGTCCCTGCAGGTGGCGAGCAACAGAAAAACGAGCGACAGAGGCAGTTTACGTCTTGTCATGAGCGATCCGTGCCGGGTTCATTGTGGAACACGAATGTCTATCGCCCGCAGCGCCTCGGCATCGGCGCGCCGAGGTACGCTGCGACCGTGCAGCAGGAGAATTGACACGACGGCCACATGGAGAGCAAGCACGCGATCGCGCGTATCGCGTGCAGTGGCGGCACTCGGCTCGCCCAGATGTGCGACGAAGGTCGTGCGCATCGAAAAAAGGCTTCTGGACCCCGATGTCGGACCTGTTCAGGGGCGGAATCCCTTAGGACTTCGCTTTCTTCGAAGGTTTCGACTTGCCAGAACTGTTGAGGGCGACCGCTTGGCGA